>Ga0100398_1003404_pt1 | contig 13024 bp, 13 predicted proteins | sample CryGeymeta201522_FD_81568 | JGI IMG/M metagenome (GOLD analysis project Ga0100398, IMG submission 81568) | Groundwater microbial communities from Crystal Geyser aquifers in Utah, USA - Crystal Geyser metaG 2015-22 | ecosystem: Environmental > Aquatic > Deep subsurface > Groundwater | place: USA... | reverse complement strand
TGCGCCTGCCGCAGCGCCCCGGCGCGTTGCGCGATTTCCTCGACCTGCTGGGGCCGCACGACAACATCACCCGGTTCGAATATCTCAAGAAGAACAGCCGCAACTTCGGCTCGGTCCTGATCGGGATCGAGACCGACACGCCGGGCAGTTTCGGCCCGCTGACCGACCGCGTGGTGTCGCGCGGCTTCGGGTTCCGCGACATCACCAACGACCAGATCCTTGCGGATTTCCTGATCTGAGCCGCGCGCGTGTCGGGTCAGGCGGCGCTTGACAAGGCCGGCACCCGGGGGCCGACTTCGGCCATGGCGTCAGCGAAGGCCGCGCGCAGGGCGTCCACGTCGGGCCTGTCGCCCGCATCGCAGGCCGCTTCGGCCCGGCTGCACGCCGCCACCAATGCGACGAAGCCGAGGTTGGAGGCCGATCCGCGCAGGAAATGGAAATCGCTGGCCCGCGCAGTGTCGTCCGTCAGGTTATCGAGCGTTTCCTGCAATTCGGACACGAACAGGATGGCGACATCGGCGAAGTCTTCCTCCCCGATATCGTCGCGCAGTTCGTTCAGGCGGTCCCAATCCACACTGGCCATAATCTACCTCTGATCGTCAAATACGACTGCGGTTCTGCACCCTGCGCCTTAACAAAACCATAGGGCCGACCGGGAAAAAACGTTCGAATTCTTCCTTTCATGCAGCGTTAAGTCCTTGCCCCGATGCTGGCCGTGACATGAGCTTCGAGGCGCAAAGATGACAGGCATGGCAGCAGCGGTGGACGTGGTCTCCATCCAACCCCCACCGACAGATGCGGACAGCGGTTTGACCGTGCTTGTGCTCGACGACAGCCCGGCGCAGCGGGCCATGGTCTGCGCGATCCTGCGGAAATGGGGCCACCGGACGATTTCCACCGGCGATCCCGCCGAAGCCTTGCGCCATGCGCGCAACCCCGATGTGTCGCTGATCCTGTGCGACTGGATGATGCCGCAGATGACCGGGCCGGAATTCTGCCGCCGCCTCCGGGCGGAGGTGACGGACAGCTACGCGTATGTCCTGCTGCTGACCTCCAAGAACGACGGCACCGCGCTGGCCGAAGGGCTGGAAGCCGGGGCCGACGATTTCATCGCCAAGCCCGTTCACCGCCCGGAACTTCTGGCGCGGATGAACGCGGGCGCGCGGATCGTGGCGATGCAGCGCGAATTGCGCTCCAAGAACGGGCAACTGGAAACCGCGCTGGACGAATTGCAAATGCTCTACGGCGCGATCGACCGCGATCTGGACGAAGCGCGCCGCCTGCAAATGGCCCTGCTGCAAGCCCGGTCGCGCCGCTTCGGCCCGGCGCAGGTGTCGCTGATGCTGGCCGCCTCGGGCCATGTCGGCGGCGACATGGTCGGCTATTTTCCGGTCAACGACCGCGTCATCGGGGTGTTCAGCCTCGATGTGTCGGGACACGGGGTCGCGTCGGCGATGATCGCCGCGCGCATCGCCGGGATGCTGTCGGAGGCGTCGCCGGATCAGAACATCTCGCTCATGCGCACACGGGACGGGGAATTGTGCGACCTGCCCCCCGATCTCGCTGCGGGCCGACTCAACGACCTGATGCTGAAGGAGGTGCAGACCGATCGCTATTTCACGCTCTGCCTCGCGTTCCTGAATCTCGATACCGGGCATCTGCGCATGGTGCAGGCAGGCCATCCCAATCCGATCATCCAGCGCAGGGACGGACGGGTAGAATTCGTCGGCGATGGCGGCATGCCCGTGGGCCTGATCCCCGGCGCCGACTACACCTCGATCGAGGCATGGCTGAAGCCCGGGGACCGGCTGCTGCTGTATTCGGACGGGCTGACCGAATGCCCCGATCCGTCGGGCGACATGCTGGACGATGACGGGCTGATCGCCCTGATGCAGGCCCATTGCGACGCGCGCGGCGTCGATTTCCTCGGCCGTCTGCGGATCGGGCTGGAGGCCTTTGCCCAGACCCACGAATTCCCCGACGACCTGTCGGCCCTGCTGCTGGAATTCAACCCGACCGCATGACGCGGGCATGGCCCAGCCCCAGGTAGCGCGCCACGAAGTGCCGGTCGCCCGATACCGCAAGCCTGTCCAGCGCGACCGCCCAGGGCAGGAACACCGCGCTGTGCCCCGGCTCTGTCGGCTCGCCGATCCGCCGCCCAAGCCGCGCGGCATAGACATGGCATTGCTTGTGCGCGAAGCGGCCGTAATCGGGCATGAAGGTGTGGCGATGGAACATGCCCAGCCGCCGCACCCCGTGGATGCGGTAGCCGGTTTCCTCCATCACCTCGCGGTGCAGGGCGCCCAGCGGATGCTCCCCCGGATCGACACCGCCACCGGGCAATTGCAATTCGGGCCACGGGTTGTCCTGGAACGTCGCCAGCAATCCGTCGCCCGCGTCGATGATGACATAGGCCCCGGGGCGCGGCGGGTAGCGGCGGCCCTTCTCGGGCGGGGCGTCGAAGCGTCTGTTCATGGCCCCGTTCTGCCACGCCCTGCGCCCCACGCAACCCCTATCCTCTCGCCAAGCCAGCGCGCCTCGGCTAAAGGGCGGGCATGTCCGACGCTGCATCCCAGTCCATCCGCGCCACCGCCGCCCGTGTCCTGCGGACCGAAGCGCGCGCCGTCGCCACGCTGGCCGAGGCGCTGCCGCAGGATTTCGAGGCCGTGGCCGAGGCGATTCTTGTTACGAAAGGCCGCGTGATCCTGAGCGGGATCGGCAAATCCGGCCATATCGCGCGCAAGATCTCGGCCACCTTCGCCTCGACCGGCACGCCGTCGGCCTTCGTCCACGCGGCCGAGGCCAGCCATGGCGATCTGGGCATGGTGATGCCCGGCGATCTGGTCATCGCCATCTCCAATTCCGGCGAAACGTCCGAACTGCGCGATATCGTGGCCCATGCGGCGCGCTTCTCGATCCCGCTCGCGGGGATATCCAAGGCACCCGACAGCACCCTGATGCGCGCCGCCGATTTCCGCCTGACCCTGCCGGACGCGGAAGAGGCCTGCGCGCTGGGCATGGCGCCGACCACCTCCACCACGCTGGCGCTGGCGCTGGGCGACGCGCTGGCCGTCGCGGTGATGGAACGGCGCGGCTTCCTGCCGGAACAGTTCCGCACCTTCCATCCCGGCGGCAAGCTGGGCGCGCAACTGTCTACGGTGGCGCAACTGATGCACGGGGTAGACGCCCTGCCCCTGGTGCCCGGCGACATGCCGATGCTCGACGCGCTGGTGGTGATGTCGGCGAAAAGCTTCGGCATCGCGGGCGTGATCGAAGGCGAGGTGCTGGCCGGTGTCATCTCGGATGGCGACTTGCGGCGAAACTTCACCCGGCTGACGGGCCAGACCGCCGGTCAGGTCGCCACCCGCACGCCGCGCGTGATCGGGGCGACCACGCTGGCGGCGGAAGCCATGGCGATGATGTCCCAAAACAAGATCACCGCGCTGTTCGTGGTGGATGCAGAGGGCCGCCCCATCGGCATCGTGCACCTGCACGACCTTCTGCGCGCGGGCCTTGCCTGAAACGCGAACGGCCCCGCATCTCTGCGGGGCCGCTGCCTTGGGTCCGTGAGGATGGATCAGTTGTCTTCGCGGGCCTGTGCGGCGATTTCCGCGAAGATGTCGGCGGCATGGGCCGGCGTGTTCGAGAACGTGGTCACGAAGCGGCCGTCGATGCGGTCACCGGCCGAGTCGGCCGAGGCATTGTGCACCGCGATGGCCCGCGCCCGGGCCGCATTGCCGCGGGTCGACACCGTGGTGCCGAGGGTCAGTTCACCGTTGGGAACCATGATCAGGTCCGATTGGCGATTGGCCGACATGTTGTGGTTCTCGACAGCCACGTCCAGTGCGGACTGGGCAAAGGCCGGTGCGGCGATGGAGGTGACGAGGGCGGTGATGAGTGCGATCTTTTTCATGGTTGTGGTCCTTTTCAGTGTCAGGGCGGGGCGGCTTCAGTGCCGATCCCCTTGGTTTGGGTTGTGTCTCTGGCGGGTCGTCTCTGGCCTGCCGATGAGATGAATATGTCCCTGCACCTACTCACTTGAAACACACGTAACCGCGAGAAATGGCGGAGAACGGTGCGCAAACGCACAACGCCCTGCCCGGCCTGCACCAACCACACGGACCCGTGGGAATTCCTCCACTCCGCGTGAGGAAAACGGTTATTTTTGAAATGTTTGGCCAGTTCCGAAACTATTCGCGCCGGGCTTCGTGCGCGGGTTTCGGCCCCGCAATGCAGGCTGACCGCCCCTGCGGGCGAATCGGGTGCGGGGTGAGGATATCGGCCCTTGCGGTCGCGGTCGGGCCGGGCGCGATCCTAGCGCCCGACGCCCTCGTAGCTTTCGAACCCGGCGCGCTTGGCGTCCTTCGCGGAATAGACGTTGCGCAGGTCGGCCATGCGCGGCGTCGCCATGCGCCGGGACAGCTTGCCCAGATCCAGCGCGCGGAATTCGTTCCACTCCGTCAGGATCACCACAAGATCGGCCTTCTGCGCCGCCCTGTAGGGATCGTCCGACCATGTGACGCCCGGCAGCAGCGCCTCGCCCTCGCGCTTGCCCTGCGGATCGACCACGCGGACCTTCGCGCCACCGCCCACCAGTGCGGGGACGATCGTCAGGGACGGCGCATCGCGCATGTCGTCGGTGTTGGGCTTGAACGTCACGCCCAGCACGGCGATGGTCTTGCCGTTGAAGCTGCCGTCGCACAGGTCGCGCAGCTTCTCGATCATGCGCAGCTTCACGCCGTCGTTCACGCGGATCACGGTTTCCACGATGCTTTGCGGCACGGCATGGTCCTGCCCGATGCGGGCCAGCGCCTGCGTGTCCTTGGGAAAGCACGACCCGCCATAGCCGGGACCGGCATGCAGGAACTTGTTGCCGATGCGCCCGTCCATGCCGATGCCCTTCGACACTTCCTTCACATCCGCGCCGACCTTTTCGCACAGCGCCGCGATCTCGTTGATGAAGGTGATCTTCGTCGCCAGGAAGGCGTTGGCGGCGTATTTGATCATCTCCGCCGATTCCAGATCGGTCGTCACCACCGGGAAGTCGCGCAGGAACAGGGGGCGGTAGATCTCGTCCATCACCTCGGCCGCGCGCGGGGTCTGGACGCCGACGACGACGCGATCGGGCCGCATGAAGTCGTCGATGGCAGCGCCTTCGCGCAGGAATTCGGGGTTGGAGGCGACGTCGAACACCGCATCGGGGCGGGCCTTGGCGATGACCTGCTTGACGCGGCGGTTGGTGCCCACGGGCACGGTGGATTTCGTCACGATCACCGCGTAGCCGGTCAGCGCGTTGGCGACGTCTTCCGCCGCGGCCATCACATAGGTCAGGTCCGCATGGCCATCGCCGCGCCGGGTCGGCGTGCCCACCGCGATGAACACCGCCTCCGCCCCGTCCACCGCCGACTTGAGGTCGGTGGTGAAGGACAGCCGCCCGGCCTCCACGTTCTTGGCCATCAGCGCGTCGAGGCCGGGCTCGTAGATCGGCACCTTTCCCGCGTTCAGCATCTCGATCTTGCGCGGGTCCTTGTCGACGCAGATCACGTCATGCCCGAAATCCGAGAAGCAGACGCCGGAGACAAGGCCGACATAGCCGGTGCCGATCATCGTGATGCGCATGATTGTCTTTCCTCAAGAAATTGCACTGCCGGGCCGTCTAGCCCAGGTAATCCTCGTCCGACACCGGCTCCTGCCAGACGGCGCTCTGCCCGTCGACCGAACCCTGCACCGCGACATGCACCATGGCGCTGGTCGCCGTGGCGCCGTGCCAATGCCGCTCGCCCGCAGGGAACCAGACCACGTCGCCGGGGCGGATCACCTGCTTGGCCTCGCCCGCCGTCCGGGTCCAGCCCTCGCCCGCCACCACGATCAGCAATTGCCCCTCGGGGTGGGTGTGCCAGTTGGTGCGCGCCCCTGCCTCGAAATGCACGCGCAGCGCGCTGGTGCCCGCCGGGCCATCGGGGCGGTGCAGGGCCTCCATCGAGACGGCGCCCACGAAGTATTCGGCCGGGGCGGTGACTGCCGTGATGTCCTTGGCGCGGGTGATGTTCATCGGTCGGCCTTTCGTCTCAGGTTTCGTAGAAGTCGCGATACCACGCGACGAACCGGGCGACACCCTCGGAAACCGGGGTCTGCGGCTTGTATTGGGTCAGGTGTTGCAGCAGGCTGGACTCGGCCCAGGTCGCGGGAACGTCGCCGGGCTGCATGTCCATGAAATTCTTCTGCGCACGGCGCCCGGTGGCCGCTTCGATGGCCTCGATGAAGTCCAGCAGGCGGACGGAGGTGGAGTTGCCGATATTCACGATCCGGTGCGGCGCGACGGGGCTCAGGCTGTCCCCCTCCACCGGATCGGTGCCCGGCACCGCCGCGATCAGGCGCACGATGCCGTCGACAAGGTCGGTGACATAGGTGAAGTCGCGCGCCATCTCGCCGTGGTTGTAGACGTCGACGGGCCGGTCTTCGAGGATCGCCTTGGTGAACTTGAACAGCGCCATGTCGGGCCGACCCCAGGGCCCGTAGACCGTGAAGAAGCGGAACATCGTCACCGGCAGGCGGTAGAGATGGGCATAAGAATGCGCCATCACCTCGTTCGCCTTCTTGGTGGCCGCGTAGAACGACATCGGGTGATCGGTCTTCATGTTTTCGGCATAGGGCATCCGGGTATTGGCGCCATAAGCCGAAGACGTGCTGGCCAGCAGCGAATGGGCCGGCGGGAAGGCCCGCATCGCCTCCAGCAGGCGGAAGGTGCCGATCAGGTTGGCTTCCACGTAGCTTTCGGGATTGTCGATGGAATGGCGCACCCCCGCCTGCGCGGCAAGGTGGATAACCGCCTCGGGCCGGTGGGTGGCGAACAGATCGTGCAGCACGCCCGGCACCTCGATCCGCGCCCGGACCTCGGTGAAGCCGTCGCGCGGCAGCAGATGCGCCAGCCGCGCCTCCTTCAGCGCCACGTCATAATAATCCGTCATCGCGTCGATGCCGATGACGCGCCAGCCATCGTCCAGCAACCGCGCGCAGGTGTGGAAGCCGATGAACCCGGCCGACCCGGTGACAAGCGCGGTGCGGGTCATTCCCGGTCCCCCGGAACATCCGCGGAATGCGGCCCGGTGATCCAGCCCCAGGACGAGGCGCAGATCTGGTCCAGCGTCTTCTCGGTGCGGAAGCCCAGAACCTCCTCCGCCTTGTCGGCCTTGGCGACATAGATCGGCACATCGCCCGCGCGGCGGCCCACGATCCGGTAGGGCACGTCGCGGTTGCACGCGCGCTTGTAGGCGGAGACCATGTCCATCACCGAATACCCGACCCCGGTCCCGAGGTTCACAAGATGGCCCCGCGATGCGTCGCCCAGCAGCGCCTCCAGCGACAGGACATGGCCGCGCGCCAGGTCGTCAACATGGATATAGTCGCGCACGCCGGTGCCGTCTGGCGTGTCGTAATCGTCGCCGAAGATCTGCAACTCGGGCAACTCGCCCGCGGCGACCTTGGCGATATAGGGCAGCAGGTTGTTGGGAATGTCGCGCGGGTCTTCCCCGATCAGGCGGCTTTCATGGGCACCGGCCGGGTTGAAGTAGCGCAGGATACCCACCTGCCAGCGGTCGTCGACGTCGGCCAGCTGGTTCAGGATCTGCTCGCCGGAAATCTTGGTCTGGCCGTATGGGTTCATCGCGCGCAGATCCGCCGTCTCGGGCGTCGGTGTTTCGTCCGGGACGCCGTAGACCGTGGCCGAGGAGGAGAACACGATCTTCCGGCAGCCCGCCGCGTCCATCACCCGCAGCAAAGTGATGAGACCACCGATATTGACGTCGAAATACTCCAGCGGACGCATCACGCTTTCGCTGACGGCCTTGAGCGCGGCAAAATGCACCACCGCGTCGAACTGGTGTTCGGCGAACAGGCCGCCCAGCGTCGCGGCATCGCGCACATCGGCCTCGGCCAGGGTCACCGGCGCGCCGGTCAACTGCGCCAGCCGCTCGACGACCGAGCGGTTCGCGTTCTGGAAATTGACGAGGATGGTGACATCATGGCCCGCCTCGACCAGCGCCACATAGGTGTGGGATCCGATATACCCGGCCCCGCCCGTCAGGAGTATGCGCTCAGCCATCTGCGGTTGTTGCCTTGCTGGATCCGCCTCGCAGGACGGAGTGCCATGGAACCACCTCAAGGTCAAAGGCCAATCCCGCGCCGCACGGCCCGGCGAATATCCGTCCCGTCGCCCGCCTTTCCGGCCGCGCGCCGTTGACGCCGCGCGGTCGCCCTGTAAACGTCTGCCGGGACACGTTGGCTGTCACCGCGACCGGGGATCCTCATACAATGGCGCTGCCCGCCATCAGAACCGTTCTGTTGGTCCTGCTCGCGCTTGGCGTCGCGGGCTGCGACAGCCTGCCCCGCGGCGCCCCGGTGGAGCGCGAGGTGGTGCAGGCCGCGCAGGGCGAGGTGGCCGATTTCGCCGTCTATCCCGTCACCCGCGACCTGCTGGCAGCCATTGCCGACTGGCCCGTCACCGGCGAGCGGCACCTTGGCTGGCTGCCGTCCTCGGGCGGGGCGCGCACGCAGGTCATCGCCGCGGGCGACCGGTTGCGCCTGACGGTCTGGGACAGCGCCGATGACAGCCTCATCACCAACGGCACGCCCAATGCCGTGATCGAGGCGCTGACCGTCGGGCCGGACGGCACCATCTTCGTGCCCTATATCGGCAATGTCCGCGTCTCCGGCATGACCGCGCAACTGGCACGGGTGGAATTGCAGGGCCAACTCGACACCATCGCGCCCTCGGCGCAGGTGCAACTGGAACTGGTGGAGGGGCGGACCAATTCCATCGATCTCGTCGGGGGCGTCGGCGCGCCCGGACGCCTGCCGATGCCGGATCGGAACTACACCGTCCTGAACGCCATCGCCGATGCGGGCGGCGTCGCGGGCGGGTTGGAGAATCCGCAGATCCGCCTGATCCGGTCAGGGTCGATCTATGGCACTTCCATCGACCGGCTCTTCGCCGAACCGGGCCTCGATACGCTGCTGCAAGGCGGCGACCGCGTCATCGTGGAGGAAGACCGCCGCTATTTCCTGTCGCTGGGGGCGGCGGGCCGGCAAAGCCAGCACCGCTTTCCGCAAGATCACGTCACCGCGCTGGATGCACTGTCGATCATCGGTGGCGTGGAAAGCCGGCGCGGCGATCCGGGCGGCATCCTTGTGCTGCGCGAATACCCGCAATCGGCGGTGCGCACCGATGCCACCGGCCCGGACCAGAGCCGCGTGGTCTTCACCCTGGACATGACGAATGCCGATGGCCTGTTCTCGGCCCGGAACTTCCGCATCAATTCCGGCGACCTCGTGCTGGTCACGGAAAGCCCGGTCACGGGCGTACAGACGATTTTCGGCCTGATCGGATCGGCCTTCGGGCTTGTGGGCGCAGCGTCCAACGTCACGAACTGACGGGGCGGTCGGCGGGGTAAACCCCGCCACCGTCACGGCAAGGCGATCCGCTGCGCCGCAGGCACCAGCGCATTGATCTGCCGCAGATGTTCCGGCAGGCAGAAGGTGGTGAAGTCGTGATGCGTGATCACATGCCTGCGCGCCGCCGGTCCCAGATGGGCATAGGTGCCGGGCCGCTCCAGCACATCGACCACGCGCCTCGCGATCTCCTCGGGCTTGAAGAAATCCGCCAGCAACCCGGTCTTGCCATGTTCGATCGCCTCGCGCACCGGGCCGACATCGGACGCGACGATGGTGGCTCCCATCGACATCGCCTCCAGCAGGGACCACGACAGCACGAAGGGCACCGTCAGGTAGATGTGGCAGCGGCTGACCTGGATGATCTTCTGGTAATCCTCGAACGGGACGCGGCCCAGGAAATGGACGCGGGACCAGTCGACCCTGTCGCCCACCTCGCGCTCCATCTCGGCGCGGTAGCCGCCTTCGGCCGCCGACTTCTTGCCGTAGGACACGTCCGATCCGCCGATGATCAGCGCGCGGGCATCGGGCCGCGCGTCCAGAATGTGCGGCAAGGCGCGCATGAAGCTGTGGAAGCCGCGCGTCGGCTCCATGTTGCGGGCCATGTAGGTGAAGATCTCGTCCTCGCGCGTGACCGACCGCGCAAGTCGCCCCAATGGCACCTGCGCGTCCGCATCCGGCACCAGCTTGTCCGTGCGGATCCCGTCGTGTCGGACATAGATCTTGTCGTGGAAGTTCGGCGGGAAGGTGTCGCGCTGCCAAAGCGTCGGCGAATGGCCAAGGTCCACCGTCTGGAGATTGGCGAAGTTGACGGCATTGCGCGCATGCATGGTGAAGGGGGCATGGGGGCTGGCGGGGAATTCCGGATCGAACCCGACGGAACCGCCCTCGGCCAGGAAGTAATACTCGAAATAGCCGATGATCGGCACCTCGGCCCAGACCTGCTTGAGGAACGTCAACTCGCCCCAGCCGACATGGCCAAGGATGATGTCGGGCGTGAATCCGTCGGCGCGCAGCTTCTGTGCGGCCATGGCGCAGCCGAAGCCGTTTCCGGCGCATTCCTCCCAGTACTGGGTCAGGGCATAGGCATCCCTGGCGGGTTTGTGGTGCGACTGGTATGACACCACCCGCGCGCCCTCCATCTGAGGCACATCGCGGCGCTGGGTCAGGAAGACGATCTCGTGCCCGCCCTGCGCGCGCAGCCACGAGAACAGCTCCCGATACTGGCCGGGAAAATTCTGATGCACGAACAGGATCTTCATCGAACCGTGTCTACCCCCGTCTGGAACCCGCCCCGATGTCCCAATCCCATGCGGCGGACGCAAGGCCGAACTGTGGCGCATCGGGGGTTTGGTGTTGCCGCGCGGCTTCCTATATGGGACCAGACTTCCAACAATCGACAAAGGGGGAGTGCCCCATGACCCTGACCACGAAAATCGCGTGGGACGACACCGTGTTGCCGTTTCAGCTTGACCGATCCGACATTCGGGGCCGCGTCGCGCGGCTTGATACCACGCTGGAACGCGTGCTGTCCCAACATGCCTATCCCGCGCCCGTCGAGGCGATGGTGGCCGAAATGGCCCTGCTGACGGCGCTGATCGGGCAGACCGTCAAGCTGCGCTGGAAACTGTCGCTGCAGGTCCGCTCCGACGGGCCGATCCGCCTGATCGCGACCGATTTCCTCGCCCCCGAAACCGAGGGAGAGCCCGCGCGCATCCGCGCCTATGCGTCCTACGATGCCGCGCGTCTGGATGTGGATGCCCCCGCTTTCCCTCAGATCGGCGCGGGCTATTTCGCCATCCTGATCGACCAGGGACCCGACATGACGCCCTACCAGGGCATCACGCCGCTGGCCGGTGGCTCGCTCGCCGCCTGCGCCGAGGCCTATTTCGCGCAGTCCGAACAATTGCCGACCTCCTTCGTGCTGTCCTACGGGCAGGCGCAGGAGCCGGGGCAGAAGACGACATGGCGCGCCGGTGGCGTGATGCTGCAACTGATGCCCGCCTCCGCGCTGGAAGCGCAGGGCGCCGCCACCGGGGCGGACGGTCTTCTGGCCGCGCTGGACCTGATCGACGGCGACACCGTGGAGGACTGGAACCGCGCCAACATCCTGCTGGAAACGGCGGACGCGATGGAGCTGATCGGCCCCCATGTCGCGCCCACCGACCTGCTGGTGCGGCTGTTCCACGAAGAACAACCCCGCGTGTTCGATGCCCAGCCGGTCAGCTTCGGCTGCACCTGTTCGGAGGATCGCGTGCGGTCGTCCCTGTCGATCTATTCGGCCCGCGACATCGCGCACATGACCACCGATGACGGCCGCGTCACCGCCGATTGCCAGTTCTGCGGCGCGCATTACGATTTCGATCCCAAGACCCTTGGGTTCGAAGCCGAGAAAGCCCCCGATGGGACGCCGCTTTGATCTCGATCACCTGACGGCCGCGCTGGGACACGCCCCGGCGCGACCCTCGTCGGATTACGACCTGAACCCGCTGGCGGCGCTGCCGCCCGGCCGCGTGCTGCGCCCGGCGGCGGTGTTGATCGGTGTGCTTGGGCGGGACGTGATCCTGACCAAGCGCGCCTCCACCCTGAAACATCATCCCGGCCAGATCGCCCTGCCCGGCGGCGGGGTCGATGCGGGCGAAACCGTGGCAGAGGCCGCGCTCCGCGAGGCCCAGGAGGAAATCGGCCTCGACCCCGCCAACGTGGCCCTGCTGGCAGAATTGCCGCCCCATGAAACCGTCACCGGCTATACCGTCACCCCCTTGCTCGCGCGCATCGAGGCCGACTTCACCCCCCTGCCCGAACCCGGCGAGGTGGAGGAGGTCTTTCGCGTGCCGCTCGCCTTCCTGATGGACCCGGCCAATTACGCCATCGAAGGCCGACGCTGGCGCGGCCAACGGCGCGACTATTTCGTGGTGCCCTACGGGCCCCATTACATCTGGGGGGCGACGGCGCGGATGCTGAAATCCCTCGCCGACACGGTGGCATGATGCGGCTTGCGGCAAACTGGCTGACCCATCGCGGCACCACTGCCGTGTTCGACGCGCTGGACGGTCATGGCGCGTGGTTCGTCGGCGGCTGCGTCCGCGACGGGCTGCTGGACCGGGCCGTTGTCGATATCGACATCTGCACCGACGCGCATCCCGAAACGGTGATGGAACGTGCCGGGGCGGCGGGCCTGAAGACCGTGCCGACGGGCCTCCAGCACGGCACCGTTACCGTCGTGGCCCATGGCATGGGGTTCGAGGTCACGACCCTGCGCCGCGATTTGGAGACCGATGGCCGCCATGCCACCGTCGCGTTCACCGCGGACATGGCGCAGGACGCCGCGCGGCGCGACTTCACCATGAACGCGCTCTACGCGACCCGCGACGGCACCGTGCTGGACCCCAATGGATCGGGCCTTGACGACCTGCGCGCGGGCCGGGTGCGCTTCATCGGCGACGCCTCCGCGCGGATCGCCGAGGATTACCTGCGCATCCTGCGCTTCTTTCGCTTCCACGCGTGGTATGCCGACCCGGACGGCGGGATCGACGCCGAAGCTCTCGCCGCTTGCGCCGTGGGGGCCGCCGTGGGG
>Ga0100398_1003400_pt1 | contig 13030 bp, 8 predicted proteins | sample CryGeymeta201522_FD_81568 | JGI IMG/M metagenome (GOLD analysis project Ga0100398, IMG submission 81568) | Groundwater microbial communities from Crystal Geyser aquifers in Utah, USA - Crystal Geyser metaG 2015-22 | ecosystem: Environmental > Aquatic > Deep subsurface > Groundwater | place: USA... | reverse complement strand
TCGATGAATTCTACCGACCCTCCAAAAGCGTACGATGCTTGAAACCCATTGACAAGCTTTTCTATGGTGTTGTAGACGCTGCGAGCTCCCCGAAGTTGGATTTTCTTGCTGTAGAACACAACAATATTCAAACGGATAGAACGACTTTGGTCCATATTGAATTTAGCCGAAGACAAAACTGGGGCCCAGTTTTCAGCCTGACGGGGTGGCACTTTTACGCCAGCGGCCAGCAAAATCGGAACAGGCAAGACATATGCTTTGGCATGCAAACGGTCTTCCTTGAGAACGATCCCACAAGCAGGCAAGAGGCCTGCGGCTCCTTTTGTCTTTTGAGCACCTGGTTTGAGGAAATTCTTAATTTCTTCAATCGCTTGGTTGCGACGTTCAGGTGTAAAGGAAGCAATCATGGGCAAGCTCTCCCTTACTTTTCGATCCAACTCATCGCCACAGACAAGCTCAGCAGGCAAAAAGATGGTGTTCTTGCGACGGCCCAAGCACTCTACCATTGGTTGGACATTCGGATATTTTAACAAAATTTTCTTGCGTATTTTGAAGTAGTCAGCGTGACTGATATCCTTTCCATTGATATTGACTGGGAACGAGGCGGGACTTTTGTCAAAGTGTAGGGCTACCACACTGTAGACTTTCTTGTCGGCCTTGTAGATCACCTGTGTCCCGTTCCAGCGGCGTTTGGCACGCTCTTCGTCTTGACGAGTAAATTTGTACGTCTTCGGATCGGAGCCTTCGTATAGCTGCTCGAGCAAACTCTCGCTGCGAAGGACTTTGGCACAAAGATCGACCGTTAGTGCAAGGTGGGCGCTAGTAGGTGATGTCGACTTGGGGCGAACGAGACCGAATTCGGCATAATATGCTTCGTAAATCTTGACTCCCAAAGACTTGCCGTACCTGTCTTGCGGTTCGGTACATTTGGAGGGGTCAACGTAGTTTCTTCCCCATTTGGCCAGCCGCTCGCCGAGAGCCCGCGACAAGACGCAATTGACGTACGAGAGAAAAACCTGCGGTTCCGCTTCCTTGGCACCGAGTCCCGCGTCGTCTGGGCTAAAGGCGGGCGAGTGCCCCGTTTCACCGCAGTGCTGTAGCAGTGCTCGAATATCAGGAAACGCTTTGACACAGTCCTTGCATCGATAATCCAAGACAACCTCGTCCTTTCCCACAGTGACCGGAGTCGACAAGACTTTGGGTGCCTTGTAATGAAAGACACGTTGAATGGCAAAGGAGTCACCGTCTGACGTTTCGCCCTTCAACAACTGTTTTGGCAATTGATTGAATTCCAATCCTTGGATGGGGCGAGCGGAATAAAAAAAGGATCCGTTGAAGAAAACCACACGTTCCAAGTCGGCTCTTTCATTTTTACCAAGATCCTTGAGCAAGGTTCCCCAAATGGCCTGATTAAACAGGGCACCCCGGCGGGTCAAGGAATCGATCGAATGTCCCTTATGATCGCAACATTGGATCGAATAGAGATAGAAGGAGAAATTCGGAGTGACACTGCTCAAAACAATGTTGCTGAGAAGGGACGTGACGCCCGAAAGATCAGGTCCTCGTCCCCTGCCGCCGCCGCTGTATTTGTCAGCATAGTAGTAGACACAGAGAGCGGAAAAGAAACAGGTAAGGAATACAATATTTCTGTACATACACTGCGAAACAAGAAATCTCATAATATAGAAACCAAACTTACCGTCCTCCACCCCTACCACCATCACGGCCTCCTCGTCCACCTGTTGTTTCGTTGGAGTGATGCCAAGACAAGAAAAGAATATCGTTGAGGTGATCGATGACGCAAACAAAACCCCAATCGTATCCATCCAAGCATATCAACAAGCATACCGCTATCCCGACCACCACCGCCACCACGACCACCATCGCGGCCTCCTTGATTCTGATAAGCACGCCCCCCTCCTCGGCCGCCACTGTTGATACATCATCAAAAATAAAATAAAAAAATATGAGAACCATAATGATGAAAAAAACACAAATCAATACTGTACAACAGTACACAAAACAAAGCAGCAAATCGATGAGCAAGCATCAAAAGTAGCACACCAAACTCACCGGCCTCCTCTTCCTCCACCACGACCCGCGTAACGCCCACCGCCGCCGCCCTGATAATGTTGTGAACTGCGTCCTGACATGATGAATGATGATACTAAATAATATTATAAAATTTGCTCAAATAATGATATAATAATAAAGTAATGTAAAGGAATCTCTCTCTCTCTCTCTCTCAAAACCTTCTGTTTTGCAGAACCAAAAAAGAATTTCTTCCGCCCAAAGAAATAACTGTTGGTAAGATGGTTCTCAATGGAAGATGAAAACTCACTTCCCGCTTCGCCAAAAAGCAAGAGAATGGACCGTAGTATTATTATGCTTTTGTGTTTGAAGGCCTTTAATAGTAGTTATGATGTCGTTGCTAGAGTAGAGAGCTTGCTGCTAACTACGAGGTAGAATTATATAAAAAAGATACTTTGTGGATTATGTGTTTCTTGGTTTCAGTAGTTTCAGCAGCGGCTTAAGCACAGAAGCGTAAGCAAAAGAAAAGAATTGGGTGCTCACATGAAAGCGTGAAATTTAATTTTGTTGTTCGTCGCTCGCACACGCAAAAGCGAGAATGATGTGCGTTCCATTTTTTCGAATGTACTGAAGATTCAGCTCTCTCGGTCACGAAAGTATCAGTCACGAGTGTGTTTGTTCGACCCTTCGCGATGAATGGGAACGGTGTTGCGAGGTGAAAAAGTAAAATGCCAGTGTGAAGGATGCCAACGCCTTTGGCCAGGAATGATGGTAAGGGGAAACAGCTGATGATCCTCCTACTATTGTGAGGCTTTATCACACACTGTCATGTTACCCGGTGACACTCTAGTAAACAAGAAACGACATAGTCGCAAGCGCCGTTCTCTTCGTCAAAAATCACCTCAGGCTTTTTTTAGGAGCAGATGGACGTAGGAGCTGTGACTTTGATGTCATTGTCCCAGAACACACCCGTATGGCAAGCGTCTGGTAGACTAGTTGTTGCCATAGAAGTAGGTTGATCATAGATTTGAATAATAAATATCATTGGTTAATTAATATCAAGACTGCATTTCGCAAAATTTGACTGTTGTTCTTTTTCTCGTTGAAACATCAGAAGACATCAAGTATTCGGTTATCAAGTTCACACTCAGCATCAAATCCACAAACAAATATGCTGCGCATCGCATCGCACCGCCAGCTCTTTAAGAAGTAACAATGCGGGTAACAAACAAAGACAAGGCTGGATTGCGGCGAACAATGGTGGCGCTGATTTCTAGCTTCTGGGAAAAATCAGTCGGATGAGGATAGACGCGAATGAGCGACCGATCGCGAAGAGATATTTTGGTGGACGACATGAGGACCAAAAGTTCAGAGTGCATATTGCTCACGAGAGCATGTAATTCCACTTTGTCAATAAAGCCAGCGGCCTCCGTTTCAAATCGGCGATTGCCGTATCGATTCATAGTCTGCTGGCAGCAAACTAGATAGCCAACTTTTTCGCGTCCGGGAGACAGACTCTCAAAAAGCTCCAATTGATTGCAGACCTGCTTGGCATAATCATCCTGGTCTGCGCCACCGATTACGGTGGCTACAATCTTGTCGTATCCTTCTCTTTCGTAAACATCGAACTCAAAGAGCTCCGAACTATCCGAGGAAAGTGTTGAGTCAGCATCATGATTGTCACCGCTTGTATCCACTTCATCGACAATGTGAGAGATGCTGCGAATGCTACCATTACGTCTCACACCACGGTTTTCGGATGCTCGTATACTAAATTCTTTGGGAGGACTGATTGTGGGTTGTTCTGTGTGTTTCTCTGATCCTCCAAGCTTAGAGACAAAGGCTACAAAGAAATATTGAAAGAAAAGAATCGTTGAGCTGAAAGGTACGCCACGGAGAGTAACGGCACGTGAAAGAATAACAGCAAGTATTGGGCAAGCAACTTACATTCCACAAAAAAGGCAGTGATAACATTCAACAGGATGCTGACGCCCACCAAATTGCCAAGGATAAAAAAGGGATAGACAATTCTCGGATCCGAGCACCGCGAAGCAAACAGAAAGACTTCCGCAATGGCATGCCAGTCATTTACAACAAGAACTTGAAACATTGTGACCATGCCCTCGGAATACGAATTAAAATTGTTCAAATCATAGAGCGGCGTAATCTGATCTATAACGCCAACCTCAATGGCTCCGCCCCAAAAAGCCATGCCCACGTACACAAAAATGTGGAGCATTGTCACGACGAGAGTGATTGGTCCCAGAAGAGCCGGCACCACTTCTGAGCTTCGGCGAACAACGTCTCGAAAGATTTGGAAGAATCTCATGACCCGAATCATATCAATGGCACGTCCCATGAGAATATATTTCAAAGCTGAAGACTGTCCCAACAAAGCCATGATGATGCCAACACAAGAGATGACAGCTGCTAGAATCGCGAGGCCGTCAAAAGTTCCATTGAACCGAGTCATTGGCGTGAAATTTTGCACGCGAAGTGGATTGGTGCGCATAATCAATTCTGTTACCCCCAAAAGTGTAATCAAAGCTCCGAGTTGCAATTGAATGGCCGTAAACCATTTTGCATTGAAGCTTGATGACAAAAGGATGACATACAAAAAGTTCACCATTGCCGCTACAACAGCAGTCAATTCAATCGACATGGCAAGTGAGGAGGGAACTCTTGATGTTCGAATTGAGGCATTCAGTGCTTGCTTCATTTTACTGCGAAAGGTTGGATAGTCCACATACTCAACAGCTTTGGTATCGAAAAACTCCACCAAAGCATTGATTTTCATAACACTGTAGTGAGGGCGAAGATCTTCCAGAACTTCTCTTACGAGATACATGGGGATACCACCTGCTAGAGCCTTTCGTTCTCGGTCTCCCTCCGAAGCAGATCGGCGATTTTCTCGAATACGAATAGCCAACTGATCTTGCTGTTGAAGAGCCATGAATGCAAGTTGCAGTCCATCTTCTCGATCTGTTACAGATCGATCGTGAATTTCAGTCGCCGCCTGAATGTACGTTTGAAAGACCACAGACAGCACAAGAGAGTGCATGTAGAAAACTGTCACCACAATAAAAATTATAAAAAAGAAAGCAGCCGAGTGGTTCTTTTGGTACATGGGCATCTGTGGTGTGGAGAAATGGTGACAAATGAGCTGAAAGTTGCCATCGTAGATAAAAGAATATACCTTTCACAGTATTCTTCGGACGACTCACCCAGATACTTGGATTGACCACAGTTGTCGCCAGTTTAAACAGTGACAGCCACGCCACGGCCAAGTATTCAAAAGAAGCAAAATCATTAAAGAATTGACATGCCACAGCAGCAAAGACAAGAATCAAGACCAGTTCAATAACCAAGACGCGAATTACGGTTCTGGTAATTCGTACGAGTGCTTCCATAGCATGCCGTGCTTGCCGACTGACATAGTATAGTACAATTGGTTTTGCAATGCTGGAGTACAGCACCACAAATGTTCGATCCGGTGCTGCCAAGAGCCAGGCAACTGTTTCTATTGCAAGAAAGATTCCAAAGAGAAACAGTGGCCGAGTCAGGAGGTTTGCCTGACTTGGACGTGTTTGCACTTGGACTGGAAGAAACTCTGAATTGCAGTCTTTTACAAATTGTGATATTCGTTTGGGTGCTGAGCGACGTTGGGAGGAACAGCCGCGTGATTGAAATTGACTTCGAATCCACAAATCGCAACCCAAAATGATCAAGGCATAGAGATTCAGAGCGCTGATCCTTTGCATGCGTTTGTTAGAATCCTGTAAAGCAGAAGGGCCTTCCAAGGCACTCGATAAAAATAGGGCTACCATGGCGGACCCCAATGTGAACTTATAAGCGATTGAGAACTTGAGACTGTAGAGTCGCATCTGCCAGGTCGAAATCCACGTGACATCGGATGGCAAAGTTGGAGGACCTTCTGCTTCGTAATCTTTCAAAAATGCCACAGCAATTGAGATATAGTCATAGGGGGTCCGTTGCAAATCTCTGGACGGAAACAATTTTTCTTGGCCGTACTGAATATGATGCCGATAAAGGTGACCTTGGCCGGGATAAGTTGTGCTGTCATTATTATCTGTCTGAAAAGGTAACAACGGAGTGCTCTCCGAATGCAAATGTCTGCTCTGTTTAGATTTATTCTTCTTGGTCGTGTTGGTCCCAGGAAGATTGGTAATCTCTTCACCGCGGTGAAAGGCCAAGTGAGAAACAAGTGGCTCACCGTTGAAGCTGTCCTTGTTTTGAAATGTCACATCAGCATTCAGAGAGGCTTGTTTAGGAATGACTCTGGTATCGCTTGTTGCAGGCTTCTCCTTGGTGACACCTTCCTTCAGAGGCGAAGTCTTCCTTGATCTAGGTGCTGGCGGAGTGTTAAAGGAATATACAAAATTTGTCAATATTCGATTGGATGTCGTCAAAAATGTTTCTCGGTTGACTGTTGATCCACTGCTTCGGTGAGGTTCGTGATGGTGGCGATGGCGGCGAGATCTTTTCTTATCGTGGTGTTTGGCTGGCAAATTAGAATAGACCCTGGGCAGTTGCGTCGCGCCCTCTTCTGCGGCAATTTGTTGCTCGGTAGTATCACTTCGCACCGAGTCTGAAGTGACCCCAAACTGAACAACTCGATTGGACTGTGTCAGATCGTCCCGAAGTCGAAAGCTGGTAGCACCGCATTTGGCCAACTGGCCGGTACGGGTGGATAATGGTTCTCTCGATTTAATATTTTCTTCGCTGGAGTGAGAATACTCCAGCAGAGATGCCACACTGTTTTCATTCCGGGGTAAAGGAAGCTGATACGTAGGATATTGTCCGTTCGCTTGTTTGGTAGCATTGTTGATGCTACTGTTGCTTCGTGAATTTGCCGACGGACGAAATTCTTCGTCGTCGCTCATGCCGCTCATTGTAATATCTGATACCAATGAATTCCAGGAAGGATGCGATTTACCCGAGGTTGGAGGCGGAGGCGAGGAGTAGGCACTGGGTTTCGTCATGGTTCTCTTCAGGCTGGAGATTGTTGATCCAATCAAGAATGGGTGTCAGATTGAATCGTTGCGAAGCTAAATTGGAAATCCAGCGAAAACCCTTTCCCAGGCTCCTCTACTTTAAAGGTAGCAAACCGCAGGTTAGTCAAGTAATAAAATAGAATACCGTATTGCTGTGACAGCTGTGGTCCTCCTAAACCTAAGGTTAGATGGAAACAAAGCTAGGCGGACAAGAGTATTGTATTTCGAACGCTATGGTAAAACTCAATTGGGAGCAGACACTTCTTCATTTGCCGCCGGCTGATGATTGATGAACTTCTGCTGTTTCCCTTCATTATTCCAGAGTGTCCGTTGATCTTCTTTCGACTCATCAACACGATGTTTACAGGACTACTATCGCAAAAACAGTATTTACCTTGTCTGAGAGAAAGACGACTTGGTTTTGAGACGCACACCCTCCTTGTAATGCTCTAAGCGATCACTTCTTCCGACTGTCCGACCAAAGACGTAAATTTGTTTTTTCCTTTTTTTGCTTGTTGAAAAGTTCTACGTACGTAGTCTACCAGACTAGTCTAGTAGCTAGTATCAAATAATTATGAGATTTACAACGAGTGCAGGATTGATTGCTCTACTTATTTTGACATGAACTTCTGCCATGCAGCAGCTCCAATGTTTCGGTGTATGTTACCGTTGCAAAAGAGGGAAGCGAAAATGGCTGAGACAGCATCGATCTTCTGCGAGTAGTATGCAACCTCCGATCATAGTATTATTTTTTCTTACGTTCCTGGTCTCCTCTACCTTCACCACTGCATGGCAGCCTCTGACGAGAATATCGTCTACCAAACCTACAAGCTTTTCAGCTTGCCAACGTTCTATTTTGTTTGCCATTAAGAAGCAATCCCCAACTATAACCAAAGCCAAGCCTACCACCAAGGATAGTGGCCGCCAAGATCAGTATTCGATACGGTACAGTCCAAACTTTCAGCGCCACATTGTCTCTAGAATTTCGACGTATAAAAATGGAACCAGAATACCCAAAACTGTAGTCAAAAGCTTTATATGGCTCGATCAAGCACAGAAGGCTTACCCTGCGGCCGTCCTGGAACCTATGGATCTTCCTCCACATTCACCTCTTCAGGATAACGAAGCGGCGTCGACCTTGGCCAAAACAATTGCTGGTGCAGGACTCGAAGAAACCACTGTATACTATCAAAATCAGGACAACGACAAAGATTCGACTGTGGCTTCGCGAGCAGCAAAGCCAAATAATGGAGCATCCTACCTGCTGAAATTCTTGCAAAAATTATATTCTGCCTTGCCCACTATTACGCCTGCCGTGATTCATCGGGGAGTCATGGACAAATTTCCAAAGCTGGCCTTTTACGATCCTGCCTTGGTCCACGAACGACTTTTCTTCTTATTGGCTCCTCTACCACCTGATGACATTTTGAGGCGGATCAAAGCAAAGTCGACGGTAAGCTATCAGTCGAAAAAGGCTACACGAGATGCTGCTCAAGAAAGCGACAATATTGCAGATTACTTTGACGACTTTCCGGTCCTCTTCCACAAATATGGATACGGTGCAGGTTTGACGTCAAATCAGTTGGTTCAAGCTTTTCAGAGCCTGCCACAATTTTGGCTTCCCATCTACTTTGGTGATGCGTCTGTGGATTGCAAGAGACCACAGGACATTCTTCCGTACGTCTTCTATCACCTGAGCTCTCATCCGGAGGCTTTGAGAGATACAAACGTTGAGCTTGATCCCTTGCTAAACGGAGTCATCCAGGCGGATGTGGCCAGTGTGGCACACGCCAAGAGTGCGCTGGGTTTATCTTGGGATCAGTGTCGGCTGTTGCTTCTAGCACTTCCAACTCTTCGGACTTGTGATATTGAACCAAATTGGGAGTTGTACCAAAGGGGCCCAGTAAAATCCATGCTCATTGAAGAATCTCTGATTTACTTGCGCCTCAGATTGCAGTTAGACCCATTGCATATTTTTGCACTCATCAAAACTCATACTAGAATGAGTAACTACAGATTCCTCGACAGATTGAAGCCTTCGCTTGACGCGCTCCAAAAAGAGCTCCATCTCGACTCAGAAGAGGTCCAACGAATTATTCTGAGGATGCCATCGCTTCTCGGAATCGCAACATCTAGTTTGAGCGCACACCTCCAATTCTTCACCGAAGAAGGTAAGTCGTTATGAGCGAACATCCGACTTGTCGTCAATCGTGATCGCTTCTCAACACAGTTTGTTTCCGCAGTTGGGTTGACGCCACAGGAATTGAAGGCAGCTGTCTCAAAGCTACCAGCATTACTGCAGTATAGTCTTCCAAATCTGAAGAGCAAGCTTAGTTTTTTCAGCGAAGAGCTGAATATTCCGGCTGCATCTGTTGTAAAGATGACCGTCTCGCAGCCGACGCTGTGGGCCGTTTCTTTGGAAAGCAACTTGAGGCCTAAAGCAGAAGCATTAGCCAGTGCTTGCGACTTAACGATGCGGGACACTGGTGGAATAATCGCGCGTGTTCCAGAACTTTTATTGCTCAACTGGAGAAGCAACCTTGAACCCACATTATCCTTCTTGGCGAGCCGGCTCGACTTGACTCCTTCGCAACTATCGTCCCTAGTGAAGTCAACTCCGCGCGTGTTGGTGCACAGCATTCATAATTCTCTGGAATACAAGATTGCGCTGATAGAGGACCATGAACGCAACAATGGCAAAGGATCACAATCTATTCGTGACATAATTTTACATCGGCCGGGCCTGTTGCTGACGGGGAAATCAGCGCTGATAAAACGACTTGAAAGGTCAAAACAAGGGTTAGGGATGACGAGGGTTCTTGCCAAGATATCCACAAATGGCACAGTGATCGGTGAGTTTTCGTCTGTTCAGGAAGCAGCCAAGGACGCGGGGAAAAGCACTAGCTTCATGTACAAGGCCATTCGCGAGGGAAAGATAATTGACGATGCGACATACGTTCACGGAAAGGAAAGCTTGGGAGTGCCGAAGGCTACCAAGCGGCCTCGCACAAAGGATCCCGATGCTATCGAACAAGACTTACTAATGGAAAAAGGCGACAAAGCCTTGGTTGTGTATGTCTCCGGACGTGTGTATCCTCCGGATAATGTGTCGCAAAACAGGGGACTGCGACGAGCTGGGGGAATGGCGATTGCCATACCGTCGTTACCGGGGGGGATACCAGAAGGTTTCTTCGACTCTGCGCTGGATGAATGCTGCAGAGGACAGATTCTTAGTGCAAAACATATCACAGTTGGACAACGAGAGAGCTTGCTGGTCCAACTCGGGTATGCGTATTTACGCCCTTCGCGGCGGCGTGCGAGCTTGTACGTTTGTCTCGTGACGCTGCGCATTTTTACGGGAGTCTATCTTTTGGCTGCCAATGCCGCTGCCAAGGCTCGGGAGAAGGAGTCTAAAATGCTTGACGATGTGCCACCGTCGCCGCCTAACCAAATACACATTGTTACAGATTCTAATTATGTTTACGAGCTGCTTCATAATGCTGCGGATATATTGGAATGGGGTTCCAACCCAACTGTGGCTGAATTCAGGAAGACTCGAAGTGGCAGCAACTACGCTGCTAATCCTGACATTGTGTATACCATTTCTCGGACTTATTCGCGTTTGGTAGAGCTGATGGGAGGTACGACAGGAGCTCTTCAAGGCAATCTGACCTCTGTCAGGTTTGGTCATATCATTGATGCCAAGAATCCGCTAGCGGCCAGCGCTTTTCGAGAGAACATGGGTGAGTGGGCGAAAGAGGCTGCCGAAAAACAGTATCAAAGGACGTTTATACGCGAGAAAGCTAGTTGATGGTTGATAATACACTTTTAGCCTAGCGCTTTCGTTTTGTTGCCGCTAAATGGCCTAACTAGAAAATTCAGCGCATGAACGAGATGTCCGCATCAAGTTGGGAGGCAGAGACTAGATAAGGGGAAATGTTGCTTTTTCCTCCAGCCCCTGTGATTACAGCAAGAGCATTTCGCAACTGCTGTAATACTTGGATAATGATGCATGGAGTAGCGATTTAGACCCCGGAGATGGCTACCACGGACCGAGTAGCCTGAGGTTGATCACAAAACCTCCAACAAAAGCTACGAAACAATCCAACACACCCCGTAGTGGTACACACACAAAAAGAAGCCAAAGTTGCTAGGTAGAGGAAATGTTTATTTTCGTTAGATTCAAAAAAGACTTTCGCTTAATCCACCTTCTTTCGGTAGGAGCATCCCTCTGTCAAACGAGCCTTTCCTCCCGTGGGTTGGCACAGCATAATATTGCAGTTTGCACACATGACGACAGTTTGGGCGTGTGAAAAAACTGTGGTAATTTGGAAACATCCAGGACATTTAATGTCCATAAAGAATGAATTGGGACTCTGTACAATTCTTTTCAGCTTGTGCTTGGCAGCTTCGGCCTCAGGGTCAGGGTGTAGTAGATCGACAGGCATCGTAGGATAAAGAGTAGTACGTGAAACAAAAAGTTGAATCAAAAACTGCAGGTTAATAAAATAGTTAGTTAGAGAGAGAGGAAAAGCAGACGTGAGATATTGAAGATTCAAACGTGTGCATTCGTATAGACGATGAATGGCCGAAGTTGGATGATCAAGGATTGGAGTGCTAGCCGCAGGAGAGTAGATAGTAGTAGATAGCAGGTTTCAAGTAGAGAGAAGGGAGCAGTCAACGCCGGACTGATTTCTAAACATCACAGGGCAGTTCGCGATGTGAAGGGAGGTTATGAAACCATTTCAACCTGCTTTCTTTAGGCATGGAGACATGGAGACCCTCCTTCTGAGAAGTGAATTCTGCCGTTCCCGTCGCATATTTTTGACCTGAAAGAAACCGGCGAGAACCCTGATTTCTCTGCTTAGACGTTCTTCCACTACATGCCACCAATTTCCTATCATCGTCTGGTCACATCATGTCCATCATTGTGGTACAAAATTAACTCACCTTCGAGCAAAGAGTGGTTGCTTGCAGTTTGTTGTCGATTGATATCGTCGTGTCGAGACAGGCTGTGCTGGCTGCGGCGATGCGTTTGCTTTGCTGAGATGAGGTGAGCTCGAAATTGCTTGCTCTTAGATGCTATTTTCAAGTACGAAATTTGTAGTAGATTTCTACGGCCGAGAGTTTAGTAAGGCCGGTTTTGTGATGACGCGCGAAAATCGCGCAGAAAGATTCTCCAGTTGAATGCAATTTGGGATTGGGTTAAGCTCACTACTAGTAGTACTAAAAAATAATGGCACAATCAAATCCGAAAACTACCATTGAGAGCAGCTAGCTATTAGTACTCGTAGAAGCTGAAAGCTTCGGGACTACTAAGATTGTTAGCTATTGAACAGCACGACGTAGCAAGATTTAGCATGCGACCTGTTGGATCGATGATATTATTTCAAGAAACAAACTCGCAGACATTGAAAGAGCAAAGTGAAAAAAAATTGTTTGCTTTTGCTTTTTGATGAGTAAAACAAGGACCTTCGGAGTTTTATTTAGACACCGCTTTATGAATATTTTAGTCTTATTTGTCTCTTTTGACTGAAAACTTCTTGGCTCCCTCCGCAATGATATTGTTCGTGACGGCCAACCCGTCGGTCAACCACTGATCTCGGTTGGCTTCGACAATTCGTGCAAAGACAGGGCCAATGACATCACCAAACACACCCATATCTTCCAGACGGCGAGCCAATGGAAGCAAGTAACTCTCCAAGAATCCAATCTGATTGGGATGCCAGTTATTCATTGGATCGGGACCCCTTCCATCTTTGTGAGCCCGTATGAGTTCGAGATAGAGCCGATTCGACCATATGACCATGTGGTCCCAAGATTGCAAATTATGAGCCACATCGCACGCCAACATTATTGTCTCCATGATCAACGTCACTTTGAGCTCGTCAACTTCTTCTGCCACACTTCCCCCCATTCCTGACTTGACCGATGGCGCATTTCCCGACGCCACCGAGGCGCCACCAGCAATGGAACCACCGCGC
>Ga0100398_1003398_pt1 | contig 13035 bp, 11 predicted proteins | sample CryGeymeta201522_FD_81568 | JGI IMG/M metagenome (GOLD analysis project Ga0100398, IMG submission 81568) | Groundwater microbial communities from Crystal Geyser aquifers in Utah, USA - Crystal Geyser metaG 2015-22 | ecosystem: Environmental > Aquatic > Deep subsurface > Groundwater | place: USA... | reverse complement strand
TGCGGATGGAAGCGGTCCATGACGGCTCGCTGGGGGCCGAGCGCGCCCTGTCGGGCGACTACCAGTTGGTGATTCTCGATGTCATGCTGCCGGGATTAGGCGGCTTCGATGTGCTGCGCCGGATTCGCGCGGCCGGCGATATCCCGGTGATCATGCTGACGGCGCGAGGCGACGACGTGGATCGGATTGTCGGACTGGAACTGGGCGCCGACGATTATCTGGCGAAGCCGTTCAATCCACGTGAACTGACCGCCCGGGTGCGAGCGATCCTGAGACGGACCATGCCGCAACAGACCCTGGTGGGCGGCCGCGAAATCGCTCCCAAAGTGGTGGTGGGCGACGTCGAACTGGACCCGGCGACGCGAACCGTGCGCTGTTCGGGAGAGATCGTCAGCCTCACCTCGGTGGAATACAGCGTGCTCGAAGTGCTGTTGCGGGAAGCCGGTCGGGTGGTGAGCCGCGAAGAACTGACCGAACTGGCCCTGGGCCGGCCGCTCGCCCGCTACGATCGGAGCATCGACGTGCACGTCAGCAATCTTCGCCGGAAGCTCGGGCGCGAAGCGGAAGGACTGCTGCGGATCAAGGCGGTGCGCGGGGTCGGCTATCTCTATGCGGCGCCACGTGCCGATGATGAGCAGGCTCGCGAAACTTGACCGGACCCTGGATGGTCGGGCCATGGGGTCGGCCGTGGTGGAGGATTCCTGTCCGCCGCGATCCCGGTTTACGATGCCATCTTTCGTTACCAAACCATTTGCGGGCAGGATGCCCGCGCTCCCGGGAACACAGCGCACCGGGATTGAAGGATTTCAGCTTCAACCAGCCTAGTGGTGTTGCCACGGCGGCCGCGACAATCCCAGTAAGCACGGTGCGGGAAGGGTCATGAAAAGCCTGTTTCTTAGAATCTTTCTCTGGTTCTGGCTAACCCTCAGCGTCATCGGCGTGACCACCGTGCTGTTCACCCTGACGGAAGAAGCCGGTCCCTTCCTTACCCTGTGGCGCAGCCAGGTGGGAACCGCTCTGGCCCTGTATGGCGAGGCGGCCATGGAAGTTCGATCGCGCGAAGGCGCCGCCGGCCTTGCCACCTTCTTCGAGCGGCTGCGGGATTTTGCCGGCGGCAAAGCCTACCTGATCGATCAGCACGACAAAGAGGTGACCGGTCGGCCGCTGCCGGCCAAGATCCGCACCTTTGCCGGGCGGGTACCGGAAGACGGAGAATCGGTCTTCGAGATTTCCGGAGCCGAGCTGGTGGCGGGCTTGACGCTTCGAGATCGTACCGGGACGGCGTTTGTGATCGTTCGGGAAATGCCGCGAAGGCCCTTCTGGCATCTACTGAAACGCGGCTTTACCGGCGGCGACGTCGGGCTCCGTCTGGTTCTCATGATCACGGTGGTTGGTTTGCTGAGCTACGGGATGGGGCGTTATTTGACCCGCCCGATCCTCGGCCTGCAGTCGGCGGTGCGACGCTTTGCCGGTGGGGATCTGGCGGTCCGGGTGGCACCGTTGGTGCAAGGCCGAAGGGATGAAATCGCCCAACTGGGACGCGACTTCGATCACATGGCCGAACGCATCGAATCCCTGATGCGCGCGCAACAACGATTGCTCCGAGACATATCCCACGAACTGCGGTCGCCGCTGGCGCGCATGGCGGTCGCCCTGGAACTCGCCAAGAGTCGGGCCGGGGCTGAAGCGCAGCCGAACCTCGAGCGGATCGAACGGGAAGCCGGGCGGCTCAACCAACTGATCGGTCAGCTCCTGACCCTGGTGCGCATGGAAAGCGGCGTGGAAGCCATGGAAACGGCGCTGTTCGAGGTTTCTTCCCTGGTCGGGTGCCTGGTGCGGGACGAGGATTTCGAAGCGCGCGGCCGGAACCGGTCGGTCACGGCCGAGATCACCGCCGGCCTGGCCCTTGTGGGCAACGAGGAACTGGTGCGCCGGGCGCTGGAAAACGTGCTCAGGAATGCGGTTCGCTATACGGCCGAACACAGCGCGGTGGAGGTGAACCTCACCAAGGAACGCATCGACAACCGGGAGTGGGCGCGGCTTTCCATTCGCGATCACGGTCCCGGGGTCCCTCGGGAATCTTTGCGGGCGATGTTTTTGCCTTTTCGCCGGATCGGCGACGCCCGCGAACGCGACAGCGGCGGGGTCGGCCTGGGTCTCGCCATTGCCGATCATGCGGTGCGGGCTCATCACGGCAGCATCTGGGCGGAGAATGCGGACGGCGGCGGACTGCGCGTGGTGATCCGGCTGCCGCTGGGGGATGTCAGGTAGCTCCCGTTGGTCGCAACCTGACCTACGGACTACGGGCTGACCCGAGGGTGCTCCGGCTCTTTGCAATAACAACGTGGCGAGCCGTAGGTCAGGGTGTGCGGAGCACTCCCTGACGCCTTGAAATGACACCTTGGAGCTTCTTGGAGATAGCAAACATGGGATTTCCTGGTGACTGCGATGTGCGGGCTCATGCGGGCGAGAATAAAAGGGAGATATTGTCGGGACCGGCGGGGAAGTCGCCTGTTCTCCTGATCGTTCTGACGATCCTGGTGCTCAGCCAGATCACCGGCTGCGCCGCCCTGATCCGGCAGGCGACCGCGCCCGCCCTGGAAGGGATGGTCACCGCGACGATGAAGCAGGATGATCTGGAACTGGTGCGGTTGGGGGCGCCCGGCTACCTGCTGATGGCCGACGGCCTGGTGGAACAGCATCCGGACAGCGTCTATCTGCTGACCGCCGCCGCACGCCTCTATTCGGCCTACAGCTCGGCTTTCGTGCTGGGTCGGGAACCCGAGCGGGCCCGCAGCCTGACGCGCAAGGCTCGAGACTACGCGTTCCGGGCCATGAGCTTGCAAAGCAAGGCGTTCGCCGCGCTCCACGACAAACCGTTGGCCGAATTCGAGCCGGTCGCGGCCGACCTGAAGAAAGCCGATGTGGAGCTGCTGTTTGTTCTGGTCAGCGCCTGGGCCGGTTACATCGAAGCCCACGGCGAAGACTGGGACGTGGTGGCGGATCTGCCCAAGATCGATCTGCTCACCCGCCGCCTGCTGGAACTTGACGAGACTCACTACTACGGGAGCGGGCACTTGATCCTGGCGGTGATGAACACGTTGTTGCCGCCGGCCCTGGGCGGCAAACCGGAACAGGGGCGGGTGCATTTCGAGCGCGCCATCGAAATTTCCCGGGGAGCGCTGCTCCAGGCCCATGTGCTCTATGCGTCCCGCTACGCCCGGATGACCGGCGACCGGGAACTGTACCAACAACTGCTGACCCACGTGCGGGAAACCCCGGCGGATACCATCCCGACATTGACTCTAATGAACACGGTGGCTAAGGTCAGTGCGGCGGAACTGCTGGCGGACATCGACAAGTATTTTTAGTCGCCGGCTTTGAGATCAACCGATTGGAACCAGTCTGGGGAACCGGACTGATTTCTCAATCAACGAAGGGATTGCGATGCGGACTGCAAGCCGATGGACGATTTTCCAACTGGCCCTGATCGGATGCCTGCTGCTCATGGGAATGCCGGCGCAGGCGGTGACTCTCAAGCTGGCCACCATCGCCCCGGAGGGCACCGCGCTCACCAACGCCCTGCGGGCCACCGGAGACGAAATTCAGCAAAAAACCGAAGGTCGGGTCAGTCTCAAGGTCTATCCGGGCGGGGTGATGGGCAACGATGCCGTGGTGCTGCGCAAGATCAAGCTGGGCCAGCTTCAAGGCGGCACCTTCACGTCCGGAGGCATTACCTCGGTGGACGGCAACTACCAGGTGCTCGGAATGCCCATGCTGCTGAAGAATTACGCTCAGGTGGACCAGGCCCGGGCCAAATTCGAACCGATCCTCACCCGCGGATTGGGAAAAAACGGGTTCATGTCCTTTGGCATGCTGGAAGCCGGCTTCATCTACCTGATGAGCAACCAGCCGGTGGAACAACCAGCCGATCTGAAGGACCACAAGGTCTGGGTCCCGGAAGGCGATCCGGTTAGCCGGGCCGTGTTCGAACAGGCCGGGGTGCATCCGATCCCGCTGCCGCTGCCGGATGTGCTCACCGGGTTGCAGACCAACCTGATCGATACGGTGAGCACCTCGCCGGTGGGCGCCATTGTGCTCCAATGGTTCACCAAGGTGAACTACCTGACGGAGATCCCGCTGCTCTACAGCTACGGTACGCTGGCTATCGCCAATGACGCCTGGGCGAAAATCGCGAAGCAGGACCAGCCCCTGGTGCGGGAAATCCTTCAACGGGAAATGAGCAAGGTCAATCAGCAGACCAGAAAAGACAATGAAGCCGCGCTCCAGACCCTGCGCAAGCAAGGCATTAAATTCGTTCCCATCACCGGTGACCACCTGGTGGCGTTGCAGCGGATCGCCGACGACGCCCTGGCTTCCCTCCGGGGCAAGAACCTGTTCGATTACCAATTGCTGGAAGAGGTACGAAAAAGTGTTGCCGGAATTCAATGACCGGACCCGACCGCTTTCCCGGCTGCTCGGTCGCTATCACCGGCTGGAAAACGGAGCCCTGGCGGCGGCCTTGAGCATCATGATCGTCCTGGCGTTCAGTCAGATCCTGTTGCGTAATTTTGGCGGCACCGGCATCTACTGGGCCGACGGCCTGCTCCGCTACCTGGTGCTCTGGATCGGGCTGCTGGGGGCGATGATCGCCACCCGGGAACGCAATCACATCAGTGTGGATGTGACTTCGGAATTCTTGCCCGAACGCTGGCAGGCGCCGGTCAGGGTACTGACCGACGGCCTGGCATTGCTGGTCTGCGCCGCGCTCACCGTGGGATCGGTCAGCTTCGTCGTGCAAGAGCGGGCGGGCGAACTCATGGCGTTCGGCAAAGTCCCCGCCTGGCTGGCGGAAATCATTTTGCCCGTGAGCTTTCTGGTGATGAGTCTGCGCTTTCTCGGCCACCTGGGCCAGGACCTCAACCGGGCGCTGGTCCCGCCCGCCAACCCGGCCCCGACTTCCGGCCCCGACTCGGACTGAGTCGGAAGCCATCGAGGATCATCGATGTTCTCATCCATCGGTCTGGCGCTGGCGGCGCTCCTGGGCGCGCCGTTGTTTACGGTGATCGCGGCCGGCGCGCTCCTCGGCTTTCACCGGGCCGATATCGATATCTCGGTACTGGCCCTGGAAATCAACCGGCTGGTGGACAATCCGGTGCTGATCTCGATTCCCCTGTTCACCTTTGCCGGCTATCTCATGAGCGAATCCGCCACCTCGAAACGCCTGGTGGCCCTGTCTCAGGCCCTGTTCGGCTGGCTTCCGGGCGGACTCGCCATCGTCAGTGTAATGGTCTGCGGGGTGTTCACGGCCCTCACCGGCGCTTCCGGAGTCACCATCATCGCCCTCGGCGCCCTGCTCTACCCGGCGCTCATCGAGCAGGGCTACCCGGAACGCTTCAGCCTCGGGCTGGTCACCACCTCCGGCAGTCTCGGGCTGCTGTTTCCACCGGCGATCCCGCTCATTCTCTATGGGATCATCGCCGAAGTGAGCATCGACGACCTGTTTACGGCCGGGCTCCTGCCCGGGCTGATCATGTTGCTGCTACTGGCGATTTACAGCAGCCGGCAGGGCCGGATCAGCGCGATCGCCACCCAACCGTTCGCGTTCGCCAAGGTCCGGGCGGCGCTCCGCGGTGCTCTGTGGGAACTGCCGCTGCCGGTCATTGTGTTGGGCGGGATCTACAGCGGGGTGTTCGCCATTTCGGAAGCGGCGGCGGTCACCGCCGTCCATGCCCTGGTGGCGGAAGTGCTGATCTATCGTGAAGTAGCGCTGCGCGACCTGGTGGCGATCATGTGCCGGAGCATGACCCTGGTGGGCGGCATCCTGGTCATCCTGGGGGTCAGCATGGCCTCGACCAATTATCTCATCGACCAGGAAGTGCCGATGAAACTGTTCCAACTGGTGAGCGCCCACATCACCAGCAAGTGGACCTTCCTGCTCATCTTGAACGGGTTCCTGCTGCTGCTCGGCTGCATCCTCGACATTTTTTCCGCCATTGTGCTGGTGGTGCCGCTGGTGCTGCCGCTGGCTCGCGGCTACCAGATCGACCCGATTCACCTCGGCATTATTTTTCTCGCCAATATGCAGATCGGCTACAACACGCCTCCGATCGGGATGAATCTGTTCATCGCCGGCTATCGCTTCAAGCAGCCGGTGGTGAAGCTCTACCGGGCCACCTTGCCGTTTCTCGCGATCCTCATGCTCACCGTGTTGGTCATCACCTACTGGCCCGATCTGTCGCTGTTTCTGGTGCGCCTGCGCGGTTGATGACGAAATGGCTACAGTTCGAATCGGGCCCAGACCGGGGTGTGATCGCTGGGCCTGGGCAACGCGCGCGGTGCCGGGTCGATGTCGCAGGCAGCGGCGCGGGCGAGCAGCGGCGCGGTGACCAGGATGTGGTCGATGCGCCAGCCCAGATTGCGTTTGAGCGCGTTGGGCAGCCGATAGTCCCAAAAAGTGAACCGGCGGCTGTCCGGATGGCGGGCGCGAAAGAGATCGGTTAGGCCCCAGGCCAGTACGTCGCGGAAGGCCCGGCGTTCTTCCGGGTGGAAACCGACCTGCCCGTCCAGGCGCTCGGGGTCATGGACATCGATGGGTTCCGGCGCGACGTTGATATCGCCGGCCCAGATGAGCTTCGCGCCGATATCGAAGCGGGCGGCAAACCAGTCCTTGAGTCCGGCCAGGAAGCCCAGTTTGTATTGGAAGGCGGGATCATCAGGGGCGCGGCCCTGGGGCACATAGCTGTTGACCACCCAGAGATCGCCGATGCGAACCGCGAGCAAGCGGGCTTCGACGCCGCCACGACGGTCATCGAAGGAACGCACCACCTCATCGGGCGGCTGCCGGCCGAGGATCGCCACGCCGTTGAAGGCCTTCTGACCGCGCACGGTCACGGTGTAACCCAGTTCGACAAAGGCCGCGCCGGGAAAATCCTGGTCCTGACACTTGATTTCCTGAAGGCACAGGACCTCCGGCTGTTCTCGACGCAACCAGTCGATCACAATGGGAAGCCGGGCGCGAATGCCGTTGACGTTGAAGGTCGCCAGTTTCCAGCTCATCCTGAAACCTCACCCGAGCTTGAGGGTCGACAAAGCATGCGGGTCCGAACACGATCCGCGGTCGGCCGGGTGTGCGCGAGTTCGGAATTGGGGAAAGCCATTGCCGCCGACATTTTGAGGAGAACCGACCATGTTCTGTACCTTCCATAGACACGGACGAATCATCGCCGCCCCGGAAGACCAGGGAGACCACCTGGTGTTCACCATCCTGCCGACTTCCGGCTGAGACCGCGGCACCTACCGGATCGTGACATCCGGTGAGCTGGCCGCCACCCTGCGCCGGGCTTCCCTGCGGCCGCGGCAGGAAGTGTATGTGCGCGGGGAGGTGATGCACTCGGCCCCGGCGGCCGACCCGAGCGGTGCCGCCGGCGGTAAGCTGGTGGAAGTCCAGGCCGAGGAGGTGCAACTCAAATCCTGACCCGCGCCGGCAATGCTGTTTGTTTGGAAAGCAACACGCTTCGGCATGGTTGAGAAATACCCTGTTTTGGTAACCGGTGCCACCGTTATTCACGCAGGTGTTGGGCGGCGATAGCGATGCCGATGCCGATGCCGATGCCGATACCGATAGGGATACCATCTTTCATCATCAGTCGTGAGCGATTTTTACCACCACCAGGGTCACATCGTCGCTTTGCGGGGCGGTGCCGCGGAAGGCGACCAGGGTCGTGGTCACCGCTTCCAGGATGTCCGCCGCACTCCGCTCGGCCTGTTCCCGCATGATGGCATTCAGCCGCTCCTTGCCGAACCGCTCCCCACGATCGTTTTCGGTTTCCCAGATGCCGTCGGTGCCGATCAGGATGATCTGACCCGGATGCCAGTCCTGGAAATGGTACTCTTCAAAGTGCAGCGTATCGTCCAGGCCCAGGGCGGTGCCGCTGCCGCGCAGCTCCGAGAAGAGGTCCCGCTCGGGATCGAAGATCACCGCCGGGTCATGGCCGGCCCGCACCCACACCAGTTCCTTTTGAGCCGTATCGACCAGCAGCAAAAACAGGGTCATGAAATTGCCGGTGTCTGCCATATCCAGGCACAGCAGCCGGTTGACATCGGTGATGATTTCGCCCAGCCGACCGGGCTGCATCACCCGCCCGCGCAGAAAGGCGCGGGCACTGGCCATGAGCAGCGCCGCGGCAATCCCGTGGCCGACCACATCGCCCACGGCAATCGCCAGGCGGCCGGGTCCCAGTTCGGCAAACGGCAGAAAATCATAGTAATCCCCGCCGGTCTGGTCGCAGTAGATGCTCCGGCCCGCCAGATCGAGGCCGGAAGCCAGGGGGGCGGTTCGGGGCAGGAGGCTTTGCTGAACTTCCATGGCCAGATCCAACGCCTCCTTGAGGACGATTCGTTCTTGCAACTGCCGCACCATGGTGTTGAAGCTCCGGCCCAGTTGCGCCACCTCATCACGGCCGCGGATCGCCAGGCTCACCTCGAACTGCCCCGCGGCCACCTGCTGGGCCGCCTCGGAAATCGCCTTGATCTGCTTCACGCTGGTCCCGGTCACCCTGCGGATCAGCAGCACCACGATCACGATGAAACCCAGCGCACCGGTAATGTAAGCCCGCCGGAACCGAACGATCGGCGCCAGTACTACGTCCCCGGGGGCAAGGATGACCAGGGACCAGGGCGCTTCCATGAGCCGGTAAAAGGCGCTCACCTGGTTCGGCGGATGCCCCTTACCCAGCAGGGTCCCATAGTGCCCCTGCTGCAGCGCTTGCAAGGTGGCCAGTTCCAGAGCGCTGCCGTTGTCGCCCAATCGTCGCCGGGTGGCCGACTGATTGCCGGCCAGAATAGTTCCCGTCTGGTCCACCAGAAACGCCTGATAATTCCGCCACCACTCGGATTCGGCCAAAGCCCCCAGCAGGTAGTCGAAGCGCACCGTGATCTCGAAGCTTCCGGTCTTGCCGCCGTCAGCGTCCAGGAGGTCCGACTCCAGGGAAACGGTCTGGTTTTTGATCAGGTCATCGTAGCGGGGCAGCGTGATTTGCGCCGCTCCGGCTCGCCGGAAGGGCATGATCCGCGCCATTCCCGATGGGCCGCCATGACCCTGTCGATCCATGTACATCAGGTGAGGACCGCGGGGGGTATGGGCGGCATCCGGCTCCGGCGCCTCCCCGCGCTCGACGGATTCCAGCCGGACCCGTTCGACCCCTTGCTCGGCCTCGGCCTGGGCAATGATCCAGTCTTGCAGGATTTCATACTGCGGGTGCTCGGCGGTGGCGTGGAACAGCAGCATCCATTGTTTGGCCGCTTGCAGCCGCATGTCCACCGCGTGCGCGCTGCGCTGGGTCCAGAGGATGGCGTTCTGGTGCCATTGGATCAGCAGGTCCCGGGTGCCCAGATTGAAGCCGAAGAAACCCATGCCGAGTAACAACACCACCACCGGGATCAGCAAATAATAGGTGAGCCGTTGCCGCAAACTATTGGGGGTGAACATGATGGAACTCCCTTAACGGCCGTCGCCGCAAAGCGCGGTCAGCCGGCGGTCGAACGCCGGTGCCCGCAACTGCCAGGAAAAGCGCCCCATCGCTCGGGCCAGTTCCGCCCGGGCCGCCCGGTAGCGTTCGGGACGGGTCAGGACCAGAGCGAGCTTGGCCGCCAGATCGGCCGGGTCCCGATAGAGGCAGAGCGCATGATGGGCGTCGGGCAGGATTTCCGGATACGCCAGGCGCGCCGGCGCCAGCGGCAGGCAACCGCTGCGCACCGCTTCAATCCAGGCGATGCCGAAGTTTTCCTGAACGGCGGTGCTGACCACCAGGGTCCCGCGCCGGAGCCAGGCGTAATAATCCTCCTTGTCGGGGACAAAACCGCAGTGCACCAGCCGGCCGGAAAAACGCTCGGCGGCTTGGCGAAACACGTCGGGCACCGTGCTGAACCGTTCCCCCAGGAGCGCCAGCCGGAAGTCGATGCCCCGATCCGCCACCTGCCGCAAGGCCGTGAAAAAGACCTCCGGCGCCTTGTCGAATTCCCAGCGGTGATTCCAGATGATCAGGGGTGGATCCGGTTCCGCGGGAGCCGGTTCAACTCCCACCGCGGGCGCAAACCAACACCCGGGATAGACCACTTCGGTTCGGCTTCGGATCGCATCAAGCGCCCAGGAAGGCCGAAAGTCCGGCATTCGGGAAACGAAGCTCTCGAGCTGAGCAAGGAAATCCGCCTGATGAAAGCGCGAATTGAACCAGATCGCCTGGGCCGCCAGGCCGGACAAGAGATTGGAAAACCCGTACTGGTAATCGCGCTGTTCCCCCGGGGCCAGCGGGTAGCTCAACTGGTTTTCGTGGAAATAGAGCAGGATCGGGGGGCAGCGCGGCCCCCACAGGGCCTTCAGATCGGCGGCGTTGGTCAGGCTGGAAGTGAACACCAGGTCGAAATCCTCGGGGTGCTCGACGGTGTGCGCGAAGTGGAGCGCGGCCGCCCGCAGCCGCCACTTCCAGAATCGGGCGGGCAGGGTGGCCAGTTCAAAGTCGAGCCCGGAACAGGCCACCAGCCCCTCGGCGAAATCCCGGTGGGACCCGCCGAAGAAGGGCTCAAGAAAGAGAATGCGCGGTCGATCTGTGTTCATGGCCTCGGCAGTGCCGACGAAAGTAAAGGAACCGCACGCTCGGGGGCTTCGCCGATGGCCGCCTTCCCAGCCGGTCGCAAGTCTCCCCTCCTTTGAACTATGCCACAGCATGACCGGGAGCCGCAACTGAATGCACGGCCCGAATGCATCGATCAGGATGCCGATCTGATCAAGCAATCCCGCGCCGGCGTTCGGGGGTATTGATGAGGTGCAATTCAAGCCTTTGGGAAGAATCAGCGTTTCGGGGATGGGGATGCTTTCGCGTTGGAATTGATGCTTGGAGCCTGATGCGTTCGTAGCGCGCCCGAAGGGTGGTCGGCGCTTTCCGGAGTGCCGTCGACCGAGCTTTCGGGCGATGATCATCGCTTCTGCCACTTCATGGGAATGATTCACCACGGAGAGCACGGAGGTCATGGAGAAGGCTTCGAAAAGAAAGGGTTTTCTCAGTGTTCTCCGTGAACTCCCTGGTCTATCTTTATTCAAATTGGCCGAAACGATGATAAGGGCCAGCTTTCGGATGCGCCGTCAACGCCCGACGGCGCCACTACGAGCCCACATGCTTCCAGTTGCGCCCGTATTGCAGCCAGGAATCGCCGGTGCATTTATGGGTATTCATCGGATCGGGAAAGCTGCTATCTTGAGGACGCAAGAGCAGACGTGATGGCCGTGCATGCGCGGATACGCAGCCACGAGAGGTAAACGGCGGTGTTCTCGTGAAGTCCAAGAAGAATTCACGCCGAGCCGCAAAGCGCGGTCAATGAATTGATTTTTTCGCGGCGTTGAGCTTTTGCGTGAGTTAAATGAGCGATGGGGGAGAAGTTATGGAAATGGAAAGTCGATTGTTGCCGATCCTGCGGGAAGGGGTCGAGGTGGTGAAGATGATTTTTTTTCGGCGGCTGCGGAACCGCCTTGCGGATCAATATCCAACAGCGCCGGCCGGGGTCGTCAACAAACTGGCCGGCGCTGTCATCAACGAAGTGTTCGGCACGCCCAACGACCAGGAACCGTTTGCTTCCTTCGCCCGGGCCCAGCGTGACCGCATCCTGGAAATCCTGGATGGATTGGCGGCGGAATTTACCGAAATGAAGGGTCCCTTGACCGATGCCTTGCGCATCAGTTTTCTCTGCGACCATCAGGAAGGTCATGGGGATTCGCAAATCCTCAAGCGCGCCGACCAACTCGGCATCCTGATCATCGATCGGGACATCCCGATGCCGGCCAAATTCCTCACCCTGGTGCGGCAACTGGGCGAGGCCCATGACCTGATTCTGGCCCCCGCCACGGAACCGACCGAGGCACGGCACACGTCCACGCGGCTGAACTGAAGGTTGGCACTGGGTCAAAATAGCCGAGCCGGTGGCGCCAACCCAGGGCGCCCGCCATACCGGTCAAGCCGAGGCGGGAACGCCGCCCACACCACAGGCGGCGGCGTATTCTTCCGCCAGGCCGTGGATCAGTTCCTTGACCGAAAGGATGCGATCGACCCGGTAAGCGTTCTGACCGGCAAACGCGAACCCGTGCTTTAAGTTGCCTTTCTTGGCATGCATCAGCGCAAACGCGATGCAGTAGGGGCTCTTGTTGTGATCGCAGGTGGAGACGCAATGGTACGGGCACTTGAACGGCTTGCGCTTGCCTTCCTTGACATCGACCAGGAATTGATTGCGGATGGCCCGACCCGGCATCCCCACCGGACTCTCGATGATCATCAGATCATCCTGGCGGGCCGCCACAAAGGCCTGCTTGAATTCGAGCGCGGCATCGCATTCATGGGTGGCCACAAAGCGTGTGCCCATCTGCACCCCCGCCGCACCCATGGCGAGATACTTGCAAATGTCGGCACCGGTATAAACGCCGCCGGCGGCCACCACGGGAATGGCCTTGCCGCTTTCGGCGACAAACGGCTGCACCGCCTCGATCACTTCCGGGATAATCCGTTCCAGGGCGAAATCCGGGTTGCCGATCTGTTCCTTCTTGAAGCCCAGATGGCCGCCGGCCATCGGGCCCTCGACCACGAAGGCGTCCGGTGCGTAGTTGAACCGGGCCAACCATCTCTTGCAAAGGATCTTGGCCGCGCGGGCCGACGAAATGATCGGCACCAGCTTGGTGTTGATGCCCTCTTTCAGGTATTTGGGTAGATCCAGGGGCAGGCCGGCCCCGGAAAAAATCACATCGATGCCTTCCTCGATGGAGGTTCGGACCAAATCGGCGAAATTGGTCAGAGCCACCATGATGTTGACTCCGAGGATCCCCTTGGTCCTTTCCCGGGCCTTGCGGATCTCGCGCCGGAGCGCGCGGATGTTGGCGGCGTCGCTGTCGGTCGCGATATCCGGTTCACTCATTCCAATCATGGCCGCGGCGATCACGCCGATGCCCCCTTCCTTGGCGACCGCCGAGGCGAGGTTGGAAAGGGAAATACCGAC
>Ga0100398_1003365_pt1 | contig 13101 bp, 11 predicted proteins | sample CryGeymeta201522_FD_81568 | JGI IMG/M metagenome (GOLD analysis project Ga0100398, IMG submission 81568) | Groundwater microbial communities from Crystal Geyser aquifers in Utah, USA - Crystal Geyser metaG 2015-22 | ecosystem: Environmental > Aquatic > Deep subsurface > Groundwater | place: USA... | reverse complement strand
CCTTTGGACCCACGCGCAACTGGCCGAGGTTCTTGCGGCGCGGGCGGTGGCATGATGGGACGACGGGCGCGCATGTCGGGGACGGGCCATGTCCGCATGGTCGGCGGTGCTGTCTGCGTGGCCGGCCTGTTGGCCGGTGCATTTGCGGTGCGGGCACAGGGCGAGGCGGTGCGGGCACAGGGTGAGGCGGTGCGGGCACAGGGCGACGCGGTGCGGGCACAGGGCGACGCGGTGGCCGAGGCCGCCGCCGGGGCCTTCGCCGCGCATTGTTTCAGCCCCTACATGACCGCCGCGCGCGCGCAGGAGGTTCTGGCCGCCACCGGCGCGCGGGTGGATTTCTACGATCTGGCGCCGTTCTCGGACGCCGCGCCGTCGCCCGTGACGGGCCGCGCCGCCACCGATGGCACCGACCGGCGCTGCGAAGTGGCCTTCGACGGCGCGTTCGGCGAAATGGCGGCAAGTGCCGCCGTCGCCGGACTGGCGCAGGAGGGCATCCGCACCGAAGCCCCGCTGCCCGACCGCTACGCCGCGACCGAAGGCACGGTCCTGCTGGCCGCCCGCGCGCTGAACCCGCGCCGCATCGCGGTGGTCCATGTCGGCACCCGGCCCGGCCCGGACGGGATCGAGACCTTCCTTACGGTCGAGCGCATGACACCGCTGGAGGCGCTGCAATGATCGCTGCTGTCCCATATGACGGCCCCGCTTCACCAGGCGACGGCTTTGCGCCCCGTCCATTCCACCGCCCATGGCGCCGCATCGCCTCGGCCGAGGCGGACCCCATGACTTCTTCTTTGCAAACGACCACAGGAGGCCCGGATGGCCGTACTCGTTGATGAAAACACCAAGGTGATCTGCCAGGGCTTCACCGGCTCCCAGGGGACCTTCCATTCGGAGCAGGCGATCGCCTATGGCACCAGGATGGTCGGCGGCGTGACGCCGGGCAAGGGCGGCATGACGCATCTGGACCTGCCGGTCTTCAATTCGGTGCATGAAGCGCGCCACGAGACGGGGTGCAATGCCTCGGTCATCTACGTGCCGCCCCCCTTCGCGGCGGACAGCATCCTCGAAGCCATCGACGCCGAGATGGAGCTGATCATCTGCATCACCGAAGGCATCCCGGTGCTGGACATGATGAAGGTTAAACGCGCGCTGGAAGGCTCCGCGTCCAAGCTGATCGGGCCGAACTGCCCCGGCGTCATCACGCCCGACGCCTGCAAGATCGGCATCATGCCGGGCCATATCCACCGCCGCGGCAGCGTTGGCGTGGTGTCACGCTCGGGCACGCTGACCTACGAGGCGGTCAAGCAGACATCGGATGTGGGGCTTGGCCAGTCCACCTGCGTCGGCATCGGCGGCGACCCGATCAAGGGGACCGAACATATCGACGTGCTGGAATGGTTCCTCGCCGATCCCGAGACGCGGTCGATCATCATGATCGGCGAGATCGGCGGCTCCGCCGAGGAAGAAGCGGCGCAGTTCCTGAAGGACGAGGCCAAGCGCGGGCGGTCCAAGCCCACCGCGGGCTTCATCGCCGGCCGCACGGCGCCTCCGGGCCGCCGCATGGGCCATGCCGGCGCCATCGTGGCAGGCGGCAAGGGCGGTGCCGAAGACAAGATCGAAGCCATGCTCAGCGCGGGCATCGTGGTGGCGGACAGCCCCGCAGGCCTCGGCGAGGCGGTGCTGAAGGCGATCGGGTAATGCAGCGCTCCCTGCCTCCCGTTGTCGGTCGTCCGGCTGCCGCGTCCAGCGCGGCGGCCCGGCTGGCTGCGGTTGTGGCGGGGAGCCTGCGCGGCACCGCGCCCCGAAGTGCGGGAACCCTGACCTGCAAAACGCTCCGTTCTGTGGTCAAACCGGCGGCATTTGACCCCAACGCCGTTCCGGAGCGCTTGCCATGACCTTTTCCGACGCCATCCGTCACAACATCGTGCACTGCACCAATTTCCGCGGCCGCGATCCGCGGTCCGCCTATTGGTGGTATATCCTGTTCATCAGTCTCGGCTCGATCGTGACGTTCACCGTCGACATGATCCTGTTCTGGCCGCCCTTCGACCAGTTCGCAGGCTTCATGGCCGACAATTTCGGTTCCCTGAGCGATTTCTATATCAACGTCATCCCGATCACGACCTTCTGGTATCTTCTGAACTACCTGCCGATTCTGGCCTGCGGTGTGCGCCGGATGCACGATTGCGACCGGCCCGGATGGTGGTTCATCGCCGTCCTCGTCTTCGTGACCGTCATGTCGATCGTCGTCTTTCAGGTCGTCGGCCCGCAATCGGCCGAACTGATGCGCGTGGCCTTCGATTCGAGCGTCTCCAACGCCGAACTCGACCGTCTGCTTGCGGATATCGAAGAGCTCAACCGCACGTCGTCCATCCTGTCGGGCATCCAGACCCTGCCGAGCCTCCTCATCATCATCTGGATGGCCACCAAGGGCACGTCCGGCCCGAACCAATACGGAGAGGATCCACTGGCATGATGACAGGCGATCGCACAAGGCGCATTCTCCGCATCGCAGGACTTGGCGCGGCCCTGGTCCTCGGCACGGAACCGGGTCAGGCCATGGGCTGGTTCAACTTCGCCGGGGGCGATGGCGACACGGTTCATGCCCCCTGTCTGTCGGCCCACACCACGGACACGGCCGTGGTTGCCGCCATGCGGGATGCCGGGTGGACCCATCTGCGCGAAGACAGTGCCCGCGCGGCCGCGGCCCAGGCCCCGGAAGAAGCCAACCAGGCACTGATCCGTCTCGAGGGACCTTTCGAGACCGTCGAGGAAACCGAAATCTTCGTCGCCCGCGTTGCCGCCCGCGTTGCCGCCGCGGTGCCGCAACGGGTCAGCCTTGTGCAAGTCTTCACACGGGGCGATCTGTCCGCAACGATCTGGATCGAACCAACGGGCGAGGGCGCGGCATTGCTGCAATGCGTCTTCGCGGGTCGCTCCGTGCCGGGCGTTGGCGCCATTCTTGGTGATGCGCCGCTCGGGTCTGACGGCTTGGTCGCCTTCGTCTTCAACCAGGTGACGCCCGAAGCCGGTCCCGACACCCGCCAGTTGCGCGTCGATGCGATGCGTTTTACCGGCCCCGCCCGCGTCCTCGCCCCCCTCAGCGGGCGGGAAGCAATCCTTGTCACCCATGCGACCGGGCCATCGCAATGATGGCGTGGGCGTGTCATCTCCATCCCGACGGGTCGCCGCGCCGCGCCTGCCCTCCCGCTTCGCGGGCGAGGACGCGATCCTCGTGTCGCCGGCGGTGCGGGAGGCCGCCGTGCCTGTGACGCTGGTCCCCGAGGTGCCGCAATCACGATGTGCCGCACTGACGCGCCCGCTCATCCCCGCTTCGTCCCCTTTCCCCGCAATCCGAGGACTTGACCGATGACCGACCAATCCCCCAACGACCAGTTCCGCGCCTCCAGCTTCATGCAGGGGCACAACGCGGAATACCTTGAACAGCTCTACGCGCAATATGCGCGCGATCCAGGCGCCGTGGACGCCGCCTGGGCCGAATTCTTCAAGGCCCTGGGAGATGCGGGCGATGCCGAGGCCGAGGCCACGGGCCCGTCCTGGGCGCGCCGCGACTGGCCGCCGGTGCCGGGCGACGACCTGACCGCCGCGCTGACCGGCGAATGGCCCGCGCCGCCCGCGGCCGAGGCGCGCGAGGCAGGCCGCAAGATTGCCGTCAAGGCCGAGGAATTCGGCGTCAAGCTGACCGACGACCAGATCCAGCGCGCCGTTCTGGACAGCATCCGGGCGCTGATGATCATTCGCGCCTACCGGATCCGGGGCCACCTTGTCGCGGATCTCGACCCGCTCGGCATGCGCGACCAGACCGTTCACCCGGAACTGGATCCCGAAAGCTACGGCTTCACCGACGCCGACATGGACCGGCCCATCTTCATCGACAACGTGCTGGGGCTCGAAACCGCCTCCATGCGGCAGATCCTCGAAATGGTGCGCCGGACCTATTGCGGCACTTTCGCACTGCAATTCATGCACATCTCGAACCCGCTCGAGGCTGCCTGGCTGAAGGAACGGATCGAAGGCTACGGCAAGGAAATCGCCTTCACCACGACCGGTCGCAAGGCGATCCTGAACAAGATGGTCGAGGCGGAAGGGTTCGAGAAATTCCTCCACGTCAAGTATATGGGCACCAAACGCTTCGGTCTTGATGGCGCCGAAAGCCTGATCCCGGCGATGGAGCAGATCATCAAGCGCGGCGGCGCCCTCGGGATCGAGGAAATCGTCATCGGCATGCCGCACCGGGGCCGCCTGTCGGTTCTGGCCAACGTGATGAGCAAGCCCTACCGCGCGATCTTCAACGAGTTCCAGGGCGGCAGCTTCAAGCCCGAGGATGTCGATGGGTCGGGCGACGTGAAATACCATCTCGGCGCGTCGAGCGACCGGGAATTCGACGGCAACAATGTCCACCTGTCGCTGACCGCCAACCCCTCGCACCTTGAAGCCGTGAACCCGGTGGTGCTGGGCAAGGTCCGCGCCAAGCAGGACCAGAAGAACGACCGCGACCGCGTGAAGGTGATGGGCATCCTGCTGCATGGCGACGCGGCCTTCGCGGGGCAGGGCGTGGTGGCCGAGGGGCTGGGCCTGTCGGGCCTGCGCGGGCACCGCACCGGGGGCACGATCCATATCATCGTGAACAACCAGATCGGCTTCACCACGGCGCCGCATTTCAGCCGCTCCAGCCCCTACCCGACCGACATCGCCCTGATGGTCGAAGCGCCGATCTTCCACGTCAACGGCGACGATCCTGAGGCCGTGGTCCACGCCGCACGGGTGGCGACGGAGTTCCGCCAGAAGTTCCACAAGGACGTGGTCATCGACATCTTCTGCTATCGCCGGTTCGGACATAACGAGGGCGACGAGCCCATGTTCACCAACCCGATCATGTACAAGAAGATCAAGACCAAGAAGACCACGCTGCACCTCTATACCGAGCGACTGGTCAAGGATGGCCTGATCCCGGAGGGCGAGATCGAGGACATGAAGGCCGCCTTCCAGGCGAAGCTGAACGAGGAATTCGAAGCGGGCAAGGACTACCGCCCCAACAAGGCAGACTGGCTGGACGGGAAGTGGTCCCATCTCGACCGGATGAAGGAGAAGAAATACCAGCGCGGCAAGACGGCGATCGCCCGGAGCAGCTTCGATGAGATCGGAAAGGCCCTGACCACGGTGCCGGAGGGCTTCCCGACCCACAAGACGATCGACCGCCTGCTGGACGCCAAGCGCGAGATGTTCGAGACCGGCCGCGGCTTCGACTGGGCCACGGCAGAGGCGCTGGCCTTCGGCTCGCTGCTGACCGAAGGCTACCCGGTGCGCCTGTCCGGACAGGACAGCACGCGCGGCACCTTCAGCCAGCGCCATTCCGGCATCGTGAACCAGGAAAACGAGGATCGGTACTACCCGCTCAACCATATCCGCGACGGTCAGGCCCATTACGAGGCCATCGACTCGATGCTGTCGGAATACGCGGTGCTTGGCTTCGAGTACGGCTACAGCCTTGCCGAACCCAACGCCCTGACCCTGTGGGAGGCGCAGTTCGGCGATTTCGCCAATGGCGCGCAGATCATGTTCGACCAGTTCATCTCCAGCGGTGAATCGAAATGGCTGCGCATGTCGGGCCTTGTCTGCCTGCTGCCGCACGGCTTCGAAGGGCAGGGGCCGGAACATTCCTCGGCCCGGCTGGAGCGGTTCCTCACCATGTGCGGGCAGGACAACTGGATCATCGCCAATTGCTCCACCCCGGCCAACTATTTCCACATCCTGCGCCGCCAGATCCACCGGACCTTCCGCAAGCCGCTGATCCTGATGACGCCCAAAAGCCTGCTGCGTCACAAGATGGCGGTCAGCACGACGGAGGATTTCGTCACCGGCTCCAGCTTCCACCGCTGCCTGTGGGACGATGCGGAAAAGGGCAATTCCGACACCGTGCTGAAGCCCGATACCGAGATCCGGCAAGTGGTCATCTGTTCCGGCAAGGTCTACTACGACCTTCTGGAGGAGCGCGACGCGCGCGGCATCGACGATGTCTACCTGCTGCGGCTGGAACAGTTCTACCCGTTCCCCGCCTTGTCCCTGACCAAGGAATTGCAACGGTTCAAGGGGGCACAGGTTGTCTGGTGCCAGGAAGAGCCGAAGAACCAGGGCGCATGGAGTTTCATCGAACCGAACCTCGAATGGGTCCTGACCCGGATCGGGGCGGCCCACAAGCGGCCCCGCTATGCCGGGCGTCAGGCCTCGGCCTCGCCTGCCACGGGGCTGGCCTCCGCCCACAAATCACAACAAGCAGCACTCGTGAACGACGCGCTGACGATCGAAGGGAAGTAAGATGTCTGTAGAAATTCGCGTGCCGACGCTGGGCGAAAGCGTCACCGAGGCCACGGTAGCGACCTGGTTCAAGAAGCCGGGCGATACGGTCGCGGTCGACGAGATGCTGTGCGAACTGGAAACCGACAAGGTGACGGTCGAAGTGCCCTCGCCCGCCGCGGGCGTGCTGGGCGAAATCGTGGCCGCCGAGGGCGAGACCGTGGGCGTCGATGCCCTGCTGGCGACGATGAGCGAAGGCGAGGCCGCGGCCCCCGCCCCCGCCCCCGCCTCCAAGGCCGCCAAGGCACCGAAGGCCAAGGACGCCGCCACCGATGCCACCGGGGGCGATGCCAGGGACACCGCCAAGGACACGGCCAACGACACCGCCAAGGACACCGGGGCTGGCGATGCGGTCGATGTCATGGTTCCCACCCTGGGCGAGTCGGTGACGGAAGCGACCGTGTCGACATGGTTCAAGAAGGTCGGCGACACCGTCGCGCAGGACGAGATGCTGTGCGAGCTGGAAACCGACAAGGTCTCGGTCGAGGTGCCGGCCCCGGCGGCGGGCGTGCTGAGCGAGATCCTCGCCCCCGAGGGGACGACCGTGGACGCCTCCGCAAAGCTGGCGGTGATCGGCGGCGCGGTGTCGAGAGGCGCCAAACCGGCGGAGGGCGGCAGCGACATCGCCGCCCCGAAGGCGCCGGACGCGGTGGACGGGCTTGGCGATGTCGAAAACGCGCCCTCGGCGCAGAAGATGATGGCGGATGCGGGCCTCGCCGAAGGCAGCGTCACGGGAACCGGCCGCGATGGCCGCGTGATGAAGGAAGACGTGATGAAGGCGATCAGCGCGGGCGCGGCCCCGGCGCCTGCGGCGGCCGCCCCCGCCCCCGCTGCCCAGACCGCGCGCGCGCCCGTGGCCGCGCCCGTGGCCGCCAGCGACGCGGCGCGCGAGGAACGGGTCAAGATGACCCGTCTGCGCCAGACCATCGCGCGCCGCCTGAAAGACAGCCAGAACACCGCCGCCATGCTGACCACCTATAACGAGGTGGACATGACCGAGGTGATGGAGTTGCGCAACGAATACAAGGACCTGTTCGCCAAGAAGCATGGCGTGAAGCTGGGCTTCATGTCCTTCTTCACCAAGGCCTGCGTCCATGCCCTGCGCGAAGTGCCCGAAGTCAATGCCGAGATCGACGGCACCGATGTCGTCTACAAGAATTTCGTCCATATGGGCATCGCGGCGGGCACGCCCACGGGCCTTGTGGTGCCGGTGATCCGCGACGCCGACGCGATGAGCTTCGCCGAGATCGAGAAAGCCATCGCCGCGATGGGCGCGAAAGCGCGCGACGGCAAGCTGTCGATGCAGGAAATGCAGGGCGGCACCTTCACCATCTCGAACGGGGGCGTCTATGGCTCGCTGATGTCCTCGCCGATCCTGAACCCGCCGCAATCGGGCATCCTGGGCATGCACAAGATCCAGGACCGCCCGATGGCCATTGGCGGGCAGGTGGTGATCCGCCCGATGATGTATCTGGCGCTCAGCTACGATCACCGGATCGTCGACGGCAAGGGCGCGGTGACGTTCCTCGTGCGGGTGAAAGAGGCGCTGGAAGACCCGCGGCGGTTGCTGATGGATTTGTGATCTGTTCCGTCACCCTTCACCACCGTTACCCTCGGGCGTTACCCTCGGGCGTTACCCTCGGGCGTTACCCTCGGGCGTGACCCGAGGGCCGTCTTCGATCTTGCTGGAGTGACCCAATGACCCCCGAACTTACCGTCCTCGCCCTTGCCGGTCTCCTGCAGGTGCTTCAGTACGTCTTGATGGCCGTCCCCGCCAATCTGGAGCTGGGGCCAGCCAAGACCGCCTCGCCGCGCGATCCCGGCCGCCTTGGCAAGCCGCTGATCGAGCAGGTCAGCCCGAGGACCGGGCGACTGTTCCGCGCGCTCGACAACCATTTCGAGGGGCTGATCCTGTTCACCCTCGCCGTCGTGGTCGTGACCCTTTCGGGGCAGGCCAGCGCCTTCACCGCAGCCTGCGCCTGGGCTTACCTCGGCGCGCGCGTTCTCTACGTCCCCGCCTATTATTTCGGTTGGTCGCCCTGGCGCTCGGCGATCTGGGCGGTGGGCTTCATCGCCACCACGGCCATGCTTGTCGCCGCCCTGTTTGGCAGCGGCGGTTGACCGGCGTATGTACAGGGTGTGTACGGGGTGTGCACGCCTTGTGACTGCAAGAATTCTGACAGGAGGACCCCATGTCCAGCTATGACGTCATCATCATCGGCTCCGGCCCCGGCGGCTATGTCTGCGCGATCCGCTGCGCGCAACTCGGGCTGAAAACCGCGGTGGTGGAGGGGCGCGAGACCCTCGGCGGAACCTGCCTGAACATCGGTTGCATCCCCTCCAAGGCGCTGCTCCATGCCTCGCACATGCTGCACGAGGCAGAGCACAATTTCGCCGCCATGGGCCTGAAGGGAAAAAGCCCCTCGGTCGACTGGCCGCAGATGCAATCCTACAAGGATGACGTGATCGGGCAGAACACCAAGGGCATCGAATTTCTGTTCAAGAAGAACAAGATAGACTGGCTGAAAGGCTGGGGCTCGATCCCGGAAGCGGGCAAGGTGAAGGTGGGCGACGATGTCCACGACGCCAAGCGGATCATCATCGCCACAGGCTCGCAGCCGACGGCCCTGAAGGGGGTCGAGGTCGATCAGAAGGTCGTCGTGGACAGCGAAGGCGCGCTGAGCCTGCCCAAGATCCCTAAGAAGATGGTGGTGATCGGCGCGGGTGTGATCGGGCTGGAACTGGGCAGCGTCTACGCCCGGTTGGGCACGGAGGTGCAGGTGATCGAGTATCTCGACCACATCACGCCCGGCATGGATGCGGAGGTGGCGAAAACCTTCCAGCGGATGCTGACGAAACAGGGGTTGAGCTTCACCCTCGGCGCGGCCGTGCAATCAGTCGAGACATTGAAAACAAAGGCGAAAGTCACCTACACGCTGCGCAAGGACGGAGCCGAGGCAACGGTGGATGCCGACGTGGTGTTGGTGGCGACGGGGCGCAAGCCCTACACCGACGGGCTGGGGCTGGAGGCGCTTGGCGTGAAGATGTCGGAGCGCGGCCAGATCGAGATCGACCCCCAGTATCGCACCAACGTGGACGGCATCATGGCCATCGGCGACGCGGTCGCCGGCCCGATGCTGGCCCACAAGGCCGAGGACGAGGGGATGGCCGCGGCAGAGGTTGCGGCGGGCAAGCATGGCCACGTCAATTACGGTGTGATCCCCGGCGTGATCTACACCCACCCCGAGGTCTCCACCGTCGGCGCCACGGAAGAGGCGCTGAAGGAGGCCGGGCGCGCCTACAAGGTCGGCAAGTTCAGCTTCATGGGCAATGGCCGCGCCAAGGCGAATTTCGCGGGCGACGGTTTCGTCAAGATCCTCGCCGACAAGGAAACCGACCGCATCCTGGGCGCGCATATCATCGGGCCGATGGCGGGCGACCTGATCCACGAGATCTGCGTGGCGATGGAATTCGGCGCGGCGGCGCAGGACCTTGCAATGACCTGCCATGCCCACCCGACTTATTCCGAGGCCGTGCGCGAGGCGGCGTTGGCCTGTGGTGACGGGGCTATCCACGCCTGAACTCGGCGGCTGACGACGCCGCGCTGCCCAGATTCGTCCCGGGCGGCGCTGCAGTGCCGTTCGGGTCCATTCAGCCGGGAATTGCGCATCGTCCGTGGACGGGTGGTCGAGTTCTTGCGGTCGGCGTCTTCGGACGAAATTGTCCCTAGGTTGCCAACAATCGCAAGCCTTGGGTTACATCGGCGCGCAAGGCCAGACGCAGGCTCGGCTCGTCCCCCGCTTTCAGCGCGGCAAGGATCAGGCGGTGGTGGTGCGGCGCCTCGGTCCGGCCAAGCCGTCCGTAGAGTGCCCGCATCGTCGGCCCCATCTGGAGCCAGACAGTCTCGGCCAGGGCCAGCATCGCCGGTGCTTGCGCGCGCAGATAGAGCGTGCGGTGGAATTCAAGATTGGCGCGGATATAGCCGACCGCGTCCCGGCGCGCGATAACCTGCGCCACCTGGGCGTTGATCGCCTCCATCCGCTCGATCAGGGCGGGGTGGGCGCGGGGCAATGCGCGCGAGGCCAGTTCCGGCTCCAGCAGGGCGCGGATGGCGGCCAGTTCCTCGATCCGTTCGTTCGACAACTCGGGTGTGGAAACCCGGCCCGAGGTCGACAGGAACAGCGCCCCTTCGCTGACCAGCCGTCGCACCGCTTCGCGCGCGGGCGTCATCGAAACGCCGAATTCGCGGCCCACGCCACGCAGCGTCATCGCCGCACCGGGGTTCACCTCGCCATGCATGATGCGGGCGCGCAGGGCGCGGTAGATGCGGTCATGGGCGACGGAGGCGCCGGTTTCGGTCGGACGGGGGTTCATCAGCACGGCGGCGCATCCTCCGCATCGAAGCGCCAGGCCAGCAGGTCTGCGCCATGCGCGCGCATCCATGTGCGATGTGCGTCCGTCATGGGGCAGAGCCTGCGGCACAGGGTCCAGAATCGCGGCGAGTGGTTCATTTCGACCAGGTGCGCAACCTCGTGGGCGGCGACGTAATCCAGAACCTCGGGTGGCGCCATGATCAGCCGCCACGAGAACATCAGGTCCCCCTTGGCCGAACAGCTTCCCCAGCGCGTGCGCGGATCCCGCAGCGTCATGCGCCCAGGGACGCGCCCGATGGTGGCGGAGTGCTGCGCGACTGAAGCGGAGAGCCGTTCGCGGGCCATGGCAGTCAGCAGGGCCTTCAGGCGCGGCCCTGCACGCGGGCCGTCGGGCACCTCCAACCGGCTGTCGGCGAACCGCGCGGCGCGACCTGTGCCCACCACAACGGGGCGGGGGACGCCGAAAACCGGCACGTTTGCGCCGATCCCCGCCTTCAAAAGCGGGGGGGCGCTGTCCAGATGTTCGCGAACCCAATCCTCCCGCGCGCGCAGGAAGGCCAGCGCCTCGGCCTCCGGCGCCCAGACCGGAAGGCTGAGCGCGACGCGTCCATCCGACCGGCTCACTCTCAGGGAGAACCGCTTGGCGCGTGAATTTCGACGCAGGACGACCTCCACCGGCGGGTCGCCCGGCAGGATATGGCTTGTCACGGGCGGACGAGGGGCCAACTACCACCTCCGTTGGGTGCCGCCGGGGGGATGCCCGGAAAGGCTTTACAGTCAAACCACACTATGGCAGACGACGCCATCTCGCCATACCGATGATTGAAAGGGGTGTCATGCCCAAAGAGGAATGGGGCGTTAAGCGCATCTGTCCGACCACTGGCAAACGATTCTACGACCTTGGGCGCAGTCCCATCGTCAGCCCGTATACGGGCGAAGTCGTCGTGCTGGAAACCGGCAAGGGCGGCGCCCAAAGCCTGGTGGCCGACAAAGCCGCAACCCGCGCCAAGGAAGTGGAGGAGGCAGACGATGATCTGGTCCTCGACGACGACATTGAAATCGATGACGATGAAGATGCCGATCTGGATGATGACGTTCTGGACGACGATGACGACGAAGATACCGTCGCATTGGACGATCTGACGGACGTGGCCGCAAACGACGATGATTGACCAGTGAGGCCGGGGGGATTTCGGTCCCGGAAGGGCGGAATTTTCCGCTTGCACGGGCGAAGCCCCGGCCTTACACCGCCTGCACCTTAAAGGGGCATTAGCTCAGCTGGGAGAGCGCCTGCATGGCATGCAGGAGGTCAGCGGTTCGATCCCGCTATGCTCCACCATTTCTTTACAGTTCAACATGTTAGCAGAACATTAGAGTGGTGTGACACATGGGTGTGACACACAATGAAGCTACATGCGTATCTGAGCCAATCACGACACGGCATCTTCTACTTCCGCTGGCCCATGCCGCAGACAGATCGGCGGGCCACTCGCAAGACCCTCCGACTTTCACTAGGTACGAGATGTCCGGCTGAGGCAGGCAGGTTGGCCAGGCACCTTGGAAGCTGCGGGCAGGCAATCGAGCAACAATTACAAGTGACATCGATGGATCATTCGAAACTGCGGGCAGCCGTGTCCGACTACTTCCGGCAGCAACTCCATGCGAGCAAGGCACGGCACGACAGTCTTGGTCCGTCCAGCCCCGATGAGCGAGAGCAAGCTGAGAGCGGGCTGAGGGTGCTGGAACAAGGCAACTCGGAATATTGGCATCTGATGGGCCGGGATCATGCACAGAAGGATCTTGATGACTTCTTCAGGTTGTCGGGCTTGCCGCGCCACGAATACGCCGCTCACACACCCAAGGTTCTGAATGAAATTCGGCTCGGTCGGGTTGGCGCTCTCAAGGCGATAATGGAGCATCTTGCGGGGCTGGAGGCGTATGACTTCTCAGAAGGGCAGAGCGGAGCACCGGTGGTGGTTCCATCGCTTGCAGTGGCCAGTGCCAGTGAAAACCAAGATGACGCTCAGGGACCCGCTGATGCGGTGGCAGGCCCTTTACTGTCCGAGATGTTTGCCGCTCGTCAGGCCGAAGCAAATCGGAGCGGGGAGTGGACATTCAAGCTGGGTGCTGACTACTCGATTTGGGTGGGGGTCTTCTTGGAACTGGCCGGTGATCTGCCGATCTCCAGCTACAGGAAGGCGGACGCACGCGCGTTCAAGGAGGTCCTGCAAGAGTTTCCTGCGAACCGAAGCAAGTTTGCCGAGACCGCTGGGCTAGGACCGCGCGAAGCCGTCCAGGCTGGAAAGAAGCACGCCCTGGCAGTCCTCTCGACCAGTACCGTGAACAAGGCGCT
>Ga0100398_1003359_pt1 | contig 13115 bp, 13 predicted proteins | sample CryGeymeta201522_FD_81568 | JGI IMG/M metagenome (GOLD analysis project Ga0100398, IMG submission 81568) | Groundwater microbial communities from Crystal Geyser aquifers in Utah, USA - Crystal Geyser metaG 2015-22 | ecosystem: Environmental > Aquatic > Deep subsurface > Groundwater | place: USA... | reverse complement strand
CTCTTCCGGGCATGCGCCGAATCCCTCGCGAGCGAGAACGCGAGCCGCCTGGCAGCCATGCAACGCGCCGAGAAGAACATCAACGAATTGCAGCAGGAGCTTATCGTGACATTCCACCGTTTGCGCCAGAGCAGCATCGACGAGGAACTGTTCGACGTCATCTCCGGCTTCGAAGCGCTGAGCGTGGGATAGAAGGTTTATAGAAAATTTATGGTAACAATCTCAACACCACCCGATCTCTCGTCTTTGCCGACCCCAAAACCTGATGCTCCGGAACAGGTTACACCTTTGCCCGAACCCGTGGAGGAGGTGGAGATGCCTCTTCCATCCGACCCACAAACCTTCTTTCTCGGTGGCATCTTCGCGTTGACCGTTTTCGCCGCACTTTACCAGGCAAGTTCGATCATCCTCCCAATGGTGCTGGCTTTAATGTTGGATCTCCTTTTGCAACCCGCTGTCAATCTTTTGGGCCGGGTGCATTGGCCCCGGGTCCTCGGAGCGCTTTTAACAATCTTCCTGGTCATTGCCTCGCTGGTGGCTCTTGTCGCAGCCCTGGCCATGCCCGCCGCGACCTGGGCAAAGCGCTTGCCTGAGGGCATACCCCGCCTGGAAGCGCACCTGGTGGCTTTAACAGGCCCAATCAAAGCGCTGCAATTGTTCATCCAACAGGCAGAGCGGGCCGCGGACACTCCTGGCCCCAAGGCTTCCACCTTACCGGCCCGCCGCGATCTTGGCTTGACTGGCGCTTTAGTCGAGGGAATGCGAGCGGTTCTCGATGGTCTGTTTACGACAGTTCTTGTGCTCTACTTTCTGCTGGTCTCGGGCGACATCTTCCTTCGACGCACCGTCGAAATCCTGCCAACATTCAAAGACAAGCGACAAGCGGTCGACATTTTTCAACAGATCCAGGCAGACCTCTCTTCCTATCTGCTGACAATCACGGGAATGAATGCGTTGGTGGGAGTTGCAACCGCTGCCTCGATGTATTTTTGCGGCCTCGGGGACCCACTGTTATGGGGAACCACAGCCTTCCTGCTGAACTACATTCCAATTCTTGGTCCCCTTGTTGGATCATGCATCTTCGTTCTCGCCGGAATGCTGAGTTTCGACGGTTTATGGTGGGCTTTGCTGCCGCCGGCTCTCTACGCCAGTATCCACCTCCTCGAAGGCGAAACACTGACCCCGATGCTGCTTGCACGCCGCTTCACTTTGAATCCCGTGTTGGTCATCCTGTCATTGGTGTTCTGGTTCTGGATGTGGGGGGTTCCTGGAGCGTTTCTGGCCGTTCCAATGCTGGCCATCATGAAAATTGTCTGTGACCGGTTGCATCCGCTGAGAGCCCTGGGCCACTTCCTCGAAGGTTGATAAAGGCACGGATGGTTGAAAGGGAGAGTCAGGTAGTTAGTTTCCACCATGTTCCTGGGGATTAGAGAGGATTTTACCCTCAGTCCGGTGGTTGTAGAATGGGCATTGGGGAAATAGAGTTGCAAAGGAAAAGAAATGGAGACTAGCATGTATAGAATTTGTCCAGCCGCTGAGATCTACCAAACTCAAGGGAAAGCCGACGAGTTCAGCGTTGTTGCTGTTCTTCCATCGCATGTCGAAGCTGAGGAGACGGTCAAAAAGCTTAAGTCTTCCGGAATCGACCTGAAAAACTGTTCCATTGTCGGAAAGGAAAATCCTTCCGGGGAGCACGTCATTGGTTATTACACCATTGGTAGCCGTATCGCCTTTTGGGGAAAAATGGGCGCATTCTGGGGTGGACTGTGGGGTTTGCTCAGTGCATCGGCATTCTTCCTTATTCCAGGAATCGGGCCAGTGGTGGTTGGGGGAACCTTTGTCTCGGCGATCGTCGGCGCTCTCGAGGGTGCCGTGGTTGTTGGAGGACTCAGCGCCCTGGGATCGGCTTTCTATTACATCGGAGTTCCAACCAAAACGATCGTCGACTACGAGACGGCGGTTAAAGAGGATTGCTTTATCGTCATCGTTCATGGGAATTCAGATGATGTCGCCAAAGCCAAATTGGTTTTGGAATCATCGAGCCAATCGGAAAAGTCGAACGCAGCGTAGCTTTTATTTCGAAAGGAAAGTGTATGCGTATTTGTTTCTTGTCTTGCGTTCTTTGTCTTTTGTTTCTATTTCCGGCCGCAGTGTTCGCTTACGGGCACTACTCCGTGTACTCTACCGTTCCAGCTGAGGTTTACGTCGATAACGAATATCGTGCCACAATCTCGGCAACCCAATCTCTGAAACTCATTTTGTCCGGCCCACAATCCTATGTCATCGGGGTCCGGGCCACGGCAACTGGACAGACCTACAAAGAAACGGTCAATGTTGGAAGCAATTTGAACGAACATCGTGACATTCGGGCCTTTTCGGAGATCGATCCGACAAACAACGAACTCACCGTCACCTCGCCAATTCCGGCCGATGTCTACATTGATAACGTTTTCAAGGCTTACATCGATTCCAATCGACCCATGGGGATAGTTCTTCCCGGCCCCGGCTCGTATTTTGTTGAGGTGAGGGCAAAGAACACAGCACAAACCTACAAGGAAACGGTCAATGTTGGTAGCAATTTTTACGAACGTCATGACATTCGGGCCTTTTCGCAGGCCAATTCAAAGAACAACGAACTCACTGTCTATTCGCCAATTCCAGCGAATGTCTTTGTTGATAACGTTTCCAAAGGATATGTCGATTCCGCAAAACCCCTGGTGGTCATTTTGCCCGGGCCTGGTTCTTATATCGTCGAGGTGAGGGCGCAAGGATCGAAACTGACCCAAAGGGAAGAAATCATCATGGATTCCAAATCCGAAGTGGGCCAGGAAATCCGGGCATTCTCCGTAGCACAGGCACCAGTCGTCATGCCTGTCGATGCTGGAGCACCCGCGCCGGCACCAGTGCCGCAGGGTGGAATTTCGCGAGAGGAGATGGCCAGTGCAATCCAGGCAGCCACAGCCAAAGCGAAAGCAGAAGCCCTGGCCGAGGAAGCTGGGCGCAGGAAGCGGGCCGAGAAACGGGCTGTGATCAGCAAAGGAATTGCCCACGTTGTGGGAGTCGAGGCCAACCGCGGGTTGCCCAATTCCGTAAAAAATATGGAACGGATCAAATTGCTGATGGAGGCGCTTCCCTCCTTTGGTAAATAACGTTGAACCTGAATTTTCCAATCGAAATCTGGAAACTGTCATTGCGAGCGAAGCGAAGCAATCCAGGTTTTCACCTTGAGATTGCTTCGTCACTTCGTTCCTCGCAACGACATGTTGTTCACTTGCAAATTTTAGGTTGTTTTTTTTCTAACGTCTGATTTTCAGCCTGTTGACTGAAGATCTGGGGTGATGCGGAAGAAGCTTTCCGCAATGAATAAGGAGACTTGAAATGAAGCGAAACTTGTTTTGGATCGTGGCTCTGGTTGCAGTTGTGTTTTCCTTTTCCCTGGTGGGCAACTTTGCCTGGGCACTCAAGAACGTTTGCCCGAGATGCGGGTTGGTGGTCGAGAACCTTGACCTGACCAACTGTCCAGATGCGGAAAAACCATTAACAAATGCCTGATCTGTGGAACTGTGAACCCGATAAAAAATGACAATTGCAGCAAATGCAATGCCAGCCTGGCTGAATCACGGATCAAAGGAACAATAGCCTCAGAGACCCGGAAAGATCTCAAGTTGAGCGAGTCCCCTCGAGCGAGAATCGAGATCGAGCTCGAACAAATCAAGCAGAAAGCCGGAAAAGATGGTTTGACCGCCGAACAGGGCGCAAGGCAGGTCGAGCTGTTGACCGCGATGGGATGGTGGTCCGAGGTTAACGCCGTTGCTGACGACTTCACCACACGCTTTCCGAAGGCCGAAGAAACCGCCGATGTCGCAGCCAACCGAGTCATCGCCCTGAGGCATCTGGGGTTTCTTGCCCTTGAAGACCAGGACATTGAAGAAGCCAAAAAGTTTCTGAATAAAGGCCTGTCCATCGATCCGAATGACAGGGCAACCAAGAATCTTCTGAAAAAGATCGCCGAAACCAAGTAGAACGCCTTGGCTCGCTCCTGAGTTTTCAGGTAGGGGTTCGGCATGCCGAACCCCTACCTGAAAACAACGCACGTGTTTTCTGGGAATGTATCACTCCAGTCCTGGACGGCCCCCTACCTCTCTCCAAGACTGCTTGGTGAGAGGTGGGGTTCGTTCTTGATCCCATACCCCCCTTAACGGAGGTCGACAATGAAAAGGAAAATCCGCCCTTCCATCACTCTCACTCTCAGTCCCACTGCCGGAAACCCCGAGGGGATTACCGAGATCCGCCGCCAGGAGGCCTTGCTGAAGACCGGCTCCTTGCAGAAAGCGATTTTCAACAGCGCCAATTTTTCGAGCATCGCCACCGACGAGAAAGGCGTCATTCAAATTTTCAATGTCGGGGCTGAGCGCATGCTGGGCTACGCGGTTGCCGACGTCCTGAACAAAAGAACTCCGGCCGACATTTCCGATCCGCAGGAAGTGATCGCACGTGCCAAGGCGCTGAGCCTCGAGCTTTCCACTACGATCAAACCGGGCTTCGAGGCATTGGTTTTCAAGGCCTCGCGGGGAATCGAGGACATCTACGAGCTGACCTACATCCGCAAGGACGGCAGCCGCTTCCCGGCCATCGTGTCCGTCACCGCATTGCGCGATGATCAAGACGCAATCATCGGCTATCTGCTAATCGGAACCGACAACAGCGCACGAAAGCGGGCCGAAGAGGCTTTACTCAAGTCGGGGGCTTTGCAGAATGCAATCTTCAATAGCGCCAATTTTTCGAGCATCGCCACCGACGCGAAGGGCGTAATTCAAATTTTCAACGTCGGCGCGGAACGCATGCTTGGCTTTGCGGCCGCCGAGGTGATGAACAAGATCACGCCTGCTGACATTTCTGACCCGCAGGAGGTGATCGCGCGTGCAAAGGCATTGAGCGCTGAGCTCTCTACGCCGATCACGCCTGGTTTTGAGGCACTGGTATTCAAAGCCTCTCGCGGCATTGAGGACATCTACGAGTTGACATACATCCGCAAGGATGGCAGCCGCTTTCCGGCGGTCGTGTCGGTCACCGCCCTGCGCGATGCTCAAAATGCAATTATCGGCTATCTGCTCATCGGAACCGACAACACCGCCCGCAAGCAGGTAGAAGCAGAGCAGAAGCAGCTTGCTCAGCGCTTGCGCGACCATCAATTCTACACCCGCTCGCTTTTCGAAGCCAATATTGACGCCCAGATAACAACCGACCCATCGGGCATCATAACTGACGTTAACAAGCAGATGGAGGCCCTTACCGATTGCACCAGGGACGAGCTGATCGGTGCCCCGTTCAAAAATTACTTTACGGATCCGGAACGGGCCGAGAAAAGTATCAAACTTGCGTTGAGCGAAAAAAAGGTCACCAACTACGAGCTCACCGCACGCACCAGAAACGGCAAGGAAACCGTTGTCTCCTACAACGCGACGACATTTTTTGACCGGGACAGGAAATTGCAGGGTGTTTTCGCCGCAGCGCGTGACGTCACTGAGCGCAAACTCCTGGATAAGGCGCTTCTGGAAAAAAACATCGAGCTGGAGAGCGCCAGGTCCCTGGCCGAAAAAGCAAACCTCGCCAAATCCGATTTCCTTTCCAGCATGAGCCATGAGCTGCGCAGCCCACTCAATGCCATCCTGGGGTTCGCCCAGTTGATGGAGTCCGATTCCCCGCCGCCAACCCCATCACAAATGGAAAGCGTTGCCCAGATTCTTCAGGCAGGATGGCATCTGCTGAAGCTGATCAATGAGATCCTGGACCTCGCGAAAGTCGAATCCAGGCAAGTCCCGCTGTCGGAGGAACCAGTGTCGCTTGCCGAAGTCATTCTCGAGTGCCAGGGCATGGTCGATCAGCAGGCGCAACAGCGTGGCATCAAAATGATCTTTCCCAAGTTCGACATCCCCTGCTTTGTTCTTGCCGATCGGACGCGGTTGAAACAGGTCTTCATCAACCTGCTTACCAACGCGATCAAATACAACATCGAGAAGGGAACACTCGAGGTGAGTTGTGTCGAGCGCTTGCCGGGACGAGTTCGCGTTAGCATCAGGGACACCGGTCCTGGGCTGAATCCGGAACAGGTGGGGCAGCTTTTCCAGGCGTTCAACCGTCTCGGCCAGGAAGCTGGGGGTGTGGAAGGCACGGGCATCGGCCTCGTGGTGGCAAAGCGATTGGTCGAGATGATGGGTGGCATTATCGGCGTGGAAAGCACCGTCGGGAAGGGAAGCGTGTTCTGGTTTGAACTCACCTCGGTTGCCGAGCCACACCTTCCCATGGAAGCCGACGACGCAGTAGAATTGGCCAAACCGCAGCTTCCGCGAAAAGCCGGGTTACACACGGTGCTCTATGTAGAGGACAACCCGGCGAACATGAAGCTGGTACAGCAGATCGTCGCACGCCACCCAGACATGCGCCTGTTGTGCGCAGTGACCGGGAAAAGCGGCATCGCGATTGCCCGTGAATCCCAGCCGAATGCGATCTTGATGGACATCAACCTGCCTGACATCACCGGCTACGAAGCCATGAAAATCCTTCACTCAGATAAGGCTACGGCGTGCATCCCTGTCATTGCCATCAGCGCAAATGCAATGCCACGGGACATCGAAAGAGGCCTGAAAGCAGGATTCTTCCGCTATATTACCAAGCCCATCAAGGTTAATGAGTTCATGGATGCCCTGAGCGTGGCCATGGAATTAGAAGATTCACCTGTTATCTGAAAATCAGCTTTCCATACTGAGTGATTTTGTCAAAACCAGAACCGCACTGCATTTTCACCCAAATCGATGGAGCTATCCAGACGGAGGCATTATGTTGATGTCAGAGACCCCCCCCATCATCCTGGTTGTTGATGACGTTCCGGGGAACGTCGATATTCTTGGGGAAATTCTTCAACCATTCTTCAGGGTCAACTTCGCCATTTCGGGGAAAAAAGCGCTTTCAATAGCTCAGAAAGATCCGAAACCCGATTTGATTCTTCTTGACGTAATGATGCCCGAAATGGATGGTTTTGCGGTCTGTCGGGAACTGAAGGCTTCGGCACGAACCCGCCAGATTCCCATCATTTTTGTCACTTCGATGAATGAAATGGCAAATGAGGAGATCGGCTTTGAAGCCGGAGGCGTCGATTACCTGACCAAACCGGTCTGCCCCCCGATCGTTCTGGCACGCGTCCGGACCCATCTGAAATTGTATCGGCAAAAGCAGATTCTCGAGGAAAAAGTCCGGGAGCGGACCCTTGAACTCCAGCAGGCTCGTGATGTGGCAATATACAGCCTTTCCGCCCTGGCTGAAAAACGGGACAACGAGACTGGCGACCACATCAACCGCACCCGCCATTACGTGAAAACGCTTGCATTGGAGCTAAAACAGATTCCCCCTTACAGCGATCTGCTTGATGACGCATGTATCGAACTCATGTTCAAATCAGCTCCGTTACACGATATCGGAAAGGTCGGGATTCCTGACGCCATCCTTCTCAAGCCGGGAAAACTCACGCCCGGGGAATTCACCATCATGAAAACGCACACCACGATCGGCCGGGATGCTATTGTGCGGGGTGAAAGAACCCTGGAAGTCGATGGATCGACATCGTTCCTCAAACTTGCAAGAGAAGTTGCATATTCACATCACGAGCGGTGGGACGGCTTGGGGTATCCACTGGGCTTGAAAGGGGCTAAAATTCCGATGATCGGGCGGCTTATGACCGTCGCGGATGTGTATGATGCCATGATCAGCAAGCGGGTCTATAAACCGCCTCTTTCCCACGAGGAGACGGCCAGTTACATTCTTGGGCAGGGCGGTGAACATTTCGATCCCGTTGTGGTTGACGCTTTCCGAAAACTCGAACGCCGGTTTCTGGAAATCGCCATAGAGCTGACAACTTGTGCGGATGAGCGTTCCCTTCTTGAGAAATCCTGGAAAAACGGATCATCTGTCCTGTAAGGAGAAGCCATGGAGAAGCCTGACAGACCTGCGATTCTGGTCGTTGATGATCTTCCGGCCAACGTCAGCCTGTTGACCGGAATCTTGAGCCCTTATTATCAAGTTCGGATTGCCAGGGATGGAATCATGGCTCTCGAATCCGCGGATAGGGACCCGCCGGATTTGATATTGCTGGATATCATGATGCCTGGAATAGATGGGTATGAAGTCTGTCGCCGACTTAAAGAAAACCCAAAAACACGAAAGATCCCCGTACTTTTCGTGACAGCCAGAAGTGAGGATGTTGACGAAGCCAAAGCATTTGAAGTGGGAGCCATTGATTACATCGCGAAGCCGCTGAGGCTGCGGGTTGTCCTTGCCCGTGTCAAAACCCATCTGAGTCTGGCTACTGCCCTGCGGGAATTGGAAAAGCAAAATGCTACTCTTCAGGAAATTATCCATTTGCGCGAAGATATCGAACGATTGACTCAACACGACCTCAAAAGCCCATTGACCGCGTTCATTAATATTCCCCCATGTTGATGCGTGACGAAAACCAGACACCCGATCAGATCGAGATGTTGGAAATTCTCCATAAATCGGGATTCCGTATGCTGGAGATGATAAACCGGTCACTTGATTTGTTTAAAATGGAGCGTGGAAAGTATCGGTTTAATCCTGTTCCAGTTGATGTTGTAAAAATTGTCCGCGACATCTTGTCTGAATTCGGAAGTCTGGCCTCCGCAAAGAAGATCGAGATTCGTTTGTTGATTGACAGCTCGCTCGCCACCGATACCTCCATGTGTTTTTTCCCGGGGGAAGAATTCCTTTATTTTTCCATGTTGTCTAATTTGATCAAGAATGCCCTGGAAGCATCTCCGGAAGGGCAGGAAATAATTATCAACCTTCGTTCGCTTGGGGGTTGCTCCATAGAGGTAAGAAACCAGGGGGAAATCCCCTTCGCAATCCGTGGAAATTTTCTTGAAAAATACGTTACGCATGGGAAAATTGGGGGCACGGGTCTGGGAGTTTATTCCGCCCGACTGATGGCAAAAACCCTGGGAGGGGAGCTTTGTTTTCACTCAACGAAGGAAACCGGGACCCTCCTGACGATTGAGATCCCAAGAGAACAAAAGCAAGCACCCCAACCTGCCCGCCAGGCCTGACAGTTTCTCCTTTCCAGAAGGCGAGGTCAGCCATGAGAGTCCTGGTGGTGGATGATTATGGTTACATGCGAAAAATCATCGGTGACATTTTGCGCCAAATGGGATTCGGCCATGTCTTGGAAGCGGCAGATGTTCCGCAAGCGCAGTCTTTTCTTGAATTGAGCCCGGTCGATCTCATCATCTCCGACTTGACCATGCCTGAAGAAACGGGTTTGGACCTTCTGCGAACGGTACGTTCCCGAGCTGACGGCGCCACGGTTCCCTTTTTCATCATTACCGGGAATTCCACCGAAGAGATTATCGCCCTGGCTCGAAAAAATGGGGTGACAGACTTTCTTGCGAAGCCATTTTCGCCGGATACCCTGAAAAATAGGATTGACGCATTATTTGGCGAGAAGGAAACAAGCAGAAATGAGGGAGCGAAAGATGAAAATTCTGATCGTTGAAGATGATGACGGAACCAGGTTCGTCCTTGGGAAAGTAGCCAAAAGCCAGGGTCATGAAGTGAAGACGGCCCCGGACGGTGCCGCTGGCATGTCTAAATTCAAAGAGTTCCGCCCGGACTTGGTGGTTTCCGACATTCAAATGCCTATAATGGACGGTCTCCAGCTTTTGGAGCAGATTCGCCGGGTCGATCATGACGTGGTGGTGGTCATTGTTTCCTCCCTTGATTCGGCCGAATACACACTGAAAGCCCTGCGACTTCGCGCCAATGATTACCTTGTGAAACCAGTCCAGGAAAAAGACCTCATTTTCATGTTCCAAAAATATCAGGATGTTGTGATGTCGCGCACCAAAGAACGCGAAGTTTTCGGACTGATCGTCAAGAAAGTCCTGGAAATGAAGGTGCTGAACGAAATTGAACTTGTAGGAAAAATCGTTGATCGCCTTATGCAGGAAGCGGAACATCATCTCCCCCCCGCGGATAGGCTGGGGATTCATCTTGGGTTGTTGGAAATGATTACCAATGCCATTGAACACGGGAATCTCGAAGTAACCTACGACGAAAAATCCCAGGCACTGGAAGGGCCTTCCGGCGGATGGCAGAACCTGATTCGCGCCAGAATGGGAAAACTCCCTTACTCAGACCGATTTGTGACGGTGGAATTGAGAATTGACACCGGGCATTGTGAGTGGGTCATCACCGACCAAGGCCCCGGCTTCGATTGGAAGAAGATCCCCGATCCCAATGACGCGGAGAACCTTCTCTCACCCCACGGCAGAGGAATCATGCTTACCCAGCTCAAATTCGATGAGGTGACCTTCCTGGAAAGAGGCAACAAAGTCAGGCTGGTAAAGAAGAAGCCTCAAGCAGTCTCCACCACAGCCGCGGAAAAGATGGCGTAAAGGGCCAGGGCGCGAGTAACAAGAGTGCCTAAATTCGGTCGAGAAACCGTCATTGCGAGGAGCGGAGCGACGAAGCAATCACGCTCTAGGACGAGATTGCTTCGCTTCGCTCGCAACGACAGACAGCGAGATTTAGCTTTCTTTGTTAGCCACGGGCCAGGGTCAGCCCAGTCCGAGGAAGCGTCGGGGATTTTCCTTGGTCATGCGGTTGATGTCCCGCATGGAAAACCTCGCCGGCTGCCAAAAGATTCGCCTGGCCCCGCGCGTGAACCAGGTCAGACAGGTCTTTTCCGTCCACAGAAACCTTCCCATGTACCAATCGGTGCCGTAAAGCAGTCTTCCCTGCAGGGCGGGGTCCCGCAACACCTGCAGAATCTTGGCAAAATACCGCCCCGGCATCCAGAACATCTCGGTGTCGAATGAAACATCCGTATATACATGCGGATATTCCCGCATGAGCCCTTCGATGGCCGCCTGCCATGGGGTTCCAGTCCGGTCGAAGTGCGCCAGATTCAGGAACAGGTTGGGAAACTGCCGCAGGACGGGCGCCCAATTCTCCGGGGCGGCGAGCTGGTAGAAACCATCGTATCCGGGCAGTCCACCATTTTCACAGTGCGCCGTGATCGGAATTCCCCGGCGGGCACAATATTCATAAATCGGATGGAGGCCGTGATCGTCCGGCAGGCACCCCATGACCGGATAGATCTTCACACCGCGAAAAGCGCCCGATTCCAGATGCGAAATCACCAGATCGGCCACCTGCGATCGCCTGGGATCCGCACTTATGAAGGGAAGCAGACGCGGTTTTGGTGATCGACCGTTGATCTCATGAACCGCTGCCAGGGTCTCGCGAACCTGCTCCGCGAAGGGCCTGACCCCGCCGGGGAAGGCGGAACTGAACTCCATATCCACCATCAGGGGGGTCGCCAGATCGACACCAGCCTGGTCCATTTCCGAAACCAGGGCTGCCGCGATCTCGGCGGTATTCAAGCGGGTAAAGTCAAGCCAGGTTTCGAGCCGGACCCCCGGCATCCGCAAAGCCCGAAAAAGCCGATGGGCCAGCTTCTGGCGGGGGTTTTGCAGATCGAGAATGAACCGCTGCCTGAAGGACAGCGGCACGCAGTCAAGGCTGAAGATGTGACAGTGACAGTTAATGGTCATGATTTCCAACCTGGATTAGCGCCCGGAACCTCGGCGGGAGCCAAAGGGAAGGTGTTTGAAGGTCTCCAGCATCGGCTTAAATGTTCCGACCCGGTTAAGGCTTTGAGAATTCTTCGATAATTTGCCGGAGCCTCTTCTTGAGTTCAGGAATTTCTTCTTGAAGATTTTCGGCGATCAGGATGGTTGAAACCGTGGCTACCAAGATTCGCTATATCCTGGCATTCTGGTGTCATTGCGAGCGAAGCGAAGCAATCTCCCCCATTTCGAGATTGCTTCGGCGCAAAGCGCCTCGCAATGACAGTTTCCCGTTTGTCGGCCTGAGGTGCATTTAGCACGATTTGTTACTCACGGTTGAAACCATACGATACTGATGGGCAATGATGTTTCTCATACCCTTGATCCCCTGACCGGGAAGCCTTGAAGCAATTTCAGGGCTTTTCAAGCCGTTCAAGGTTTCACCAATTTGGAGAATGCACATAAGAGCTGCATCGAACCCCATTCTATCATTGACCATTGCTTTGGCATCGGGGTAACGGGAAAGATACTCTTCGAGATCTTGAATCTTTTCCAGGCAAAATAAAAGTCTGTCTAAATCGCCAATCCTAGACATTCACCAAATCCCGCTTTAAAACGTTCTGAAAAGTTCGGCTTGTTGAATCAACTGGGGCTAAATCAACATTCTTTCCAAGAAAGGTCTCCATTTCCTCCTTTATCTCCTCAAGCCGCGCAAAGGCATCAAATCCTCTGAACCTTGAAAGGAAGATAGATTCAATCCTGTAAGCAATATCCAAATCGCTGGTTTCGGTTTCTTCACTTCGAGCAACAGAACCAAACAACCCGACAATTTCAAATCCTTCGGGTTGGTATTTTTCTTTCAGTTCCTTCAGCTTTTTCAACAAAGCAGCGTTCACCTTCCGAGTCTATCATAAAATTCACTGTTGGCTGGCTCGGAAATCAAGAAAAGAGGTATGAGTTTAGCCTTCTGAAGATTCATTTGAAAATTGTGTACTTTTTTCCCAAAACATGTTTTATTAGAGTCATGATGACTCAAGATGAGGCCTGCAAGATTTTTGAGGCAGGGAAAGAGGTTACAACCCGGAAACTCATGGAGCTTTCGGCGGAAAACGATCGGTTGAAAGCAATTTCTCCGAATTCACCAACAACCCCGTCCGGCCAAAAACCTACATTCTTGAAGGAACAAAAGAAAAAGCGAAAGAAAAAACCCGGTCAGAAAGCTGAACACAAGGGGGTGGCACGGCTCCCCCTTCGGCCGGAGGATGCGACTCGCACGGTCGTTCATCCATTGACATCCTGTGGGCGCATTCCAAAAAAGAGGTAGCCGGTCGAGAGAACAGCAGTGGCAGCGCTTCAACGAAGAAGGTGTGTCATTGCGAGGAGCGCAAGCGACGAAGCAATCTCGATCGAAAAGATTGCTTCGCTTCGCTCGCAATGACACGTTCTCATCTTTGGGGTGTCGCCACCATCTTGGCG
>Ga0100398_1003349_pt1 | contig 13130 bp, 8 predicted proteins | sample CryGeymeta201522_FD_81568 | JGI IMG/M metagenome (GOLD analysis project Ga0100398, IMG submission 81568) | Groundwater microbial communities from Crystal Geyser aquifers in Utah, USA - Crystal Geyser metaG 2015-22 | ecosystem: Environmental > Aquatic > Deep subsurface > Groundwater | place: USA... | reverse complement strand
TCCCAGGGTGAGGGTACCGTCAATGCACTCAATTCTGATACCAGTTTTTCTTCCAGAGCAAGTAACGTCATCATACCAGAAGCCAGAGCCAAGCTGGAATGTAGCAGTGTACTGACCTGCAGGAAAGGGTTCAAGATTAGAAAGGTCAAGTGCTTCTGCTGGCGGTGCCTTCGAGCCATTGTCTGTTTTTATGCACTTCTGAGGGAAACGGTGGTGGTCAGCAATCAGGTTCAAATCTTTATATGGCACCAGGCAGCTATCAGTTCTACAGCTTCTTCCCGAAAAGCAATTATAACGGTCATTGATTGCCCAATCAGATGCAAAGTCGCATTCTGTGTACGCATCTTCATTTACATACTCTGGACCATCCTCTGTTTCACACATGACATTTAGTTCGCCCAAAACAAGATTCTTTCCGCTTGTGCTGGTGGCTCCTCCGGCTTCTCCGACACACCTTCCTTCTTCCTCTGTAGTCTCTGTTCCAAGGACAACCGCAGTAGAGTCTACCCCATTCACGTCATCAAGCGCTGAGCAAGTGTATTCAATTTCAATGTAGTTGTCTTCCATAATATATGTGCCGAGAACAAAACGAGAGTTCCGATCAATGTAAACATCATCGCACGCATCTTCTCTGCAGGTTGTTTCGCAAAGTGCAATCTCACCATCACCGTTGGTGCTCGGTTTAGGATCCAAACAAGCAGCGCCATCGCCAACTTTGATGAGCTCAAGTTTCCCTTGAGGGCAATAAACACCAAAGACATCTGTAGACCAAACGGAAGACATATTGAGGACCCTGGCTTTCCAAACAATAAAAAAATTTAGTTGAGAAAATTGCTGCACCAATGCTGAACCTACCTTTGCTAGGGCCCTCGCATCCTTCATCAATGGCTCTTTTGAATCTGAACTGATATTGTGTTGAATATGTAGTTCCAGCCACAGCCTCAAAGGTTTCCTCAATAGTAGGCGGCGGTGTAGGTGATGCAGCTGGAGGGCTTGTTGTGTCTGTTGGCTCTGTCTCCGAGGTTGATGTAGATGATTCCTCAACAGTAGATGGTGGAGTAGGAGATGCGGCTGGAGGGCTTGCTGTGGTTGTTGGCGATGACTGAAGCTCTGTCTCCGAGGATGATGTAGATGCAGGTGCAGGAGCATTCAAAGCCAAGCCCCCACCGGCAAAGCAACTCTCGAACTCCCCAGAGCTCCAAGCCTCGTTGGTACTGATCTGGGCAACTCCGGTAGGCAATAGTTCGGAGCTGGCAGAACGAGCCACAGCTGCACATGTGGGACGTCCATCCTCCAAACTATTGGTATTATCGTCAGCGCATTCAATACGATCAGCCGAAAAAACAGTTTCATTGCCGCAATCCATACCAAGCTGGAGGTAGTGGGATACCGTGTCTGCCTCTTCACTGGCGCAAAAGGAGTCGACAGACGCAAACTCTACCACTACCGTGGGAACAGCATCCTCGGCGGTGCATGTCTGCAGATGTGTCAATGGTTATGAAGCAAATATATCATGAGAAAAAATACTAGCTGGTGCTTGTACTGCGACGATGCACACAAAAGCAAAGAAAACTTACAAAGCGAACTCCACTAAAGTCATTAACAAAAAACTCGGCCGAGTCGTCAATACATTCCATGATATCATCACCGGTAACAGTACAATTCACATTGGGGTAGAGACCTCCAAGAAGTTCAATCTCTCCGTTAGTACAGGTGATAGTCTTCGTAGCAAAGTCCCCACGGCAATTCTCCAGATCCAGTCCAAGCTGCCACTTGGCTTCGAAGGCAACGGTGACCGGTCCACTCAGAGATCCAGTCGAAGCATCATCATTACCATTACCAATACCGATACCACTGCCGGTGCTACCACCTGCTCCGACACCGATACCACCACCACCAATTTGAAGATTTCGGTTGCTTTCATCGACGGCCTTCTCAGCCGATGATAGGAAGAGGCACGATGCTCCTACCAGGAGAGTCACGAATTGCGGCTTGCAGATCATTATTCGTTTTCAATCTTATTCGGTGTAATTGACAGACCTGTTGCTTTAAGAGAAGTATTCGAAGTTAATTCGATGAAAGAGTAGTTTAAACTTAAAATACGAGATGTTAAATTATTATGAGAAGTTAATAGGGGAAAAAATTGGTAGTCTAGTGCTTTATCTTCTTTGTTGCTTGCTTGCCTTCAACTGGTACAGTATTAGGAAAGATTGAAAACCATTCATAACCACGACATGTTTGAAGAACCACGACAGCAGGTTTGATGCGACTACTTTTTATCCAGGATTTAGTTGGAAGCTTTCCACGTATTATTACTCTGTAGCTCTGCCAGCAGTACTACTGTAGTTGAGTTTGTTTGCCTCGCCTAAAACAAAATGTACCAGTATCTGAAAATCCAAGTCTGAAAATGAATCTTGTGTGTTGATCAATTACAGAACGAATGTCTCAGCGGATTTCAAATTCCATGTGATTCGAGCTGGCCAGCAGCTCATGACATCATGATGATCCAGTCGTCGAACAACGCCGAAGATGATAGAGTGAAGAAACACTGAGATACTACTGTACCACTTATACGAGGTAGTACTGTACCTGGGTAGTAATGATGTTGTTGTCTTCTCTATCCCAACAAGAGTACGAATCGCCAAAGACGATTGATGACAGGTGCCCTGAGTATTATTGGACACCATTAATATGACCCCCGTAGTCCCACCTAGTGGTATCAGGTACCAGGTACTGTACCTGGTATTTGGTTTATCAAAATAATTCGTGATTTTAATGTGAGCCGTCTAATTCTCTACTAGTAGTACTTCACTGCCAGTATTGGTAGTAGTATCTCACTGGCTCACTGCTTTCCTCAATTACCAGGGGTAAAATAGGGAGGCAAAAACGGCGGTAATAACCGTTCATCTAGGTACTAGCTAGTATTGGCTACTACTCCGTACCAGTTAGTGCTACTGTACTTACTCCGAGTAGTACTCTAGTTATTTTGCTGCCTGATACTAGACTAGTATGCTGCATCCGATGGGCAGCTATCTACAGTACAAATTTAAGGTAGCAGGAGCGAGCCGCTCTGCAGAGGAATGCGATGGCTAGCGTCTTTCATCATATCCCATCGAATCTGCTTTTCCATACGATTGTGCACGTTAGCTTGGCGAAGGGATTTTTTTTCTTCGATGAAATAATAGTATGGAATCTCTTCCTCGCTGCTTGCTGGACTGACCACTCATTTAATGACCATACTAGCTCGTAGTAGTGTGAACGAGCGATAACTAGCGTACACGTTATTCCATGTAGTTGCAGCTTTTACACCCGAAGAAACCGTAAATTTATAACGCGGGGGGCTTTACCCAAAATTTCCATGACATACTCCAAAGACTGGTCTTGCACACTAGCATTCTGAACGGCCATTAACACATCTCCCACTTGAACGCCAGCTTGGGCTGCACTGCCGGAGGGATCTATCTCTGCCACTACCACACCAGGCAATGTCTCATCGCTACCGTTGCATTCGTTTTCGTCTTGCTCTAGTACAATCCCCAGCGGTTTTTGTACGCTGACGAGGACTTGCTCACCGTCATCAAAGGAAAATCCCGTGCCAATCATGAGACATGTGCTTGCGACGGTTATAACATTGTCGCTTCTGCAGACATTTTGTCTGCTAATTGATACAGCTGAATTCAAATGGAATTTTCCTAGCGTTTTGTTAGTCGAAAATTGTGGTCCGATATTGACCCTGGCAAAGCTCCAGATTGCCAATGGACATGATATTATCCAAAGCACGACGAGCAGGGAAAGCATTGGTGAAAATGGATCCCTCCGTTGCGTCATTAGCAGGAAGCAGCCTCAGAATTAGATTATACCGAGAAATAGATTTTGCTTCCTATCTGCGAACCTCGCTACAACTTTGCGGAGAGATATCTCATAGCTACAGTAGTAGTCTACTAGCTACTCTATTTAGTAGGTTAAGTAGAAGGTGACACCAACAAGGTAGTAAGATCTCTTGCCATAGATTACAGTATCGAGTACTGTACAGTCTACTGTACTTTTCAGATAAAAAATCTTGTTTTCGACGCGCGCACACGCGCACAGAAGAACGTACTGTAACAAGTACTCTACTGTACCTGGTATGTTTTGACCATCATTCGTCGATGGTGTCGTTGTTCATCTGCATCGATCTTCTTATTTTTCCCAAATGCTGCCCGAGCAACAAAATAATGAAAGAGGAGAAGCAGCCCCCTCCTCACGCTTTCGCAAAGCCCCAGCAACAACGCTGAGATATTGGACACAACATTCAACGCACTGAAGAAACTATACATAAGTCAAGTTTCTCCTACCATCCTACCATGACCTTTTCATCGTTCCTTCCGCAGATCCTCCTCGCCGCCATCTTGGCTGTAATTGTCAACGTGTGCAATGGCGAGATTGTCGAATTAGCACCTCAAGAATTCTACGAAATGCATCTTGCCGGAGCCTTTGCGGCTGTTGTCGATGTCCGAACCCAGGAGGAATGGGAAACGGGACATATTTTCAATGCTACCTTGCTGGATTCTCTCCAAAATGCCAACACGCCCGACGAAATTGCATCCATTGCCGACTTGGGCGGGTGTGAAAATTGTCCCCTGGTCGTGTACTGCCGAACGGGTCGAAGGTCTGGTATTGCTTTGGAAAAACTTGCTTTGGCAGGATTTGCGAATCTGTACAATGGAATGGGTGTAAGCCAATGGACGGATGCAGGATACGACTTGGTGAACTCGACCTCTGTCGAAGTCGAATGCAAACGAGAAGTAGAAGAAGAGCCAGCTTGCCCCAAGTCTGCTAATACGGCAGATGATCCCAAGGTCCCCATCGTCACTCAAGAGTCGACATCCGAGACAAGCACCACCACGGCAGATGGGGAGACGAGCAGTACCTCAACGGCAGCAGAAATCGTCGATGCAACCTCCGATTCAGCATCGATTTCTAGTGGGTCTCTTGCGTCCCTTTTTACCATGGTAGGTATTCTTCAATTGGTTCAACTCTAAGATTGAGATGTGAATGACGAATTCAAAGTACTAGAATATACATTTAACATGATAGTTAATGATTCTAATAATTGGTTGTGCTGGGCAAGTTCTCGATAGAGTAATTCTGGGTTGACGACTCCTACGTAGGAGAAAGAGAATCAAAGGCGCGACCTAGTGCACCCGTGTACCTCTTCTTTTCGACTTTTCCTGCCTCGATTTGTATTTGCCTAAAGCAGGGACGCCATCAATACATAACACCAAAGATGGCCCAGGTGGATTAGCTACACTATATATTTTTGAATACTTACTCGATTATCAGAATACTAATCTATCGCTGGCTAGGGAGGCTGGTTGCCCAAACCATCACAGCTATTCTCTCTTGATTCGACAGAAAGTTTAAAAAAAGACCAGCTATCTACGTGGTAGACAATAAAAGTAGTGTTCGTCATCAGTAGCGACTACCTAGCTACCTACCTACCTTTAAGCTAGAGATAACCCAAGTATCCCTCTATTTTACATTTTTTTACTAGAGTATTTGACTGCACTAGGTCTATTTAAAAGTGAGTACGAGTATTGCTTAAAGCATTAGGTTACACGTGTAGGAGTAGAGAACTGACTCACATTGTACGTACGTCAACGGTGTTGCCCCTAAATGAGGTGATAACTCTGAAGCAATAACGAAAACAAACACAGTAAAATACAGAGATCTTCAAAAAAGTACCCCCAAAAGCAAAGAAAAAGATCTTGCGACACATGTTTGAAATCTGCACTCGCCTCCATCAATCAAAAAATCCCATTTTCTATCATTATTTTTTTACTTCCCATTTTAAAAATTATCAAAACATCAAAACCAAACCAAACCAAACCATGAAATTCCATTCGTCTGCCGTTCTGGTCTTGCTTGCAAGTGCCCTCACTGGGTCTGCTTTTGTCCCATCATCTCTTGTGGCCAGAAAATCTGCAGTTGCTACTACTGCTGCTTTTGGAGTTCCCAAAAGCCATCAACAGCGAAAAGAACTTGCCAACCGATGGATGAGTACCACAGAAGCAGCAGCCGCCGAAACGTACGAGTTCACGGTAAGTCAAAGAATACGTATAGTGTGGTTTTGTATTTCCTTTCTATATTCAATCTTGGTCTGACAATTTCTGTGGAAAAATTATTCCGATAATTGTTTACAGAGTGATGTTGGCCGAGTCATGGACTTGATTATCAATTCTCTCTACTCTGATAAAGACATTTTCTTGCGAGAACTAATCTCAAATGCTGCAGATGCATGCGACAAAAAAAGATTTTTGAGCCTAACAGCCGAGGACGGTGAAAATGTCATTCGGCCCGAAATCAAAATCAAAGCCAACATGCAGGACAACACTCTGGTTATAGAAGATGGAGGCGTTGGCATGACCAAAGATGAATTGATCAATAATCTTGGAAAGATCGCACAATCTGGAACTAAAGCTTTTGTTGATGCTCTTGGTCAAGGTAAAGCGGATGTTAATTTGATTGGACAGTTCGGTGTTGGATTTTACTCCGCATATTTGGTGGCAGATCGGGTTGAGGTCATTACCAAGTCGATGCAAGAAAATTCCAAACAATATCGATGGTCGTCTACGGCAGATTCATCCTACACCATTGAGGAAGATGATTCGGAGCCAATAGAAGGAAGTGGAACCCGTCTTATTCTGCATCTCAAGGAAGATTGCGCTGACTACGTAGAAACATCAAAAATCGAAGAACTTTTGGAACGTTATTCCGAGTTCATTGAGTTTCCAATCAACATCTGGAAAGAAACTACAGAATACAAGCAAGTTCCAGATGAGGAAGCCAACAAAGAATTGGAAGAAGGAGAGGAGCCCAAGATGAAGACAGTCCCGGAAACCACAGAAGGGTACGAACGGGTCAATACTCAAAAGCCCATCTGGCTTCGTGCTCCGAAGGACGTGACAGAATCAGAATACAAAGAATTTTACGCGTCCGCATTCAAGTCTTCTTACGATGAGCCCATGAAGCACACGCACTTTGTCTTGGAAGGTCAAGTCGAGTGCAAGGCCATTTTGTATATTCCTGGAATGCTTCCATTTGAACTATCCAAAGATATGTTCGACGAGAACGCCCGCAATATTCGTCTCTACGTGAAGCGTGTGTTTATCAATGACTCGTTTGAGGATTTGATGCCGCGCTGGCTGAAATTTGTCAAGGGTGTTGTCGACAGTGATGATTTGCCGCTCAACGTCAGTCGTGAAATCTTGCAAAAGTCCAAGGTCTTGAGTATCATCAACAAGCGACTAGTGCGCAAGTCACTCGACATGATTCGTGATATTGCTGAAGACGACCCAGCTCAATATGTGTTGTTCTGGAACAACTTTGGCAAATATCTGAAGGTTGGTGTAGTAGAAGACGATAAGAATAGAAAGGAGCTGGCGCCGCTTTTGAGGTTCTTCAGCAAAAATTCTGGAGAAGAATACACTAATCTCGACGATTACGTAGAGAACATGCCCGAGGGACAAAAAAACATTTACTATGTAACGGGAGATGGGAAAGAGAATGCAGCCATGTCTCCTGTCGTTGAAAAGCTGGCATCCCGAGGATATGATGTTCTTTTTGCTACCGAGCCTTTAGACGAGATCATGATGGAGTCTCTTCGCTCCTACAAGGATGTGGATATTATGGACGCTGCCAAAGAAAATTTGAAACTGGACGACGACAATGACGAGGAAGCCAAGAAAAAGAAAGCAAAGCTCGCAGAGGAATTCAAGGCTGTCAGTGAATATCTCGAGACTCTCTTGAAGGGAAAGGTCCAGAAGGTTGTCGTCTCGGACCTATTGACGGATTCTCCCGCTGCTTTGGTGCAGGGCGCGTACGGCATGAGCCCTAGTATGCAGCGATACATGAGAGCACAAGCGGTCGCAACCGGGCAAGATGACTCGGCCATGGGAAGTATGAACCAAGCTGTCTTGGAGATCAATCCCGACCACCCCATTGTCAAGGACTTGGATCGTATGGTGAAGATTGATAAGGAAGCTAAAGAACTTGAAAATTCAGCTCTTCTCATGTACGATGTTGCCAGCATGACCAGCGGATACACCGTCGGGGATATAAAAGGTTTTGCCCAGAGAGTCATGGGATTGATGAACGACCAGGCAAAGGTTGAAACAGGCGAAGCCAAGGAAGAGGAAAAGGAAGCGGAAGTCGAAACTGATGGAGCGGAAGTTGTTCCTGAGGTCGTGCTTGAGAACAACGAAGACGACGCGATGAAATCGGCCGACTAAATGGTTATTACGCGAAGGCGTCTGTTGTCGCGCTTATTCATGCACAGTAGCTATTAGATGAATCCTTCAGTTCATAATTAAGTATTACGATTAGTAAGAACAATAATACGGTATGGAGTGGACGAGAGTGGAGTAGTCTACCACTCGTAGTACTCTAGTCTAACTACTACTACTAGTGGTAATTAATACTAGCTAGTAGTAGTAGACAACTACTACTAGTAGAGTCCATTACTACCAGGGTACTACTAGACTATTAGCTAGCTAGACCCTACCAGGTACTGCCTGGCTCTAGCTAGAAGAAGACTTGCGAGCTTTTCAAATTTAGCGGCGGCTAGGAGTAGGGTTAATAATAAGCAAACAATTTTTTTCAGCGACTTTTTGTAGGCGAAAACAAGTGTTTACACTACTATAGTACTCGAGTAGTAGCTAGAGACTATCAGTCTTCGCACTACTAGATAGCAACCCAAAGCTTTGAACCTGTAAACCTCTCTCGTCTATTCGAGTAAAAGAACACTGATGGCTCAACTAATGAGACAGGAAAAGTGAGCAAGTACGATGCCACCACAAAAATATCCAACGGGTTTAGGATTTTGGAAACGATTTGGAAATTACGGTACATATCTCGGTAAAGTGGTCGACTACGATGCCGACGACGGACTGTACAGTGTTACCTACGAAGCAGATGAGGACAAGGAAGACTTAACCGAAGAAGAGTTAGCCAAATGGATCAAGAGATACAAGCCGATCCTTCCAGAAGGTTGTGGCAAGGTAACACTCGTATCTACAACAAAGGCAAAGACAACAAGAGGAGAGAAAAAAGACACAACACAAGTTGAAGCAAGAACAACACGAACCAAACGAAAAGCACCATCGACCTCTGACAACGACGACAACGATGTTGGCAAAGAAGAAGTAGCAAAGGAAGTCAATAGGAAGAAATCAATTGAAATGCCCGATGGTAGTGCGAAGGAAGCCAATTTTGGAACAAAAAGAGGAAGAAGCAGAAAAGTACTCCAATTTTTATCAAGAAGGCCTGGTGCTAAAGAGGAAGAAGAGGATGTTGAGGAGAAGGAGATTCGGACAGCCAAACCAACTAGGAATGAAGCGAAAGCATCTGAGTGTGATAACAAAATAATCCACTCCAAAAATACGAAAGGAGGTGGTGATGAGGAGGTAGAAGAATCTCAAGGTACTTCCAATGATTCTGTTGCCGAGGATGATGACGAGAGAGAAGAGTTGAAAACATGGGAAGACAATTTTGCCAAATTAGTCAAGTTTAGAGTACATTTTGGGCATTGTCATGTGCCAAGACTGTACAGTGACAGTAGTTTTTGCGACTGGGTGAAGAATATTCGGGACGGGGGCCGTAGAACTCTGTCCAAAGATCAGAGAAAGCAGTTGAACGATATCGGTTTTTCGTGGTCCCCCTTGCACCGATCTTGGCAAGAGAATTATGAACGTTTGGTACAATATCAAAAGCACCACGGAAACTGTAATGTTCCACACCCCTACCCAGACGATGCACCCCTGAGCAGGTGGATCGTGAGACAGAAGGAGAAATATTATAACTTGAGCCAAGAGCAACGAAAACTGCTGAATGATATTGGTTTTATTTTGGAGTAAAAATCAGCTAAACAGAGGAATAGTTCAACGAAAAATTCTTAGCAATTAAATTATTTGTACTTTCCAGACAAGATCTTTAATGGATTTGGGAAAATAAGAGGGACTGCTTTCATGTAGGTCTGATAGGCAGGATCATCTCCGTACTTTTTCTGCGCCAACTCTTGAGTATTCGAAAACGTCCTAGATGCCTGTCCAGTGAAGAGTGTGTAGAGAAAGAGAGGCGAGAGAGCGCTCAAAGCCAGGCGTCGGAACCTCCAAACATTTTTACATAAGACAGCCAAAGCAGAGTCTGCTGCTGGAATGGCTGGGGGTGGTTCAATGAGAGCTGGTGCATTCATCAGAAAGATTCCCGACCACAACAAGACATTGCCCAGAAAATTCGGGTGCTGTGATATGGACCACAGTCCAGCATTACAGAATTTACCGGGGTTAGCTTTTTTAAACATCCACTTTTGGTAGTCCGCTGTTGTTTCTGTAAGAAATCCCAGGAGAAACAAGCCAGCACCAGCCATGCTGCAGGGACTTTCCATTAGCGGCACATTATAGGAAGATGTGGCACCCAAAGAATGCGGCAAAGAGCATAATACTCCCCATAACAGTGAGATCAGCCAAAACCCGAAAGTACCACTGGTTGTAGAAAGGGTGTCACTTAAGCGAGCATCGTGCTTCGTCTTGAGAGCCCGAGAAAACAAAAAGGATGCCAACTTGGATGCCCACAAGCTCACACATAAGGCCGATAACTTTACCCGAGGAACGGAAGACGAGAGACCAGTAGGAATCGATGCAATCGCAAAAGCGCCCGTGCCCAAGAGATCTAAGTGGAGATGAGATCCACCGGAAAGAAGACTCACAACAAAACCAAGCGCATTTGCAGCCAACATGACTTGGTTGAATTGCCAGAACGGCCCATTGTCGAAGGTAACGGAAGAAAACGTCAACTTGGTGCTACTATCACTGCTGCCACCGCGAAGTGATAAAAAGAAAAGCGGATGGATCGTACGGGGAAGCTTGGCAGCGGTCTTACTGGCAAGTGGCGGCGCATTTTTTGTCTTAAATGTGAACTTTTCCGAGAAGGCGATAGTTTGAAATGATGATGCCCTTGTCACAGAAAAATTGAGCCAACACAAACCCAAGAGCAAGGCTCTCCTTTGATTACATGTCAGAATCATACTATTAACGTTGCGTTTTATGTTTTACTTTTTACTGTATGAAGTATGATCTTTCTACCTTGGGGCATGAAACCAAACTTCGTGATGGGTACACGGGATTCAAAATAGTGACTAACCACAAGGTACTACTAGTATATTGGAAGCGTTTTGGAAGTATGCCCAAAGCCCAAATTGCCGAGCAACTTCCTCAAACAGCTATGTACTCGTATGGTAGGTAGTAGGTCTACTCAAGCGCGAGTGCTGACTACTGTACTTCTTTCTGTATTACAACTAGTAGCTACAACTTTTGCTACAGGATTGCCATAGCAAGCCAAACTAAGTCAAAAATGTTACACTACAAGCAAGTGCCACAAATTAAACCAGCACAGTGCCCGGATTGACAGTCAGAATGCTCATTACATTTTCCTCCACGTTCCTCTTTTGCTTGACAAGTCGAGAAACCCCACATTCCCTCGCATCGACCAGATTGACACTCGTCACTTTGCCGGCATTTGGTCCCATTCTCTAGTAGCGGTACCTCTTCTAAACTACACTGTCCCGCGACGCACGATCCTGATTCACAAGATGTACCGCGTGTACAACTTTCTTCCAATGCAAGCTTTGGACCGCATACTCCACCATCTGTGCAGTAGCTAGTAGTCATGCAATTTTCATCTTCGGAACACCAGTGACCGTCTCGCCAACCAGTTGATGGTACAGGGAGACAACGATTGTCGTAGGCACTACTCGATTTTGCCAAGTAATTGACGCGGGTATGAATGGCCATAGAACTAGGCTCGCGTGCCATGACGTAGTTATGGGATTGTTTTTGGTAATTGAAGTTGCCTTCTCCGTCATAGAGGATCTCATGACCGGCATTTTTGACCCAAAATGCATATAAATACGGAACTGCATCGTAAACCTGTGCTTCCGAGTCTGTGAGAGTAAAGTGATAGTGCCGATCTTCATTAAAATGGGTGCAAACCTCTTCGCGATTGAAAGGAGATGTAGGAAGGAATGTCCTCATGACTCCAATACTCAACAAAAGTGGATTGTATTCCTTGAACAAGTATATGCTTGCTACCACTGCGATAGCTGCTCCCTGGGATCCGCCCGATAATACCAATTCACAATGCCCTCCTTCGCAAGAATTGACACATTCTCGCACTGATGCTTCAAAATCTGCCTGGTAATTTGTGAAGTAGCCACCATATAATCCTTTGCGAACAAAGCAATCCGTACCGGGGACTTTTCGAAATCCCGGTAGCAAATTCTGTGCCGAGTCAAAAGGATTGAACTCACTTGTGCCCCGAAAAACTGCATAGCAGACGTCGTCTACCTTTGCCACGACAGCCGCATCATTCAAACCATCAGAAAAGGCATCAAAATGCTCGTACATACCTCTATAATACGATACTTTTTTTTGTAGTCTTCTGTCATAGACAACTTTTCCCGCAAGTGTATAACTGTTGTAAAACTTGAAGAAAAAATCATCGTTGAGGATTTTGCTGGGTTCCACGTCGGCGGGCAAAGGAGTGCAGCTTTCAATGTTACTGAGCTGTCGTCGTTTGCTCGTAAGCTGATGATGTCGTTGTACATATTCATACTGTATACTTGACATAGGATCTTGTTGTGTTTTCTCTGGTGCAATGCCTATTTCCTGTTGATTTGGGTTTGGCTTTCTTTGGCAAGGTAGAGCTATACTGTACTCGATCCACGAGAAACCGTACAAAGATGAGTCCCGAGACTTGGTGTTACCCCTCAGAAAATTATTCCGTGGTGAATTCATTTCAGTACTGTTTTGATAAAGTGACAATGACGAATCAAGGGGCAACAGAACTGGATGAACAGCCATGTGAAAGGTTGTCTCTCCATTGTTGCAATCTACAGGAAACTGTCCCCTCGAGATGGGTATTGTAGTTTGGTACGTAGACATGTACTCTTTGCTTTCTAGATCTCGTTCTACGAATGGAAAATTGTCGATATCTGGTTTTCCATTCACTTGAGGCACATCGGTGATATTTCCGCCAATCCAGAGGTAATGTTCGTGAAGTTGCCAATTATTGTCCAAGTGATACGAAAGGAGAAC
>Ga0100398_1003348_pt1 | contig 13131 bp, 10 predicted proteins | sample CryGeymeta201522_FD_81568 | JGI IMG/M metagenome (GOLD analysis project Ga0100398, IMG submission 81568) | Groundwater microbial communities from Crystal Geyser aquifers in Utah, USA - Crystal Geyser metaG 2015-22 | ecosystem: Environmental > Aquatic > Deep subsurface > Groundwater | place: USA... | reverse complement strand
TGACAGGTTTCCCGAAGTAGCGTTTCAAGCCGGATTCGGTCTCATCAGATGTGGATGTATGCTGAAAAGTGACCCCGACAACCTGTCAGGTCTGGGCTAGTTCCCTTATCTTAATGACATTGTGTCCTGAGCCAGGCCGAAGGGAATCTCCTTACCCCGAAGCGGGCACGGTCAGGAGACCGGCCCGAACGAGGGGGAAAGGGGCGTCGCGTTGGGGCTGGTCTGTGACCGAGCCACGGTGGCCTACGTTTCGCTTTTCGCTTTTCGTTTTTCGTTCTTCGTTTTACGCATAGGACCTTGCGCATGTTCATAGCACTGACCATCCTGCTCGCGGCCGCGGTCTTTCTGATCGTGGCCTACCCGATCGTCACCAAGACGCAGGTAGCCGCGCCGGCCACGACCTCCGCCGAAGGGACCCTGGACGAGCTTACGGCCCACCGCGAGGCGGTCTTTCAGGCGCTGCGCGAATTGAACTTCGACCATCAGGTGGGCAAGATCACGGACGAGGATTTCGGCGTGTTCGAGGCCAACCTGAAACAGGTGGCCGCGGATGCGCTACGGGCGCTCGATAGCTGGGAGGCCCGGGTCGATGACGATTCGAACCTGGCGCTGGAGCGCGAGATCGAGGCCCGCCGCGCTGCGCTGAGCCGTGGCGGCCGCGCCTGTCCCGCGTGCCAAAGCCCGGCAGCGCTCGACGACAAGTTCTGTGCGACGTGTGGCGCCAGCCTGCCCGCGCCGGCCGAAGCCGCGGCAACCCAGGCCTGCCCACAGTGCGGAAAACCGTTCGAACCCGGCGACCGCTTCTGCGCCGGCTGTGGCCAGGCGCTCTAATCGATCATCCCACCAGCACAAACGGCGCCCAACGATAGGCCGGTTCGCCGGCCGCGTACAGCGCGCGCTGGGCCCGCGCCAGCGCATCCGCGGGCGCCGCGCCCGCCAGTAGATGCCGGTAGAACGCCGCCATCAGCCGGCCAGTCGAGGCGTCGTCCACAGCCCACAGGCTGACCAGAAGCGACCCCGCGCCGGCATGAAGCAGCGCCTCCCGGAGCCCCAGCAGCTCATCGCCCGGCCTCAGCGCGCTGAGCGCGGTCTGGCACGCGGATAGGGTGACCAACCGGGCGCCCAGCCGCAGCCGGAAGAGATCGGGCACCGCCAGCGCGGTGTCGGCCAGCAAGATGCGGCTTTGCAGCGGCCGGTCACCGTCGAAGGTCGCATGGGTCGCCAGGTGCACGATGTCGAAGCCGGCCAATGTGCCGTCATCGCTCCACCGTTGGAGCCGGTCGTACGTCACGGCCTCCCCCAGCAGCGCTTCGGCCGCGGCGCCAAACTGCCCGGCCAACAGCCGCGCCAGCAGGCGCACCTCGTCCTCAGTGTGGGCCAATCCAGGCGCCCGGCCGTTGAACTCACCCAGGCCACACAGCAGCGCCCGGCCCCACCCCGTCTGCCCGGATCCACCGCGCCGCGCCAGCAGCGCCTCCCAGACGCGCAGGGTCGGCGTATAGCTCACGCGGGCATGGGCGAGCAGCGGGCGGTCATCGGCCAGGCGCAGCGCGTGGAAAGGCAGGTAGTGCAAAAAACCGTGGGGCGCGATCAGCAGGGGCCGGTCCGGGGATAGCGCTTCCTGGACCTCTGGGGGAATCAACAGGTCGGCCAGCGAACGGAGCAACCGCGGGCCGGGTGGATTGGGCTGCCGCACCCCACGCAGCTCACCCGCGTACACCAGTTCACGCTGCTCTGCGGCCGGATCGACCGCCTGCGTCAGTTTGTGCAAGCTCAGCTTTGTCAGCGGCCGCGTCCACGCCCGCACGTCATCCGCGGTCACCCAGAAGATCGTGACCTGGTCGGGACGGAGGTAGTACGCCAACGCGCTCCAGCCGGCGCCGTACGCCGCGTTCGCACATGCTCGCAGACGCGGCAGTGAGAACGGCTCCGCGGGATCAAGCAGGTCAAAACTGGTCGAAGAACGCCGCACGCGCTCGAAAAGCTCCGCCTGCTCGGCCGCCAGCCGGGCCACCTGCTCCAACCGGTCGGCCCTTGGTGGCCGTGGTCGCTTCAGCGCATCGCCGAGCGAGATCACCTCTCGCATCCCGCCCGGCTCCTGCAATGGCCAATTAGCCCGCAACGCGTCCAGCTCGCGGCCCACCTGCCACGTCTTCTCCCACAGGTCGCGCACCAGCTCCGGTTGGCCAGTGAACACCGTTGCTACGACGTCACGCTGAAGCAAGAGGGAGGCCAACACCTGCCCCTTGCTCGCCTCCAACACCGTCAGCGCGGCCGCGGGATCGCCCGCGGCCAACCACCCATCCAGCGCGTCCTCGTAGATCGCCCGCCGGCTGTCGTAGAAGCTGCCCGCATGGCGCTCGGTGACGATGCCGCGGCGAGCCACCGCCACGTGATCCACCGCACGTTGCCAGTACGCGGCCGCGGCCGCGCGGTCACCCAACGCGAGGGCAGCGCGCCCCAGGCGATGCTCCGCCCGGGCGGCTGTGTCGAGGAAATCGGGGGCCAGGCGCGCGGCCGCGGCCTGCAAAGGCGCGATGGCCTGCGCCGGGTCACCGGCTGCCAGGTGCGCTTCCCCGATCAACAGCCGGCATAGCGCCGCGTCGACGGTCTGGTCGCTTTCGGTAAAGTAGGCCAACGCGGCATCGAGATAAGCCAACGCCCGGCGCGGCTGTCCATCGCGGGTCGCGATCTCCGCCAGGGTCATCTGGCACATAGCCAGCGAGGCAGCCGGCCCATTCTGCTGAAAGTAGCGCCGGGCCTTGGCCAGCAGCCGTCGCGCCGGGCCGCGTTGCCCCATCCCGTGCAGGATGCCCGCCTGCCCGGCCGCGCAGACATGCGCGTCGAAATCCGCGCGGGCCCGGCTGAAGCTGCGCCGGGCGCTGCGGTAGAGCGCCACTGCTTCCCCGGGATGCCCCAACCGACCATGCAAGATCGCCATGCTGTGCAGGCAATGCCCCGTGACAACGGTCAGACGCAGCGCGCGGCTGTAGCCCAAGGCCTCCTCGTACGCGACCAGGGCCGCATGGTAGTGGCCGCGCGTCTCGTAGATGGTGGCCTGGTTCACTCGCATGACCATCAAACCGTAGGTCAGATCAGCAGCCTTGTATCGGTCCAGCGCCTCCCCGTACGCGGTCAGCGCGTCGTCGAAGCGGTTCCAATCCTGGTAGATCAGCCCCAATGCGTGGTAGCAGCGGCCGACCGCCACCGGATGACCCAGAGCCTCGAAGAGCGCGGCCGCCTCCGCGATCGCGCCCAGCGCTTGCTCGTATCGGCCCATCCGGCGGTACAGCATCGCGCTGCCTCGTTGGGCGACGGCCACATAGTAGGGAGTCTCTTCCGCACGGTAGATCGCCAGCGCTTCCGCCAGATGAATTTGCGCGGCGGGGAAATCGCCGCGCTGCGTGTGCAACAGTCCCAGCATCACACGCACGTGGGCATAGTCCAGCCGCCAACCGTTCGCCCCACACACGGACACCAGCTCCGCGTAGACCGTTTCCGCCTCGGGATAGCGCGTCTGGTCGAACCACACATCCGCAGCCCGGATGCGGCTCCGGCACGCCAGCCAGGGATCGTCGCCGGCCAATGCGCCGGCCCGCGCCGCCTGGACTCCCGCCTTGTCGAACTGGGCCAGTTCCGAATGATACCGGGATAGAGCCAGCGCCACCTCGGCCTGGGTGGCGAGGTCGTGCGAGCGGGCGGCCGCCAGCCGGGCGGCCGTCAACAGCCGATAGGCATCGGGATAGCGCCCTGTGAAGAGCGCGGCCAGCCCCTCCAGCAGATCGCACTGGATGACGAACATCCCTTCGGCCGTGCGATCGATGAGCTGGCGCGCGGCGCTCACGGCCTCCCGGCAAGGCGCGCCCTCACAGCGCCGGGCGTACACCTCCGCCAGGCAGAGCCACGCCTCGGCCAATCTGGTGCGATCTGCGGGGGATGTGGGCTCGGCCGGGGCGGCATCGAGCGCGGACACCAACTCACGGGCGGCGGCCAGGGCCAGGCGTGGGTGGCTGATGGCTGCGCGGCGGACGGTCGCGGCAGCCACGTCCCATGTCATCAGCGCCGGCGGGCTGTCTGGCAGGCTGGCCAGTTCACGCCAGATCCCAGGCCAGGTCGCGGGGGCGGTCCAGGACTCAGGGGGTGGACCGGCGCGAACAGACGTATGGGTTGGCGGCGGGGCCATGAAAACCTCGTGGTAAGATCAGGGGAGAATGCGCAGGCTGAAAAACTCAGGGTAGAGACCCGGTCCGGTCAGGGCTGCCAGCGGCACGGGCCCCAGGTGGGCGTCCCCGTCCGGTCCCAGAGCCGCGTTCCAAGGCTGCCCACCCCATGTCAGCGCGACAGCACTCGGCATCGGGTCACCCACCGCGACCACCGACAGGGTGCAATGACTCGGATCATCCGCATCTGGCCGCGCATAAAGCTGGACCATCACCTCGTGGCCCTCGATCTCGCCGAGGTAGGACAACAGCAGCCTGTCCGCGCCAATTCGCGCTGGATCGAATACCGCGCGCTGGCCTTTCCCGAAACGGGCCACCGGTTGCAGACTCTTCTGCAAGTAGTCAGGCGCAAAGAGGAACAGGAGCGATGCGCCGGGCCGATCTGGCAGCATCTCCACGAGCAGATGCCAGGGCTCAGCAGGGGGCGGCTCGGCCACCATCTTGAGCGGTGGCAACTCCTGTTGCGCGGGCGCCTCCATCATCGTCATCAGCTCGAGCAAGTCGTCGTGCGCCTCGCGACAAACCGCGCAGACCTGCAAATGCCGCCACAGGTTCGGGTGGCGAACGCGCACGTCTACGCCGTCCAGCTCATCGCTGACAAGTAGATCCAGGTTTTCTCGCATGGCACGACACTCACCGCCGGGCATGTCCTGAACTTCAGCCAAGTCTGACAACAAAGACCGCATGCCCGCGATCATGCTATTCCAATGGTCTGTCACAAGGGGTCCTCCTCCTGCGGGGCGGGTTCGCCCATCGCAGGCCGGGACCGGCGTTTTTCCTGCTCTATAGGTAGGAGGACGTCAGCCAGCCCCAATCTTTCATCCGAAAGCACAATCTGGCGCAACTTCTCGATGGCCCGGAAGCGCTGCACATACACGTAGTTCACCCGGATGCCCAGGGCGGCCGCGATCTCGGGCGCCGGCCACTGTTCGAGATACCACAGCCGGATGACCGCAGCCTGCCGCGCGTCCAGTCGCTCCAGCGCCTGGAGCAACGCCTCTCGGTTAGCCGATCGCTCCAGCCAGATGTCGAAGCTGAGATCGGCCACGGTGTCGCCGTAGGTCTCCAGCGCCGCATGCCCGTACAGGGGGCGATCCAGCGATTTCGGGATGTAGCGTTCCCGCGTTCGTCGTTTTCGAGCGGCTTCGCGCAACCGGTTGTAGAGCGCCCGGGTCGCCCAGCGCCCGAATGGCACGTCAAACGGATAGGGGTTCACTTGCAGCCAGGCCCACAGATCGGCGCAGGTGCGGGCGGTGGCATCCCGTGCCTCCCACGCGGCCCAATCCTCGCGGCCGACCGGTCCCAGCCAGCGGTAGGCTACCTGCTCCATGCGAAAGATCACCGTGGCCCAGGCCGTCGACTGGCCGGCCGTCAACCGCTCGACCCGCTCCGCCTCGGCCACCAACACCCGCAATACCTGCACGGCATAGGCCAACAAGGTCGCATCGTTGTCTGGCCCGACCTCCAGATAGTCCTGCGCGTGCTCGAACCGGCCCGACTCGATGTTGGTGGTCAGCACTTGGGTCGCCCGGTCGATCCAATACTCGATCCCGGACGCGCCGATGCCGGCGCCGGAAGACGTACGCCTCTGCCTGGAGAAAAACCCCGCCTCTTTGCTCTCCAGTCGGCCGGCCGCCAGTCGCACAATGCCCCGCAAAAAAAGTGGCTTTAATGATTGACTGCTGACCCCCGCGGCTGTTTGCGTGCCCGTTTGCATAGTGTGCCATTCTATCATGTTTGCCTCCCCCGTGCAATTGTGTAATTGCGTCTCTGGATGATTCCATGTTATACTTGACAAGGTCGGAACTGTTCAACGATAAGCTTTTCGGCCAACTGTTGAGCGAGGCCGACTGCTGCCACGCTATCGGAGTAGGTTGCCACTGCCCGGCCAGTTCCCTGGTGATCCAGCAACCGGACCAGTTCCGGCGCCGCATCCGCGCTGGTGATGAAGACGGCGTCATGAGCATCCACCTGGCACAGCAGTTCACGGACGCGCGGGTCATCGTCCAGCCGCCGCACCGCCCCAGCGTTGCCCGGCACGACCACGGCACGCACCCGATCGACCTGGGAGGCCACTTGTTCCAGAGTGGCATCCGGCACCAGCTCCAGGCCATTGGCGCCCATGATTTGGCTGCAGGTCGGGCTGACCAGCTTGACCCGGACGCCCAACTTGCGCGGCGCGGTCACGAAGGCGGCGGCGGCCATCTCATCGAAACCATCGCTCCACAAGACCAACACGATGCGATCGTCTCTCATTTTCTCGATTCGTTTCTCTGTTCTGATATCAACGCCCGCAGGTCACGCGTTGCACGGTCAAGATAGCACGAACCACCTATCAGTGAGCTATACCATCTCTATACACAGGGATTAGAACATGACCTCACCAGACCTGCCTCCTGGCTTCGAGAGCGCGGTACACGAAGCGCTCCAGCTTTGGCACAAGGATCCTTCGTTCGGCAGCCCACTTGCGCATCTGACACTGGTTCGACGGGGACTGGCGACCGGCGGCGAGAGTATCCGCCGCGCCACCAACCAGGCGCTGTTGGCCGCGTTGGATGCCCTGGCGGTCGAGCGCGAGACTGATGCCGTACTGTTGCGTGCGCGGTTTCTCGACGGCAAGGCCGTTTATGCCGTGGCCAATGCGCGCAACGTCGCCGAGGTTACGATCTACAAGATGCAGCGTCGGGCAATCGGCCGGCTGGCTGCGCAGCTTCTTGCGCTGGAACAGGTAGCCGGGGCCGAGCAGCAGGCCATCCTGGCGGCGCGGCTGCCGCGGGCTACCTACAGCCAACTGATCGGCATCGCGTCCCATGAGCGCCGGTTGCGCGACGTGCTGCTCGCGCCCGCGGCGCCGTGGCTGGTGTCGATCGAGGGGCTCGGCGGGAGCGGCAAGACGGCGTTGGCTCACAAGTTAGTGAGTCAACTGGCGCGCGGCGAAGATGTGTTCCTCGATTTCGGCTGGGTGAGCGCGCAGCAGCGGATCCTCCAACTAGACGGCAGCCTGAGATCGATCTCCGACCCTGCCCTGACCAGCGAAGCCCTGGTCGAGGCGCTGCTGACCCAGTTGTCGGGCGGCGGTGCAACGCCAGCGCCCCTGCTCCCCGACCGGGCCAGGCAAGCTTTGGCAGCGCGCCTGCACGCTACGCCCCATCTGGTCGTGGTCGACAACCTGGAAACGGTCCAGGATGTGGAGAGCCTGCTGCCGACCCTGATGGCGCTGGCCGGCCCAACCAAGTTCCTGTTGACCTCGCGCGAGACGTTCCGCTGGCAGGCGGACATCTACCATTTCCCGGTGCCCGAATTGGGCGAATCGGATGCGCTGAGCCTCGTCCGCCACGAAGCCCGGATGCGCAACCTGGCGCACGTCGCCGCCGCCTCGGACGCGGACCTGCGCCCGATCTTCGAGACGGTGGGCGGCAACCCGCTCGCCCTGCGACTCGTGACCGGCCAGCTCTACCTGTTGCCGTTGCCGCACATCATCGACAACCTGCGCGAGGCGCAGGGCAAGAACGCGGACGAGCTCTACCGCTACATCTACTGGGACGCCTGGAACCGGCTGCCCGAAGATACGCGGGATGTGCTGGCCCTGATGCCCCTGTTCGCAGCGGAGAGCGGCGCAGACCTGGCCGCCATCGAGCGCGTCAGCGACTTGCAGGGGCCAAGGTTGGTCGAGGCGTTGGAGCAGTTGACGCGGCTCTCGCTGGTCAACGTCAGCGGCGACCTGCACACCCGGCGCTACAGCATCCATCGGCTGACCGAATCCTTCCTGCTCAACGAGGTGATCAAGTGGCGCGGGGGGGATGCGCCGTGTTAGCAATGGCGCAACCGGTCGCGGCGGCCGGCCCACTCGCTCGCTTCCGGCGCAAGATCGCGGACAATGCGCGCGGCTGGCTGACCTTTGTGCAGGGGCAGCGCGCCGACAACGCGGCCCTGGAGCGAGAGTTCGCCAACCTGGGCAAGGCCGCCGAACAGGCGCTGCTGGAGCCGGAGGCCAGGGAGGCGGGCGTGGCGCTCGTGGTCGCACTGTGGCCCTTCGTCGAGCTGCGGGGCCGCTGGCCCGAGTGGCGCGGGCTGCTCAACCTGGCGTTGTCCGTGTGCCGCCGCCTGGACAGGCCGGAGGCCGAGGCGCAGGTGCACGATCAGTTGGGCGAGCTCGCCCGCATCCTGGGCAACTATCAGGACGCGTGGACGCGGCAAGAAGAAGCCCTGGCCATCTGCCGGCGGCTGGGCGACCGGGCAGGTGAAGGCCGGGTGCTCGGCCACCTCAGCCAACAATACCTGGCCCTGGGCGATCACGAGGCGGCCGAACGGTGTTGCCAGGAGGCGGCCGCCATCTTCGAAGGGTTGGGCGATCAGGCGGAGCTGGCCACGGTGCACAACAATTGGGGCCTCGTCTGCCGGGCAAACCGCCGACTGGATGAGGCGCTGAGCCACCATCAACAGGCCGAGGTCCTCCGGGCAGCGCTGGGCGATCTGCATGGACAGGCCAAAGCGATGAACAACGTGGGGCAGATCTACCGCCAAATGGGGCGGCTGGCGGAAGCGGCCGCCTGCATCCAGCAGGCCATCGCGATTCATCAGCAGGTCGGGGATGATGTGGTCGCTGCCCGGACCAGGGTCAGCCTGGCGATTGTCGCTCACGAGCGGGGGCATACGGCTGAGGCGCTTGCGATGCATTTGGAGGTGGAACCGCTCTTCCGGCGTCTGGGGGTCCGGTCTGAATTGGGCAACGTGCTCAACAACCAGGGGGTGTTCCTGGCCGCGCTGAACCGCCCAGAACAGGCTCAGACAGCCTACGAAGAGGCGGTCCGCCTGCACCTGGCCAACGGCGATCGCATCCACGCGGCCGATTCGCTCAACAACTGCGCCGAGCTCCTGCTGGATCACGGCATGGTGGCCGTGGCGCGGGAGCGGCTGGAGCAGGCGCACGCGCTGCTCCAGGCCCTGGCCGGTCCGCCCGGGTGGCTCCTGAAAGACCATGCAACTCTGGCGGAGCGAGCCACGAACGCGGTTGGGCCGGGGTGACCGGTCTTACTGAGAGCCTATCCGAACAACTCGCTCGGGCTGACTTCGTCCTGAGGCACGTCCTGAGCCAGTCGAAGGGCTCAGCCAGAAGGGTCTCCTGACCGTGCCCGGCTCGATCAGAGACCGGATTCAGCTCCTTGTCGGATAGATATTCTGAGTCACCCCGACCCAGGCCAGGTGATCAGGCTAACCGCACGTGGTGCCACCCTGGCAGTTGGCGTTGGCCGGCGTGGGGGTCGGGTCGTCGGCGTACACCACGCCGGCGGAGCCGACGGTCAGACCGCCATCGGACGAGATGGACGGCAGGGTCGGCAACGCCACAGTCAGGAGCAACGCCACCACCGCCACTACGATGAGCAGGCGCTCATTCATGACTCAGTTCCTCCTTTCTTTGCAGATTGGAGGACCGAGCATCGGGGCCCCACGAGTCCGCCCGGTTACCGGACTCGCCTGATCAGAACGCCCAGCCCGCAGAGCCTGGGCCGTCTACCGGCCGGGTAGATAGCCATGCAATGTTAGGATCATCGGCGAGGCCGAAATCTTTCAGTTTCTGCTCCTGTTCAGCATCTACCATCCCAAATTCAACCCGCTTTCAGACCCGCGATCTGTGCATCGTTGTGATGCTAAAGATACCGGAATTCCTGAGGTATATGGACTGCATTTGACAGACGCGCCGATCTCTGGTATAAGAGACCCAATCGAATATCTGACCACGAAAAGCTATGAAGAGGACGAGTAAGCGCCAGGAGAATGGCCCAGAGAGCGGGGGAAAGGTGAAAGCCCCGCCCAGACGCCGGCGATGAATGGACCTCGGAGCTGCAGGGCGAACGGGGCAGAGCATGAATCTGCTCGACAAGTAGCCTGTGCCGGAGTTGCCACCGTTATCAGGGTCAAGGGTATAAGCGACGTCCATCGTCGGCGTTGCCGTACTCGAATTGAGTGAGGCTGGCTCGTGTCACCCGTCGTCATCACGACGGGTGTTTTGTTTTCCGGGCCCAACCGGAGAACGCCGGCCTAACCAGGGTGGCACCGCGGGAGCCCTCTCCCGTCCCTGTGGACGGAGAGGGTTTTTGTTTGCCGGCCACCGGCCATCGAAGCCGATGGCGGCCATACCCGTGGAGGTTGCCATGCTGAACTCAGCGTTTGTCGCGAACGGGACCGCCCCCGATCACCGCCTGGCGCGCCAAAGTGGCGGGAACGGCGCCAGCGCGAACAGGACTGGGCGGATCGTCGAGCGCCTCGCGGCGCAAGCCGCGGCCTCGAAGACCGGCCGGCCTAACCTGATCCCTGTCGTGCGCGAACTGCCCGCCGATCTCGAGACGCCCGTCTCGGTCTACCTCAAACTGGCCGGGCAGAGACCCTGCTTCCTGTTGGAAAGCATCACCGGCGGCGAGCAGATCGCCCGCTATTCCTTCATCGGCGTCAACCCGAGCCAGGCGTTCGTGCTGCGCGGGCGTACGCTCGAACGGCACACGGCGTCCGGGTTGATGGTCGAACGTCTGCCCGCCGATCGCGACCCGTTGGACGCGCTGCGCGCGGAACTGGCACGCTACACCCCGGCGCCAACACCCGGCCTGCCGCGTTTTGCGGGCGGGTTGGTCGGCTACCTGGGCTACGAGATGACCCGCTTCTTCGAGCCAAGCCTGTCGTTGACGCCGCACGCCGATCTACCCGACGCGGTCTTCCTGCTCGCCGACACCGTGATCGCCTTCGACCATGCTTTTGGCCGTCTCTTGCTGATTGCCAACGCGCGGCTGAACCAGGACACGGCTGGAGCCGAGGTCTCGGCCGGAGCCGAGAGAGCCGCTCGCGCCGATGCCCAGGCCCGCCTGGACGCCCTCGAACGCCGGCTGGCCGACCCGTTGCCGCCGCGACCGACCATCGATATCAAAACCGCCGCGCGTCCATCCCAGCCAGAACAGGCAGAACTCGCGTCCAATATGACCCCGGCACAGTTCGCTGAAGCTGTGCGGCGGGCCAAGGAGCACATCGCCGCGGGGGATATCTTCCAGGTCGTCCTCTCGCAGCGCTTCAGTCGCGAGACCTCGGCCGATCCATTCGACATCTACCGTGCGCTCCGCCGGCTCAACCCATCGCCGTACATGTTCTTCTTCGACTTCGCCGGCCTGGCCGGCGGACCGCCCCTCCGCCTGATCGGCGCGTCGCCGGAGATGCACGTGCGGCTGGAGGATGGCCGTCAGGCCGCCCACCAGGCCGCCCGTCAGGCCGCTCTCCGGCCCATCGCCGGCACCCGCCCGCGCAGCGCAAACCCAGAGACTGACCTGGCCCTGGAGCACGAACTGCTCGCCGACCCCAAAGAGCGTGCCGAACACGTCATGCTGGTGGACCTGGCGCGCAACGACCTGGGCCGGGTCTGCGAATATGGCACCGTGCGCACGCCGGAGCTGATGACGGTCGAGCGCTACTCGCACGTGATGCACATCGTGTCGCACGTCGAGGGGCGGCTGCGCCACGACCTGGACGGCTTCGACCTGGTGCGCGCTACTTTCCCGGCCGGCACCGTCAGCGGTGCGCCGAAGATCCGGGCGATGCAGATCATCGACGAGCTGGAAGGCGCCCCGCGCGGCCCCTACGCGGGCGCGGTGGGTTACTTCTCCTACGACGGCTCCCTGGACACCTGCATCGCCATCCGCACCCTGGTCATGCGCGGCCAAACCGTGAACGTGCAAGCCGGCGCGGGCATCGTCGCCGACTCGGACCCCGCGCGCGAGTATCAGGAGACGGTCAACAAAGCGAAAGCGCTGGCAACGGCCGTGGTAATGGCCGAGGGGGACGGAGCGAGGGAGCAAGCGAGCAAGGGGGCAGAGGAGAGGGTGAGAGGTGAGAGGATGAGAGGGTGAGATGGTGAGAGGATGAGAGGATGAGAGGATGAGAGGGTGACGCCGATGCTGCGCATCGGACGGTGACAAGGCGATAGTATCGAGCGACTTGTATCCCTGACCCCTGACCCCTGTCTCCTGATCCCTGACCCCTGACTCCTGATCCCTGACCCCTGTCTCCTGATCCCTGACATCTGACCAAGGAGGTACCCGATGATCGCAGTAATCGATAATTATGATTCCTTCACCTACAACCTGGTGCAGTATCTGGGCGAACTGGGCGCCGAGGTGCGGGTCTTCCGCAACGACGCCATCACGCCCGCTGAACTGGATGAACTGAACCCCACCCACATCGTGATCTCGCCCGGCCCCGGCGCCCCGGACGATGCGGGGATCTCCGGCCAGGTCATCCGCGAGCTGGGGCCACACCGGCCGATCCTGGGGGTTTGCCTGGGCCACCAGTGCATCGGCAGCGTCTTCGGCGGGGTGGTCACGCGGGCGCCTCGCCTGGTGCATGGCAAGACCTCCCCGGTTTATCACTACGGAGACGACCTTTTCGTCGGGTTGCCCAGCCCCTTCGACGCGACCCGCTACCACTCGTTGATCGTGGCGGAGCCGCTGCCTGCTGTGCTGGAGATCACGGCCTTTACCGGTGACGGCGAAGTGATGGGCCTGCGGCATCGGACCTACCCGATCTTCGGCGTGCAGTTCCATCCCGAGTCGATCCTGACGGCGGGGGGCAAGCAGATCCTGCGCAATTTCCTGGCCCAGGCCTCTGTCAGCCCTGCCGCACAGATTTCCAAGGAGAAACACAATGCTTAAGCCCTACATCGGCAAGCTTTTAGAGCGCCAGAACCTGACCGCCAGCGAGGCGGAGCACGCCATGAACGTGATCATGACCGGCGGCGCCACCCCTGCACAGATCGGCGGCTACCTCATCGGCCTCCGCATGAAGGGCGAGACGGTCGAGGAGATCGCCGGGAGCGCCCGCGCCATGCGCGCTCAGGCCAGCCGGGTCACGGTCTCGCCCAACGGCCCCCTGCTGG
>Ga0100398_1003347_pt1 | contig 13133 bp, 13 predicted proteins | sample CryGeymeta201522_FD_81568 | JGI IMG/M metagenome (GOLD analysis project Ga0100398, IMG submission 81568) | Groundwater microbial communities from Crystal Geyser aquifers in Utah, USA - Crystal Geyser metaG 2015-22 | ecosystem: Environmental > Aquatic > Deep subsurface > Groundwater | place: USA... | reverse complement strand
GATCGAACTGCCCGGTGCGCAAGCCGAAGCCAGGGTCGTGGCCGAAGCCTTCTCGGGCCGGCATTACGAAATCAACGACCTTTACCGCGCCGGCGCCCAGCAGGTATTCGATGCGCTGTTTTACGGCCGCTACCGGTTCATGCACCTGGCCGGCCACGGCGTCGTCAACGATCAGGAAACCGGTCTCACCGGCATGGTCCTCGGACCGAAGACCTACCTGACCTCGGCACAGGTCAACAAACTCAGGCATGTTCCGGAGTTCGTCTTCATCAACTGCTGCCACCTCGGCGCCATGAAGGACGATGCCCAGCCGCGCTGGGGCGAACTCGCCGCCAATCTCGCCACGCAATTCATCGAAATGGGCTGCAAGGCGGTCATCGCGGCCGGTTGGGCGGTGGACGACAGCGCCGCCCACACCTTCGCGCAAACCTTCTACAGCGCCATGCTTGCCGGCGAGCGTTTCGGCCGGGCGGTGAATCTGGCTCGCGCCGCCACCTATGAACAGCATCGCCACAGCAACACCTGGGGGGCCTTCCAGGCCTACGGCGATGAGCGCTATCGTTTCCCGAACACCCAAGCGGAGGAGTCAGGCGCCGGTGGGTACGTCCACGCCAGCGATCTCATCGCCGACCTCGATATCCTCTGTGCCCGTCTTCAAGGCGCCACCGATACCGAGAAAAAGGGCACCTACCGCAAGCAGATCCAGGGCATCGAACAGGCCGCGCGCGGACCCGACTTCCAAAACGCCGGCGTTCGCGAAAAACTCGCTCGCGCTTGGGCCGAATTCGGCGACATGGACCGCGCCATCGGCCACTTCCGGGCCGCGCTGGCCATGGAAGATGCCGCCCTCAGCCTGAAAGCCCTGGAGCAACTCGTCAACCTGGAAATCCGCCATGGGGCCAAACTGCTCGCGGCCAAGAAAGACGGCAAACATGAAGCGGGCGACGCTTACCTGAAGCAGGGTTTGGCCCGACTCAATCTGCTGATCGAAATTGGACCCACCGCGGAACGTCTATCGCTGCTAGGTTCCTACTGGAAGCACCGCGCGCGGGCGCACCATGCGCGCGGCAACCTCGCGGGCCTCAAGCCGGACCTGGTCGAAATGCAGGCAGCCTACTGGCGCGCCGCGGAACATGCGCATGCCCGCAACGGCGACTGGGACCCGTACCCGCTTTTCAATGCCCTGGACGCGGATTTCCTCATGGCAGCCAGAGGTGAGCGCGCCAATTTTGACCGCCACGCAGTTCAACTTTCCAACCTGCTGCAAGCCGGCGCTGAAACTGCCCGACGGCGCTTTGCGGAGAATCGTAACTTCTTCCATGCCCTGACCGCGGTCGAGGCGATGAGGATTGATGCCCTCTGGGCCGGTTACGACGGCCGCGACGACGACGCCATCACCCAGCCGGAGGTCCTCGCCCGGCTGCTTGCCGGTTACCGCGATGTGTTGAAGCGCCTGGGCGGTGCCGGCGAACAGGATTCGGCGATCAATCAACCGCGGTTTTTGATGGACATGCTGATCGCCGGCGACAAGTCGAACAAAATCAAGGAAGCTTTGAATAAGCTTGTCGAAGGCATCAGGCAATGCGTGGCCTGATAGCGATACGAGGCACGGGGTGTTTGCCCGCCCGGCGACTTCGGTTGCGCCATCCGGTGCGGGCGAACATCGCATATTTCTTGGTTATTTATAACTGTTTAGCTTGAGAAGTCACGTTTTGTGTTCCCGCGGAGGCGCTGAGAGCGCGGAGAAGAACCCTGAAATCAACCTCCGCGTCTCCGCCTCTCCGCGCGGAAATGAAACTTTAAAGCCTTCACAAGTATACCTCGAGCGGTTACAACCTGAGCTGTTCACCGCCAAGGCGCAAACCGCGCAAGGAAACGCAAGGATCTAATCTTTCAAGCAAAACCTCTGCCGCCCTTGGCATCCCTTGCGTCCTTGCGGTGAACTCAATTGGGCGGCCTGTTTGCGTGCCTGATCGGTTTAGAATGGGGACTTTTCACTACCAAAGGCGGGCAAGATGCCCGCGCTCCCAGGAGAGGGCCCACGCGATAATGAACGTTTTGATCCTTAACCAGTCGATCCTTCCCTGGCGCCGGCAGCCAACGACCTACCTCAGTTTTTCCTTTTTTAGAACGGCCCGGCCCTTGAACTGATCGACCGCCTCCTCGAGGGTCGCGAACACGTGTTCGCGAATATCTCCCGCCACCACCACGAGCAGCACATCTTCGCCGATCTCCCGGCGACCGGTGTAGAGATACGCTTCCACCGCGGCGATTCCCGGCCGCAAGCGAAGCGTGGTCAGGATTTCGTCCCAGGCCTGGGAATCCTTGGCCACTTCCAGATATTCCGCGGGCTTCCCGGCCCGACTGGTGCCTCTGACAATGCCGTTGTGACAGGCAATCATCCCCACCTGGTTCGGGTCGATGCGATCACGAACGGCTTCCATCATTTCATGGAGTTTCCGCTGCATGTGTTCTCCTTGTATCCGTGATCCGGTGGAGGTCCGCGGATTGAAGACGCCGCCGAATCGTCGGGTGGCTTGCTTGGAACAGGACCCTATAACGGTAGAGGTCCCGATTCTTTTCGTTCACCGCACGCGCGGCAGGCGGCTGAAACCTGAGTCGTTGCCGTTCCGAACGCATGTGCGAGGTTATGGAGCTCCGCCCGCGATCGCCGTACGGAGTTGGAGCACCCAATGCCGTCAATGGGGGGATTCAGGATTCGACGATGAGGTTGCGCAGTTCGTCCCGATCGTCCGAGCGAATTGGAAAGTATTCGGCCAGTACGGCGCCCACCCGGGTCACCGCGGCACCGAGGGCCTCCCCCTGCCGCCCCGCGCGGATGCCGGCAATGAGATCGCGCACCACCTGATCCCAGGTCCCGGCCGGCACCTTGTCGTTGATCCCTTGATCCGCAAGGATCCAAGCCCGACGCTCGAACACCGAGACGAAGACGAGCACTCCGGTGCCTTCCCGGGTGCGATAGAGTCCGTGGCGAAAGAAGGCCGTTATCGCCCTTTCTTCCACTTCTTCATCCAGGTCATGCCGCGAAATAAAGATGCGCTTCAGAGCCGGCCGGCGCTTCAAGAGAACCTGAGCCGGGGAAAAAAGGATCGTGAACAACCCGATGAAAACCCACATGCTGTCCGGCCCCAACCAGAGCCGAGCGCCGATCAGGGGGGTGCCGATGATCGCCGCGGGGAGCGCCAGCGCCAGTGCTCCGAGAAGATCGGCCATGGGATAATGGTAGCTCGCCGCCACCACCAGGGGGACAATTTCCCCGGAAGTCCTGCGTTCCGCCGCCCGCACCGCCGCGATGACCCGTTCGCGATCGGTTTCATTCAAGAACTCTGCCGCGAGGTCCTTCATCCCACCATCCGTTTCCACCGATTCACCAGCTTCCGGACGCGCCGCCGCCGCCGAAGCCGCCGCCGCCGCCACTGAATCCCCCGAAGCCGCCACCGGAGGAGAAACCACCGCCCGTTGGACCCCAAAAGCCGCCCATGGAATGGGAACGGCGCCCCGACGGCCGTCCCCCGACGACCCCCATCACGCCGGCCAGGACCCAGCCGAGCAGCAGCCCGATGGGCACCAGTGCCACCAGCCAGGGCCAGCCGAAACCGAAAAATCCATGCCCCACCACCGGTAGAGCCACGGCCCCGGCAAACATTCCCGGTACCTTGCCGGCCTGGGCCAGACGCGAAACCAGGAATAGCAAAAAAATGCAGACGAACAGACCGCCGCTGAGTTCCCCGCCCGGCCGAGACGATGTGGCCGGTGCCGTGAATTCACCGCGAACCGCCTGAATCATGGCCTGGACTCCGGCCACGATCCCGCCATTGAAATCGCCGGCCCGGAACCGGGGAACCATCACGTTACGAATGATGCGGCCGGCCGTGAGATCGGTCAGTTTCCCTTCCAGCCCGTAGCCCACCTCGATCCGGATCTTGCGATCAGCCGCGGCCACCAGCAGGATCGCGCCGTTATCCAGTTGCTTCCGGCCGATCTTCCACTGCTCCGCCAGCCGGATCGAAAAATCTTCCAGGCTGTCCCCTTCGAGAGATGGGATGGTGACCACCACGATCTGGGTGGAATCGGTTCGTTCCAGCTCCTCCAGAATCGAGTCAAGCTGCCGGATCGTGGCCGGAGCCAGCAGGCCGGCCGGGTCGTTGATCCGGCCGCCGAGCTTTGGGACCTGGAGGGCGGCGGCCGATGCCACGACAAAAAAGCTCACCAACAGCAGCAGCGCCAGACCCGGGCCCAACGCCCGGCAGCGGATCGATAAACGGCGGGGGACGGCTTTCATCAACCGATGGTTCTCTCCATCGAAACGCGGCATTGCCTGCTCTCGGCTGGTCGGTGGATGGGTCGGCGAGCCGATGATCGATAATGGCCCGGACCGATGCCTAGAATTTCACCTTGGGGGCACTTTTCGCGCCCTCTTCGGCCTTGAAATATTCCTTGCGCTCCAGATGGAGCATGAAACTGTTGGTCAGGCTGTTGGGGAAGCGCCGGATCGAACCATTGAAGGTTTCCACCGCCTGGTTGTAGCGCCGGCGGGCGACGTTGATCCGATTTTCGGTCCCCTCGAGCTGGTTCTGTAGATCTAGGAAATTTTGGTTGGCCTTCAGGTCCGGGTAATTTTCCACCACCACCATGAGGCGCGATAGGGCCGACGACAATTCCCCCTGGGCGTGCCGCAGACGTTCCATCGCCCCGGGTTTGGCCAGTTCCTCGGGCGAGAGTTTCACCGCGCCGGCTCCGGCCCGGGCTTCCACCACCTGCTGCAAGGTCTGCTGTTCGTGGGCGGCATAGGCCTTCACCGTTTCCACCAGATTGGCAATGAGGTCGGAGCGCCGCTGCAAAGTCGCTTCCACATCGGCCCAAGCCTTGAACACCGCTTCTTCCTGCTGCTGCATGGCGTTGTAGCCGCAACCCGTGAGCGCCGGCACCAGGCACAACCAAACCGGGACCCACAACCATCGTTTTGTCATGGTTTCTCTCCTTGTCCGCCGTTGTACCAGGGAAGGCCGCGCCAAGGCAAGCGCGCCGAGCCGCCAAATCGAACGCAACAGCAAAGGGGAGCACTGGTTCTTCTTGACAGGATCAACAGGATGGGCAGGATAGATGAGTGTCCGGATCATCGTGTTGATCTTGTCAACCAGCTCGGGTTGTTACCGTGCAAAGTAGGCCCGATACCCTGGATGCTCACCTCCATCGGATCGGCCGCCCCGGTCGCGGCCGGGAAAAGGGTAAGGCTTTGACCTTCATCCGAGCGGTGGACCGAGTTCTGGATCCGGCGATCAAGAGAGCCCTTGGGAGCAAGCCGCGTCATTCGTCATCGTGAAGGATAAAGTTCAGATCTTGGACGGATTCCGAGGATCATGGCTGCAAAATTTTACCCCATGTTTGTTTCCCTGGAAGGAAAGAACTGCCTGGTGGTGGGCGGGGGCGCGGTGGGCGAGCGCAAGATCCGCAAGTTGCTCGAGCATGGCGCGACGGTGCGGCTGGTGGCTCGAGAACTGTCCGGCCAGCTTCAGGACCAGGTGGCGAGTGGGCATATCAACCTGCTCGGACCCGTGTATGAGGACCGCTTCTTGGATCAGGCCGATCTGGTTTTTGCCGCCACCAGCGACCCCGAACTCAACCGGCGCATTGCCGAGCAGGCCGCGCGCCGTGGACTCTGGTGCAACATGGCCACGGATCCGCAACTGGGCTCGCTGGTGGTCCCGGCCTCGTTTGAACGCGGTCCGCTCACCATCGCCGTCAGCACCTCGGGCATGAGTCCGGCGGCGGCGGCCACCATCCGTGGGATCCTGGAACGACAGTTCGGAGGCGCCTGGAGTTTGTATTTGACACTGCTGGGTGAATTACGTACAGCGATCAAGGTGAAGGCGCCGGAGCACTCGGACCATCAGGAACTGTTCCGGGCCCTGGCGACCCTGCCTTTGCTGGAATGGATCGAGGCCGGGCGGGAGCGCGAGGCGCGTCTGGCCTTGGGTGAACTGTGCGGCGCCTGGCTGTGTCCGGCGGAAATCCAACAGATTTGGGACCAAGCATGGAAATCGTGTTCCTGACCGTGGCCACCCTGAGTTACTGCATCGGCACCATCGGTTACCTGATCTACCTGTTCCATGACCGCGAACGGGTCCACCGCGTCGCCTGGGCGGTGCTGCTCTTCGGCGCGCTGTTTCAGGGCGCGGCAATCGCTTTGGGGTCCTGGCGGGAAGGCCATTTGAACGTGACCGACAGCCGCCAGGCCCTGGCTTTTCTGGCCTGGGTCTTGGTGGTGACTTATCTATTCGCCCAGCGGCGCTTTCAGGTGCGCATCCTCGGCAGCTTTGTGTCGCCTCTGGCCGTGGTCTTCCTGCTGGCGAGCAATCTCGCCCCCGGTGTCATCTTTCCGGTCGGCACCATTTTCCAGAGCGCCTGGGTGATCGTTCACGTGACTGCCTTGTTTCTGGCCAACGGCCTGTTCGGCCTGGCCTTCTGCGCCGGGATCATGTACCTCGTGCAGGAACGCAACATCAAACGCAAACGGTTCGGCTATTGGTACACCAGGCTCCCTTCCCTGGAACGGCTCGATCAGGTCAATTACATCTGCATCCTGATTGGCTTTCCGCTCATGACCATCGGCCTCATTGCCGGATTCGCCTACGCCGGCGCGGTCTGGCATTCGCCCTGGAACTGGGACCCGAAGGAAATCTTTGCCCTCATCACTTGGTGCATCTACGCCGTGCTCCTGCATGAACGGCTGGCGGTGGGCTGGCGCGGGCGTCGGGCCGCGTGGCTGGCGATCGCCGGCTTTTCCGCCGTGCTCATCACCTTCCTCGGGGTCAACCTGTTGCTCAAGGGCCATCACACCATCTTCATCAGGTAAAAACCATGAACCGGATTCCATTTCACCTCCGACGACGGCAAGGGTCGCGAACCGACATCGGCTGCGTCGCGCCGCCACGCCGGCGGAAGCGCTTCGGCGAAAATCAAGCGATCCGCGCAATCGTGCCAACGCACGGCAGGTAAGCATCACCATGTGTCCAATCCTTCTCCTCGGCATGAATCACAAGACCGCTCCGGTTGAAATCCGCGAACAACTGGCGCTGGTCTGCCGTGACCAGGCCGATCCCCTGGCGCAGCATCACCGCCTGCAACATGTGGATGAGCTGTTTTTCCTGTCCACCTGCAATCGAGTGGAATTCCTGTTCACGTCCAACCATCCGGAAGCCGGTCGCGCTCAGGTGAAGGAACTCCTGACCCGCCACCTGGCTATTCCGGAGCAGGTGCTCGATCCCTGTCTCTACAGCTACCAAGACCTGGCAGCGGTGAGCCATCTGTTTCGGGTCGCCGCCAGCCTCGATTCCATGGTGGTCGGGGAGCCTCAAATCCTCGGCCAAATCAAATCGGCCTACCGCCAGGCCGGCAAGCACCACACCGTTGGCGTGATCCTCAACCGGCTGCTGCACAAGACCTTTTCCGTGGCCAAACGGGTGCGCTCGGAAACCCGGATCGGTTCCTGCGCGGTCTCGATCAGCTACGCCGCGGTGGAACTGGCGCGTAAAATCTTCGGCGAACTGCGCGACAAGCGTGTGCTTCTGATCGGCGCCGGAGAAATGGCGGAACTCGCGGCCGAACACTTCCTGGCTCAGGGCGTGAACCAGATGGAAGTGGCCAATCGGACCCTGGAACGGGCGGTTGGCCTGGCCCAGCGCTTTCGCGCCGAAACCATCCCTTTTTCCCACATTCTGGATGCCCTGCAACGGGTGGATATCGTGCTCACCTCCACCGGCTCCCTGGAACCGATCCTCACCCACCATGAAGTCAAGCAACGCATGCGGGGGCGCCGCAACAAGCCGCTCTTTTTCATCGACATCGCGGTGCCCCGCGACATCGAAGCCGCGGTCAACCGCATCGATAATGTCTATCTCTACGATATCGACGACCTCCAGGGCATCGTCGAACTCAACAAAGCCGAACGCTGCAAGGAAGCCGAACAGGCCGAACACATCATCCAGGCCGAAACGATCAAATTCAACGAGTGGCTGCGGACGCTCGAGGTGGTGCCCACCATCATCGCGCTCAAACACAAGGCGGAAACCATCCGCCGGAGTGAGCTGCAAAAAACCCTGGCCCACCTGCCTAACCTGGGAGAACGGGAACGACAGGCCATCGAAGTGCTCACCCAATCGATCGTCAACAAGATGCTGCACGACCCGATCCTGTTTCTGAAGAAGAAGTCGCAACGGGAAACCAAGCAGCTCTTTGTCGATGTGACTCAGCAGATCTTCAAGTTGAATGAGCGGGACGAAGCGCTCGGCTCTCTGCTTGACTCCGCCGACCACAAGTGCTAAGTTGGAAGCAACCTACCGAAAAATATAAAAAAATAGGCAGGTGTGAGAATGGCTGAGATCATCGAATTTGGTAAGAAAGCTCAGGATTTCAAGTCCGAACAGGACAATGCCGAGCGCCGCCGCAAGATCGAGTCCCTGCGCAAGATCTTTCAATGCACGCGCTGCATGCTCAAGTGTGCTAAATGCGGCATGCAACTGAACACGCAGGATTCCACTCAAAGCCGCTACGCCGTTCCGTACCCCTTTTGCAACAGCTGTAAAGAAGAGTACGACGAGTATCGGGCTCGGGTCGAGGGCGGGAAGAGATCAGCGAAGTACTATTGGCACAACGACACCTGGATGCAGGTATGGGAAAGCTGGCTGAAGCATCGGCAATGTCTTGACACCTACCGACAATCCAAGGAATTCTTGCAGCTTCTGCACGAAGTTGAAGATTTTTTGGGCAAATAGCGGACGGCTAGAAAAGGAGGTTGATCATGCTTGGCGGAATCGGTATGCCGGAGTTGCTGGTGATTCTGGTTATCATACTGATCATTTTCGGGGCCGGGAAATTGCCCGACATCGGGGCCGGTTTGGGCAAGGGCATTCGCAACTTCAAGAAAGCCACCCACGAGATCTCCGAGGAAGCGGCAGAATCGGCGCAGAAAGTGGAAAAGGTGGAGCGCCTGGAAGAAAAATCCAAACCCGCCGACTAATCGAACCTCAACAGGAGTTTTCAGCGGCCATGCCGCTGCCGCAGCCCCCTCGCCGGGGGTTTTTGCTGTCCGGGAAGGAAACGGCCGGATCCATGTTGGGGGCTTCGCCCGGGGGATGTGGGGACGCCCTTAACTTATTATACCGGTTAAGGGTAAAAAGTTTCGTTTCGTGTGCGCTCTTTCCCGGGAGCGCGGGCATCTTGCCCGCTTTTGGTAATGAAACATCTGATCCTAAACCAGTATAACTTGCGCCAGGTCCAGCCCATCCTTTCTTGCGATCTCAGCTCCTCGGGCGACCGACTTGCTCACGGCCACGGTTGAAATGTTCAATCGGCGCGCCATGGCAGCAGCAATTCCCGGCGACCTTTTTCAGCCTTACGAGCATTCCCTCCGAGGTAATCCAACGTTACCCGAGCCTGAAATGCTCGTCTCTTGGCTCCCGTCAATTTCCGAGCTGCATCCATAATCGTGGAGATATGCTGTTCCGTCAATCCGTGCATCGTTTCCTTCCCGTGGTTTGATAATTCAGAGACAAAACTATTCGATACCCACAAGAAGTTAACTTATTTCATGGATTTGCGGTAGACTATATATTTTGAGTTGCCTTACGCCCCGTGGGAGCGCCGTGCTCCAGCGCGGTTCTTTTCCGCCCCCGACCGCTCCGCCGCCATCGGATGGTACCGCCAAGGATCAAGAATCCTTGCCGGCAAGTCATGATCCGCCGTCTGGTAAAATGGTCCGACTGGAGGAGGCCGCGCTGGGGCGCGGCGGTCCCAGGCAGCCGCATGCGGGCGGGACCAGTTCCGCGATCCCTTTTCGGACCGCCACCAGTTGTTCCGGAGACGCCTGGTCCAGTTTGTTCAAGATCACGGTGATCGCCGCCTCCAGTTGCATCCCTATCCTTGTTCCCGGTTCCGCGATTCGTTTTTCATAATGGTTGCGCCCATCCCATGCGCTTGCTATAAGGGTGGGCGATCATTGTCCGGACCCGTCGAAGCGGCGGCTGTTCCAGCGCAAGCGAAAAGGTGTGCAACGAGATCTCCCATGCTCGATTCACCATGTGCATAATGCTCCCGGACGCGCAAACCATGGCCGGCATCATCCGCGGCGCAACAACCCGCCTCCGCTGTCGCCGGCGCTTGGCGTCACCCCACCGTTCGTTGCCCCTAGAGCAGCCGGACCAAGCGCTGAATCGTCTTCCGTCGGCATGGTCCGTGCCATTCATCGGTCGGTCCTGGTCGATTGCCGCGTCACCCCACGTTGCCCTGCCCGGTCGGGAACACCTAAGGGAGGGTATCACTACCACTGGTGCTGAGGAGGAAAAGCATGTTTGATGAAAAGGAACTGGAAAAAACCAAAGCCGCCAAGGAAAAATGGGAGCAGGGAACGTTGGGCAAGGCGTTGGGTAAATTCCCTGAACGGAAGCAGGTTTTCACCAGCATTTCCGGGACTCCCGTGGAGCGGCTGTACACACCCCTCGACAACACTCAATTAGACTACCAGCGCGACCTCGGTTGCCCCGGCGAATACCCCTTCACCCGCGGGGTGCAGCCGACCATGTACCGCGGTCGCTTCTGGACCATGCGCCAGTATGCCGGGTTCGGCAACGCCAAGGAAAGCAACGAACGCTACCGGTACCTGTTGGAACAGGGCCAAACCGGTTTGAGCGTGGCCTTCGATCTCCCGACCCAGGCCGGCTACGACAGCGATCATCCCCTGTCCATGGGGGAAGTGGGCAAGGTCGGGGTGGCCATCGATTCGATCGAGGACATGCGGGTGCTGTTCGATCGGATCCCGCTCGACAAGGTCACCACCTCGATGACCATCAACGCCCCGGCCACCGTGCTCCTGGCCATGTATCTGGCGATCGCCAAGGAACAGGGGGTGCCCTTCGACAAGGTGGGCGGCACCGTGCAAAACGACGTGCTCAAGGAAATCATCTGCCGCGGTCAGTACATCTATCCGCCGAAGCCGAGCATGCGCCTCACCATCGATCTGATCGACTACTGTTTCAAGCACGTTTCCCGCTGGAACACCATCAGCATCAGCGGCTACCACATTCGCGAAGCGGGCTCCACCGCCGCTCAGGAGATGGCCTTCACCATCGCCGACGGCATCGCCTACGTGCAGGCGGCGGTCGATCGCGGTCTCGCCGTGGACGCCTTCGCGCCGCGGCTGAGCTTCTTCTACAACGCTTTCACCAACGTGCTGGAAGAAGTGGCCAAGTTCCGGGCCGGCCGCCGCTACTGGGCGCGGATCATGAAAGAACGCTTCGGCGCCAAGGACCCGCGCTCCCTGATGATGCGCTATCACGTGCAGACCGGCGGGGTGACGCTCACCGCTCAGCAGCCGCTCAACAACATCGTGCGCGTGGCGCTCCAGGCCTACGCCGCGGCCCTCGGCGGCTGCCAGTCGCTGCACACCAATTCCTACGACGAAGCCCTGTGCCTGCCGACTCAGGAAGCGGTGACCGTGGCTCTCAGGACCCAGCAACTGGTGGCGGAAGAAAGCGGCGCCGCCGATTCCATCGATCCGCTGGCTGGTTCCTATCTGGTGGAAGCCATGACCGACAAAATCGAAGCGGAAATCGAAGACTACGTGAACAAGATCGATGCCATGGGCGGCACCCTGGTGGCCATCGAACAGGGTTACATCCAGAAGGAAATCCAGAACAGCGCCTACCGGTTCCAGAAGGAAATCGAGTCCAATCAGCGGATCTATGTGGGCATCAACAAATACACCATGAAGGAAGAGCCGCCCACCAACCTGCTCAAGGTGGACATGAAGGTCGGCGAAGTCGAGGTGGCCAAGCTGAAGCAGCTCCGGGCCGCGCGCGATCAGGCCGCCTGCGACCAGGCCCTGGCCAAACTCAAGGCGGTTTCCGCAACCGCTGAAAACGTCATGCCGGCGGTCATCGATGCGGTCATGGCCAAGGCCACCATCGGCGAAATCTGCGATGTCTGGCGCGGCGTGTTCGGCGAATACCGGCCGAAGGAATACGTGTAGACCGCCCGCGCGGGCAGCGGTCCGAACCCGGCCGCTCCGATCGTGCTCGGGGGCCTGGGGGCCTGGGGGCGGAGGTCGGAGCGCCTCCCTGTTCGGCCGCCGCGCTGATGAAGGACACAATCAGCGCGGGGTTTACAGCCGTCAATCGTTATCATGGAACTGCTTTTGGAGGTGAAATCCCATGGCACAAGCAAGGAAAATCAAGATCATCGTTGCCAAACCGGGCCTTGACGGCCACGATCGCGGCGCCAAACTGCTGGCCCGCATCTTCGCCGAAGCGGGCATGGAAGTGGTCTATACCGGGCTGCGTCAGACCCCGGAAATGATCGTCGCCACCGCGCTGCAGGAAGACGCCGATGTGGTGGGGCTGAGCAGCCTGTCCGGGGTGCACATGTACTTTTTCCCGCGGGTCGTTGAACTGCTCAAGCAAAAGGGCCTTGAAGACGTGCTGGTGGTGGGCGGCGGCATCATCCCCCGGGAAGACATGGGCGAACTCAAGAAGGCGGGGGTCCACGGGATTTTCGGCCCCGGCACCCCGACCACGGAGATCGTCGATTTCATTCAGAACAATGTCCGGCAGTCCCGGTAACAAGGCCGCCGACACCGGTGCCGACGGCGCCGGCGATGGCATCGGCGTCGGCGATACCGGTGTCGGCGCCCGGGACCCGTTCGGCCGAGCGCACCCTGCCGCCAGGCAAGGGGGCGCGGGCGTGAACCATCTTTCGCGCCTTCGGGATGTTGCGCTACGGAAAGACGCAGGCAAATCATGACCAACGATTACGCCGGAGAAATCCTGGCCGGCTCGGTGCGCGCCACCGCCCGCTTGATTTCCTGGCTGGAAGATGAAGACCAACGCGCCCTGGAACACATGGAACGGCTCTACCCGCACACCGGGAGGGCCTACGTGATCGGGATCACGGGATCCCCCGGGGCCGGGAAAAGCACCCTCACCGACAAGCTGAGTTACGCCATTCGCCGGCAGGGACTCACCATCGGGATCATCGCGGTGGACCCGTCGAGCCCTTTCACCGGCGGGGCGGTGCTCGGGGACCGAGTGCGGATGACGCGGCTCGGCGTCGATCCCGGG
>Ga0100398_1003345_pt1 | contig 13135 bp, 10 predicted proteins | sample CryGeymeta201522_FD_81568 | JGI IMG/M metagenome (GOLD analysis project Ga0100398, IMG submission 81568) | Groundwater microbial communities from Crystal Geyser aquifers in Utah, USA - Crystal Geyser metaG 2015-22 | ecosystem: Environmental > Aquatic > Deep subsurface > Groundwater | place: USA... | reverse complement strand
TAGGTGCGTGCCGTTTTGTAAAAAACCAACAAATAATTTTACAAATTCGACAAGCTTTCTTCTAGCGTTTTAATTTTTGCCAAAGCATCAGCTTCCTTTTGTTTTTCATTCGCCACCACTTGAGCAGGGGCACTTTCAACAAAACGGGCATTTGCCAACTTAGCGCGAACGGACTTTAAAAAGCCTTTGGTATAGTTTAGTTCTTCGGTAATTTTGGCTTGTTCTTCAGCGGCATTTACCACTTTTTTTATTGGAATAAAATATTCAAAAGATTTAACTCTAAATGAAACCGCTTGCTCAACTTTGTCATCCACAAAAGATAAAACATCAATAGCGCCTAATTTTTTTATTACCGCATTAAATGTTGGTGTTAAGTCTAAATTTTTAATAACTGCTAAATTAATAGTGTCTTTAAAGGCAATTTTGTGTTCTTTACGGATGGCTCTAATATTTGTAATCACCTCACTAGCAATGTCAAATTCCTGCAAAAGGAAGCTATTATAGTCGCTTTGTTTTGGATATTCGGCAATTATTAAGGCTTGCTTTGGCGATCGTTTTTCGAATAGTTGCCAAATTTCCTCCGTAATAAATGGCATAAAAGGATGCAATAATTTCAGGTTATCCTCAAAAAAGTTGATGACCGATTTATAAGTTTTAGCGTCGATTGGTTGTTGGTATTCAGGTTTCACCATTTCTAAAAACCAAGAAGAAAAATCATCCCAAACCAATTTATAAATGCTCATTAAAGCCTCGCTTAAGCGGTATTTTTTATAGGAATCTTCGGTTTGTATGAGCACATTTTGAAATTTAGCCTGATACCAATCAACCGCAATTTTAGAAGCTTCGGGTTGTGGAATTTTTTCATCTACTTCCCATTGTTTTACCAGCCTAAAAGCGTTCCATATTTTATTGGTAAAGTTCCGTCCTTGCTGGCATAAGTCTTCGTCAAAAGGTAAATCGTTACCGGCTGGTGAGGTTAGCAACATTCCAACACGCACGCCATCAGCACCAAATTTTTTCATCAATTCAATAGGATCGGGCGAATTGCCTAGTGATTTTGACATTTTTCGACCTAATTTATCGCGGACAATTCCGGTAAGGTAAACATTAGTAAAAGGTTTTTCGCCTCGGTATTCATAACCAGCAATAATCATACGTGCCACCCAAAAGAATAAAATTTCGGGAGCGGTAACCAAATCGTTTGTTGGGTAATAATAGTTAATATCTTTATTTTCAGGGTATCGTATGCCGTCAAAAACCGAAATTGGCCATAACCAAGACGAAAACCAAGTATCCAAAACATCCGATTCTTGCCTTAAATCGGTTTCTTTTAAATTTTTATTTCCCGATTTTTCTTGAGCTAGCGCTAAGGCTTCTGTCGCCGATTTGGCAACAACAAAATCATTTACGCCATTGGCATAAAACCAAGCAGGAATTTGATGTCCCCACCACAATTGACGAGAAATGTTCCAATCGCGCACATTTTCCATCCAATAACGATAGGTATTTTTAAATTTATCGGGGACTAATTGCACCGCATCATTCACCACAGCATCTAAAGCAGGTTGTGCTAAATCTTTCATTTTAAGAAACCATTGTGCCGAAATTTTTGGCTCAATAATAGCACCTGTACGCTCTGATGTGCCGACCTTATTTTTGTAATCTTCAACTTTTACAAGATTGCCAAGTGCTTCTAATTCTTTAACAATGGCTTTTTGGGCTACAAACCTATCTAAACCTTTATAATGCAAACCAAAATCATTCAAAGTGGCGTCATCATTAAAGATATCAATAATTTCAAGTTGGTATTTTTCGCCGATTAGTTTATCGTTAGGATCATGAGCAGGCGTAATTTTTAGGCAACCTGTACCAAATTCCATATCAACATAATCATCAGCAATAATAGGAATGTTGCGGTTAGCAATGGGAACTAAGGCTTTTTTGCCGACTAGATTAGTAAATCGCGCATCATTAGGATTTACACAAATGGCGGTATCGCCCAAAATGGTTTCGGGTCTGGTTGTGGCAATGGTAACAAAATCTTTAGAGCCTTCAATTTGGTAGCGTAAATAATAAAGTTTGCTATTTTTTTCAACATGAATTACTTCTTCATCCGACAAGGTTGTTTTGGCTTGCGGATCCCAATGAACCATGCGATAACCGCGATAAATCAATCCTTTTTTATATAAATCAATAAAAACGTCAATTACCGATTCACTTAAATCGTCGTCCATTGTAAATTTAGTTCTTTGCCAATCGCATGACGCCCCAAGTTTTTTGAGTTGTTCTAAAATAATTCCGCCGTGTTTATGAGTCCATTTCCAAGCGTGTTCTATAAATTGCGCGCGTGTTAAATCCGCTTTAGCGATACCTTCCTCCTTTAATTTATTAACCACTTTAGCTTCGGTAGCAATAGAAGCATGGTCGGTTCCGGGAACCCAACAGGCGTTAAAACCCTGCATCCGTGCACGGCGAATCAACACATCTTGAATGGTATTGTTGAGCATGTGCCCCATGTGCAACACGCCGGTAACGTTGGGTGGCGGAATAACAATGGTGTAAGGCACTCTTGAATCGGGTTCTGAATGAAAATAATTGTGTTCCATCCAATACGCATACCACTTATCTTCTACGTTTTCAGGATTGTAATGTGTTGGCAATGACATAAGCTTTTTTTGTTGAAATAAGTGCAAATGTAATTATATCCGAGTTAAGATAAAAACGAGCATACTTTAATTGTACTTTTGTTTTTTGAAAGTTTTGTGCTACATTTATCGCACTAAAAAATCATACAATGAAAATAGATACAATGAAAAAATTAAGCTTAATTCTGTTATTTTTTGGACTTGTTGGTTGGTCTCAAACCGAAACTAAAAATTCGCCCGAATTTAAATTTGACCAAACCACCATTGATTATGGAAACATTGAAAAAGGTAGCGATGGTTACAGAACTTTTGTATTTACCAACATTGGTAATGCGCCGTTAATTGTTAGCGATATTCGTTCAAGTTGTGGCTGTACCATTCCCGAAAAACCTTTAGAGCCTATTATGCCAGGAAAAAAGGGAGAAATAAAAGTTCATTATGATACCAATCGTGTGGGGGCTTTTCAAAAAAATATCACCATTTATTCTAATGCCAAAACGGTAGAATTCACAATTTTTATAAAAGGCGTTGTAGTAACTAAATAGGCCTATAATATTTTTTTAAGTTTAAAATTGAAGCTAAAACGGTAACCATTTCTATCGACTATCAATTCGATTTCGCGCCCTTCTTTTTCATAAAAAAGACTCATCAAATCTTGAATAGAATAGCTGTATATAGGTTTGCCATTAACTTCCAATAAATAGTCACCTTCCTGAACTCCAGCCAATTCGGCGGGGGAATTTTTTCTAATATCGGTAACTTGAATGGATGGTTTGAGGCTCAAAACATAACCGTATTCATAATCAATGGTAATGCCCCTTTCGGCATTCGAAACCTTATTGCCCGAGCTAGTTTGAAAATCTTTTATAACCTTTTCACTCACCAACATTTGTCCGTTATAAGCTACTTCAATACCACTCATATTGTAATTAAATTCTTCATCAAAAAACTTTGAATTCTTTTTAAAAGTGATTTTTTTATTAGGATAATCAATAATGAGATAAAAGCGCTTAAGTGTTTCGGAACCAATGGTACCGCGCCTACTGAAATGACGCATAGATTGTGATAATGACAAGGTGTCAGGAAAAGATGCCGTGATGTTCTTCAATTCAAATTTTCCTATTTGCAAGCTTTTGATTCGGCTTCGTTTACCATAAATATTGCCATTTAATCCCTGCCCTAGATAATCATCAAAAAAAAGTTGTGGCACGCTTATCTTTGCTTCTTTGTTTTCGAATAACCAAAGTGCATCACTACCGCCGGTGTCAAGCAATAATTTAGAATTTACGGAAATGGTGTCCGAAAAATTGGCTACCACATTAACATAGGGCTTTTCGGCAATAAAACTCAAGGGTAATAGTTCGCATTTTTTGCAACTTTTATAATGATAAGTGTTTGGTTTATAAAACGTAATTTGCTTTGTGCTGTAGTTTATTTTAATGATAAAATCTTTAAACAAATCGCCACCAATAATGCCGTGAATTTCTTCGCCAATTCTGTTAGATAAGTTAATTCCGCCCTCTAAAATCAGATATATTTTATGATTTTTATTGGTGATGTTTTTACCAACTATAATATTATTGTTTGTCGATTTGATGGCATCTACAAATTCGCCTACTCCTAAACCTTGGATTTTAATTTTTTCGATATTTTTTAATTTCAGTGAGTCAACTACCTTGATATTTAAAATGACGGTGTTAGAAACCCCTGTGTCTAGTAAAAAGGATAATTTTTTACCATTAACTTCAACGGGGATAACCATTAAATTATTTACCATTTTAAAAGATAAAACATACTTATCACTATTGTTATTTATATAAAATTGGTCTTGTGCCAAGATGTTTTGGCAAATTATAAAGAGTGTTATTATAAATGTTAATCTTATTCTAAACATCCGATATTTATCAGGTTGATTTATAATTCTAAAACATTCAAATATAGCATTTGTTACTGCAAAATAAAAACATTTGGTAAAAATTTAACGACTCAAATACTTAGACTTTTTAAGACTTCTTAAAAATATATTTTGCAATTTTGCATTGCAAATTAAAGTCATCAATCATGCCAAAAATATCATTCAAAGGGCAGTCAATGCCTGAATCACCTATTCGTAAATTAGTACCTTATGCCGAAGCCGCCAAAAAAAGAGGTATTAAAGTTTATCACTTAAATATTGGTCAGCCCGACATAAAAACACCACAAGTAGCTTTAGATGCCGTTAAAAATAACACCCTTGAAGTATTAGCATACAGTCGCTCGGAAGGCTCAGATGCTTATCGCGAAAAGCTCGCAAATTTCTATGCCAAACATCACATAAAAGTAAAAGCTAATGAAATAATTATAACCACTGGAGGCTCAGAAGCGCTTATTATTACCATTGGAAGTATTGCCGACCAAGGTGATGAAATTATTATTCCAGAACCTTTTTATGCTAATTATAATGGATTTTCAACCTTAAACGGTGTAAATGTTGTTCCCGTAAAATCTTCTATTGACGAAGGTTTTGCCTTACCTCCTATTACCGATTTTGAAAAACTAATTACCCCAAAAACCCGAGCCATTTTAATTTGTAACCCTGGAAATCCGACCGGTTATATTTATACAAAAGATGAAATTAAACAACTCAAAGCCTTGGTTCTTAAATACAATATATTTTTAATTGCCGATGAGGTATATCGAGAATTTGTCTATGACGGTTTAAAATTTCACTCCATAATGACCGAAAAGGATTTAGACCAACATGCCATTATGATTGACTCTGTTTCAAAACGTTACAGTATGTGTGGTGCTAGAATTGGCTGCATCGTTACCCGAAATAAAGAGTTATTGGCTACCGCTTTAAAATTTGCTCAAGCGCGCTTAAGTCCGCCAACCTATGCTCAAATTGCCAGCGAAGCTGCATTAGAAACCACTCAAGATTATTTTGATGCGGTAAAAGCCGAATATGTGAGTAGAAGAAACACCCTGATTACTGCTTTGCAAAAGATTGATGGCGTTAAAGTAAGTATGCCAAAAGGTGCCTTTTATTGTATTGCACAACTTCCTGTTAAAGATACAGATAAGTTTGCACAATGGCTGTTAGAGGATTTTAACCTTATCGGCGAAACGGTAATGTTAGCGCCCGCCAGCGGATTTTATTCAACCAAAGGTACAGGTAAAAACCAAGTTCGCATTGCTTATGTTCTTAAAAAAGAAGATTTAATAAGCGCCGTTAACGTTTTAAAAGCTGCCTTAAAAGTGTATAAAAATTAATGACACTTTTAAAAAACATATCGCTAAAACCTTACAATACTTTTGGCATTGATGTCAACGCCAAGCAGTTTATTGAAATTGATTCAGAGCAAGCCTTAAAAGAAGCTTTAATTCAAAATCCCAATTCTTTTATTTTGGGGGGTGGAAGCAATATGTTACTCACAAAAGACTTAGCAATTCCTGTTATAAAAATCGGTTTAAAAGGCATTTCACAAACCGCTTATACAGCCGAGCCAAATTGTGTTTTAGTTAGCGCCATGGCAGGCGAAAATTGGCATGATTTTGTAATGTGGTGCATCAAAAAAAATTACGGTGGTTTAGAAAATTTAGCGCTCATCCCCGGTACCGTTGGCGCGTGTCCTATTCAAAACATTGGTGCTTATGGTGTTGAAGTAAAAGACACCATTTACCAAGTTGAAGCCTTAGACCTAAAATCAAAGGAAAAAGTGTATTTTTCTAATGCCGATTGCCAATTTGGTTATCGCGATTCTATTTTCAAATCTGAGGCAAAAAATAAGTATGTCATTTTAAAGGTTACTTTTAAATTGACTACATCACAACATCAAATAAATAGCGATTATGGCGCGCTAAAAACAGAACTTCAGGGTATTTTAAAACCCAATTTATCTCAAATAGGCCAAGCCATTATAAAAATTAGACGTTCAAAATTACCCGACCCGAAAGAAATTGGCAACAGTGGCAGTTTTTTTAAAAACCCCATCATTGATTTTAACCAATTTAAGGCGATGCAAAAAGCAAATCAAAATTGCCCATTTTATAGAATTTCGGAAAATCAATTTAAAATTCCCGCAGGGTGGCTTATTGAACAATGCGGATTTAAAGGAAAGCGCATTGGTGATGCCGGCGTTCACCAACAACAAGCATTGGTGCTTGTAAACTATGGAAATGCCAGTGGCACTGCCATTCTGTTTTTGGCAAAAACCATCCAAAAAACGGTCATGGAAACCTTTAAAATTGATTTAGAAATTGAAGTCAATGTTTTTTCTTAATTTTATTTTTTACTTTTACATTCAACTAAAAAAAGAGCCTTGCAAATAAACCCAAACAATCGCCCTATAAAACAAATCATCGCCCTGTTTATTTGTTTGATTTCTGCTTTTACCCAAGCCCAAAAAAATTATTATTTTGACTGGCGCGATCACAAAGTAACCATTCCGTTAGGCCCATTGGCTTTTGCCGATAAATTGGTTGGCGCTACTCCTGGAGAACCTGCTGCTTCTCGTTTTTTTACAAAAGAAGACTATATTATCGGTCAACCGGATTCTAACATGTATGCCCTGGGTTATGGCGCAAGTGTAACCGTGCAATTTACCGATAATGCACTAATTGATGTTGCCGGATCTGATTTATACATTTTTGAAGTAGGTGGCACTTTTGAACCCACACAAGTAGAAATCTCTAAAGATGGCAAAGATTGGATTAACGTGGGCATTGTAAACGAAATTTCGGCTTCGGTTGATATTAGCGCCTTTGTTCAAGCCTACGATAAATTTTATTTTGTTAGAATCACCGATTTAATGACCAATTATAAACCCAATAAACGTTTTGGTGCTGATATTGATGCCATAGCCGCTTTAGGTAGTCTAGATATGTCGAGTCCGTGTGAGGAGGTAAATAATTACTTTACCAAAAGTATTGAAAGCTGGTCGGCGAAAGGGATGTTTGAAACTACCTTAGAATATCAAAATAGGCTAAAAGACTCATTGGCAATTGTTACTAATCAGTATAAATATCAAGCCATTCAGAGCGTTGCCAATAAAAGAGCCATTTTAAAATACGCTGATTTTAGCTACAATGCCGACAGCTCACAAGTTACCATTAACACACCAAACATTGATAATTTGACCTTTAATTTAGAGCGTCAAAATGCCAAAGCCTTTTATAAAAATATCAACAATCTTGAAATTGCAGATCCCGATTTTGAGGTAGATTGCGCCAACGGAAAATTTGTAATAAATAAAGCTGTACTTAAAAATGTTAATACAAGCATTGCTTATGCCGCACCAAACTTTTATCAGAATGGTATGCGCATTGGCTACCAAGTTACTGATACTAAAAACCAAAACAATTCTCAAATAATAGCCAATCAAACCACTATTAATGATAAAATTCAAACAAATATCCGCCAAGAGCCTATTAATAAAGAAGATGTTACCAAGGTTTTAAAAGTAGAAAAAAGTGCAGATTTTGATTCAAAAACCATCAAATCAAATCAATTAAAAATAGGACAGCGTTTTGCTTTACCCAATTTGTATTTTGAACCCGATTCGTATGCCCTTACCAGAGAAGCCAAACGCACCTTAATGGAATTGTTTAAGTTTTTAAAACAAAATCCTGAAGTAAAAATTGAGGTTGGCGGTCACACAAACACTTTGCCACCAGATAATTACGCACAAGAACTTTCTACTAACCGCGCTAAAAATGTTGCCTATTTTTTATTTGATAGAGGCATTGCAAAAAGTCAAATTAGCTATCAAGGTTATGGTAAAAATCGCCCGATAGACACTTCAAATACCAATCAAGCAAATATTTTAAACCAGCGTGTGGAAATAAAAGTTATGGCCATTCAATAATTTTAACATTTTTAAGATTCTAAATTCGCCATAGCTAACACCCTCACTGCAAGTGCCTGAGGAAACGTTATGATTTTTTTGAATTGTAAAAGTCCCTAAAAAAAGATTTCAATTATTTTATTTAAAAATTCATTTATTATATTTTCATTTTTAGTAACTTTAAGCGTTCTTAACATTAAATTTTCAAATTATGAAGGTATATGATGAAAAATTCATTAAAAACATTGCCTTTGTTGGCGCTCATAATAGCGGGAAAACAACATTGGCCGAAACAATGCTCTTTGAAGCTGGACTTCTGAATAGACGCGGTAGTGTTGAAGAAAAAAATACCGTGTCCGACTACCAAAGCATTGAACAAGAGCGCCAATCTTCAATTTATGCAACACCACTGCACACCGAATGGCGCAATTATAAAATCAATATTATAGACACTCCGGGATTAGATGATTTTATAGGAGAAATCGCGTCAACCATGCACGTTGCCGATAGTATTATTATGCTCATAAATGCCCAATATGGCGTTGAAGTTGGCACTGAAATTATTTGGAATTATATTGATCGCTTTAACAAACCAACCGTGTTTGTAATCAACCAAATTGACCACCCAAAAGCAAATTTTGACGAAAGTTTTAACAGTTTAAAAAACTTAGTCGGCAAAAATGCCATCAAAATTCAATACCCCATCGTTATAAACGGCGCACAATGTATTGTTGATGTGCTTAAAATGAGACTCTATAAATTTAAACCCGATGGCGGTAAACCCGAAAAGCTCGAAATCCCCGCTAACCAAAAGGAACTCGCTGAAAAACTCCACAATGAATTGATTGAAAAAGCGGCCGAAAATGACGAAAATTTAATGGAACTCTATTTTGAAAATGGCACTTTAACAGAAGATGAGATGCGTAAAGGCATCAAAATTGGCATGTTAAACAACGAATTGTTTCCGGTATTTTGTGTTTCGGCCTTAAAAGATATGGGTAGCGGTCGCCTAATGGGATTTATTGATAATGTCATTCCAGCCGCCGCCGATTTAAAACCACAATTGAGTGTTGAAAATAAAGAGGTTTTTTATAATCCAAAAGACCAAACCATTCTATTTGTTTTCAAAACCGTGCATGAACCAAATTTGGGTAAAATCAGCTTTTTTAAGGTGATGTCGGGCACGCTAAATCAAAATGATAAACTCGAAAATTCAAGAAAAGGAGACGTTGAAGTTTTAAACCAATTATTCATTATGGATGGCAAAAAAAGAGAACTGGTTGAATCACTTCATGCCGGTGATATTGGCGCAACTTTAAAGTTAAAAGTTACCGAAACAAATGACACGCTTCACCCAATAGAACATAAAATTACCATTAAACCAATAAGTTATCCCGAAGCGCGGATTCAAAAAGCCACCTCCGCCCAAGATAAAAAAGATGATGAAAAATTGAATGAGGTGCTTAGAAAAATAGAAAGTCAAGATCCGACCGTTAATTTTAACTATTCAAAAGAGCTCAAACAACAAATATTATCCTGCCAAGGTGAACTTCATTTAGCCATTATTGATTGGACCCTAAAGAATAATTTTGGCATCACCGCCCATTTTGAGCAGCCTCGTGTAGCTTACCGAGAAACTATTCAACGCTCGGCTACAGCTAGTTATAAACATAAAAAACAATCAGGTGGCGCAGGACAATTTGGCGAAGTACACCTAAAAATAGAACCGTGGTTTGAAGGTATGCCCGAGCCCGAAGGCTTTAACATTCGTGGCAAGGAAGTTATTGACTTGGTTTGGGGCGGTAAATTAGTTTTTTATAACTGTATTGTTGGTGGCGTTATTGACGCGCGTTATTTACCTTCAATCTTGAAGGGCATTTTAGAAGTTATGGAAACAGGACCCTTAACGGGATCTTATGCCCGAGATATCAGAGTCATGGTATTTGACGGCAAAATGCATCCGGTAGATTCAAATGATATTTCATTTAAAATTGCTGGTGCACACGCCTTTAAAGCTGCCTTTTTAAATGCCAATCCAAAGTTAATGGAGCCCATAAACGAAGTCATTGTAAAAGTTCCTGAAGAACTGATGGGAAATGTCATGACCGATTTGCAATCAAGACGCTCAATCATTTTAGGACTCGAAAGTTTGGGTAAATATCAGCAAATAACTACCAGAACACCCTTAGCTGAACTCTATAAATTTTCAACTACCTTACGTTCTATAACCCAAGGAAGAGCCTCGTTTAATACAAAATTTGTAAATTTTGAACCTGTGCCAATCAATATTCAAAATGAGCTTATAAAAAACAACGAAGATTAACTAAATATTAGGCCCAACTTTAAAAAGTTGGGCTTTTATTCGTAATTTTGGGGTTCAGTATTTGCAATAAATAAACTATATGAAACTCATCTTAATTACAATTGGAATGCTCGCCCTAGCATTTGCAGCAATTGCCATAAAACTTTGGGCAAAAAAAGATGGCAAATTTGCTGGCACTTGTGCTAGCCAAAATCCTCATTTAAACAAAACCGGCGAAACTTGCAGCTATTGTGGCAAATTGCCCGAAAACTGCGAAAACAAATAACTATCAGCACTTTACAAAACATATTACTCCTAAGTTTTTATGGCGTCATTGCGATACAATTGTGCTATTACCTTGGCGTTTTTAGCCTATTTTGTTGGGCAAAACCAAAACCATCGCCAGAATTTACCAAACCCATTTCGGTAATTATTTGTGCTAAAAACGAAGGAAAAAATTTAAAACGTTTAATTCCACTTCTTTTTAAACAAGATTATCCAAATTTTGAATTAGTGGTCATAAACGATAATTCTTCGGATGAAACACTTGAGGTAATCGAAAGTTTTTTAATGCTTTATCCACATATTAAGCTCGTTGATGTTAAAGAAAATGAACAATTTTGGGGCAACAAAAAATACGCCCTAACCCTTGGCATAAAAGCCGCATCTTGCGAATATTTACTGTTTACCGATGCCGATTGCAAACCAAATTCAACACACTGGATTAGCGCCATGGCAAGCCAATTTAACCATGATAAACAAATTGTGATTGGTTATGGTGGCTATAAAAAAAGCAAAACTTTTTTGAATAAATTGATTCGTTATGAAACGCTTATAACTGCTATTCAATATTTTGGATATGCCAAAGCCGGCGTTCCTTATATGGGTGTTGGTAGAAATATGGCTTATAAAAAAAACTTGTTTTTTGAGGCAAATGGCTTTATAAAACATATGAAAATTAAATCAGGCGATGATGATTTGTTTGTCAATCAAATGGCTACAAAAGCTAATACCGCTGTTTGCATTTCGCAAGATTCGTTTACCACTTCACTACCTAAAACCACCTTTAAAGAATGGATTAATCAAAAAAAACGTCACGTTTCTACGGCTACTTTTTACAAACCCTTTCATAAATTTTTATTGGGACTTTTTTATACCTCCCAACTTTTGTTTTGGATTTTATCGATTTTAGTCTTAATATTTGCCTTTAAACCGCTCGTTATATTACCATTAATCGGAATTAGATTTTTAATTTACTATCTCATTCTTTATGCTTCGGCAAAAAAATTACAAGAAAAAGATTTGGTATTTTTGGGTTTCTTTCTTGAAATTATTTTACTTTTGATTCAATTGCGTATTTTTATAGGCAATAAGTTTTCAAAACCCACACATTGGTAGAAGATCAAGCAATTTTGGCGTTAATTGAACAAGCAAAACAAGGCAACCAAATTGCTTATAGCTCCTTATTAAATAATTATTGGAAAGCTATTTATAACTTTCAGGTGAGCAAAACCGAAGATGAAGATGAAGCCGAAGACATTACCATCAAAACCTTTGCAAAGGCTTTTGACAAACTCCATACTTACAATCCGGCATTTAGTTTTGAAACCTGGCTATTTACCATTTCGAGGAATATCAATATCGACCATTTTAGAAAACAAAATCCCGATTTAATTTCTATCCACAAACACCAAAAAGAAGTTGACCAAATATCTGACGAACAACTATCGCCGGTAGATAAATTAATCCAAGAACAAAATTTAGCTCAATTATTAGCTTATATTAAACAGCTAAAACCACATTATCAACAAGTTATAAATTTGCGATTTTTTATGGAATTAAGTTATAAAGAAATTGCCCAAGAACTCAATGAACCCATTAATAATGTAAAAATCAAACTCCTTCGTGCCAAAAAATTATTAGCCGAAATCATCATTAACAACTAATTTTTTTAAAATGGAAAAATTATCAGATACCCTTAAGACCCTAGGACCCGGATTATTATTTGCCGGTGCGGCCATTGGTGTTTCACATTTAGTGCAATCTACAAGGGCTGGAGCCGATTACGGAATGGGTTTACTTTGGGCTTTATTGTTGGTTCACCTTTTTAAATATCCCTTTTTTCAATACGGTCCGCGCTATGCCGCCGCCACGGGCGAAAGTTTAATCGACGGTTATAAACGCTTAGGTAAAGGTATGTTGTGGTTTTATTACCTATTAACTTTTGCCACCATGTTTACCATTCAGGCAGCGGTAACCATAGTAACTGCCGGAATAGCGACCAAATTATTTGGCGTTAGTGATAATACATTAATTTGGAGTGTTTTAATTACCTTTGTTTGTTTCTTGATTTTAATGATTGG
>Ga0100398_1003343_pt1 | contig 13142 bp, 12 predicted proteins | sample CryGeymeta201522_FD_81568 | JGI IMG/M metagenome (GOLD analysis project Ga0100398, IMG submission 81568) | Groundwater microbial communities from Crystal Geyser aquifers in Utah, USA - Crystal Geyser metaG 2015-22 | ecosystem: Environmental > Aquatic > Deep subsurface > Groundwater | place: USA... | reverse complement strand
TGAATTATAAAATAAAGGTGCAGCGCACCGTAACACAAAAAATATTGTGGTGCGCTGCACCTTAGTTCTTCATCAACTGCATTTGTTCTACAAATATTAACGCGATGCTGTCGCTTTCTACTTTTGATATAGGGTGGGGTTAAAATCCAGTTTTTTGGTTCTTCCAACTAACCCCAGACTTAAGTCCGGCGTTAACCAACACGCATAAAAACAAGGCTTTAGTCATTAATCCTACAGTTGCGTTTTTCATTTTCACATTTTTTAACTGAAAAATCAGTTTATAAACTGATAATACAGTTGCAAAACTGTAAAATCAGTTGCATGTTTGTCAATAGAGAAATCAGTAATGAGTACATAGTCGTGAGTACAGTTTTTCGTACTCAATACTCACTACTCAAATCTAAAAATCTACAGGATGAAAAAATTTACACGTAAAGAAGAGGAGATAATGAAAATCCTCTGGAAACTCGAAAAAGCTTTCGTAAAAGATATTATTGAGGAATACGACGATCCGAAACCGCATTACAACACGGTTTCGTCGCTGGTTCGGTTGCTGCAGGACAAAGGAATTATCGGGTTCACGCAGTACGGAAATACCTACGAATATTTTCCGCTGATGACAAAGGAAGAGTACCGAAAAACCTTTATGAAACAAGTGGTGAGCGATTATTTCGACAACTCGTACAAAAGCGTGGTTGCCTTTTTTGTAAAAGAAAAAGGTTTGTCGCCTGCCGAGTTGGAAGAGCTGATAAAACTGATTAAAGAACAGGAATAATGGAAACGTACCTCATTTATATCGGGAAATCAGCGATTGCTGCCGGCGCTTTTTACATCGCTTTTCTGCTGCTTTTCCAAAACCAGAAACATTTTACGTTTAACCGCATTTATTTGCCGGTTTCGCTGGCGCTGAGTTTTGTAATTCCGTTGATTACTTTTACCACCATAAAATACATCGAACCTGTAAATTTCGATGGTTACAGTTTTGCTTATTTAGCGCCTGCTTCCGGAGAAATTGTACAACCCGCATTTGTTTTTGAGTGGTACCATTATTTGTTTGGATTATACCTGCTCGGAACTGCCGGATTCCTGTTTCATCTTTTGCTGGGCCACCTCAAAGCCATCAACATCATTCAAAAAAGCCGTATTCAGAAAATTTTTAACAACCTGGTGAATATCACCCAAAAAGATGTGCATCCGTTTTCGTTTTTCAGCAAAATTGTGGTTTCCGAAAAAACACTGTCGCACCCCGATTTGGAAATGATTGTCAGCCACGAAAACATTCATGTCCGCGAAAAACACACGCTCGACATTCTTTTTACCGAAATAATGTTCCTGCTGCAGTGGTTTAACCCGTTTGCCTGGCTGCTGAAAGACGCCGTAAAAAACAACCTCGAATACCTTACCGACCACGAAATAGCCCAACATTACAATGCGAAAACCTACCAACTGGCAATGGTTACTTTGGCCGACAAACAAGGGATTGCGCCATTTTTAACCGCTTTAAACGGAAGTCAACTTAAAAACCGTATAGTCATGATGAAAAAGAAAACAGAAAACAAGTATGCATTTTTAAAGCAATTGGTAGTTCTCCCGTTGTTGGCTGTTTTGGTCATGGGACTGTCGAACAGGGAAGTAAAGACTGAAATTGTTCAAAATATAAATCAGAATGAGATTTCAGGTTCTAAAATATTAATAAAAGGAAAAGTTACCGACCAAAAAGGAGACCCAATTTCAGGAGCTTCGGTTATTGTAAAAGGGACAACAACAGGCACAATCACCGACCCAAAAGGAAACTACGAACTTAGTCTCGATAACAAAAACAAAACACTGAGTTTTATAGTTCCTGATTTTGAAACAATTAATATTGATGTAAACGGACAAAATATAATCGACGTTCAGTTAAAATCTGATGAATCAGACAAAAACAGTGTAGTTAAAGTAAACACATCTGGCACACAAAATTTTAGTTTAGAAAAAGAAGATAAACACATCGTTTCCGGAAAAGTAACCAATGAAAATGTTGAGCCGCTTTCAGGAGTAAATTCCCAGATGAAAGACAGGCTTGAATCAGATACTACTGTAAAATCAGATACAATTAAAATAGTTGGTTACAAAAGCACCGAAAGCCAGCAATCGCAGAACGGAGGCTTTACCATTTCAGGCGGAATGAATGGAACTATGCAAAAAGGCAGTGAAAATGTAACCATTACACCCTCAACGCAAAACGGGATTACAATTAAAGCCACCGGTGGACTTACCGGGCAACCAATTTATTTTGTCGATGGCGTGGAAGCAACCTCAACCATTCTGAATGAACTTTCACCCGATAGTATTGAGTCTATCTCGGTTCTGAAAGATAAATCGGCCACTGCTCTTTATGGAGAAAAAGGGAAAAACGGGGTTATTTTGATAACAACAAAGAAATTCGGTCAAAATAACAAATCGGGTAATGTTACAGTCGGTTATGGAAACTATGCAGCTTTATTGGGCAATCCTGCCCCGTTCGGTTCGGCAACTGGAAAAACAAATCAACCTCTAATTATAGTAAATGGTAAGGAATCTGGGCAATCTTTAAATAATATCGACCCTGCAACAATTGAATCGGTGTATGTTTTGAAAAATGAAAAAGCAACTGAAAAATATGGAGAAAAAGGCAAAAATGGGGTAATTGAAATTATTACAAAAGCAAAATATACTACATGTGATGATGGGCCATCATTTTATATGTCTGTTGAAAATTCAAAAGTTTTAGAATTAAGGAAGAAAATAGCACAAACAATAAAATACCCCGTTGTAGCACAAGAAAACAACCAGCAGGGAGTTGTTGAAGTCTGGGCATTTATTGCAAAAGACGGAACAATCAGCAATATTTCAGAAAAAAGGCTGGACGGAAAATTTATCAACGTTGATGAGGTTGTGGTTACTGCTCTGAAAAGTGAAAAAGCTGTGACTTCAGAAAAAAGTAATAATCTGGAATTGTTGGTAAAAGAATCAAAAAGAGTAATCGAAAAACTTTCTCCTTTAAAAATTCCTGAATTGGCAGGCGAAACGGTAAGTTTCAGGATTCGGTTTGTTTTGCAGTAAATCATATTTGTAAAACTTCTACAGCGTAAACGATTTGCAGTTTCAAAACACGAAAGTAACATCTAAGCGCGTCCCCCTTTAATTGCAAAACATTTATTGAAATTGACAATTTGTGTCGTCCTGAATCCCCCTGAATCCCCCTTTGAAAAAAACATTTGTATTTCAAAATTAGTTTTGTGTCAAAGGGGGACGAGCCCGAACACAGTTGGAGCTTTATCAGGAAATTTATCAGGGGAAAACAAGGCAAAAATTACCGTTTAATAACCCAAACCTACCGTTTAATAAATGCCCCTTTTTTAATTGGTTTTAAACTGCCAACTTTGGGAAAACCAATTTCAATAACAATGAAAGCGATTTCGGTATTTTTTACACTGTTTTTTGTTTTTTCAGTTTTGAGTTCCTTTTCGCAGGTGAAGGTTATCAAACTGAACCTTGAAAAAGGAGTTGAATATATTTATGAGCTACAGGAAAAAGACTATGTACAAAAAGGTAATAAGATAAATGGGCCAACAACAATTAAAAAGAAAGGACTTAGTTTAAAGTTAGATTCAATAATACCTGAAAATTTCATCATAATCCAAGTCAATATAGTTGAAAACTACGTAGAAAATGTTTCCAACATTTTGAAAGACAAAACTGATTACATCTACCAGGATTTCAGGGATTTTGGAAACCATTCCGTTCCAGCGCCGGAATCATTTTTTAGTAGTTCAGATTTAATTTTTAGAATTGACCTGATTCATAGAAAAATTGAAATATTAAATAGAGCTGAGCTTCTTGAAAATTATCATAAAATTTTAGAACAAAGAAATTCATTTGAAATAGAACAAAAAACTGAGTTATTTGACACTATTTATTTGAATCAAATTACAAACCTCATTGAGTTTTTATTATGGTTTCATAACACCAGAATAACTTCGGAGGGTACTATTAGCCAAAGCTATTTGAAAGATAAATTGGTTTTAAAAGAAAAAAACGGAACCCAGTTTAACGTAATCAATGAAATAGAATCAATTGTTAAACCTGGCAGAGATTATAAATATTTTAGTGTAAATGTTGAAAGTGGATTATTGGAAAAATACGATTTTATACGTAAAGATTCAATCAAAAATAATTACGGCAAAAATGTAGGTGAATATCTATATAATGTTGCGGAAAAAAATTACAAACTTTTATCAAAAAGAATGGTAAAAGAAGGGACTGTTAAGATTTACGGCAAAATTGAAAACCCATTCTCTAATAAACTTTACATCTTTTATCTCGATGAACCATTTGGTGTCCAATTCAAAAAGAAAACTATTTTTCTTGATGAAAAAGGCAGCTTCAATACTGAAATAAACCTTAACCACAGTGAATTTATTTTTATTGAAAATCCAAATCCAAATCGATTAAAACCTTCTGCTTTTTATACTTTATTTGCCGAACAAGGTGATTCAATTTATTTTTCAGATGATTTAAATAACACAGGAAGTTTTGCACATTTTACAGGAAACAAAACAGAGGAAAATATTCTTCTTTACAAGATTATGAGAAAGTTTAATATTCTAAAATCAGGTGAGTTTATTGACAATTTACGTCAACTAAATTATGATGAAAGAATAAATTATGAACCATTTATTCATAAAGACCCTGATAATATTTCTAAAATGTTGAATGACATTTTTACAGAATTGGGTTTGGTAGAGCAAATACTCGCTGAATCACAGGTTAATAAGAACTCTTTTAGTTATCAATACATTTTTAATGAATTAAAGAATTACTACTATGGAATAATCTTTCATTATTTAACAATTGCAATTGTGATTGAAAAAAATGAGCAATTAACTATTCATATTCCAAATTCAATTCAAGATGAGTTAAAGGATATAAACATAAATTCGACTTATAATGATTTTGGTTTTTATTCCAGGAAATGTATAAGCAATTATTTAAGATACAAGTATTTTAAAGCCAATGAAATAAGTAATTCTGGCATTATCTTTGGAAGAAAATATATTCCTGACCTAAACCAACATATTCAGTTTGATAGGATGATAATTACGGGGTCTCCTTTATACCGGGAGATAGCCGCGTTATTGGAAGAATCAATAACAGGAGCCATTTACCTACCTTGGAAAGATTATCAAGGACACATTTTAGATGTAACAATTAATAATTTAAATCTAATCACTACAAATTGTAACGATAGAGAAATTGTAAAAAAGGTAGAAGAAATACTGATTCAGTACAATCAGTTGCAAAATAAAGATCCTGAGATAAAAGAATTAATCATTTATAATAATGAACACCAGAAGTTAAAACTAAAAGAAATTCTTAAACCAAAGCCAACAGTTATTTTGTTTGCCTTAAACCTAAGAGAATGGTCCTTAACACTGGATCAATATGTTGAGGAAAATCCTGAAATTAATTTTATAAGAGTAGCTCAGGGAAGTAGCCTTAGAGAATGGGATGAATTTAATAAAATTGCCTCTCCCAAGATACCATCATTTTTATATTTGAATGACAGCGTTTTATTGGAAGATATATTCTTAAAGTCAGTAGTTATCGCGGTTTTTAATAAACAAGGAGATTTGATTAACTATTGGAATGATAGTAAATCAGCAGTTAAAAGTGCAAAAGAAAGTCTGAATCAAAAAAAGCAACTCGATAAATCGCAACTCATATCCATAATTGTAATACTTTCTGCAACGCTAATTTTATTAGTCTTTGGTGTATTCCTGTGGAAATGGAGGGTTCGGCAGCGGTTCAGGCGCGAGCAGCAACAGCGGCGTTTACGCGAGCTGGAGCTAACGGCAATCCGGTCGCAGATGAACCCCCATTTTCTTTTTAACAGTCTGAACTCGGTGCAAAACCTGGTTCAGCAAAACAAGGGCCGCGAGGCCCATTTGTATTTATCCGACTTTGCCGGGCTTATAAGGAAAGTACTTCAAAACTCAGAAAAAGAAGAAGTTTCGCTGGCAGAAGAACTGGAAATGACAGAACAATACCTGAACCTCGAAAAACTGCGTTTCGATTTTGATTTTTCCATTGGGGTTGAACAGGGAATTGATATTCACAATACAACTGTGCCGTCGATGCTGTTACAACCTTTTGCCGAAAATGCGGTAATTCACGGGCTGCAAAATAAACCGGAAGACAGGTTGCTTAAAATTGAAGTCAGAAAGGCGGACGAAGCGCCAGACAGTAAGCGCTTAGCGGTTCCGAACCGCTTAGCGCATAAGGCAGCCGGAATAATAATCAGCATTGAAGATAACGGAATTGGACGCGAAGCTGCTGCAACAATTTCAAAAACCAAAAACGGCAAAGGTTCAAAACTGATTCAGGAACGGCTGGAAATCCTTCAGGAAAAACAGGGCGAAAAATACCGGCTCGAAATAACCGATATAACAGGCGACGAAACCGGAACGCGGGTGGAAATTTTTATTCCGGAGGAAAATTAAATGTATTTATAATTTGAGCTGGTGACTTTGGATCACCTGTTCAATAGAATTTGTTTGCAAATACTATTCACCAGATGAACTTCAGTCAGCAGGTGAAATTCTTCCCAGTAATCATTAATCACTAAAAAAATAATCAATTTCCTACCGTTTAATAAGTCAAACCTACCGTTTAATAAATTCCACTTTCACAATCCGATTTTAATTGTCAACTTGGGAGTATTCAATAATAAAAACCAAAAATCATGAAAAAACAATTTGCAACCATTTTCCTGTTTTGCCTGGCAATTATTGTCAACGGCCAAAAAGTTATCGAAAATCCAAAATACGGATTACGAAATAATCAGGGAATCAATATTACGCGAATCGAAATCAACAATTCAGAAACAATCCTGACATTTAAGCTGAATCTGCCCATAGGAATGCAGGTGGGGATTGCGGCAAAAAGCTACCTTCAGGTAGTTGGTCAGCCTGATACTCTTTTTATGATAAAAAAGGAAGCTCCCGAACCTGACGCTACAGGCTGGATTATCATTCCCGAAGGAGGATTGACTTATAAATTGTATTTCCCGCCGATTGACCCCAATGTGGCCAAAATTGATTTTGGGGAGCCTACATCAAATCCCTGGAAGTTTTATGATATTGAAATTGGAGAGCAGCCACATTTGTCAATTATTCCCAAAGATTTTACGGGCAACTGGTTTTCTGAGGTTAATGGAAACTGGACTTACAGCTTTTTTGAAAAGACAGCCATTTTTGACAATAAAACCTGGGAATATGTTTCGGTTGAAAAGGAGATTGATTTTTACAGAATAAAATTAAAAAGCGGGAAAGAGGAGAAGATGATTTACGGGAAACCGGTAAATGAAACGGTTTGTATGCTTGGCGATACACCTGCTTCAACGAAGAAATTTTCCCGCGAAATGGTTCGTAGCAATAATCTGGTTTCTGAAAAATTTGAAGAACCCCTGTTTAAACCGGGAACTGTAATTTACAAGGGGTTTTTGAAGGGATTTACAAAAAGACTTGGTACTAATACCGGAATGATCAGCTTCAGCAACCGGTTGACCAACAAACAGGAATCTTATCTGATAAAACTGGACGAAAATGGGAGTTTTGAAGTTGAATTTCCGCTTGAATTTCCGCAGGAGTTGATTGTGGGTTTGCCTTTAATCAGTGAGCGTGTATTTTTTGAACCGGGTAAAACGCTGTTTCACCTGTTAAACACCGGCGATGCTGAAAAACCTTCACTTTTTATGGGAGAAAGCGCTGAAGTAAATACAGGTCTTTTAGCAACCAGTAAAATAAAAACCGGTCAAAACCAGTTGATTGAAGGAATAGAGAAAATGACAGAGGACGAGTATTTGAATTACATTAAAACGGTTGCAGAAAATGAAAGCAAAGCGCTGACACAAATTCAAAAGGAAAGAAATCTGGATGAAAAGACAATGCAAATCCGCAATCTCGATATTGATTTCAGAATGGCTTTAAATGCTTTTCAGTTTAATCAATACAGGCGAATAAATTGGTTTATGTCAAACCAAAAATTAAAGGAAAATGAACGTCTGCCTTTTGTTCCTGCTCAGTCGGACATTTCGAATTTGGATTTTTTGAAAAATACCCCGGTTAACGAGAAAACCGCTCTGTTAAGCAGCGAATATTTTAATTTGCTTTCGGCCATTCGATTTACAAATTTTGACCGTTTACAGGGATCATATTTTTACATTCTTGGGCTTTTCAGAAAACAACTGGAAACAACCGGAATTATATTGTCAGGGGAAGAGGCTGATATGTTTGACTTTATAAAAATAAACCTCGAAGAAAATTACAATGATGAAGCTAACCGTAATTTTTCAAAAACCTATGGCCAAAACCTGAGAAGTTTGATGCAAAAACATCAGGATGTGTATAGTCAGGTTTCGAACCAGGTGATGCTTGACAATTTCAAAACCAACCTGAAAACCGTTTTTGGCCTTGAAGAGGGTCTGGCAATGGATATAACTTATACTCAGGCTTACCTTGCATCATTAAAACCGGAAACCTTAAACGAGGAAGAATTCACAAAAGCAAAATCGTCGGTTAAAACGGACTACCTGAAAGAACTGATTATATCGTCGTATTACGAAAGTAAAGCAGAATTGACGGTCAAAAATACGCCGGCGGAATATGTTCCGAAAACCGAAGCTGAAAAGTATTTCGATGGATTGATAAAAAAATACCGTGGCAAAGTGGTTTATGTCGATTTCTGGGCAACCTGGTGTGCGCCCTGTAAAGATGGAATTGCCCGGATTAAACCGTTAAAAGAGGAACTGGCAAAAGAAGATATTGTGTTTGTTTACATCACCAATCCCACATCTCCCGAAAACGATTATAAAAAAGCAATTCCCGATATTAAAGGCGAACATTTTAAGGTTTCGGCTGACGACTGGAATTTACTCACCTCGAAATTCAATATTTACGGTATTCCGCATTATGCATTGGTTGATAAAACAGGAAGGATAGTCAATCCACACCTGAATCATCTTGAAAAGGAACCGCTCAAAAAACTGTTATTGGAGCAGGTAAACAAATAGACCGGAATAAAACAATAGGATAACATGCGCTTGGCGGTTTTGAACCGTTAAGCGCTTAGATTCAAGGGAATTATGGTTCTAATGACGCAGAAAGAAGAAATTGTAAAACTTTACCCGGAACAAATGGAAATGTTAATGATGAGTGATGCAGACATTGCCGGCGGAAATGTTGTCTCTGAAGCGGAACTGGATAAACAAGACTCTCAATGGATGTATTGAAAATTGTATGGACCGCAACCACGCTGCAACACGAAATTTCATTTTTCATTACTGGAATGAGAGAAACAAGCTAAAAAAGACATCACTTCGAAGAAAAATCAGTAGCAGTTTGCAAAATGTTACCTAATTAGCTAACTTTGGCGCATGGATGAAAATTTTATAAGGAATATTTTTTACTATAAAAGTTACTATTTGGACTTTTTTAATACCTTGAAACCTGAAGTCCGAAAGAAGTTTAACTGGACATTAAAACTGATTGCCACGATTGACAAGATACCTATTAAATTTTTCAAACATTTGGAAGGAACATCAGGACTTTATGAAATTAGGGTTGAAGTTGGGACTGATATTTACAGAGTTTTTAGCTTTTTTGACAAAGGCAAACTGATAGTTCTTGTAAATGGATTTCAGAAAAAAACGCAAAAGACTCCTAAAAGTGAGATTGAATTAGCAGAAAAATTAAAAAAACAATATTTCGATGAAAAAGAAGGTAAATAATTTGACATCTTTTGTCGACCATTTGGATGAACAATATGGTAAAAGGGGGACAAAAGAAAGAGAAGAGTTCGAAGAAGGATTTGAAGCATTTAAAATTGGCGTAATGCTTCAAGAACTAAGAAAAGAACAAGGACTGACTCAAGAGCAACTTGCTGTAAAATGCGGGACTACAAAGACCTATATCTCAAGAATTGAGAACGATGCATCAGATATAAGATTGTCGACTTTGATGAGAATAGTACGACAAGGATTTGGCCGGCATTTAAAGATGAGTGTAGAAATATAAAAAGGCACGTAGCGGAAACACGGCATAAATTTAATTGGAGCTTAAGTGCTAATTTTAAAGGGTTGTTGACTTAAATCCACAAATTGGAACTGAACCAGGTAAAACTATACCAGTTTTGGCGATTCAGACGAATTTGATCAGTAATATTCCCCACCCTTCGACTATATCTTTAACAGTAATTAAGCAAAACTGAACTTAGTTTGAAATAGTTAACATATTGACTTTTGTTTTTTAACTTCTGTTAAATTTGTGCTTCAATAATTTGTGTCACTGTTACGGTAAACAACTAAAAATCAATGATTATGAACTTTAAATTTATTGCCGCATTTTTAATTTCTGCTTTTTCAATTCAGTTTGTACAAGCACAGTCCATCCTTAAAATTGGTCACGTAAATATCCAGGAAATTGTGCAGAAACATCCTTCCACCGACAGCATCAGAAAGGTTTTGGAAACAGAAACAAAAGAGATGGAAGATCTTTATAATGAAATGCTGACAGAGCATGAAAACAAACTTGGAGTTTTTGAGAAGGAAAAAGCCGGCTACACTGATTTTGTAAGAAATTCGAAAGAGAAGGAGTTGATTGAAATGGCTCAAAAAATTCAGGAATACAACCAAACCGCCCAGCAACAATTGCAAAAACGAAATATGGAACTTTTAAAACCGGTTTATGACCAGATTAATTCGTTGATTAGTGATATTTCAGTAAAAAGCAGTTTTACCTATATTCTTGATTTAGGTAGCGGAGCAGTTGCTTATGTGGCTCCAACCAGTGAAAATATTACACCGCTTGTTCTGGAGAAATTGAAAAGGAAATAAATGAAGATAAAATCCATCATTGTTGACGATGAAAAACATGGCCGCGAGAACCTCACCGGTATTCTGCAGCAATACTGCCCCGATGTTGATTTGCAAGCCAAAATGCTTAGCACTTTCGAGCCTCATGGCGCTTTGAATAGTGGAATTTATGGTTCCGTTAAAAAGAAAATTATCCTATCTTTACTGTAAAGAAAAAGAACAAGTTATGACAACTTTAGACAGTATAAAAAACAGACTTATCGACAAAATTCTCGCTGCTCAAAATGAAAAATTTCTGGAAGCAATTGAAAAAATCTTTGTAACGACGCAGAAAGAAGAAATTGTAAAACTTTACCCGGAACAAATGGAAATGTTAATGATGAGCGATGCAGACATTGCCTCCGGAAATGTTGTCTCTGAAGCGGAACTGGATAAACAGGACTCTCAATGGATGTATTGAAAATTGATTCAATAATTTATATTACCGCTTTTTGGGATAACCGACAGAATCCTAAAAGATTAATTGATTTTTTGAAAGCAAAATAGGTTCCGATTTATTTGAATTTAAGGGTTTAAAAACAAAGCCATTTGGGTGGGAGAAATAGAAATTGGCAATTATTTAAAGAAGTGAGTGAAGTATGAAAATCAAATCCATCATCGTTGACGACGAAAAACATGGCCGCGAAAACCTCGCCGGTATTCTGCGGCAGTACTGCCCCGATGTTGATTTGCTGTGTGATGCAGATTCGGTTGACGCTGCTGTTTTACTGATTCAGAAACACAATCCCGACCTGATTTTCCTCGACATTGAAATGCCCAAAGCCAACGGTTTTCAACTGCTGGAACATTTCAGGGATTTTCGTTTCGAGGTGATTTTTGTTACGGCTTACGACAATTATGCCATCAAAGCCATCCGGTTTTCTGCTGCCGATTATATTCTGAAACCCATCAATCTGAACGATTTACAAACGGCAGTTAGTAAAGTGGCAGAACGCATCCATCAAAAACAGGAAAACCAGCGGATGAAACAATTGGTTTACAACATCAGTCAGCCGCAAAACCCGCGCATTGGCCTGCCCACCGGCGACCGCATCGAATTTATTGAAGTACATAAAATCATCCGGTGCCAGGGCGAAGGAAATTATTCGCACATCTGGTTCGAGGGAAACAAACATTTGCTGGTGGCCAAAACGCTTGTCGAATTTGAAGACTTGCTGCAGGAATATTCGTTTTTCAGGGTTCACAAAACCCATTTGGTAAGCCTGAAACAGGTTGTTGCGTATGAAAAAACGGATGGAGGTATCCTTCAACTTTCGAATGGTGATAAAATTCCAATCTCCCGTCGTAGAAAAGAGGATGTTCAGAAAATGTTAAAAGTGAAATAAAATGAAAACAATTGTTTTAATAATCATGATTCTGGGGGCAGTAATAATCTCAACAGCTCAGAAACCCAAAACAGGTAAAACTTTACAGCAAAAGAAATTCAACACCGAAGTAAAAACTGATTCTGCTGAATATTTTGTGATTTCTCCCAAATTCAAATCCGATACATCTGCAATTAAAATTCTTCCTTTTCAAAAATTGCCGGGCGATTCGTTCACGCAAAACAATCAGGGTAAAATTGATTTTTATGCAAATCGTCAGAAATCTGAATTCAGGATGCCGGTAGTTACGGGAGGACCCGATTATTTTAATATGCCGGTAGTTGTTCCCGATTCAACAGTTGTTTATTATATCAAAAACAAATGGATTGATTTCGTGAATCCGCTGGAAAAGAATTACAAATAGACAATTTACGTAGTTGCAGATAGTTTTAAAAATCAATTCCGGTTTTTGTCAATACACACTTTTTTTTTGTAACTTTTCATTTTATTTTAGACCAATAGATTTTCAGGGTTGTAGCTTGAATACAACGAAATCATAAAATGATTAATTTGAACAAATATTTAAAACACATCGATATGAAAACCAAAATTGGATTATTGCTTATGTTTGCAATTCTGTTTTCAAATTGGAGTTGCACAAAAAAAGAACAGTTTAAAACAGGAGAAAAATACCACGGATTTACCTTGACAGAGAAAAGATTTGTGGAAGAGGTAAATGCCGAATGTCTTCTGTTTACCCACGATAAAAGCGGCGCGCGTTTGCTGAAAGTTGCGAACGACGACCCCAACAAACTGTTTAACATTGCCTTTAAAACGGCTCCTGAAACCGATTACGGAACTCCGCACATTATGGAACATTCGGT
>Ga0100398_1003341_pt1 | contig 13146 bp, 11 predicted proteins | sample CryGeymeta201522_FD_81568 | JGI IMG/M metagenome (GOLD analysis project Ga0100398, IMG submission 81568) | Groundwater microbial communities from Crystal Geyser aquifers in Utah, USA - Crystal Geyser metaG 2015-22 | ecosystem: Environmental > Aquatic > Deep subsurface > Groundwater | place: USA... | reverse complement strand
TTTTTCAAGGTAGTTATCAGTTGACCACTCGGCGACAAATCTATCCGGAGCCGCTATGAAGGCGGTGTTTTCAGATATGTCTCTAAGTGAAAGCACGCCCAGCCATAAGGAGTATTCCTTTTTACTTACTCCTGAACGGATATCTGCAAGAGCGGTTTCCCAGATGCTTTGGAGCCCCTTCATTTATGTGTAGATGAGTTGTTAAGCATTTTTTAATATTAAAGATATTAGAAAAATTTCTGCGTAATTGCAAAGGGAAATCTTAGGAGGAAAAAAATGCCTTATTCTATCGCCTTGGCCGGTAAGGGTGGTACTGGAAAGACAACAACCGCCGGATTGTTGGTCAAGTACTTAGTTGAAAGAGGAAGGGTGCCTGTTCTGGCCGTAGATGCGGACGCTAATTCAAATCTGAATGAAGTTCTTGGTCTTGAGGTAAGCGAGACCCTCGGCAACGCCAGGGAAGAAATGAAAAAGGGTGTTGCCATGGGAATGACCAAGAATGTTTTCATGGAGATGAAACTTCAGGAGGCCGTCGTAGAAGGGACAGGATTCGATCTGGTCGTGATGGGGAGACCGGAGGGTTCAGGATGTTACTGTGCCGCAAATACCCTGTTGACCCAATACCTGGACAGACTGATTGGTAACTACAACTTCATAGTGATTGACAATGAAGCAGGCATGGAGCATCTCAGTCGCCTTACAACAAACAATGTTGATGTTCTTCTTGTGGTCTCTGATCCTACAAGAAGAGGAATACAGGCGGCAGCAAGGATAATTGATCTGGCCTCAGAGCTACGTCTTTCAATAGGTAGAAAATGTCTTGTCGTCAACCAGGTCAGGGACGGCAGCAATGAATCGGTAAAGAAAGCGATAGCGGATTTTAAACTTGAACTGGCAGGTATGATCCCGGAAGACCCGATGGTTAGGAATTTCGATCTTGAGGGAAGGCCTACTGTCGGTTTGGATGCCGGAAGCGACGCCGTAGCTGCTGCATACAGGGTTTTTGATAAGATTATTCCATCCGAGGCGTGATTCTCTATAAGGACCGAACTATTTTTATGGGGAGCGGTTTTCTAACAATATATTGTTATTATTTAATCAAAAACACAATATATTGTTGGCACCTAACGATATAAAATCACGTCAAAAATCGCTTGACAATATCCGGGTGTTCATTTAGTTTACGGCAGGTTAAGCGGATAGAAAAGGAAATTTTGTGCGTCTAATTGTAACAATTTTCACAATTGACGGGAAAAAAATTCGGTAGTGTCCATCCGGAAATGAGATAGTTTCGTCGAGTTCAAGGCGGGCGATAATTTTAACCACAGGAATACATTGACGTATTTCGAGGATTAAAATCTGAGCCCAACGCCGAAATCGGTGAAAATAGCCATTTCCGGATGGGCACTAGGTATTGATGCGGCATCCTATTTAAAGGCATGCCGGAATAGAGACAAAAAGAAAAACTAACTAATCCAAGAAGGAGGGAGAGACATTGGCCTTTCAAATTCCCACTCAGCCCTATTCAGGAAAGATAGGGACTACCACGATTGGCGCAGGTAAAAAAGCCGTGACGTTGGGGGGGGAGGAAACCTATCCTTTCCATCTGTTCGAGGGGAAGTGCCCGAATCCACCGAAGATCGCAATGGAGATATGGGACTTCGACCCTTCGAAGGAATGGCCGGCAGCGGCAGTTGAACCGTTCAAGGATGTTATGGCTTCTCCTGAGGCATGGGCAAAGAAGTGCGTAGAGAAATACGGCGCGGACATCCTTGTTCTTCAGTTGAAGAGTACAGATCCGAACGGTCTCGACAGATCGGCGGAGGAAGCGGCTGAGGTCGTAAAAAAGGTCGCTGATGCAGTAAAGGTTCCGGTAGTTATATGGGGAACCGCCAACACGCAGAAGGACGAAGAGGTATTAAAGAAGATAAGCGAAGTATGCCAGGGAAAGAACTTGAGCCTCGGCCCTGTTGAGGAAGGAAATCACAAGGGCGTTGGGGCAAGCGCCCTTGGATACGGGCATTGTATCGTGGCCTCCTCACCTATTGATGTCAATCTTGCCAAACAGCTCAATATCTTGCTGGGCAATCTCGGGGTCAAGAGCGACAAGATAGTAATTGATCCCACTACTGGAGGACTAGGCTACGGCCTGGAGTATTCCTATTCGGTCATGGAACGAATCAGAATGGCTGGCTTGACACAGGAAGACGACAAGCTTCAGATGCCTCTTATATCCAACATAGGAAATGAAATATGGAAGTGCAAAGAAGCAGGACTACCTCAGGATGAGGTCCCTGTGCTTGGCGATACCGAGAAAAGGGCCATCATGATGGAGTCAGTGGCTGCAGCCTGTTACCTTATGGCCGGCTCCAATGTTGTCATCCTGAGGCATCCTGAAACTGTTCGCCTTGTCAGGAGCTTCATAGAGTTGATGGTTAACGGCGGGATGGCTATGGATATAGCCGCCATAGATAAGTCGCTTCCTTCAAAAGAGATAGACTTCGCATCCCTTGCACCAAAGCCGAACCTTGATTTCGGTGGCAAGGAGGCTGCACCTGTAAAAGCGGCGCCTGCCAAGGCAAAGGAGGCCCCGGCCCCCAAGGTTGAAAAGAAAGCAGAGGTAGCCAAGCCGGCCCAGCCCGCAAAAGAGAAAGCCGAAGTTGAAACCACTAAAGAAGACGAAGTTGCGAGAATGAAGGCTGAGGCTGAAGCCAAGGCAAAGGCGGATGAAGAGGCCAAGGTGAAGGCCGAGGCCAAGGCAAAAGCCGATGCAGAGGCAAAAGCCAAGTCGGAAGCGGAAGCCAAGACTAAGGCACAGGAAGAAGCTAAGGCCAAGGAAGAGCAGAAAAGACTTGCGGAAGCGGAAGCCAAGGCCAGGGAGAGAGAAGAGCTTGAGGCCCTTAAACGTAAGAGGGCGCAGGAAAAGGCCCGCGCAGCCAAGACAGAGGATGCAGGGGCAGCAACCGGAAAGGTTCTGGAACTCGGCGTGGTGGATAGGCTGGAATTGGCCATCGCTCGTTTTAGAAAACATGCATAGTAATATAAACCTCTTAAGAAGGGAGGATTTGAATTTATGTCCAAATTAGTTGCATTTGCCGCCATCCAGGGCGCGTATAACATAGTATCAAAGGCCGAAGGAAAGTATAAAAGAGCACTGGAGACCTATGGAGGAAGCCAGAAGATCGAGTTTCCAAATACAGCCTATTTTTTGCCTATTATTTATTCTCTTACCGGCATAAAGGTAACTGACCTTGATTCCGCCAAAAAACCTCTTGAATTTGCAAGAAAACTTCTTCCACACCATGTGAAAAAAGACTGCCACATTCCTTACCTGGGGCCTCTTCTGGATGCAGGCATGGCCTCTCTTTTTGCAGAGGAGATAGTTGAGGCCATCCGTTACGTCGAGGACCCCGACTTCTATCAACCTTCGGTTGAAGACCCGGATGTGGATAACGGAAAGATCTGGCTCGGCGCCGCCGATGACACAATTATGCGTAAAAGAGGCGTTGAGTTTGTGGATGGAACTGCGCCCGGCTTCGCCGCCATCGTGGGCGCGGCACCTGATTCCGCAACCGCCAAGAAACTTGCCGAAGAATATCAGTTGAAGACCATATATGTATTCATGGCGGCCAACCAGAACGGAACCACCTTCGCAGAGCAGCTTATTCAGGAGAAGGTGCAGATAGGCTGGAACACCCGTCTTGTGTCTTTCGGGCCCGATATTTCAGCGGCTGTCTTTGCCCTTGGCTTTGCAAACAGGGCAGGCATGGCCTTTGGAGGTATTCAGCCTGGTGATTACAAGAAGATGCTCGCCTACCAGAAGAACAGGATATTTGCCTTTGTAAACGCCTTAGGAGAAGTTAACGCCGAATGGGCTGCAAATGCCGCCGGTTGTATAAACTGGGGCTTCCCAACCCTTGCGGATACGGATATCCCGGAGGTCCTTCCTACCGGGGTGTGCACATACGAGCATGTTGTAGCAAATGTGCCGCACGACGAACTCAGCCAGAAATCCATAGAGGTAAGAGGCCTCAAGGTAAGCGTAACAAAGATTGATATTCCTCTTGCCTACGGTCCTGCCTTTGAAGGCGAGCGAGTAAGGAAAGACGACCTCTACCTTGAAATGGGCGGAGGAAAGACTCAGTGCACGGAGCTTTGCAAGATGGCTGATATGAACGAGATAGAAGACGGCAAGGTCACCGTCATCGGCCCGGATCTCAAGGATGTGAAGAAGGGATCGAGACTGCCTCTTGGCATCTATATTCAGGTGGCAGGACGCAAGATGCAGCCGGATTTTGAGCCTATTCTCGAGCGTCAGATTCACCACCTCATCAACTATGCCCAGGGCATCATGCACATAGGACAGAGGGACATTTCCTGGGTAAGGGTCGGCATGCAGGCGGTGGAGAAGGGGTTTACCCTGAAGGATTTGGGTATTATCCTGCATGCAAAGTTCCATCAAGACTTTGCAAATATTTTGGATAAGGTACAGGTTACTCTCTATACCAACAAAGAAGATGTTGATAAGCTCACTAAACGTGCCAGGGCCGAATACAGGACCCGTGATGAGCGCGTCGAGAAGATGACTGACGAGACCATGGACACCTATTATTCCTGCACCCTCTGCCAGTCTTTCGCCCCCAGCCATGTGTGCGTCATAAGCCCGGAGAGGACCGGTCTTTGCGGTGCGTATAACTGGATGGACTGCAAGGCCTCCTTTGAAATCAACCCCACAGGACCAAACCAGCCTGTCCAGAAGGGAGAATGCATTGATCCCAAGCTCGGACAGTGGAAGGGTTGTAATGATTTCGTCTTCAAGGCTTCAAGGCAGACCATTGATCACTACAACTTCTACAGCGTAGTCTATGACCCCATGACTACATGCGGTTGCTGCGAATGTATTTGCGCGGTTATCCCCGGCTGTAACGGCGTCATGACGGTAAACAGGGACTACCTTGGCGAGACGCCCTCGGGAATGAAGTTCACGACCCTGGCAGGAGTCATGGGCGGCGGACAGTCATCTCCTGGATTTGTCGGTCACTCCAAGTTCAATATCACGCAGGGGAAATTCATCGTCGGCGACGGCGGACTCCTAAGGATGGTATGGATGCCCAAATCCCTCAAAGAGGAGTTGAGAGACAGGCTCATCAAGAGAGGTAAGGAACTGGGCGTACCCGATCTTATAGACCGGATAGCCGATGAGACAGTTGGAATTACTGAAGAGGAAATTCTTCCTTTCCTGAAGGAAAAAGATCATCCGGCGCTGAAGATGGATCCGATTGTTGAATAATATTGTTGAATGGGTCTGAATAATAATTGGCTATTCGACTTCTGATTAATACGAGGAGTGAAAAATGGGTTTAACCGGAATTCAAATATTTAAGTTGTTACCAAAAACAAACTGTGGAGAATGCGGCGTTCCTACCTGCCTTGCCTTTGCCATGAATCTGGCCTCAGGCAAGGCGGAGCTGGATGCTTGCCCATACGTGTCCGCAGAAGCTAAGGAAAAACTCTCTGAAGCATCCGCTCCGCCGATAAGACCGGTAAGCATAGGGGCGGGAGGCAGGGCATTTAAGACCGGCGGTGAGACGGTCATGTTCAGGCATGAGAAGACCTTCTACAATCCAACCGCTCTGGGCGTCCTCGTTACCTCTGATACGGGAGAGGCAGAGCTGGAAAAGAAGCTGGCTGGGTGGAACGCCTTCCAGTATGAAAGGGTCGGACTCAACCTTCGGCCTGAACTTGTGGCCTTGAAGGATGTAAACGGGGATGCCGGTGCATTTGCCGGCATGGCAAAAAAGATTGCCCTTGAGAGTGAATTCGGACTGGTACTTATGTCCGACAACCCGGATGTGCTCAAGGCGGGTGCTGCGGCAAGCGCTGTCAAGAGGCCGCTTCTTTATGCGGCAACCTCAGCCAATGTTGATGCGATGGGAGCCCTGGCAAAGGAAATGGGGCTTCCCCTTGCGGTCAAGGCCGACAGTATAGATGGATTGATGGCGCTTACGACAAAACTTACGGGCATGGGATTGAAAGACCTTGTCCTCGACCCTGGCTCGCGTGAACCCAAAAAGGTATTTGAGAACAATGTGGCCGTTCGAAGGGCCGCGCTCAAGGCGGGCAACAGGGCTTTGGGTTTCCCGGTCATTACCTTTGCCTGTGAAATGGCAGCAAACCTTGACATGGAAACCGTCCTGGGGGCCATGTTGATAGCAAAGTATGCCGGGATAGTGATTTTTTCCGATTTCAGAGGCGAAAATCTCTTCCCGCTTCTGCTTGAGCGGCTCAATATATTCACTGACCCGCAGAGGCCCATGACGGTAACCCAGGGGATTTATGAGATAGGAGCCCCCAACGAGAACTCTCCTGTGCTGATAACCACCAATTTCTCGCTGACTTATTTTATTGTCAGCGGCGAGATTGAGGGAAGCAGAATTCCAAGTTGGCTTCTTATCATGGACACGGAAGGCCTCTCGGTTATGACCGCTTGGGCTGCCGGGAAGTTCTCAGGTGACGCGGTTGCATCCTTCATCAAGAAGAGCGGAATCGCGGACAAGGTCAACCACAAAAAGATCATCATTCCCGGATATGCGGCATCTATCAGTGGAGATATGGAAGAGGAACTCCCGGGATGGGAAATCATCATCGGTCCCAGGGATGCTTCCCTTATTCCTAAGTTTTTAAAAGAGACGGTAAAATAGATACAACACTAAATATATACAGGGAGTTGCATCATGTTATTGATCGGTGAGAATCTAAACGTCATCAATACGGTTATCGGCAAGGCCTTTAAGGCTAAGGACCCACGGCCCATCGCTGAGGAGGCCATTCGCCAGAAGGAAAAGGGGATGGACTGGATTGACATCAACCTGGGGCCCGCAAGAAAGGGCGGCCCCGAACTGATGGAATTCGTTGTAAAGACCGTCCAGGAGACCATAGGGGATTCCATCCCGCTATGCCTCGACACCTCTAACATTGAGGCCATGGAGGCCGGCCTTGCTGCGCACAAGGGAAAGGCCATCATAAATTCCATCATGTGCAGGCCTGAGAGGTATGAAAAGATGATACCTCTTGCGGTAAAGTACAAGGCCAATATGATCGCTCTGATGTGGGGGCCTGAAGGACTTCCCAGAGATGAAAACGAGCGGGCCGCCCTTGCGGTGGAACTTATATACGCCGCAAATGAGGCCGGGGTTCCCAATGAAGATATATTTGTTGACGGTATAGTTACGCCGGTCAATATTCAGCAGCCCCAGGCGATAAGCCTTCTTGCATTTCAGGAGATGATTGCCGAGATCGCCCCGGGAGCAAAATCAACCTGCGGCCTTTCCAATATATCAAATGGGGTTCCAGACGATTTGAGGCCAATTATAAACAGGACCTATATGGTGATGCTGGAGCGCGAGGGTATGTATTCCGCTATAGCGGATGCCTACGATGATACGCTTCACGCCATTGCCAGGGGAAAGAGGCCCGATATCGTGGAGGTAATCCACAAGGTTATGGATGAGGCCGACATAGATATGGGATCTCTTTCCAAGGAACTGCAGGGTTACGTGAAGACCGCCAGGGTTATCCTCGGGCAAACTCTGTTTTCTGACTCATGGCTTGAGATTTAAGGCCATTTGATAGTAGACTGGTTTTAATCCTACCCGGCCTCCCCATTCAGGCGGAGGCCGGTGGTTTTTTTTCTATTTATGTTGGGGGTTAATAAAAATGAAGAATGGAAGAATAGCAGTGCCTTCTCTCGCTCCAGGGGGCCTGGAAGGAGAAAGGGCAGGGCACTTTGGTCATTGTGACGTTTTCACTATAATTGATGTTGAAGACTCCAAAATAGCGGGGGTCTCCACTCTGGCCAATGCCGCTCACGTGCAGGGAGGCTGCATGGTGCCTGTTAATCTCCTGGCACAAAACAAGGTTTCGGCCCTAGTGGTTGGAGGAATAGGCATGAGGCCCCTTATGGGGTTCAAACAGGTCGGAATTGAAGTGTATCATGACGCCGAGAGGATCAAGATAAGGCCGGTGGTGGAAGATCTTATATCAGGCCGCCTTCCGGCTATTTCCGATGACCAGGTCTGCGGCGGCGGACAGCATTAAGGCATTGCAGAGGTTTTTTAAATGGAACATGATTCGGCGGCAAATGATGTGCATAAAATGCTTTCAGAATCCGGTTACTCCGAGAAGGCAATAAAATATTTCCAGGACAAGGAAAATATCGGTATTCTGGATAAGGCAAACCAAATCACGGATATAACCGGACCGTGCGGCGATACAATGAAGATTTCTCTAAGTATAGATGGGGAGACAATAAACGATGCGCGTATCCAGGTGCTTGGTTGCCCGGGAGCTGTTGCATCGGGCTGCGCACTTGTTAACATTGCCAGGGGAAAAACCATTGAGGAGGCGGCCCATATAGACCTTGACGCCCTTTATGAGGAGCTGGAAAAATTACCTGAAAAAAAGATCCACTGTGCCAGACTTGCCATAAGGACCTTGCAAAAGGCCCTCGAGGAATATCAGGGAAAAAACGGCAGGGCTGTTAAAGCGGAGGGCAATTAGAGGCGGTGAAGATAGCGGTAAGTTCATCGGGAGTTGATCTGGATTCGGAAGTAGATCCCCGTTTTGGCAGAGCGCATTACATTCTGTTGGTTGACCCGGGTGATCTATCTTTTGAGGTGATGGATAACAGCGAAAACCTCAATGCTCTAAAGGGGGCAGGTATCCAGACTGCAGCGGCTATCTGCAATAAAGGCGCCGCTGTGCTGCTTACCGGGCACTGCGGGCCAAATGCCTTCAAGGTGCTTAAGACCGCAGGAGTCAAGGTTGCAAACAACGCTCATGGAACGGTCAGGGATGCTGTAGAATCCTACCTTTCAGGAACTCTCGTCATAACTGATGAACCGGATGTTGAAGGCCAGTGGTAGGAGGCAAAATTGCCAATTTATGAGTTTGAGTGCAAGGATTGCGGTCGTCAAATGGAGATATTGCTTTTGCCCTCCGAGACGAATCTAGCCTCGTGCCCGGAATGCGGCGGACGGAATTTGAAGAGGCTTCTTTCCGTTCCGGCTCCTGCGGCGCAGACACAAGGGATGCCATCGAAGCAGTCAGAGAGATGCTGCGGCAGCTCGGGGCCTCCTACCGCGTGCGCAGGTCCAGGCAGTTGCTGCGGTAAAGCATAGGCCGGATGCATGCCCTGGAGAGACACAACTGGAGCTGCCGACATACCTGCTTAGTTTTGTATTATACCCCTACGGCATTTTGCGGTTAATTGGTATCTTCTCAATAGATCGGGGCGACTGTTTTCGCTGCGATGTTTTTGCATTTCAGCTTTATCTGGAATGACAACTAGTTGGATTGGGCTGTCTTTCCGGCAAAAGCTGTCCTGGACCCCGATCCGGGAGCCGGAATCCAGTGGTTTTGCCCAATTATTGAGCTGATACGTTAATTGCTTAACAAAGAAAGATCGTCTATCCACAGTACATCGGATTTCAGGCACTCACCTGTTTCGCCACAGGAGTCCCCGTGACCAGATTTATGGCCAGGTGGTTGAAGATCTACGAAGATGAGATAGCGGTCTTTTTCTGGACCACCCTTCTTTATTTCCTCATAAGAATCGCAGCTATCCTTCTTAATAACTTTGCAGAAACCGCATTCTTGAAGCGCTACGGTGTTGAGTACCTTCCCGTAGTTTACATGATTAACGCAGTGTCCACTTTCTTTGTCATGGGCTTCATAACGGGCCTGATGGCTAAGATACCCGGAAGCAAGCTTCTAAGCGGCATGCTACTTTTCACGGGAGTGTCGGTAGCCTCCTTTCGTTTTATTATCACCCTGGATTTCGATATCATCTATCCTGTTCTCTGGATTCTCAAGGCCCAGTATGAGGTTCTTCTCGGGCTCGTATTCTGGAATCTTGCAAACGATCTTTTCAACACCAGGCAATCAAAGCGTATATTTCCTATAATCACGGCCGGCGGGGTCATTGGAGCGATTTTTGCAAGTTTTGCCACCCCTTTAATAGTCCGGCTTGTATCCATTGACAATGTTATGTTTCTTTACCTCATTGTTTCGATAGCGGCTGCCGCTACTGTTTACAACATGGGGGGTCGCTTTCCGACGCTGCTGCTAAGGGAAGAAAGGGCCAAAAAGGCAAAGGGCCGCAGCACCATCATAGATGAGTTCAGGAAAGTGATTCCCATGATGAAGGAGTCCCTTCTCATAAAGATCCTGATAGCACTGAGTCTGATTCCCAATATCGTGATACCTATAATCAACTATCAATTTAATTTCGCTGCGGATCAGGCCTTCGCAACAGAAGGCGGCATGATCAAATTTTTCGGGTTTTTCAGAGGCTCCATGAACTTTGTGAGTCTGATAATATTGCTCTTTGTGGGCAGGATATACGCCAGCTGGGGTCTGCCTGTGGCCTTGATGTTCCATCCTTGCAATTATGTGATAGCCTTCTTCGGCTATCTCTTTAATTTTAGTATTATTACCGCCGTATACGCGCAAATTTCCACTACAGTGATCAGAAATACCATCAACAACCCGGCCAGGGCAGTACTGGTAGGGCTCATTCCTTCGGCTTATCGCGCGGTGATCAGGCCCTTTTTGAGAGGAACGGTGGTAAGGATCGGCACCCTTTCAGGCTCCGGCATCATATTGCTCATGGGCTCATACTTTCATCCCAGGTATCTGTCTATCGTCGCTATATTTATGATGGGCTGGTGGCTTTATACAAATTTGGTCCTTAGGAAGAACTACCCGAAAATTCTGCTGGACCTGGTTTCCAAGAATGTCATAGATCTGAGATCCATGGAGGATAAGGATGTGTCACAAATCTTCGCAGACAGGAAGATGCGTGCACAATTAAGGGCTTCTCTTGCTCAGGCAAGAGGAGACAACTTCCTCTGGTATGCGAGGATCATGAGGTCCATGGGGATCGAAGATCTGGATGGCGATATTCTTTCTGCAATACGCGCGCAGGACGAAAAAACACAGATTGCGCTTCTGGATATGGTCTCGCCTGCCGCCGGTAAGGCGGCTTTGAATGTATTCAAATCCATCACGGACAAAGGAAGCTTGGAACTTACGGCTGCTGTGCTGAAGGCAGGTTACAGGATATCTCCTGACATTTTTGCTCAGTTCAGCCGAGAGGTCTTTCAGCGAAGCGATTCTCCCAGGGTCAAGGCCTATGCGTTAGGAAATCTATATTCCAGCGATCCCGGGGCCTACAGACCGCTTATAGAAAACTGGTTACACTCGGATTCCAAGGAGTTATGGGAGGCAGGCATAATAGCCGCAGGCCGATCAGGGGACCCGGGCTTCTTAAACGTCCTGCACGAGTTTCTGCGAAAAGATATTCCTTCTTCAATCCTTCCAATTTTATTGAGGGCGCTTGGAAGGCTTGATGCTCCTGACCTGCCCGAGGTCTTTTCATCCTTTCTCTCCCACGGTGATGAAGAGGTGAGGATCGCTGCGCTTGAGAGTATGGAAATAAAGGGTGACAGTGCCTTGCGAAGTGTAATTGCGCTCATGCGCGATCCCTCCGAAAAGGTGTCTGAACTTGCCAGAGATCGGCTTATGACATCTACCTATCAAAATCCTCAGATTCTCGTCGAAGCACTGGCAAGTCCCTCCAGAGAGATAAGGGAGGGTGTGTTTGATATATTGGAAAAACTGAATATAGGAAGCCTCGACGTCTATCGCTTTGCAAGGTTGAACCTCGAGAAGGCCTATATATCCGCTGCTGAGGCCTGGTCAGCAGCAAAGATTCTGCCCGAGGGAAAAGAAAGGGATATTCTCCTGGAGCATCTTAAACAAGAAAGACGCCTTTATGTCGAGACGGTCTTAAGGGTGCTTGCCGCTGAAGACAGAACCGGCCAGATGAGGATCATCTGGCGCGGCATAGCCTCTCAGGATTCCCGTCAGAGATCTAACGCCCTTGAAGCCCTTGAAGATTCCATGGATAAGGCCCTTTCGAAGGTGCTTATTCCTCTTGCGGAGGAGATACCGGATTCCGAGATCATTTCGATCGGGAAAAAGAATTTCCGTCTTCCGGCCTTCAACAGGGATCCCGTCAGGCTCGTCAAACATCTACTTGAGGAAAAAAACCGTGTGACTGTTTTACTTACCATTTATGCAGCAGGCAGAATGCCTCTCGGTGGCTCTTTGGCCGCACTCATCGGCGAAAGGAGTCTGTCAGGCGATCCACATCTGCGTTTACTGGTTGAAAAGACATTTTCGGCCCACGGCTCCAGAAAAGATTCAAAGGAGGCTGACATGGAAGAAATGCTTACTGTTCCGGACAAGATAATCCTTTTACGAGGAATACATATATTCGAGGGGCTCACCATAAACGAACTTGCGGCCATTGCCTCGGTTACGGAAGAGATGACGGTTCCGGCAGGGGAGCCGGTTATAAGGGAAGGTGATACGGGAGACAGCATGTACCTTGTTATCAATGGTGAGGTCGCGGTCACAAAGACCAAGGAAGACGGGGGGGAGTTGGAGCTGGATAGGATAAAGTCCGGCGATTATTTCGGTGAGATGGCCCTCTTCGATGAGGAGCCCAGAAGCGCAACTGTAAGACCCGTCACGGGGTCTCGCTTCCTTGTTCTATACAAAAGGGAGTTTACCGAGAGTGTCAGGGAATATCCCCAGATAGCGCTCCAGATATGCAGGGCACTTAGCCGGCGAATGAGGAATCTCCAGGCGAAGATCAAGCAGTATGAGAAGTGCTCGTGAAGAGCCCTATCTCGTGGCCGGTCCTTTCGTTGATAAATCTTGCAGCGAGTTTCATGCCGTTTCTGAGGCCAAGGGCAATGGCGTCCTTATTATCCATGCGAATGGTAATATAGATGCTCCTGCCGGGAGATCCTTGCATCAGGGCCTTAAGTATCCTGTCTGCGATTCCCCTGCCCCTGTATTCGGGACGAAGATAGGTGTAACCTCTTTCCAGGTAGCCGGTCAAATCCAGATCGGTCTTCTTCCTCAGGTATTTAAGCCCACATTCCACACCCTTTTTAAGTTGTGTCGGGTAAATTTATTTGGATCAGGGAAGGGGGTTGGGAGGTTACAAAGATTTCCTCTGTAAGGCCGAGTGCCTTGATATAGTTGCGCTGAACGGAGGAGAGAGGTTTCTTC
>Ga0100398_1003335_pt1 | contig 13157 bp, 8 predicted proteins | sample CryGeymeta201522_FD_81568 | JGI IMG/M metagenome (GOLD analysis project Ga0100398, IMG submission 81568) | Groundwater microbial communities from Crystal Geyser aquifers in Utah, USA - Crystal Geyser metaG 2015-22 | ecosystem: Environmental > Aquatic > Deep subsurface > Groundwater | place: USA... | reverse complement strand
AACCGACAGATAAGCGATATCCGGGAGATCCTTGGCCATTCTTCTCGCGGTATCCTGCGTCAATGAGAAGATCTTCATGGCGATGAGATCCCTCAAGCAAGGTAATCGCAGTTTAACCCCCTGCATGATGACCTCATGTGCATTGATTTGCAACTTCTGCATCGTCCCCTCATCCACCTTCAGGAAATCAACCCTGGGGCCACCTTCAGGCCTGGAACAAAACAGGACATTCTCCCTTTCGTCCATATTCAGGAATCCACCATCCCGCATTATCCGTCGCACGATCTCTGTAACCGCCCCGATAATCATGAAGTCCACATCCAGCGTGTTGCGGGTATAACCGTAATGGTTGACGGCAAAACCGCCAATCAGAAGACAGTCGATCCCTGCATCCGGAAGCTTCTCCGTAACAATTCTGAATACGTCCTCAAACATGAATGTCATTATTGCAGGGGCCGCTCGAATGTCAATCCACCATCGCGCTAACGAAGGCCACGAACCAGCGGATGATCCGGGTTAAGCTCGCGGACCATGTTGAGGCAGTGATCCGCAGCGTCGTATTCGCCTTTGCGATCGAGGTAGAGGTATTGGGCGGCCAGCCAGCTGACCATCGCCGATGGGTGGGTTGCTGCTCCTGCCCTGAATCCAGCGGGCTCGTAGCGCCCGCTGTACGGATTCCTCTACCATTCAACTGGGCGTCCCCGCGAGCCGCTGCTCATGAGAAGGTAAATGGCGAATCCTCCGGTTGGCCGTCTCGCAGCCAGCCTGATAGGGCGTTCTGGTACTGCCGGCCGCAGAGTTGTGCCAGAATGATCATGTGGCGGGCCTCTTCGGTGGCGTGCAGCCGCTGCGACCGCTCGGCCAGGCGCAGGGCCTGCGCCGGATTCACTGGTAGGGCCCGCGCTGTCATCTGCAGCAAAGCCTGCGCTTTGGCGAGCATGGCCCGGTAGGCGTCCAGATCCGCTTCGCAGCGACCGCAGACCGCCGCGTCCGCAGGCACCGACAAGTCACAGGTGCGTCCGCAAACGGGACAAGGCATTTGCATGATGTCTGACCGGCCTTCCATGCGACCATCCGATCTAGTTGCGCTGTTCCGCGAAGAACAGGATATCCTCGATCCCCTCGCGGGCGTGTGCTGCCGCCTCCGCGTCATTCTCCAGCCGAGCCTCCTGAAGCTTGCCAGCCAGACGTTCGATATCATCGATATCGACCGTATCGAGAACCTCGCGGCATTGCTCGATCCTGGCAAGCAATTCAACATCCTCGGCATTCGCCGCCGCTTCCTCCCTCGGTTCGCCGTCCTCGTCGTCCCCGTCGCCTGGCACATGATCATCCGGGAACAGCTCGGCGATACGGGCGCGTGATTGTTCCAGATCCGCATCGCTGACTTTCTTGAGCGTGTCCTCGATCACCACGGATTTGTTCAGTCCGGTGTGCTGCTCGACGGCGGTCACGGTGAGAATGCCGTCAAGATCAAGTGCCATGTTCAGCAGAATCCGGCTGCCTTCATCGGCATTCTCATCCAGATCCTCGATCAGAAAGTCGCCCACGAAGACATTGCGGCGGGCATCCTCATCGTCCCCCTGGAAAATGCGGACATCGACAGCTTCCTGACCGGGACGCATGGTAAAGAAGACCTTGCCGCGCCGGGCCGGCAGGGGCGTGCCCGTTTTGATGATCGGCACGAACAAGTGCGGGCAGATTTCGCCGTCCACGTTACCCAGGCACGAGGTACCGAAGGTATAGGGCGAGATATCGACCAGAATGCGCTGGTCATTCGAGCCCGCCAGGCGGGCCGCCATGACACCGGCACCATAGGCCACCGCCAGGTCGGGATTCACATCGCGCCGCGGCCGCTTGCCGATTTCGCGTTCGATGAGTTCCTCGATGGCCGGAATACGAGTTGAGCCCCCAACCAGCAGGATCTCGTCAATCTCGCCAGCGTTCAGCCCGCTCTCGCGCATGACATGCCGGATGGAGGTCAGCGTCCGCCGGATCAGGTCCTCGGCGAGTTCCTCGAATTGCGTACGGTTCAGATCCATGGAGAAGGCTACAGTTCCGCCATTTTTCAATGGAATGTCCATTTCGGACAAGCTTGCCGCCGCCTGGCTGGAAAGATCCTTCTTGAGCTGCTCACAGGCCATCCGCAGGCGACTCACGCCGATCAGCCCCGGCCGCTGACCATGCTGCTGCTCGAAGGCGGCCAGTGCATGCTCCAGCAGGACGGCATCGATGTCGTCGCCCCCGAGATGATTGTCGCCATGCGTCGCCCGCACTTCGACCACATCCCCGGTCATGGTCACGATCGACACATCGAACGTGCCGCCGCCGAAATCATAGACCAGCACATTGCGGCGTTTGGCGACACCGGCCGCCTCGTAGGCCAGTGCGGCCGCGGTCGGCTCATTGAGGATCCGCAGCACCTCGAGACCGGCAAGCACACCCGCCTCGCGGGTCGCCTGCCGCTGCGCGTCATTGAAGTAGGCAGGCACGGTGATGACCGCCTGGGTTACCGGCTGGCCAAGTGCCTGTGCCGCGCGGTTCTTGAGTTCGCGCAGGATCATCGCCGAGATCTCCTGCGGCCGATAGGTGTTCTCGCCTAGCTGCACCAGGTCCTCCGTACCCATCTTGCGCTTGATGGAGCGGATGGTCTGCTCGGGGCGCCACGCATACTGGTTGCGCGCCGCCTGGCCGATCAGCATCTCGCCACTAGCTGCAAGCCCGACGCAGGATGGCAGCATCGGGATCCCGTCGATCGACACGACTTCCAGCTTGCCATCCCGGACCACGCAAACCTCGCTGTTGGTGGTACCCAAGTCAATTCCGATAATCATTCGCCTACTCCTCTGTTTCCACAATCACATGTGCCGGACGGAGCACGCCCCCCGCCACGGCAAACCCTTGTTTCACCACTTTGCTGACCTGCCCCGGTTGCACCTGCCCCGATCGGCTGACACCCTCCGCCGTCATCGATTTGGCGTCGAACGGCATGGCTTCCGCCGCGATCGGCTTGACCGCATGGCGTTCCAGCGTCGAATCCAGACGTCGCGCCAGCACCTCCAGAAGCTCCTTCTGGCGATCAAGACCGAGCGTCTCCCATAATTGACGCGAGACATGCCATGGGCGGATCGGCTTGGCGGCCTGCGCCGCCACTTCCCGCACGCATTCGCGCAGGTCGCCCAACTCCAGCAGCAGCGGACCCAGGGTGCTGCGCGTCTCACTGACACGCGCCTCGCGATCAAGCCGGCGGATCTCCTCGGCCAGCGGGACCACATTGGTCGCGACATTCTGGGAGACCTGCTCAACCGTACGTGACAGTTTACCGGTGCCCCGGCTCATCAACTTCACTTCCTGGCGCAGGGCGGTCATCTCGCCAACGAGGCTGAGCAGATCACCCTCTTCAAGCGGCTGCGCATCCTCGTTCTCGGCGTCCGGCGGCACATCGGGCAGCGCGTCCAGCCAGTGCCGGAAATCCTCCAGCACGGCTTCCTTCCATTCGGCTGCGCTAGATTCCCCAACGAGGGCGTCAAGGGCATCCCGTGACGGGCAGGCTTCCGTACCGAACTCAATTTCCTCATCCATCATGACAGGCGACTCCTTGCCCACTGTTTGCGGGCTTCACGCAGCCAGAGATCACGCTTGATTGCAACCGGCGTGTGGCCTTCGTCCGGCACATCGAAGTACCCGGGCAATGCAGTTGGCTCAATGCACTGGGGGAAAAGCCGGCGGCGCACGCGATCCTCCTCCGTCCGGATCGCCTCATAGGCCTCGCTGATCGCGGTGAAACGCTCCGGTTCGCGCTCGGGCGGGTGACGCCGCAAGGCCGCATGATACGCATCGGTCACCTCGCTGTCCGTGACGCGCTCCTGTAGGCCAAGCAATAAATAGGGGTCTTTCGTTTGCATCAGAACGGGCACCCTCCATTATCGCCAAGCGAGCCCTCAAGCCGTCTGGACAACCGGTCCTTGGCTTTCTCGGACAAGCAAGATGCGTGGATCTTGTCGTACAGAATATTTTTATCGTCAATGTCGCCAGTAAACTCCAACTTGGATATCAGGATCTCGAATTCCATCTCACTGTTCGGGAAACATTTGTTCAAATCGATTCGGTCGCGCGAGGATGTTTTTCCCCGCTTACCCGGCCAGGGCGTTCGCGCGACTGGCGGTTCAAAAGCCTCTTCGTCGTCATCATCAGACGCATCCCAGTCATCATCGTCCTGTGCGCCAAAAAGCCTGGCTATCACATCCGAAATAGAATCGCCTATACCGCTTGATTGCCTCATCGCTTCGATAAAACCGGAAGACTCCCGCCCTTCGTAGAAGTGATCCCAGAATTGGTTATCGTTGCGAATGTCTCGTTGCTGACGCCACAGGGCCAAGGCTTCATCCGTATCATCGGCAACGACGGCGGAATGTTTGATCAAGCCGGTCCTGTCGCCAACCTCACGCACAATGCTCCGGGTCTGCGAATCCGTCGCCAACTGCCGAGCCGCCCGCAGCAGGCGAACCGCGATGCTCTCGAAGGATTCATTCCGCTTAGGCTCAGCGGCATCGTACAACAGGGCACGGAATGCCATGGCACCGATCGCGACGGGTGAAGGGAATTCGCCGGAATCCAGCAGTCGCGCCGTAATGGCGATGACCTCGGAACGGAACTCCGTGATCATATCCACGCGCACATCATGCCAGCTTCCAAGCAGCAGATCGTAAAGTGCGCCATGTGCCGCCGACGGCGGGAGGCCCGGGTCCGCGAGGGCCGAGAGCAGCGGCTTGAGCAACGAATCGTTCTGCCAGTTGATGCGGGAGCGATCCGCATAACCGGCCAGGAACCGGAAGTCGTCCACGACCTCGGCGGGCTTCGCCTGCAAAGCCTGTTTCAGTTTTGACGGCAGTTTCGATACCGTGATCGCCTCATCACTTAGCTGAAAGCATTGCACGGCGGCCAGCCAGGGGTGGCCCAGGTCAGCCATTCCCGCCCCGAACTGTCGTTTCTGCGCATTGCCTTTGGCCCTCAGCCATAGCCGTGCCGCGATACCCATCCGTTCGATCGGATCGGCAACCTTGCAGGCGCCGGCCAGTGTCTGCAAAGTTGTGAATGGCAACTGCCGATTGAAGGCATCGCACACCATTTGAAAAGCAATATGGCCTCGCAAATGGCTACAGGCTTCATTGGTGCCGGGCAGGGCGGCAAGCGAGTCAAGCGCCTTGCCGCACTCCTTGAACTTGGCTAGTTTCGCCAGGCGGCGGATCAGGTGTTCCCAGGCTTGCGGGTCCGATGGAAAAGCACGTGTTTCAGCGGTTTCCGCGTGATGGGTTTTCCCGAGCCGTTCCGCCCAGCGCCAGGTCGCATAGATCTCGCGCAGCGAGGGCCAGCACCCCGCCGCCTCCCGGCACCAGGCCTGAATGCTTTCGAGACCCTCCTCGTCCTCATCCTCTTCCGGCCAATCGAGATCATAGGCGTCGGCCTCGAGTGCCTGACGCTCGTCCCTGGCTTGTTCGAGCCGCAGCAGGGCCCGCTCGCGCGGCGACCAGCCCGACTCCCGCAGCAGTTTGTCGTACTCAGAACACCACTCATCCTTCGGCACGTTAATCATGACACCGCAGAGATGAACATGGGAGACGGATAACCCTGCGTCATTTGCAGCATCGAGAAGCGTCGTATCAAGACGTCCCTTGCAAGCCGATGCCAGAACCAGATGCGCGGCGGCCGGCCGCTTGGCTTGCAGAAGGGCCACCAGCAACGTCTTCAGGCTTTTGTTCAAGACGGCTGATTTCCGGCCACTCTTCAGCAAGGCGTCAGATAGGGATTTGGCGTGATCGACAAGCTCGGGCGGGGGCAACGCAAGCTGGCTGGCCAGCTCGGTGCCGGCGAGGGCCTCGCGATCCTGTTGCAGGCAGGCCCTAAGCGCATACCCCAGATGCGCCGCCGGCGTGCCGGGCATGATCCGGTTCAGGGCGGCCTCCATCTCCCCGGCATTACCCTCGCGCGCCGCCGCGCTGGCCTGGACGAATAGCCGCCAGTCTACGAGCAGTGACCGCCGCCCGATGCCGGCAATCAACGCCCTTGCCGCCTGTAACTCACCGCTGTCGGCGGCCTGCCAGGCATCGCTGAGGGCACGGGCATCCGTCGCCATGGCCGCAACGGGACAATCGACCAGATCCGCCGGATCGACCAGTTCTAGACGAAGACGTTCGCACCACACGGGATCGACGGCGAGTGTCTCCAGGTCGTCCACCAGGCCAAGTCGCACCTGCAGGCTCAATGCCCAGTAACGGCACAACCCCGGTTCCTTGCCGACGAATGAACGGGCATGATCCTTCGCCGAACCGGTGTGACCGCCCTCCAGCAACTCGCGCACATAGGCTTCATGCGCCGCCGCTACCAGCTTTTCACACCGTTCCGCCGGGATGGAACCTTCCGGCTTCAGTTGACGCGCCAGAACCATGCTGCGACGTCCGCGCAATTGCAGGATGGCGCTTTCAAGTTCCGGCACCACCGCCGCGGGCGTCTCCGCACAGGCACCCGCCCCTTTCGTGGCGGCGGCTGGCTTTCGATTCGCATTTTTCTTTTTCGGGCACTTTGACATGATTGCCCGATATCAAACCATGACTGCGGCTTATTTTAAAGCACGAATTATTGCAACGCCCGGCGCACGCGGTCCTTCAGGCCGGTGCGGCGCTGGCGGATCTCGGTGTTGCGGATGGCCATGCCGACGGCCTTGCGGCTGCCGATGATGCAGACCAGCCGCTTGCCGCGGGTGACGGCCGTGTAAAGCAGGTTGCGCTGCAGCAGTTTGAAGTGCTGGGTGGTCAACAAGATGACCACCGCCGGGTATTCGCTGCCCTGTGATTTGTGGATGGTGCTGGCGTAGGCATGCACCAGTTCGTCCAGTTCCGAGAAGTCGTAGACCACGTTCCGGCCATCGGACTCGACGGTGATCTCCTGGTCCTCCTCGTTGACGAAGGTGATGCTGCCGATGTCGCCATTGAAGACTTCCTTGTCGTAGTTGTTGCGCACCTGCATGACACGGTCGCCCTTGCGGTATTTGCGGCCGAAGCGCTCGATCTCGTGGCCGGACGGATTCAGGGCCTGCTGCAGCACGGCGTTGAGGTTGTCGGCCCCGAGCTGGTTGCGCCGCATAGGGGTGAGCACCTGGATATCGCTGAACGGGTCGAGCCCGAACCGCTTGGGAATGCGCTTGGTAACGAGGTCGAGCATGCGCTGGATCACATCATCGGGTTCCTCGGTATCGAGGAAATAGAAATCAGCGGCGGTATCACCCTCCTCCGGCATCACCAGCATCTCGCCCTGGTTGATGCGGTGGGCGTTGCGCACGATCAGCCCGCCGCTCTCCTGGCGGAAGATCGTATCGAGCGCCTCGCAGGGGATGACGTTCGAGTGGATCAGGTCGCGCAGCACGTTGCCGGGACCGACACTGGGCAACTGGTCGATATCGCCCACCAGCACCAGGGTCGCCTCACCGGGTAGGGCACGCATGACGTGCGCCATCAGCGCGATATCGATCATCGAGACTTCATCGAGGATAAAGCAGTCACCCTCGAGCTTGTTCTCGGCGTTGAATTCAAACGTGCCGGACTGCGGCAGGAACTTGAGCAGGCGGTGGATCGTGAGCGCCTCGCCGCCAGTGGCCTCGGCCATGCGCTTGGCGGCGCGGCCCGTGGGTGCCGCCATGCGGACGGTGAGCTTGCGGGCGGCATAGACGTCGCACAGGGCACGGATGATCGTGGTCTTGCCGACTCCGGGACCGCCGGTGATGATCGAGACTTTTGAACGCAGGGCGGTTTCCAGCGCCTCGTGCTGCTTCGGCGCGAAGGTGATGCGCATCTGCGCCTGGGCCCACTCGACGGCCTTGTCGGCCACGATCGGCTTGAACCGCACCGGCGTGTCCAGCAGGCGGCGGATGCCGTCGGCCACGGCGCATTCGGCCTCGAACAGCTCGGCGAGGTAGATGCGGTCCTCATCCTTGACCAGCCGCGGGGTCTCCAGTTCCTGCCCCAGCGCCTCGGCCAGGATCTCGATCGAAATGCCGAGCAAATTCTCCGTATGCAGCAGCAGTTCCGGCTCGGTGCAGTAGCAGTGACCCTCTTCCGAAAGCGTACGCATCACATAGACGATGCCGGCGCGCGCGCGGATCACGGAGTTCTCGGGAATGCCAAGGCTCATGGCCACGCTGTCGGCGGTTTTGAACCCGATGCCCCAGACATCCGCGCACAGCCGGTAGGGGTTCGTGCGCACCATCGCGACCGCCTCATTGCCGTACTGGCGGTAGATACGGGCGGCCTGGGCGGTGCCGATGCCGTGCCCTTGCAGGAAGATCATGATATCGCGCACGGCCTTCTGCTCGTTCCACGATTCCTTGATGCGCTTGCGCCGGACGGGGCCGATTCCCTCGATCTCCTCGATACGGCTGGATTCCTTCTCGATGATGCGCAGGGTGTCCTCGCCGAAGGTGTCGACCAGGCGTTTGGCCATGACCTTGCCGATACCGCGGATCATACCGCTGGCCAGGTAGCGCTCGATGCCCTTGGCGGAGCTGGGGGCCATGCAGGTGATCGCCGCCGCCTGGAACTGGAACCCGTGCTGCGGGTGGCGGATCCACTGGCCCTCGGCCCGCAGACTCTCGCCGACCCACATGGCCGAGCAGGTGCCCACGACGGTGACCGGCTCCGCCTGCTTCCCGTCGACCTTCACACGGCAGACGCTGTAGCCGCTGTCCTCGTTGCGGAAGACAATTGACTCGACCACGCCGCAAAGCTCGCCGGCTTCCGGATTGTCCGGCGATGGCGGTGGTGGCGGCTTCTTGCGCTGCTTCCAGGGGGGCTTGTTATTCGGATAGGCCATGAGAGGGGCTGCTCAGGTTACGGATTGCAGGAACAGGGCGCTGTAAAGGAAACCCGATTTGAACTGTGCCAGCGAGAACGACTCGTCGGGCGCATGGATGCGGTCGGCCTCCAGGCCGAAGCCGACCAGCAGCGGCTTGCCCCCCGAGACCTCGGCTAGGCGGGCGACGATCGGGATGGAAGCTCCCTCCCACAGGAAGGCCACAGGCTGGCCGGGGCAAAGCGTCGCCAGCGCCCCCTGCGCCGTGCGGACGGCGGGGGCATCCGGATCGAGCCGGAACCCCGGACCGCCGATGCCCTTGTCGGCCTGCGTCAACCGCATACCGGCAGGCGTATGGCGGGAAAGGTGCGCGGAAATCGAATCGAGCACGGCCTGCGGATCCTGACCGGGCACCAGGCGGGCGGTCAGTTTGAGCTCGGCGGCGGCAGGGATGATCGTCTTCATGCCGCTGCCACTATAGCCGCTGTGGATGCCGTTGACGTCCAGGCTGGGCAGGAACCCAACCCGCTCGTAGGGAGGAAGACTGCGAATACCACCGTCGGGCGTCGTGCCGGTCTGGCGGCAATAAGCCCCGGCATCGAAGGGAACGGACGCCGCCAATTGCGATTCGCGCGGCGAAGGAGGGATCACGCCGTTATAGAAGCCGGGGACGGCCACGCGGCCGTCGGGGTCGAAAAGCGAGGCGGCCAGTTGCGCCACCCCCTGCGCGGCGTTGGGCGCGAGTCCGCCATGCACGCCGGAATGCAGATCGTGGTCCGTACCGCTTAGCTGCGCGCTCAGATGCACAATCCCCCGCAGGCCCATGATGATCGTCGGGGCACCGGACTGCACCATGCAGGTGTCGTGCACCATCAGGATATCGGCCTGGAGTCGTTCGCGCCAGCTTTCGAGCACGCGATTCAATCCGCCACTGCTGCATTCCTCCTCGCCCTCGATCAGTACCTTGAGGTTCACGTCCAGCGCGTCGTTCGCAATCAGCGTCTCGATGGCGGCCAGCGTATAAAAAACCTGCCCCTTGTTGTCCTGGGCCCCGCGCGCGAAAAGCCGGTCGCCCCGCCAGGTCGGTTCAAATGGCAGCGTGGTCCAGGAAGCAAGCGGATCGACCGGCTGCACATCGTAATGCCCGTAGAATAGGATCGTCGGCCGGTCGGGCTTACCCGCGCGCTCGGCGAACACAAACGGTTTCGTGCCGGTTGGAGCCAATTCCGTCGTAAACCCGTGCCGCTGTAGGCGCGCGGCCAGCCACTCGGCACAGTCAAGACAATCCTGCTGACGCGCCGGATCGGCACTGACACTCGGGAAGCGCAGAAATGTCTCCCAATCCGCCACAATCTGCTCCCGCCGCCGTTCAAATTCCGTCTCAAGTGTTGCTAGATTCACAATACCCTCTCGATCCTTAATAAAAGCTGGCCTACAGCGTACCGAACCACAACCGGAATGGCGATATTTTTCAGGAAAAGAGCATCCTCGTAATCCATCCCATAATCGCCTGGAGCTACCTACCGATAACCCTTGTAATCAAGGAACCCGGTGAGCAGGTCTGAAAACGCCTTGGGGTGATAGGTTGAAAAACTAGCCTGATCGACAAACGCATAATCAAAGCGGGTGGAATCTTGCGCAGCGTTGATATCCTCGCACCACTGCCGAAGCCGGGCCATCTTCTGCGGCACATCAAGATCTTCCTGACCCTTGGTCTCGACGATGACCACCTGTCCATCGCACAGTTTAACGATAAAATCAGGATAGTAATTTGATATATCGCCGTCCGCATTCACGTAGTCCAGCTTGAAGTGCACGGCCAGGAAATTCTTGGCATAGGCTGCCACATCCGGGCATTGCTCTAGAAAGTTTGCGAATTCGAGTTCAAAGCTGCTATCGCCGATAATCCGGTTGAAGATGGACTTACGGGGCACCATATAGCCCTGGTCCTTGACGACAAAGGGCCGCGTTTGGCGTAGTTTAATCGTGTCACGGATTTCGGCATCGCCCTTGTCGCGCACGGTCAGCGCGTTGATAGCCTGCTTGAAGCTTTCTATAATCGTTTTCGCCGCCGCCAATTCCGATAGATTGCGCAGCGTGTCGGGTGATTCCAAATCAACAGGCTCACCAAACAGAGACTCTTGAACGAAGGCTTTGACCTTCCCGTAAAGGACGTCATAGCCACTGATCAGCCGCAGTTCCTTCATGACCGTTCGTGCAAAATAGCCGATCACGCTGCGGTAGTCGGCGACACCGGCGCTGTCCAGTACCGTCGTGTGCGTGATCTCGCCGGTTGTGATGTCCTTGAATACAATCTCGCGCTGCTGCGCTTCGGAGAAATGCTGGTACAAGACCGGCTGGAAACGACTCCTGCTGACATCCAGGTCCGCGAGGTTCTTGTATTCACGGTACACGCGGGGCGCCAACACAGGTATTTCAATATCCAGCGCGTCCAGATCCTTCCGGGGGTTCTGACTGTCCACTTCCACCACCAGCGGCGCTTTGGCCTTCGTGCCTTCACCCATGGCCTTGCGTTCCAATTCAACGCCTTCGGCCTGGATGGACTCCACGAACTCCATGAAGGCATCGGTGCCGACCACGCTGACGTACTCCTCGGTATCGCCCGGATACATCTTGCGCAGTCCGCGGCCCAGCGTCTGTTCGGGCAGTACATTGCTTTTGGATGTGTAGGCCCGCAGCCCGACAATCGTCGTCACATTGCGCACATCCCAGCCTTCCTTGAGCATCAGCACCGAGACGATCACCTTGCAGGGACTTGCCGAATCATCAATCGCGTTGGCTTGCTTGCGAAGCGCCTCCAGTTCCTCCTTGGCCTTGCCTGAAGACGCCTCGGATATGTCACCATTGTTTTTCGTATGAATGACAAGCACGCCGCCCTTGAGATCGGGATAACGATTCTCCAGATATTCGGCGACTTCGTCGCAGTTGCGCGTGTCATCGGTCATCACGAAAAGGACGGCCTTCTTGTTCATCTTGCGGTGCTCATCATAAGCCTTGCGCCATTCCAAAACGCCCAGATCGAGGTAATCGGCGTATTTGTCGGTAAATTTAACGCTCTGCCGCTCATGCAGTTTCGCGCGACTGGGCGCATCAGGCAGCACAGGATGCTTGACGACATTCTGCGAGATGGCCTCGACAAGCGGATAGTCCGCGACCGTCTGCACGAAGATCGCGCCATTATTGTGCTTTGGCGTGGCCGTGACATCCACCTGCAGACTCAGTGCCCCGCCTTTCTGTAGCAGCCGGTTGTGAATATCCTCAAGGGATTTGAACCATGCCAGACTGTTATCGTGAATATGATGGGCTTCGTCATTCAAGATCATCAGTTCATTGATGTCCCGCACGATCATCCCGAGGTCCACCTTGGAATCCGTGGTGGCGCCGGTGGGCCGTTTGCCGAAGAAATAATCCATTGTGTTGTCATCGTCCGGCGAGGGTGGAATTTCCTCGCCGGTATAGACGCGGTGGATGTTGGTCAGGAAGATATTCCCCGTGGGCCGCGTCACGCGCACTTCATCCTGCACATGCAGCGTCAACTGGAAATCGTCCCGCCAGTGCTGACCGTCGTACCCGTTGTCCGGCAGCACGGGATCCTCGAAGAAGATCCGCAGTCCCTGGAAATCCTTGTATACGCGATCAAGCACGATGATGTTCGGCGTGATCACCAAAAAATTGCGCGAAAGCGTCGAGTCCGGTTCATAGAGCTTATGGAAGAAACTCCAGGCCAGTGCTAGGCTCAGGACTTTGGTCTTGCCGCTACCGGTTGCCATTTTAATGACATAGCGCCGCCAGGTCTCGTCGAACATATTGGCTGACACGGCCCCGCTCGCGTCAAACCGGATCAAATCATACTTGTCCTTGGCCCCAACCACGTCGCAAAGGTAGATGATCGTCTCAATGGCTTCCCGCTGGGCGAAGTAATACGAGAAGTTTCCCGAGATGTTGCCAACGCCGGTGAGCAAATGCGGCTCACGGAACCACCAGTTCAGCAGGCTCCTGCTCGTGGACGACGCCCCGGCATAACCGCTGGCACGGAATTCCTGCACCTTGCGCCGGAGCTGCGCCACCAGCGGCGGCATCAACTTGTCCATCGTCGTGGTGCGCAACGCCTCATCCGCCGGGAACCAGCGCACCGATGGATCCAGAATCGCATGCGGTGAATGCGGAAAGTCAGGATGCAGTGCCATGAATAAATCTCCGTTCTGATAGCTAGCCAAAAATATTTGAAATTTGTTTCCGTGTGCAGCGCTGTTTGTGCATTTCAACGTGTGGCGTGGTGCGAGTGTTCAGGGGTT
>Ga0100398_1003327_pt1 | contig 13176 bp, 10 predicted proteins | sample CryGeymeta201522_FD_81568 | JGI IMG/M metagenome (GOLD analysis project Ga0100398, IMG submission 81568) | Groundwater microbial communities from Crystal Geyser aquifers in Utah, USA - Crystal Geyser metaG 2015-22 | ecosystem: Environmental > Aquatic > Deep subsurface > Groundwater | place: USA... | reverse complement strand
TGGCGATGGTGCCGAGGGTGTTCTTGAGTTCCGCCGTGGCCTCGTTCTTGATCGGCGAACGGCCTTGCTTGGGCTGCATCTGGACGTTGAGACCGCCGCCCTGGATCATGAAGCCGTCGATCACCCGGTGGAAGATGGTGCCGGCATGGTAGCCTTCGTCCACGTAGCGAAGGAAGTTCTTCACCGTTTCCGGGGCCTGCTCGGGCCACAATTCCACTTTGAAAGCGCCGTTGGTCGTTTGAATGAGTACCACCGGATTGGTCTGATCGGTCATCTTGGATTCTCCTGCCCAAAGCGGGCGATAAAGAGGGGCGATGAGCACTGCTGCTGCGAGAACGAGGCAAACTAGGGGTCGCTTCATGCCGGTTTCTGGTTCCTTTCAGGGTCGGTGGATTCGAGCAGCCGTTCGATCTGCAGGTCTTTTTCTTCCCACAGCCGGTTCAGCCACTCCTGGATCCGCTGCCGATAGTCTTGATCCTGGAGGTAATCGCCGAGCAGTTCGCGACTGACCGGCAGGGTTTCGACTCGAACCTTGATTTCTTCGGCTTTGCGGCACAGGAATTGCCAGAAGCTCCCGGGTCCCCGCGGGTACACGATGGTGACGTTGAGGATCCCGCTGAGCTGGTCGCCCATGCAGTTGAGCACATTAGCGACCCCCCCGGCCCTGGGCCGGAGCAGGTTCCGGTACGGCGACTGCTGCTCGCGGTGGCGGGCGGGAGTGAACCGGGTGCCTTCGACGAAATTCATCACCGCCACCGGCAGGACCTTGAACTGATCGCAGGCATGCGACGCTCGTTCCAGGTCCCGACCGCGAAGCCGCGGATGCTTTTCCAGCTGCGCTCGCGAATAGCGTTTCATGAACGGGAAATCCAACGCCCACCAGGCGAGCCCCAGCAGCGGCACCCAGCGCAGCTGCCTTTTCAGGAAAAACTTGAGCAGCGGAGTGCGGCGGTGCAGCACCTTCTGCAACACCAGGATATCGGTCCAGGATTGATGGTTGGCCAGGACCAGGTACCAGGACCTGGGATCGAGCCCCTCGAGGCCGCGCACGTCCCAATGGATCTGTTTGGTCCGATCCATGCCCCAATTGTTGACCGCGATCCAATTGGCGGCGATGCCGTTGAGGAGCCGCGAACAAAAGATCCGCCAGGCGCGAATCGGGATCAGCAGCTTGAAGATCGCCACCAGGAAGATCCAGCTGGTCCAGAACACGGTGTTCAGGACGCCCAGGAGGAGGGAAAAAACAGCCCGCGGAAAATCGGCAATAGGCGTCGGCTTGGCAGGGCAGAACCCGGTTGGGGTGGACGATCGGCCGGTTCGAAAAACCGGAGTGCAACCGTCCCATAGCGGATTTCACCCCGGTTGGTCAACTGCTTGCTAAGCGTTCTGCATATTCGACATAAAACCGGACCGGTTACCGGGCAGGAACACAGCCACGCCCGCGGCGTGGCGGCAATCGTAGGTCAGGTTGCGACCAGCGGGAGCTACCTGACACGATCCGGCAACCGTGGCCTCACCACACCGGTCAGGGAGCGCCGCGCGCACCCTGATCTTGTAGCGACGCCGCTCGGTTGGTCATTTCGCCGCTTGGTTCGTAGTGGCGCCGTCAGGCGTTGACGGCGCATCCGAGAACACGATCGCTGGGCTTCCGCTAAGCGCCGATCGCCCCGACATGACCCACAACCCACCAAGACGCCCTGACGGGACGCACTACGAACAAAAGCGCACACCCTGCAATGCGCACCGGAAACAGTCGCTACCAAGGTTGTGATGCTCGATCTGGTGGCCATGGGGACGGCTGCCGCGATCTCACGCGGCGCCCATGGGACGAAGCCACTATATCGAACATCCGGCGCGGTATATATTGTTTTGCAAATCCGTCCCATAAGGTGTAGCAAAACGGTGCTGGTGAGGCTCCAGTTGCGCTCATGGCGACTGGCGGGCAGGGCATCGACACGCGCACCCGGTTGATATGGGGGAGGAATGCATGGAACTCAAAATTCAGACTGCATCGGCGGACCAGTTACGGGTTAAGCCTGCCGAAGACACTCCGTTGGTGTTTGGCAGGACCTTCAGCGACCACATGTTCATGATGGAATATCAAGCGGGGCAAGGCTGGCTGAACCCTCGGATCGTGCCCTATCGGGATCTTGCCATGGACCCGGCGGCCATGGTCCTGCACTATGGTCAGGGTATTTTTGAAGGGCTCAAGGGCTATCGCTGCCGGGATGATCGAGTGCATCTGTTTCGGCCGGAAAAGAACCTGGAGCGGCTCAATCGGTCGGCGCGGCGGATGTGCATGCCGGAAGTGGATGCGGGGTTTCAACTGGAAGTCCTGGATCAGTTGTTGCGTTTGGATCAGGATTGGATCCCGCGCACTGTCGGTGCGTCGCTTTACATCCGTCCGACCATGATCGCCAGCGAACCGGCGCTTGGGGTGCGCCCCGCCAATCAGTATTTGTATTATATCATTACCGGTCCGGTGGGAGCTTATTACCCGGAAGGGTTCAATCCGATCAAGATATATGTGTCCGACGAATATGTGCGGGCCGTTCGCGGCGGGGTCGGTGAAGCCAAGACCATGGCCAACTACGCGGCTAGTCTGTATGCGGCTGAAATGGCGAAGAAGAAGGGTTTCACCCAGGTGCTCTGGCTGGATGCGGTGGAGCGGCGATTCGTGGAGGAAGTGGGGACCATGAATATCTTCTTTCGGATCGGCCATGAATTGATCACGCCCCAATTGACCGGTTCCATTCTCCCCGGGGTTACCCGCGATTCCGTGCTGCAACTGGCCCGCCATTGGGGCCTGGCGGTGACGGAACGGCATATAGCCATCGACGAGGTGTTGGCCACCATCAAGTCCGGCGATATGGTGGAAATCTTCGGTTCCGGCACCGCCGCGGTGATTTCCCCGGTGGGCGAGATCCATTACCGGGAAGAAGGCTACCGGGTGGGGGATGGTGGGGTCGGCGAGTGGTCGCGGAAGTTCTATGACGAAATCATCGGCATTCAATACGGAGAGAAGCCGGACCCGTTCGCCTGGGTCCGGGTCGTGACCAGGTGAAAAATGTGCAACAGGATCGGGTGAGGGGGGAGCCATGCTCGATCCCTTGCCCGGTTTGCTCCGGCGCTGGATGGCATGGCGACAACGACCGAGGTCCTATTCCGGGGCCCTTATCATCGTTTCGGTCAATTTGAATAAAGATTAACCACGGAGTTCACGGAGAACGCTGAGAAAACCTTTCTTTTCGAAGCCTTCTCCGTGAGTTCCGTGCTCTCCGTGGTGAATCATTCCCATAAAGTGGCCGAAGCGATGATCATCGCCTATTCCGGTGCCGGCTTCGCGAACGGCACGCGCATGGGGGTTGAGCATGATTCCTTATCCTCAAATCGACCCCGATATGATCAGTATCGGTCCGATCCACCTACGTTGGTACGGAGCGATGTACGTGCTCGGGTTTGTCGCCGCCTATTTCCTCATCGGTCGGCAGCGGCGGGCGCGCGAAATCGGCTTGACCGACGGCGTCACCCAGGACCTGATTTTCTACCTGGCGGTCGGTCTGGTGCTGGGAGCACGCCTCGGCTATCTGGCATTTTATCAATACCCGAACGCCATGGATTATCTGCGCCAACCGCTCGAGATCATCGCCACCTGGCATGGCGGCATGTCCTTTCACGGCGGTTTTCTCGGCTGTCTGTTGGCCGGGGTTCTGTTCAGCCGGCGTCGGCGGTTGCCGTTCTGGGCCGTGGCCGACTCGGTGATTGTGACGGCGCCGATTGGTCTGGCCGCCGGGCGGATCGGCAATTTCATCAATGGGGAACTTTACGGGCGTCCGAGCCAGGTGCCTTGGGCCATGGTCTTCCCCCACGCCGGACCGCTCGCGCGGCATCCATCGCAGCTTTACGAAGCCCTGCTGGAAGGGCTGATCCTGTTCGCGATCCTCTGGTGGCTGCGGCGCCGACCGTTTCGCGACGGCATGATGGTGGCCTTCTTCCTGTTCTTCTATGGCTGCTTCCGCTTCCTGCTCGAATTTTTCCGGGAACCGGATGCGCAATTGGGTTTTGTTCTGGGTCCGTTCAGCATGGGCCAGGTGCTCTGCCTGTTGATGATCGCGAGCGCCTTGCTGCTGGCCATCGTGCTGGCCCGTCGGCCGCCCGCCGACTCCCCAACCATGGCAACCGCGGGACTTCGCGGCCGTTCCCGACCGGCGCGACCGCGCGCCATCGAACCGGGTAAACCATGACCGACGCACCCGCGGCACTCAGCGACGATCGGCTTTCCTGGCAGGGGCTCTATGCCGGCAAGTGCACCAGCGCGTCCAAGGCGTTTCGTGTTTTGCGCCGCGGCCACCGGATTTTCATCGGCTCCGGCTGTGGCGAACCGCGGCATCTGGTGCACGCCCTCGAGGAAGAAATTCCCAAGTACGCGGACCTGGAAATCCTTCACATCCTGAGCGTCGGCAAGCACCAGTACACGGACCCTGGCTTCCGCGATAAGTGCCGATTGAAATCCTTCTTCGTGGCCGCCGCTTCCCGGGAAGCCGTGGCCGAAGGTCGAGCCGATTATACGCCGATCAATCTAGTGGACATTCCGGGACTGTTCAAGAGCGGAGCGATGCCGATCGACGTGGCCCTGATCCAGGTCAGCCCACCCGACCACCATGGCCTGTGTTCCTGCGGGATCGCGGTGGACATCACCAAAACCGCGGCCGAATGCGCTCGGTACGTGATCGCTCAGGTCAACCCGCGAATGCCTCGAACGCTGGGGGATTCGTTCATTCACGCGCGCGACATCGATGCTTTTGTGGAGCACGAAGAACCGCTGCTGGAGATGCCGCTGCCGGCGATCTACCCGATTGCCGAAGCGATTGGCTCGCATGCCGCCCGGTTGATCGAGGACGGTTCAACTCTCAGGGTCGGCGTCGGTAGCATCCCAAACGCGATTCTTTACGCGCTGGGCGACAAGCAGGACCTCGGCGTGCATACCGATATGCTGACCGACGCATATTTGTACTTGATCGAACGGGGAGCCATCACCAACGCTCGCAAAACGCTGCATCCCGGTAAGATCATCACCAGCTTTTGCCTCGGGACGCATAAGCTCAACGCCTTTGTCGACAACAACCCGATGGTGGCCTTTTATCCGATCGAGTACACCAACAACTATTTGATCATCTCGGAAAACGACCAGATGGTCACCATCGATTCGGCCCTGGAAGTGGATCTTACCGGCCAGGTCTGTTCCGATTCCCGCGGCTATGAAATCTACAGCGGGGTCGGTGGTTCCGTGGACTTCCTGCGCGGGGCCAGAACGTCGCGGGGCGGCAAAGCCATTATCGTGCTGCCTTCGATCGACTTCGCCGGCGGCCGTTCCAGGATCGTCCCGGCGCTCAGCGAAGGTGGCGGGGTGGTCACGACCCGGGGCGGCGTGCAATATGTGGTGACCGAATATGGAGTGGCGCAACTCCACGGCCGGAGTATTCGGGAACGGGCCCTGGCCCTGATCGGCATCGCCCATCCCGAGCACCGCGCAGCCCTGATGCGCGAGGCCGAAAAGCTTCATTACCTGGGCCGGGAACAGGTGCGGGCGATTTCGCCTTCGGCGGTCTACCCGGCCCAGTGGGAAGTGACCCAGTTGTTTGACGACAACACCCGGGTCCTGTTTCGCCCGGTCAAGCCCACCGATGAACGGGCACTTCAGGAGTTCCTCTATTCGCTGCCGCGCGACGAAGCCTATGTCCGGTTCCTGTCCACCATGAAGGTCTACCCGCGCCATGACACCCGGAAGATGGTCAACATCGATTATCACCAGGAAATGACCCTGGTGGGCCTGATCGGCGCCATGGAAACCGAACGCATCATCGCCATCGGCCGCTACCTGGTGGATGAAGACAGCCTGGCCGCCGAAGTCGATTTCGCCGTGCTGCCCGATTATGCGCGCAAGGGCATTGCTTCCTTCCTCATTCATTACCTCGGTCAAATCGCCGTGGCCCGCCGGGTGCGCCGGTTCAACGCCTACATCTCGCCCGGCAACCAGAGGGTTTTCGGGGTGTTCCAGAAGCTCGGTTATGTGGTGGAAACGTCCCTGGTGGATGGCGTGCACGAGATTGGCGTCCTGTTTGACTCGCCGGCCAAGGCCTGCCTCATCGAGGCCGCCGGCTGATCGCCCCCGGTGCCGAAACCGCACGGATGAAGCCGGTTCGTCCTCCGCACCGGCAAGCATGAGCGAGCCCCGGTACGAAAAAACTATTCGCAATATGACCGCATCCTATATGATAATGAAATTCCGATCGCCTCCGCCGGGGACCGGCCGATCAAGGTCGTTTTCCCGGGGCGACGTGGTGATTGCCGACTGGTTCAGGGGAGAAGGCGGGATCATGAGCATGGACCAGGGCCGGCATCAGGTCGAACTCCGCGAGCACGATCAAGCGGTCGATCCCGGCCACTGGTTGGATGAACAACAATGAACCCACGAGAGGCGCGCACGATGGTAAGACCAGGCAAGAAATGCACCATACTGATTGTGGGAATAGGGATCTTGCTGCTCGGTTGGGCCACGCTCACGGCCAAGACCGAATCCCCCAAGGACGATATCTATCAGCAGCTGAAACTGTTCAGCGACGTATTGAACCTGGTCCAGGACCAATATGTGGAAAAGGTGGACAGTCAAGAACTGGTCCGCGGGGCCGTCAACGGCATGCTGCGCGCCCTCGATCCCCATTCCTCATTCCTCACCCCCGAGGATTATAAGGAACTGCAGATCGAAACCAAGGGTAAGTTCGGCGGAATCGGCATCGAAATCACCGTTCGTGACAACGTCCTCACCGTGGTGACGCCGTTGGAAGGCACCCCCGCCGACACCGCGGGGATCCAGTCCAACGATAAGATCATCAAGATCGATGGCGAACTGACCCAGGAGATGTCCCTCATGGATGCCGTGCAGAAGATGCGCGGCCCCAAGGGCACCAAGGTCAAGCTGACGATTTTGCGGCAGGGCGAAAAAAAGCCACTGGAATTCGAACTGACTCGCGACATCATTGCGATCCGCAGCGTGCGCACCCAACCGCTGGAACCGGGTTACGGATACGTCCGGATTTCCAGCTTCCAGAGCGGTACGGACACCGACCTGCGGAAGGTCCTCGACAAGCTGGAGAGCGACAACCGACCCCTGCGTGGCATCCTTCTGGACTTGCGTAATAACCCGGGTGGTCTGCTGGACCAGGCCGTGGCCGTGAGCGATGAATTTCTCGACAAGGGCCTGATCGTCTATACCGGAGGCCGTCTGGAAAGTCAGAAAATGACTTTCGATGCGGTGAAGAACGACAAGCCCAGGAATTATCCGATCGTGGTGTTGATCAACGGCGGCAGCGCCAGCGCCGCGGAAATCGTGGCGGGCGCGCTGCAAGACCACAAACGCGCTCTGGTGCTGGGGGAAAGGAGTTTCGGCAAGGGTTCGGTGCAGACCGTTATCCCCTTGAACAATGGCTATGCCGTGCGCCTGACCACCTCGCTCTATTACACCCCCTCCGGCCGTTCCATTCAGGCCACCGGGATCGAACCGGACATCGCGGTCAAGCGGGAAATCCCCCAGGACGATGACGGCGAACCACCCCCAACCGGGGTTCGAATTCGCGAACAGAACCTGCCCCGTCATATGGAGCAGCCCATGGGTGATGAAGCTTCCGAAACCCGGCCCAAGGAGGAACCCGGCCGCCCGGTTCAGGACTGGGTGCAAAAGGACAACCAGGTCAAACGCGCTCTGGATTTGCTCAAGAGCTACGAGATCATGCACAAGATGCACTTCAATTGAACCGACACCCGGTTGGGTCTCTCATGAGCGCCATCGCCCGGTTCCGGGGCCGGCATCGGGAGCGGAAACCGGTGGCGAGAGCCCGGACCGGCCAACCGGGGCGGCGATCAGCGGCGGCTCCGGCCCGGCGGGTGCGAATCGCGCCAAGGAAAAAATCGGGCACCGGCAGCGGCTCGTCCAGCCGGCTGCCGCTTGCCGCGGTCTGGCTGCTGGCGGTGATCAGCCTGGCGAGTCTGATCTATTGGGGGGGTGGTTTTCATAAGCCGGCCAAGCGGGCTGAACCAGCGGCAAGAACCGAGGCGCCCATTGCTGCTTCGGTTCCCGCCGGTGCCGCGGCGAAACCCGATGCCGCGGCGAAACCCGCGAACCGCCATGAAATCCAGGCGCACCCGGCGGCGCCCCCAACCCGCGCTCAGGACGCAGGGGTCCAACCGGCACGGGAGCCGGCCCCGGCGCCGCCCCCGATCCGAACAGCCGCGGTAGTACCAGCCCCGGTGGAACCGCCGCCGCCCCCGCCCCCGGTGACTCAGCCCGCGCTGGGTCGGGTGGCGATCGTGATCGACGATTTCGGCCGCGATCTCGAGATGGCTCGGGAATTCATCCGCCTGCCCTTTCCGGTGACGCTCTCGATTCTGCCGCGGCAGCCGCACAGTCGGGAAATTGCCGAGCTGGCCCATCGTCATCAACGCCAGGTGATGTTGCATCTGCCCATGGAACCCCGGGGCTACCCCAAGACCAATCCCGGCTCCGGCGCTCTGTTGCTGGCCATGTCGGAGGCGGAAATTGTGCGGACCATGAACCTGGATCTGGACAACAGCCCTTATGCGGTGGGCGTGAACAACCACATGGGTTCCGGTTTCACCGAACATGCGGATAAGATGCGCATCGTGATCCGGGAATTGCAACGGCGCCGCTTGTTCTTTCTCGACAGTTTCACCAGTGCCCGCAGCATCGGGTTGAGCCTGGCCGAGCAAGCCGGTCTACCGGCGCGCCGGCGCGATATTTTCCTGGATCACGAACAGAGCCCTCAATTCCTCAACCGTCAGCTCAAGCAGTTGTTGCGGCAGGCCAAAATCCAGGGCAGCGCCGTCGCCATCGGCCATCCGCACGCGCTCACCCTGAACGTGCTGCGCGAGCATGCGGAGTTGTTCGCGGCCGAGCGGATTGAAGTGGTGGCCCTGAGTGAGCTGATGCCATGAGCGGCTTACGCCCCTGGATTATTGCCCAGGGGGCGGCGGGCTGAACGGAGACCAGAACTGATGGCGGTGGCGGTGCACCGGCGGGGGAGCCGTGGGGCAAAAAATCCTGAGCAACGGTGCTCGCGCGGGCTGAAATCCTTCATTTGTTGTGGGCTTTTCCTTGGGAGCGCGGGCATCTTGCCCGCACTTGGCAATGAAAGGTCTCATCCTAAACCGGTGGGAGGAATGGCGGATGAAACGAACGTTGAGTTGGCTTCTCACAATCGCAATAACCTTGCTGCCGGCGCTTGCCGGCGCGGCCGACGCCCCGGCTCAGGCGCCACCGTCGAAATCGGCGCCGGCAGCGGCACCATCCATCGTGATCGAAGAGAGCACCTTCGATTTCGGAACGGCGGCCGAAGGCAGTGTGATCACCCATGAATTCAAGGTCAAGAACACCGGTAGCGGCGTTCTCACCATCGATCGAGTGCGCCCCGGCTGAGGCTGCACGGTGGCCGATCACGATCGGTTGATCCCTCCAGGCGGCGAGGGCACCATCAAACTTCAGCTCAATCTGGCGGGCTATGATGGCCGCGTCCGGAAAAGCGCGACCGTTTATAGCAACGACTCGAACCAGGCCCAGTTGAGCCTGACCATGCAGGGACAGGTGCAGACGGCCATCATGGTCAGTCCCCGGCCCGCGGTGTTCTTCCAGGGCGCCCGCGAACAGTTGCCGCCTCAAACCCTGGATATCACCGCAGGCAGGGATCCGTTCCAGGTGCTCAAGGTGACCAATCAACTGGCGGACCAGATCGACTATCAACTGAACACCCTGGAACCGGGCCGGCATTATCAACTGGTGGTGACCAACAAGGCCGCAAGCGGCGACTATCAGGGGGTTCTGATCTGTACCACCGATCATCCCCAGAAACCCCAGCTCACGATTCGGGTGACCGGGCGGATCGAGGGCCGGGTTTCGGTACGGCCGAAGCAACTGCTGATCGGCAAACTGAATCAGGCTCAAGGCGTCAAGATCGCCACGGTGGTGGTGATGAACAACGGTCAGGAAGCCATCAAGATCACCAAACTCGACTTCGATTCCAACCTGCTCCAGGTGGAACCCGAGCAGCTCGAATCGCATCGGGGATATACGCTGCGCCTCACGCCGAAACTGGAAAGCCTGGCCAACGGGGAGCAAAGAAAGACCGAACTCAAGATCGAAACCGATATCGACCCGGGTCACGCCTACCCGGTCCAGGTCTTTGTGGTGAACCGGTAGGTCCCTCCCACCTCTGGTGCACGCGGAGGCGCGGAGAGAGAGGGCCGATAATCGTTGAGCGATTCCTGATTATAACGGATTTGGGGGGCACCATTGCTTAAGCGGGAGTTGCATCGGTGAAGGGGAGGGGGGGAGAAATCCGTCCCCCCCTTTATTTTCAAGTTGCCTGGCTGAACCGGGGCTGGATCACTTCAGCAGTTCGCGGGCGATGATCAGCCGCTGGATTTCGCTGGTGCCCTCGTAGATGCTGGTCACCCGCACGTCGCGGGCGAACCGTTCGATCGGGAAATCGCGGGTGTAGCCGTAGCCGCCGAGCATCTGCAGGGCGTCGTAGCAGGCCTTGTTGGCCGCTTCGGTGGCGAACACCTTGGCCATGGATGCTTCCTTGGCGTAATATTTCTTCTGGTCCTTCAAGAACGCGGCCTTCATCAGCAGCAGCCGGGCCGCTTCCAGCCGGGTGTAGTTGTCGGCGATCATCCACTGGATGGCCTGTTGGGTGGCGATCGGCCGGTCGAACTGGATGCGCTCCTTCACATAGGTGGTGGCGAAATCCATGGCGGCGAGACCGATCCCGAGCGCCATGGAACCGATCCCGATGCGGCCGCCGGCCAGTTCGGCCACCGCGATCCGAAAGCCGTCGTTGAGCTTGCCCAGCATGTTTCGCTTGGGCACCCGGCAGTCTTCGAACAGCAGTTCGTTGGTGGACGAGCCGCATTGGCCCATCTTGACTTCGTCTTTACCGACCACGAAACCCGGGGACCCGGGTTCCACCAGAAAAGCGCTGATCCCCTTGCCCTTTTTGGCGTCCTTATCGGTCACCGCCCAGACCACGAAGACCCCGGCGTATTCGGCGCTGGAAATGAAAATTTTGTTGCCGTTCAGGACGTAATGATCGCCGTCGAGCACCGCGGTGGTGCGCATGGAAGCGGGATCGGACCCGGCGCAGGTTTCGGTCAGCCCGAAGCTGCCGGCGGGATATTCCCCGCTGCACAGCGGCGGGATGTATTTTTGCTTTAGCTCCTCATTGCCCACCACCTGGATCACTTCCGCCACCATATTGGTGACCGACGTGGTCACCGTGGTGGCGGCGCAGGCCCGGCCCAGTTCGGTCATGGCCAGGGAAAAGGCCACCGCCCCGGCGCCGGTGCCGCCGTATTCAGGGTCCACGTTGAGGCCCATGAAGCCCAGTTCGGCCAGCTTTTTCAGATTGGCCTTGAGGATGTCCCGGTTTTTGGTGCGATCCAGTTCGGCCGCCACCGGTTCCAGTTCGCGCTTGGCGAATTTCGCCGCCGTGTCCTGGATGATCCTTTGTTCTTCGGTCAGTTCAAAGTTCATGATCGTTCACCCCGTTAGTATTGGTAGAAACCGCGTCCGGTCTTGCACCCCAGCCAGCCGGCTTCCACGTACTTGCGCAGCAGCGGGCAGGGCCGGTACTTGGAATCGGAAAACCCGGCATACAGGGTTTCCATGATCGCCAGACAGGTGTCGAGACCGATCAGATCGGCCAGGGCCAGCGGTCCCATGGGGTGATTCATGCCCAGCTTCATCACCGTATCGATGTCTTCCCGGGTGCCGACGCCGTGGTAGAGGCAGTAGACGGCTTCGTTGATCATCGGCATGAGGACCCGGTTGGCGATGAAACCCGGATAGTCGTTGGATTCGGCCGGGGTCTTGCCGAATTTTTCGGCCAGCGCCCAGGTCAGCTTGAAAGTCTCATCGGAAGTGGCCAGCCCGCGGATGATTTCCACCAGCTTCATCACCGGCACCGGGTTCATGAAATGCATCCCGATCACCTGTTCCGGCCGTTTGGTCTGGCTGGCAATGCGCCCGATCGGGATGGACGAGGTGTTGGTGGCGAGTATGGCGTGCGCCGGACAGATCCGGTCCAGGTCCTGAAAGATCCTGAACTTGATCGGCTGGTTTTCGGTGGCCGCTTCCACCACCATATCGGCTGCCGCCAGGTCGTCGATGGCGACGCTGGGCTTGATCCGGGCCAGCACCGCATCGCGTTCTGCGGCGCTCATCTTGCCCTTGTCCACGCTGCGATCGAGGTTCTTTTTGATGGTGGCGATGCCGCGCTGGACGAATTCGTCCTTGATGTCGTTCATGATCACCCGCAGCCCGCTCATGGCCGCCACCTGAGCGATGCCGTTACCCATCTGGCCGGCGCCGATAACTCCGAAAGTCTTGATTTCCATATTGAGTTCCTCCACTCCCGCGTCTACGTTGATCTAACAGCGAATGCCGTCGAGGTCCCAGCCGTCAGCGTTTCACCACCATGGCCACCGCTTCGCCCCCGCCCAGGCAGAGCGAAACCAGGCCCATCTTCCGGTCCCGGCGCTTCAGTTCATGCAGCAGGGTGACCAGCAGGCGGCAGCCGCTGGCGCCGATCGGATGCCCCAGAGCGACACTGCCGCCATTGACGTTGACCTTCGCCGGATCCAGTTCCAGGTCCTTCAACACCGCCACGGTGGAGCCGCTGAAGGCTTCGTTGATTTCGTAGAGCTCGACCGCATCCAGCCCGACACCTTCCTTCTTGAGACATTTGGGGATCGCCAGCATGGGGGCCACCAGCACGTACTTCATATCGAGACCGGCCGAAGCCTGGGCCCCGATCGTCGCCAGAATCGAGCAGCCCAACTGCTCGGCCCGCTCACGGGCCATCACCACCACCGCGGCGGCGCCGTCGGAAATGATGGAAGCGTTGCCGGCCGTGGTGACTCCACCCGTCTTGAAGGCCGGTTTCATTTTGGCGAGGGCGTCGTAGGACGTTTCCCGGGGGCATTCATCGACGGCAAACAGCACCGGGTCGCCCTTGCGCCGCGGGATCGCCACCGGTACGATTTCGTCCGTGAAGATGCCCTGCTTCATCGATTCCAGGGTGCGCCGGTAGGATTCCGCGGCGTAGC
>Ga0100398_1003321_pt1 | contig 13183 bp, 7 predicted proteins | sample CryGeymeta201522_FD_81568 | JGI IMG/M metagenome (GOLD analysis project Ga0100398, IMG submission 81568) | Groundwater microbial communities from Crystal Geyser aquifers in Utah, USA - Crystal Geyser metaG 2015-22 | ecosystem: Environmental > Aquatic > Deep subsurface > Groundwater | place: USA... | reverse complement strand
CTCACCCAACCTCGTTTCTGGTGCCACAAAGTGGAACTGGTGGGTTGCATGGTCTGTTTTTGTGGGTTCATTCATTGCTCGCATTTCATATGGACGCACCATACGCGAGGTCACAGTCTACACGCTATTCTTTCCTTTGGTAGTGCTGGTGGCATGGTTTTCAACTTGGGGTGGCGCTGCTTTGCGACAAGCTCGCCAGAGTCTGGAGTTGGAGAAACTTGGAGAAGTGTACTACAATGATACTTCACACTTCGTATCGGTCGAAAACGAATATTGCTACGATGTTCCGCAGGAAGATGTCGTCATCGGCAACGACATAGTCTACGAGAACCATATTACAGGGGTAACACCGGTTTGCAAATTCTACAGCACCAACGATGCCGCTTTCAACGTTCTTTACTCCTTCAGTTTTCCTGATGAGTGGGACGATGGTTACGGTCCATGTTTGTCGGTTCTTTTCATGTTGGCTATTATTCTTTGGTTTGCGACTTCCGCGGATTCTGGCTCCTTGGTTGTTGACATCTTGGCAGCAAATGGGCGTCATGATACCCACCCAATGCAACGTTTGTTTTGGGCGTTCACAGAAGGACTTTTAGCGACAGCTTTGCTGTCTGCCGGTGGTTCCAACGCTCTTTCTGCCGTCCAGGCAACATCCATCGTCTGCGGCCTTCCCTACACATTGCTACTCTTGTACCTACTGCAGTCGATCTATGAGATGTGTGAACAGGCATTGGACGAGGAGCAAATTCTCTTTATGACCCCTAAGAGGCAATTTATTATGCCTGTCTATGGAGGCATCTTCAACATTTTTGAATATATTGCATCTCTTGGACAAGTACATCAGTCACGAGTGATTCTTGGGATTGATCTACCATCTGCCTTCCAGACCACGGAATGCTTGATGAGTTTATTCCTTCCATTTGTGCCGCTTCAGGATATTGTCTTCACAATGTATCCAAAGCCAGGGTCGCAGAAAACCAATATTCTGCTTTTGCTCTTTTTTACCGGTCTGTTCCTTTTCTGGGTCAGCTGTCTCCTTGTTGCCATCACGATCGATCCATCCTTGATTTATTGGGGCATCGCAGCTTACACTGTTTGCAGTTGCTTGCTAGGGAATCTGAAATACACGGTCCGGCAACGTCGTCGCCTGCACGGAAACTTGATTGGTGATTTGTTGTCCAGCTTTTTGTTGTACCCCCAAGTGATTACACAAATCCGCATTGAACTCATCGAGTATGGCGCACAACAAGTCGTCGAGTCAAAGAAGGCGAAGAGAAATCGAAAACGCACCTCTAAAAGGAAAACCAAGAGCCGAGTTTCCTCCTCCAATTGTTTGGACGACGCGGAAGGTGAACAAACTGTCACTTCGACCAGATCACAGCAAAGCAAAAGTAGAAGAAAGGGCCGTGTCCAATCATCCAATGATTCCGTGTCAACCTCTGGCAACACGCGTAACAGCGCCAATGACCATAATGAGCGGAAAGAAGGTACTCCGTCTATTGATAAGTGTATAGAGGAACAAAAGGAACGCGCACCTGTCGTCTTGAATAGTTCAAACCACGACAAATCATCGGCTAGAAGGTTGGATGTTAATAATGCTGAAGAAGAATCCAAACAAACAGCGAAAAGGGAACAGCTTTTAAAGCATCACTCTGCGACAGATATTCGTAGTGGACTCCGAGCTCGCATGGAAGAAAAAACTCGACATCGACGACATCCAATTTCGGTTGATGTGTGATCGCGAAGTAAAAAAGGGCTATCCGGCCTTGTTTCCGCGAGCGTACGGTAGGGTAAAATACTACTAGTGGGTTTACATGTAATTCAAGCTGAGGCCAATGCTACCATTTTTTTCGCCTCGTAGGATTAACCCCCGGTCGGATTGTTTAGTAGCAAGATTTGAAATCCAGTTCCCTTGAAACAAAACAGAAACAAAGCACCAGCAGCTGCTAAATGAGCAACCACGTCCGGGGACCAGCGATGAATTGGCAAAGATAAACGAGCAGAAGCAAAAAGCTGAACAAAGCTGATAGTGATGACAATATGTCGTTCGTTTGCTGGGAGAGTTCTAAATTTCCTTCTACATTTCTAGAGAGTTGTGTTAGATGTGCACACTTAATTGGGAAAAAAATGCCGAGCATAGCATTACTCCCGTGAAGAAATGCATATTGAGTTTTTGTGTACTAGTAGTAGAGATCGCATACTACTACTGGCTTCAAACAAGGGAGGGATTGCGTTGTGTTTAAGGTTAAGAGTCCAAATCCAGTCGTATTTTCATGGAAGGCATTGATTCCTGAGTGTTATCGCAGGCGACGAAGCATAAAAAAAAAATAGGCACGATACACCAACAACAGCAATAAACTCGTTTGATAATATTTGTCTACTCGTGCTCTTTGAATCCTCTTCATTCAATCACCACTTTCATTGTAACAAAGTTTATTATCCAGTCTCATCAGACGCAATACCAACGTTGTATTAGCATGCCAAAACCTGCCAAAAGTGAAAAGCGAAGGTCAAATAATGCAGCATATACCTCCTCAACGGACGTCCTTTGTGCCACGGCTGGGGCAGACAATTGGCAGACGTGGGCGGGTCGATCCCACGGTACGGCCCAATTCGAGTTATTAGATATCCTGAGAGGGGTCAAGCGAAAGTTTAACCAAAAGTTTGTTTGGGGCATTCCTCCGGCGGGAACATCGTGTCCCGTTTGTATGACCGTGCCAGACTCCAAAGAAGATTGGCATGTCACATCTGCGTGCGGCCATGCCGTGTGCCGAGATTGCTTGTACGGCTACGCTTCTAGTTTAGTGCGCGACAGAGAGCATCAAGGACCTTTGAAATGTCCCGTGTGTCCCCTGCCGTTGCGACCCAAAGATGCTATTTTAGCCTTGAACCACGATCCCGAACTGATACAATTGTGGGATGCAAAAATACTGGATTCCCTCTTACGAGCCTTACCCGGCTATAGGCATTGTCCTCACTGTAGTGGGACAAGTAGTCCTACCGCAAACAATGACAGTAATAGTAACAATGAATCACCTGCACGACAATCTATTGGAGACGCAGCGGAGGTTAAATCTACTACCGAATATAACACTTCTTTGATGGGTGGAGGTTTCGTGACTCCCGAATGTCTGGCTCCCATCCACGAAGAAAGAGAGACTGCTGCCATTGCATGGATTCGCCATCCTTTAGCCTCCGAAAAATTCTATGTGGGGTTGTACATTGCCTACGTGTATTTTTATTGCGGCGCAATACCCTCTACGTCCATTTATGTGGATTTGATCTACATTACACTCCTTCCGCTCTTCTGGGTCTGTCGTTGTTGGCAGCTCGGACGACGATTGGCGTCTAGCCAAGCTAGGCGGGCTCTAGACCAACCTATAACAGTGGAATGTCCTTGTTGCGACCAGGCGTTTGTCTTAAACGCGGCTTCAGAGTTGGGAAGTACGGTTGCAGCCGACAAGGCCACCGAGGCCTGGATTGGCAACAACACCCGACGCTGTCCCAGTTGTTCTGTACCGATATCTAAAATTGATGGCTGCAATCATATGACTTGCACTCACTGTCGAGCGCAATTTTGCTGGGCCTGCATGCGAGTCGGATCGTCGTGCAGAGCCTTTAATTGCCGGAACGGAGCGCCCTACGGAAATGCGGGAATGGAAGACAACGATCAGCAGCTCCAAGATGTGGGTGGAATGTTGGACCGTATACAACGCATGGAGGAGTCGTCTCCTGCATGGGACCGTCGAAGCGACGGTCTTTTTGTTGGAAGCATGGTGCTCAGTTTTGTTGTGCGCGAAAATGTGGTCGTCCAATGGATGGCCAAAGCCTTGGTTAAGTCGTTTGCTTGTCTTTTTACCGGTGGGACGATGTTATCCTTTATTATGGCTTTTGTGGTGTCAGGCTACATACGCACTGGACGATATGGGATAGGTGACTTTACGAACGGAAATGCTGTACGAGGCGTCGCAGAGGATCTTTTTGATGTCGATTCTGCTTTGGAACGACGTATGGTTCAGGATGCAATTCAAAGGTCACTTGTGGAGCAATAATGGAAAGTAAATACGGAGTAGGACGTAGTGGTCACTTGCAATCAACTGATTTCCGCTGACTTATAGATTCTTTTATCAGTGAAGTTTTTGCCACTAGTGGATCAGAGCGCTCTTTGTATCAACTGTCTTTTGCATGCAAGCTTTTCCGTGTAATTATTATTATGCTACTACTATGCCTCAACTGGATGACAATCAGAGCAGCACTACTAGCTAGGTCTAGCAAGTAGTACCAGGTAGAGTAGACTACTCAGTAGTAGAGGAGGCTTCCTTCTTGTTATAATTTTCAGGAATGAGGTTTAGAGATAATGTTATATTGCACAGTACCAGAACTCTACTGGTACACGTCAGCCATTTTTTTATCTTGACGCAGATAGAACAAAACTCCGAGCCAGCTAATATAAGGCATCGAGCATACACTTTCTTTTGTTCCTCACACGAAGTGCAATTCCGTCTTCAAAGCACAACCGAACTTTTACCGTGCTCGATAAAAGCTGTGCATCATGTGCAAGCCCGACAATCCGAGCATCCGTCACGTTATTATTTCGGGAGCTGGTCCAGCCGGTCTTTTGCTGGCAGCTCTCCTGTTGCAACGCAACAACGAGTTGCCCGCTCCTCTCTATCGCATCACTCTGGTTGACAATCGTCAAGATTTGGGACAACTTTCCCCAGAAATCCTAAAAAAGAAATTTCGTTCTTGGATGTTGGGCCTGGCGGGACATGGTATAGCAGCTCTTAAGCAAGTTGGTCCGCACGAAAAGCTCTGGAAATCTTATTGCCGCGACGTGGGAATTCCACTGGAATCGCTGAGCATTCATTTGGGCAGCAAGGAGCTAAAAACGGGCAACGCAGATCCCACCAGTCCGGATTACGTCGAAGGTTTTATTGTAGATCGCAACTTTATTGTGGCCACTTTGGCTCGGTATTTGAGCGAAACGAGCGATGGAACTTTGCTGACAACTCTGTACAACACCAAAGTCTTGTATGTAGATCACGACAATCAGCGTGTCTTGATTCGTCCCACCAATCCAACTAATGACGAAGAAGAACGTTATATGGATTATGATTTGTTAGTCGGTTGCGATGGAGCGCGTAGTGTAGTCCGAGAGGCTTTGATCAAGCGCCACAGTACCTTTGAAATGGACGTGGGCGATATTTTTCAATGTTTCAAAGCTGTTCACGTCCAGCGCCCCCAGAATGTGGACGCCGGCAGCATGCACCTGTTGCCCGACTGTTTCCCTTGCATGCAAGGAATTGCTTTGCCGGAAACGGGAGATATGCTGAACATAAGTATTGGAATTGCACGCCACTTGTTTGATACGGACAAAATGGCGCCTGAACTTAAGAGTGACGATCCCAAAGTTGTGTCCAAATATGTGCAGGAGAATTTCAAGGCTTTTGATTTGATGGATTACAATGATTTTGCCGAACAATGGGTTGCGCAACGGTGGAATCGTACGGCACAAGTTCACTGCAGTTTTTATCATTCGACGGACATCAACGTCGTGATTATGGGTGATGCTGCACACGCTACATCGCCGTCAATCGGAATGGGTATGAACCAGGCTCTCAAGGATGCCCAGTCCCTGTATTTGTTGTTGCAACAACACAAAGATGACTTTTCCGTGGTCCTTCCTGCCTTTTCCGAAGCTCGTGTGAAGGAAGGAAATTCGTTGACTGATCTCGCCATGAATTTATATTGTATGGACACGAAGACACAGCTCGTGGAGACACTTCATTCAGTGATTCGCACCACCTTGCACAAGTGGTTTCCCAAGTTGTTTCTGAATCATCCTCAAGCCTTGATTGGCCGTACCGACGTTGGATTGGCGGACGTGTACGATCTAGCCACGCGGCTGAACATTGTACCCAAGCATCGACGAATCAATGATACCATTCGTCAAGAATATTTTGAGCAACAGAGTGGCATGGTGGTCACCAAGAAGGGACAGAAAGGGTTTCTGCAAAAGACGGCGCTCCTTGGAGCTTTGGTGGCAGCTGGTGCCGTGGCCTATGCCAAATATCTTTGAAACCAAACAACTAATTAAACCTTGAATTTAGATGTCTCCCGCATGCATAGTTGTGTTGCTTTGCTTTTATTGACTAGTAGTATTATAGTTGGATGACGTTCCAAAATTCCATGGCTTGAATCTACTCTACCAAACAGCGGTTTCATGTAAAAGAGTGCCGGATCAAGGAAGCTTTCACAGGCAGATGGAAGAGAACACGATGACGATGCCTTCCATGCTAAACTATTAGAGTGTAATTGAGTATGGTTTTCTTATAATCATAAAGCTAGTTTAAGATTGGGCCGCAGCTTCATCAGCAGCCTTCTTGGATTCTCGTGCCGCTCGTCGTTCAAGGCGGGACTTGGCGCGTCCCTTTCGTGCAGATGCTTGTTCCTCGAGAGCCTTCTCCTTCACGTTCTCGGCCTTCATTTCGTGAATAGTTTCCAAAAGAACACGCTTGTTCTTGAACTGGTTACCCTTGGCCAACATGTAAAGGGAGTGGTAAATGTGCTTGTCAATCTTCTTCGCGTCGCGCATCTTTCGCAGAAGACGACGAAGGACACGAGAGCGACGCATCCACAAGACCTTTTCAGGCAGACGAGCGTTGGCAGTACCACGACGCTTACCAATACCTGTATTGAGAGGAAGGATAATTAACAGGAGTGAGAATTACCAATTCCAACAACATAAAAAAAATAATGTAGTCACAGTGACAAGATAGTACACAATTTCTACGGAAGGAGAAATTGCGCGTGGAATCGGACCGCCGGTTGTCTGGCCGACGGATTGTTGTCTTTTGCAAGACAGCAATACCAATCGCTCTATGCCCCCAATCCGACCAGGCTGTGGTCGTGGGGTATGAAACAACAAACAGCGCCTGCTTTTTCTGGAAGGAAAAAGATGGTGGAACGGGGCACGTCCTGTCCGCGGCAGACTTTTTTTGGCCTCAACCAATTCGTCAGACTCTCTCTACACAATCCATCAAAACATACCTGTATGACGACCCTTGCGCTTGGCCTCGTTTCTCAAGGTAACACGGGCACGAGAATGAACGACGGTGGGTTTCTTCATGATCAAACCATCGCGGTACAATCTGGAAATGTTACGACGAGAATTGGCCAAAGCAATTTCGTTAATCTCGTTGGGATCCAACCAAATCTTGCGCTTTCCGCATTTCAGCACAGAGCTGGCCAAGCGCTTTTGCAATTTCAAAGAAACTGTGGGTAGTAGGGTTGATAGAGTAAGGTGGGGAGGTGAGAGACAGGTAATGATCATTGGAATACTGCGGAAACGTTTCGCGACGAGCAAGGGAAGAAACAGTGGAGGAGAAAGGAGCAATAAAAAGGTACGACTCGAGCGGAGGAACTACGAGAAAGTATTCCATCATCAATGTGCCATGGTTCTCATAAGAGCCGCAATTAGCCAGTCTAGTAGAGTATTCTGGTTATTCATACTCGAGTAATATACAAAACTTTGCTACTGCCCATCCTGGCCTGGCTAATCCATGCGCGGCTCCTCCGTTCTCTCTGATTTCTTCGCATAAGATTACTTTGCTCTTCCACTTTATCATCCTACGTTTATCATTCCAGAGACATAATCAGGACAACTACTTGGTCTTCTTACCTCCCATGGTAGAACAACAACAAAGATAAGTAGGACTCGAGGTAGGGTTGTTTGCTGTTGACGCGTTTGATACTGCTGCTGCTGCTTCCTTGTTGTTATCTTGTGTTAATAACTACAGTATGTAGAAACCCACGATGACCTGGTACTTGTGGGATCTTTAGTAAAGAGGTATGCAATGAGTTTTCGAAGGATGGGCGGACAGGCGTAACTCTAAGAAAGATAGAAAGATGCACACTAGAACATAATATTCTTACACTAAAACTTAATAACAATGTGTTAACTCTTTATTTATTCCCGTATTTTTTACTCGGTAATTCAGATTGAAGTAAACCGGAAGATACGATACAAAAAATATCTTGTTATCACATTCTTTTTCTCTGTACTTTGTACTCCATACTACTGAATGAACATAACAACGCAAGGCTTTGCCATCTAAAGCAGGTACTTCGTATTCTAATCCAAGAAACGTCCACATACTCCAATCATTACTTTCGAGACCTCTTCTAAAAAAAGCAGAAATAATAATGGTTTCCGCTTGCTGCTGCCAGTCGGCGTTCACTTTGGCGTTTCAAAATTCCCTGCCTCTGCAACCGGCACGATCATCACCATCGACCATGATGATGATGCTTTCTCCTACGGCTGCCACTATACCGGCTGTTACTTTTCCATTGGATCCTTTGAGAATAATTTCAAGACCTACCTTTTATCAACGACGTAGAAGAAGACGGTACAGCATGACATTATCATCTTCTCCAGATGATGCAGATACCAACCAGAACAGCGACACTAGCAAAAATAGCAACAGCAGCAGCAGCAGCAGCAGCAACAACAATAGCGACGACGAGCACACAGACCAGTATTTATTGGAAGAAAGGGAAGAGGAAATGGACTCTTTGGAAGACATACTGGGAGAGTTAGAGGCGCTCGGCGTTGGAGACTACTACGAGGACTACGGTGACGAAGATTTAAATTTTTTGGACGGTAATGATTTGCAAGACTTTTTCGATTCTTTAGAGGACGACGAATTGGATATGGTTATCGAAGAAATAGAGAACGGCAAGCAACAACAAAGCGACGAAGACACGTACGCCAATCGTAGTTCCGCTTCTAGTAAACAACAACAACAACAACAGCAACTCGCGAAAGACTTGTTAGAAAATGCTCTGCTTCAGGGTGTCGTTCCTGCCAATGCGGGTGTAGGCAGCAATGTTTTGCCGGGAGATTATAATTTTGACCCCCTCAATTTGGCCAGTAAGGATTATTTCCCCCAAGCACAAGCTGTTGTGCAAAAACTGTTGCTCCTGAAGAATGACGACGATACCCCAACTCCACTCAAATCCCGACCTCAAGCTCTCATACTGCGAGATTATCGAGAGGCAGAAATTCGGCACGGTCGTTTGGCCATGCTGGCGGCCACCTTTTGGCCGTTGCAGGAGCTTTTGGATCGTCTGGTTCTGCCAGAGGACAAGTTTAATTCGCTACTGAATTCCTTATTTTTTGGAGGCGTCACGTTGCCGTATTTTCCTTTGATCATGACAGCCATTATGCTGCTGTTGGGATATCTCGATATTTATTCGCAAGCTATCAAAGAGGTAGATAAGATTGGAGAAGCTTTTTTACCTGGTGATTGCTTCTGGGACCCGCTGTCGATGCTAACGGGTGCACCGGACCAAATGAAACGAAATATGCAAGAACGGGAGCTCTTCAATGGACGCTTTGCCATGTTGGCTATTGCCGTTTTCATTTGGGAAGAGTCCCGTACGGGGAAACCCTTGATTTCCATTGAAGGAAACGAAATTCTCTTTGAGCCCGCGTACCAAGTTCCATTCGTACAAAAATGGCTCGACAGTCGTTTTTCGTCTCCTTCGCCAATCTTCTACAATCTCGACGAAGATGCAGCCAGAGCCATTACATCGACAGAACTCTTGGTGTCGAAAATGGGAGATGTTTTTCAACTGATTATCAATTGAACGATCAATGAAAAAGTTATCGCTACAAGGCACAAGCTAGCTAGCTGCTGGTACAATTTCTGGCCGATGAATTTTAATAAGCACGCTCTATAAAAAACCCATACGCATGTGACACTTCAGTTTTTGAGACTCCAACTTTTTCCAGCCACCAGCTCGAACTCGAAGACTGTAAAAAAGTATTGACCAAACTTGCGTCTGTGCATTTTTTTAAAGGATTGGGACGTGACCGAAGGATAGAAAAAATAAATAATCGGACGCACAATATCTCGAAGTGTTGTCCATTCATTCCAAAAAAATCTTTATTAGGTACATTTTCCGTCTGTACTTTCCATGAACAAAGTTCGATAGATGGCCTGCCCATCAATTGCAAAAACCTTCGTAGTCTACATCAGAAAGGAACAAAACTATGGATACTAGCAACTACGCCGCTTCTCACGCTGCTGACGACATTGAGCATCAACTAGGAATTTCTGTTTATCTTAGTCCAGACCATGATGGATTTTCAGCTGTTGTCAAAGCTCGCTACTCTGATTTTGTGGTCCACGAAGTAAGCGAAAGTGGAGAAGTGGCGCGACTGGAATCATTAAGGGTAGAAGATTTTCAGGAAGTAAATGCGGCGAGTCTTGCAAATTCAAATGATGGAAAGTCACGGAAACGGAAGCTTGACGAGGAGAAGGAGGAACCATCAACCAAAAGGGTTGCCACTGAGAACGAGGAACCGCCATGGCCCGACATGACAGTCGAGCTCGGTAAATTGATTGGCGAAGAGGCAGCAATCCGCATCATTCGTTTTTTTGAATCTGATAGCCACAAATTGAAGAAAGAGGTGTCTGAAACAACCGTTACAAATACCGCAGAGAATGCCAATAAAGACACCGACAACGGCAATAAAAAAGAAGTCGAGGATGAGCAACTCTTCATCTCGTTGCCTCCCCTGGCAGATAAGAGCAGTCGCACAGCTGTTCATGGCTGGATTCGATCTTCGGCCCTGAGCAATCTGGCCACTGCCGACACAGCCGAGGACAAGGACGGCAACAAGGTGATTCGGCTATGGCCTTCGCGACACGAGCAAAAAATGCCCAACTATGGTAAATTCGACCGCCAGGGAGGACGCAAGTCCAACCGTAGCGGTGCCCCGAAACCTAAAGGATATTTACGCTTCGTCTTGTACAAGGAAAATTGCGATACCCATACGGCCCTCCAACAGGTTACGCAGCGCTTGGGTGGTGGTGGCGGACGAGGAGGTCGTGGGGGCAGAGGTGGAAGGGGTGGCCGGGGCGCACACCAAAAAGTTCGCGTCGGCTATTCCGGCATGAAAGACAAGAGAGGTGTGACAACACAATTCTGTACTCTGTATCAACAGCATCCTCAAGAGATTGCCTGGGTCAACAATACCAAGAATAAGGAAAGCAATAACTATGGAGGAGGTAATAGCAGTAAAGGTGGAGTGGCTGTTGTACGCGTTGGTAACTTTCAAATTGTCGACGAAGAATTACGATTGGGTTCTCTAAAAGGCAATCGATTTGATGTGGTGCTGCGCAATGTCCAAACCGCAGGCTCCGATCGCGCCGCTGCCAAAGCTATAGTTGCAAAATCAGCCGAACAACTAAAGAATCGTGGCTTTATCAATTACTTTGGAACGCAACGGTTCGGAAAGTTTCACGATACTCACCACTGTGGGATTGCACTGTTGCAAGGAAACTTTGAACAAATCGTGGACATAATTATGAGACCCAAGGAAGGAGAAAAGGACTTCATTCATGATGCTAGACAGCGGTGGGCACAGCGATTCTCCGCGTTGAGCACCGATGCCTCGGAAGAGGCCAGAGCTAAAGTTGAAGCAGACTGCGCGCAAAGTGTGGTTCGATCCTTTGGACGTTTCATGTCGAGTGAGATAGCCTTAATTCAGAGCCTGGCGCGGTACCCTTTGGACTACCAAAGAGCATTTTCATGCATCAACAAAACGATGCGAATGATGTTCATGCATGCCGTACAGAGCCTCATGTGGAACAAAGTGGCTTCCTATCGAATTGAGAAGCTTGGCCGTGAAATCCTAGTTGGCGATCTTGTCTTTTCCTCAGATAATTCAACTTCCGAGGTGAGGCATGTTACGGAAGAGGATATTGCTTCCCAAAGTTACACGCTCAAAGATATCGTCTTGCCTCTATTGGGGACAAAGAGCCGACGGCCCGCAAACGAAACCGGAAAGCTCTTCGACTCACTAATGCACGAGATGAAAATCAATTGCGATATGTTTGTAAAGATCCAAGATCGGAATCTGACTTGTCCAGGAGACTACAGAAAAGTTATATGTTGCCCGGAAGATGTTGATTTTACCATCGTGGAGTACAACGATCCCGTTCAACCTTTGCTTCAGACGGATCTCATGAAGCTCAACAATGTTCCTGTGCTCGACGATCCCGACACCGGTGAAAGGGCGTTACTCGGCATGGTGGTTGGGTTTACTCTTCCATCGTCGGCTTACGCGACCATTGCCCTGCGCGAGTTGATGAAAAAGCCCACATCTAGTAAATTTCAAAAGGATCTGAGTTTGGGAGGCGAAGATGCCAGCTCTACTTAGCTTGTGCATAAAGGTTTCATGGTGAAGTATCGTCTTAACTTTCATAGTCCTTCATAGCTACCTCGTTGATGATTTAAGTAGATTCCGAGTATTGCTTATACAAATTCATCGACACATAAATATCACAGAAAAAACTCTTCCCCGTTAGGTTCGTCGACGAAGTTGGATAATCCGCTGCTTACCTGGTGCTGTAGATTTCGTTTTGCAACATCTTCGACTGCATTCACGTTTTCTTGCCCGTTCGGGATACTCCAAGGCAAAGCTGCAACGTTGATTTTTGCTACACTCGACTGACTTTCGGGGTCAATGTTTTTATTACCCTTCTCCCGTTCGTCCATCGATGAATAAGGTGCCGAGCTGCTGCGAGATCCGACCATATCCGTTGGCATTACACGCCGCAAACTTTCCGCAGCCTTCGTCTGCATGTCCCACTCAAAATCTACTTCGTCCTTAAAGGCGTGGTCTAATTTGCCGGTCAATTTAGTAATAACTCTCCAGTCGTCTTTCGTCACAGCCTCTCCGCTCATTATTTTGTTGTTGACAGATTCAAGCTGGTCTTGCAGGTCCAGCATTTTTAGAACCAGCCACCGTGCTGGCGTCTCGTCTTCTGCCACTACAAACTTCCCGGAAAGATCCTTTTTGGACATCACGGCCTTTTTCTTCTCGTCACCTGCGTGCACTTCTCCTTGATTCGCTTCCTCATCACCAGACTCGCCAATGTCCAGTCTCTTACCTGATAATCGCCTTGATACACCCTTTGCCATGGTATGCAGAAAGCCGGCGGCTCGTGACTCAAATGATTAGGACTTTTTTTCTCGACGCTCTTCTCGGTCGATATCATCATTTGTGATGACCACATCAGTTGAAATGCCGCCCTTATCGAGAGTGCCTGAAAGGGCACCTTTCGTGGAATCTCGGTGAGCTGGCACCGAGTCTCTCTGTTTCGCTTTG
>Ga0100398_1003310_pt1 | contig 13221 bp, 13 predicted proteins | sample CryGeymeta201522_FD_81568 | JGI IMG/M metagenome (GOLD analysis project Ga0100398, IMG submission 81568) | Groundwater microbial communities from Crystal Geyser aquifers in Utah, USA - Crystal Geyser metaG 2015-22 | ecosystem: Environmental > Aquatic > Deep subsurface > Groundwater | place: USA... | reverse complement strand
CATTTTGGTGTAGGAATTAGGTGAAGTTATGTTTCAAATACGAGTTCACCTAATTGCAACTAATGGTTTTCCAAGCCATAATTTCAATTCTCAAGCTTTTCTTGGAAATGGCCAAAGTCGAGAATAAGACCATACTGGCTTATGGCGCCCAATTGATTGAACATGGGGCGGACTTTTACGAAGCCCAGGACTATGCCGAGGAATTGGCGGAAAGCGCGGGCTACTACTATTTGAGGCAGGGCAACGAACCGCATCTGATCAACGGGATTGCCACCATGGGCCTGGAGATCATCGAGGAACTCCCCGAGGTTGACGTGATTGTCATGCCCATCGGCGGGGGCACCGGCTGCGCTGCAATCGCCAAGGTGATCGAAGGGATCAATCCGCGGGTGTCCCTGATCGGGGTCCAGGCGGAACGGATGCCGTCGTTTTACCAGTCGTGGCAAAAGGGTGAAAAGGTGATCGTCGCCAGCGCCGATACCGTTGCCGATGGCTTGGCGGCTCGCTCGGTGTTTGAGGTGCCATACGCGATGCTGAGAAACAGCATCGCGAATGTGGTGTTGTTGAGTGAAGAGGAGCTTCAGCAGGGGGTTCGGCTAGCTCTTCAGTACACTCAGAATCTGGCGGAGGTCGCCGGAGCGGCAGCCCTGGCGGCGGCTTTCAAGCTGCGTCGGGAACTGGCCGGCAAAACAGTGGTGGTGGTGATGACGGGCGGCAATCTATCCGTGGATCGGTTGGCCCAAATCATTGCCCCGGCATGACCGGGACCGACCCGGGCGGGATTGACGGCGCGGGTCCCTTGCGCCGAGATACCGCTTGCGCTCCGTCATTGGGCAAAGCGGCGGGCCGGCCTCCGCCGATTCTCATGCCGCGGTGCGGCATTCGAGAACCACTCGATCGAAACCGTCCTTTTCCGCCAGATGGACGTTCACCTGTTCTTCCGGCAGCGTATCGATCGCCTGACCGATAAATTGCCCACAAATCGGTAATTCACGGTGGCCTCGATCGACCAGGGTGACCACTCGTACCCGGCTCGGTCGCCCGTAATCGATCAGCGCATCGAGGGCTGCGCGAATGGTGCGACCGGTGAACAAAACATCGTCCACCAGCAGCACTTCCTTATCCTCCACTGAAAAGGGAAGGTTGGTGGAGCGCACCAGCGGTTGGGTGTGCAATCGGCTCCAGTCATCCCGATACAAGGTTATATCGAGGGTGCCGATCGGCACGTTCAGATCAAAGCGGCGTTTCAAAATTTGCCGCAAGCGTTGCGCCAGAAACACGCCACCGGTGTGGATCCCGATCAGCACCAGTTTAGCGCGCTCTCCGGACTGTTCCACAATTTCCAGGGCGAGTCTCTCCAACGCTTCGTGAATCTGTTGAGGTTCCATGATAACGCGCGATGGTTGCGGGCACATGAGCTTGTCCTCAATGGCATCGGGGGCAAAATGAAAAGGACGCCCATCCGGCGCCCTGGGGTTGAGATCCTGCACCTTCTAGGATGTTCAACTTAGTGAAATCAGGTTCGCTCTGTCAACAATAATAAGCGACATCAGGTATTCGCAATCGAGCCGAAGCCCCACTGGATATTCGACATAGCGACCTTGCCCGCCGGTGCCGCACGGGATCGCGGCAGCCGGCCCAATGGCCACCAGAGGGAGCATGACAACGGTAGGTCAGGGCGCGCGCGGGGCTCCCTGACCTCCGTGGAGAGGCTCCGTGGGCAAGATCGTCAGGGTGCTCCCCTTGGTCGCAATCCGACCTACCGTGTGGAGATGCCGCCTTCATGCTCACCAGTTGGTCCAGCCTTATGTCGAATATCCAGAAGACCCAAAGTCGCCTTGACGTTGCCGCGCGCCATTTGCTATAGAGCCGCAGGTTTATTCGGATGTGCCGGCCTGACCATGGTGCCGGTGACGGCACTCAACTCGCGGGGAGAGCAAGACCTTGAATGGGAAAAAAATAAAAGTCCGGAAAAAGGACAGTGAGCGCGCGGAAGAACTGCTCGGCAAGACCAACCTCCTGGTGGATTGGATCGTCCGCAATCGGCAGGTGGCGATTGGTGCGTTGGCCGGGGTGGTTCTGATCCTGCTGGGTTCCCTGGGCTACAACTGGTATGCCCACTCGAAGGATCAAACGGCCCTCAAGGCCTACAGCGAAGCGCACCGATCCCTGGCAACCGAAGCGGGCGCTACGGCACCCGCGCCGGTGGAAACCCTCGATGCGCTGGCGCGGGTGGCTGAACAATACCAGGCCACCAAGATCGCTGTTCTCGCTCAGATGGACTTGGGACGGGCCTATTATGGCAGGGGCGATTATGCAGCGGCCCTGAACTGGTTCGAGGCTGCCTTGAAGCGAGCCCCGAAGGCCGACTTTCTGAGTCTCTTGGCCGAATACCATACAGCCTTGTGTGATCGCGAACTGGGTCGGATTCCGGAGGCCGTCGCTAAGCTCGAGGCCGTGCGGGAGCGAGTGCCGGCGACCTTGAAGCGGGAGTTCCACTGGCAGGCTGCCCTCACCTATGAACTGGCCAAGGACCTCGGAAAGGCGGTTGAAAACTTCCAGCGCGCCGGTGAGGCCGAAGGGACCTTCCCCGCCAAGGCACTGCTGGAAGAGCGCCTGCTGGCCAACCAGAGCGCCCTTGGCACAGCCGGCAAATCCTGATAATCGCGGGCGCCGGGTCGAGCCCTCCGAACTCGCCAGGCAGGTGCAGCGTATTGGGATTGCTTTCGAAATTCGGCAGCTCAAGTTACGACCGCCGGCAGCGAGGGATGTGTTCGGTTTTGTTCCGACCTTTGCCTGTGGGTGGCGCCTAGACCGTTGCGCCGGGCCTGCCGGTTTTCTCCGAGCTGGCTGGAATGCCATAGCTGCAGGGGACTTCGGACCCGCATTTCCCGCACACGTCCACTAAGGGCAACTCGCTAAAATGCCGATCATTGGAAAGTAGCTGCTGATAGCACTTGTGGCGATCGAAGGGGCCGTCACCGAGGGCGCCGTAGACGCATCTCTGGACGCAGGCCGAGCAGCGATGACCGGCCCGAGCGAGACAATATTCACGGTTGGGGCGCGGGCCGGCAGCGAATGCAGCGGTGGTGACCAGGCTGCCGAGTCGGCCGCAGCAACCGGCGGCAGTGATCAGCAAATGATGCCGGCCAAAGGTGCCCAGACCGGCGATGTAGGCGATGTGCTTGTGCGACCAGCGGCTCAACAGGCGTTTTTCATCGAAATTGTGGGTGGCGGGAGTGACTGCGGTACGGTGATTGATTTCGTCCAGCTTCTCGGCCAGCATGGCGTTTATGGCCGCGATCAGTTGATTGGTTGCCAGGTAGGCTTCGGCCCAACTCCTGGCGGCAAAGGACCCGGCCGCCTGGTTGGCCTTGCCCAATTCGTGCACAAAGGGTAGGAAAAAGGTGATCACCGAGCGGGCTCCTGGGAGCAAGTCCTCGGGCATCAGGTGATCGGCGGCGACCGCCCGGCGCAGTTCGGTAAACAGCGGATCGGAAGCGGTGGCGATGGCCACCAGCGGTTTGCGCCAGATCGGCGGGATCCCGTTTTGTTCCCGCCAGGCCTCGATGAACCGGCCAATGCGCTGAGCGATTTCGGTGGCCGGATCAGGTCCAGCCGGATTCAGTGGCAGGCGGTGATCGGGTGCGGATGCTGTTGACATTGGATTCCTCGTTGTTAAACTGGTTTGGGATCGGATGTTTCATTACCAAAAGCGGGCAAGATGCCCGCGCTCCCGGGAAAGAGCGCACACGAAACGAAACTTATTACCCTTAACCGGTATACGTTGGTGCCGCCGGGCAATCCAAACGGTCGGCACCAGCGGGACCGGGTTTGCGAAACTGAATGGATCGCGCTGCTTTCTCTACCCTATTGAGCTTTGGCGGACAAGATGGAGTTCGCCGCGAGGGTTTGCGCGAGCGATCTCGCCGCGGTTGGACGGACACCAGCGGACTTTAGGATCAGTGTTCGGTTGAAGCTTCCCAAGGAAATGCGCAAGGGCTTGAGAGCGGAGCGGATTTGGGACCTGCTGGCCACGGTCTCTTTATGTTTGAAAAACTCCTGGGTGCGGATTATAAGGTTCATCCAACCTGAACATGGCGGGTTCCTCACCTCCAACCGATGGGAAGGTTAAACAGTGGCATCTCAGTCAAGAACAGGCTCACTGGTGGCCGTGACCGGTATCGGCATGGTCACTCCCCTGGGCATCAGCACCTCGGAATGCTGGGCCAATATGGTGGCCGGAAAGTCCGGCATCGACTGGATTCGGCGCTTTGATGTCGATGGGTGCCTGACTCGGATTGGTGGTCAGATTCCGGACCGGTATTTTGCCGAGGAAGCGGTGGTCTTTCAGGGCAGTGATCTTCTGGACCGAGCGCTACCGATTCGGCTGAGCCTTTACACCGCCCAACAGGCCATGAACGATTCCCATCTGGAGTTGGCCGGTATCGACCGGGAGAAGATCGGCGTCATTACCGGCTGTGGCGGGTCGACCTTCGGCGACGAGATGATGCTGACGGCACCCGGTCATCAGCATGAACATTGCCACGAGATGATTAACGAACTGGCGGCGACGGTGAGCAGGGAATACGGTTTTCGGGGGCCGGCCTTCAATGTCGCCACGGCCTGCGCTTCCGGGGCCTTCGCGATCTGCGGCGGTTATGATTTCATTCGCCGGGGAGGCGCCGTGTGCATCGCCATCGGCATCGATACCATCCTGCTGAGATCCACCATCGAGGGGTTCAATAGCCTCATGGCCCTGACCGAGGAAAATGAATTCCCGCAACGAGCGAGCAAACCGTTCGACCGCAAGCGCTCGGGTTTCGTGTTGTCGGAAGGGGCCTGCGCCGTGGTGCTGGAGCCTTACAGCGCGGCCAAGGCGCGCGGGGCCCGGATCCATGCGCTGATTTCCGGCTATGGCTGTACATCCGAGGCGTTCAACATTATTGCCCCGGAACCGGAAGGCAAACAGATGGCACGCACCATGGAACTGGCGGTGAGCCATGCCGGGCTTACGCCTGACGCGATCGGCTACATCAGTGCTCATGGAACTTCCACTCCCCACAACGACCTGGCCGAAACCCGGGCGATTAAACTGGCGTTCGGCGATCATGCCCGGCGCCTGGCGGTGAGTTCCCAGAAATCCATGATCGGGCATTCCATCGGCGCGGCCGGGGCCATCGAATTCGGAGTGACCGCTCTCAGTCTTTATCACCAACTGCTGACGCCCACCATCAATTACCAAAATCCGGACCCCGACTGTGATCTGGATTACGTGCCGAACGAAGCCCGCGGGGTGAGCGCCCTTAGAGCGGCGATCACCAACTCTTTCGGCTTCGGTGGGCACAACGCCTCGATTGTCCTTGAGGCCGCAAACAATCTTCCTTGATTCCGAGCCCGCCTGGTACTTCAGATAGGTTCTCCGCTTTTCAGGTGAGGTGAATCGGGTTGCACGGCGGGAAATCCTTACTCAATAACCGGAGCACTGTAATGTTCCGCTTGTCAGGGAGGCTGCATTGAAAAGAGATGTTTACATAACCGGAATCGGGTCCTTTTCCCCCGGGGAACCCATTCCCTTTGCGCGGATTGAAGAAGTCCTGGGTGAGATCACCGATGCTCCGCCCAAACTGCAACGGCGCATTCCCAGGATGCGCAAGGTCATGAGCGAACTGCTGGGGATCGAGTATTCCTACTATGCGATCGATCCCAAGACCGGTGAATCCACCGAATCCAACGTCAGCATGGCCACGAAAAGCGCCCGCAAGGCCCTCGATCAGGCCGGAATCCAGGCCACCGACGTGGATCTCCTGATTTATGCCGGTATTCTCTACGACCACTGGTGCCCGCCCTCGAGCGTGCTGGTGCAGGAGGCGTTGGGTATACCCTACTGCGCCGAGATGTCGATCCACTCCAACTGCACGGCCATTTACAAGGCCCTGCAGGTGGCCACCGACCTCATTGCCATCGGCCGTTATGATCGCGCGCTGCTGACCACATCTCAGATCTCCTCCACGTTCCTGCGCGCGGATTATTTCAATCAACAGGCACTGACCGAGGAGCAGGTGATCCTACGCTGGTTTTTGAGCGACGGTGCCGGGGCGGTGGTCTTGAGCGCGGACAAGCCCGATCGGCCGGCACTCAAGGTCACCGACACCTATCTGGAATCGGTGGGGTTGGGCATTCCCCCCACCATGCGGATGGATGTGGGAGCGGCGCACTGGAGACTCAAGGAGATTTACGAAAAGGGATTGCATCATCTCAGGCAGGACCTGAAGACGGTGGCCAAACTCGCCCCGAAACTGTTCGAAAAAGGCATCAATGAAATGTTGGCGAAAACCCATCTGGATGTGTCCAAGGTCAAGTGCTTCTTCGCCAATATTCCGACCAAGCACCTGATGGACCTGGCCATGGAGGGGCTCCGCAAGGACTGGGGCAATCCAGACCTGCCGTTTTACGCCAAACTGGCTACCCGGGGTTATCAGGGTGCTCCGGCCATCATCATTGCGCTGGATGAGTATTTGCAGCAGGAGTCGATGGCGGATGGCGATTGCCTGGTGAGTTTCGTGACCGAATCGAGCAAGTGGATGCATGCGGGTTTCATCCTGGATTATTGCGCATGAGGAAGAGTCGATGGGGTTCAGGGACGCAAGGACGCGCTCCGGCCTTTTGATGCTTGATAGGGGAACTCGTGAGGGAGACCGGCGTTCCGATGTCAGAGCAAAGTCAGCACCCACAGGATGAGATGACCATGGACCAGGCCAACAACGCCGACAAGGCCGACAACACCGAGAACCGTTGCATCAGTGCGGCGACCGAGTCGCATATTCTGATTCTCAGCATTGACAATCCACCCAACAATACTCTGCCCGCGCGTTTTTTCAGGGAACTTCACCACTGGTTTCAGCAGGCGGAGGGACCGGATGTACAGGCGGTGGTGATCACCGGCCAGGGGCGTTCGTTCAGCAAGGGGGCCGATCTGGCGGAGCTCAACGGGGCTTCGCCGATGCTCGAGGAAACGGCGGTGTTGCAGGCCAACCGGGTGTTTGACTTGATCGCTCGATTCCCGAAGCCGGTGGTGGCCGCGATCAATGGGGCCTGTTTCGGCGGCGGGTTGGAACTGGCGCTGGCCTGTCATCTCCGGGTCTGCTCGGAAAAGGCGCTGCTGGGACTCCCCGAGGTGTCGATCGGACTCATCCCCGGCCTGGGGGGGATTTCGCGGTTGGCTTCGGTGATCGGTCGGGCCAAGGCGTTGGAAATGATTCTCCTGGGAGACATGATTCCCGCTGCCAGGGCGCTTGATCTCAACCTGGTGAGCCGGATCTTCCCCCGCAAGGACTTCATGATTCAGGTACTGAACTTTGTCCGAATCGTTTTGTCCGCCCCTCCGGCGGCGGTTTCGGCCGTGATCGAGCTCTTTCGAAACATCGACGATCCGGATTCCGAGCGTTTTGCGCGGGCTTGTGCCGAAGCCTTTTGTCGGTTGGCACGCGGTCGGGTGACGACATCATGATATGCTATCAAACCTGGCCGCTGGAACTGAGCGCATCCGAATTCACTGTGGGCCGGTGGGGAATCTGCCGGCTTGAACGGTCCCAAGACGGGGGCGCGTTCCTGACCGGGCCCGAGCGTGAGCGGGCGGAGAGCTTCCGTTGCCGACTGAGGCGCGCGGAGTGGCTGGGCGCTCGGGCCGGATTGCGTCGGATGCTTCAGGAAGCCGGAATCGCGCCGCGGCCGTCGGAGTGCAACATCACCAAGGACCGCCGCGGTAAGCCCCTGGTGGATATTGGTGGCGCCGGCGGAGCGAAGCGAGTGGATGGGTCCCTGGCCCACAAGGATGGACTCGCCGGCTTCGCTGCCGTTTGGGACCCCACGGTGAAAATCGGGATCGACCTGGAAGCTGTCAGCACAAAACCATGGCGTTGCCGGCGCGCTTTTGCTACAAGAGGCGATTATTTGTTGGATTCAGAAAGCAGCGACAGTTACTATTGTGTATTATGGTGCTGCAAGGAAGCGGCATCCAAGGCACTTGGCAAAGGGCTCTTGATCGATTTTCGAGAACTGGTGATTTCCGAATCGGCCTCGGGCCGGTTTACCGTTGGTGGGAATGGCAGAGATCTGATGGCTGGCCGCTACCTCCTGTTTGACGGCATGGTGGCGGCGGTGGTGATGATGTCGCACGCCGCCGGCTGTGGTCGCCGGGATCGGTCGGTTCGAACTGGGCGCGGCGGGAACCGTGGGGAGGAAGTTTAATGGCGCGTAAACTCACTGAAGATGACAAACAGAGAATTTTCGAAGAGATCAGGGAATACCTGGCGGATGAACTGGAGATCGACAAAGAGGAAATCACCAGGGACACCCACATCATTGACGACCTCGGTGGCGATTCCATCATTTTTCTGGAAATGATCGAAGAATTCAAGGAGAAATATCAGATCAACATCGAGGTTCGGGCCATTGGCCAGTATATGCTGAAGAACCCCGTCTACACAGTGGGTGAGACGGTCAATGCGATTTTCGACATCATCGAGCGGGGCGATGAATTGCTGGCCGGTCTCGGCGATGACCAATAGGGTGAGGCGGTTTGGCGGAGCGGTTCATGGGTGCGGACAATGAAGCGAAGGTAGCGATCACCGGTATCGGCATGATCACGCCTCTGGGGGTGAATGCCCGGTCCACCTGGGCGGCCCTGTTGGCGGGGCGATCCGGCGTTGGTCCGATCACCAAGTTCGATGCCGCCGGCTGCCGGACGCGGATCGGTGGTGAACTGCCGGCTGCCTACCTGGAATTGGAAAAGAAGCACACGACCAAGCGGGTGGAAAAGATGACCGTTCGCGCCACCCGCATGATTCGGATCTGTGCCTTGGAAGCTATCGCCGACAGTGGCCTCGATTCGGAAAGGATCGATCAGGATCGGGTTGCGGTCATCATTGGCACCAGCGGTTCCAGCGTACGCAGTCCGATTGATCGGGAAACACCGCGAACGGCCAAGTTTCGCATCATTCGTGAAATGGTCAACGCCATGCCGGCCTGGATCAGTCTGGATCACGGTTTCAAAGGACCGAGCTATACGGTGTCGGCCGGAAGTTGTTCCAGTGCGGTGGCCGTTTCTCAGGCCTATGACCTGATCCGCTCCGGCGCCGTCGATCGGGCGGTTACCGGAGGGGCGGATTATCTGCTGACCGAAAACAACGTGAAACGATGGAACAGCAGGGACCTGCTGAGCACGCGCAACGACAATCCGGAGCAGGCGGTGCGGCCGTTTGATCGATCCCGCGATGGTTATGTGCTGGCCGATGGAAGCTGCGCCCTGATGCTGGAATCGGCCATATCGGCCAAGGCCAGGGGTGCCCACATCTACGCCTGGCTGGTGGCGGCGGCCACGCGATCAGATGACGGATGCTCGGTTGAGTCCGCTCGGGAAGGCGTCGGCCTGGCCGCAACCTTGGAGCTGGCCATCCGGCAGTGCGGTTTGCCAAAAACCGCGATCGGCTATGTGAGTGCCAACGGCAGTGCCGTGGTGCGGGAAGATCTCCATGAAACCCGAGCGTTGAAGCAAGTGTTCGGCGACCATGCCCGCAAGCTCCTGGTCAGTTCGCAGAAATCCATGCTGGGCCACAGTATTGGTGCGAGCGGAGCGATCGAGCTGGCGGTGACCGCGCTGGCGCTGGAATCCGGCAAGTTCCCACCGACCATCAATTACCATGAGCCGGACCCGGAATGCGATCTGAACTTCGTCTCCAATAGCATGGTCGAAGCCCCTTCCATCACCGCGGCCTTGTCCCTGACCTTCGCTCGCGGCGGCCACAGCAATGTCATGGTGCTGGCCCGGGCGCGGTAATAATCTTGTGGGCGGGGAGGTATGCTTGTGAAGGCTTAAAAGTTTCATTTCCGCGCGGAGACGCGGAGGTTGATTTCAGTGCTCATCTCCGCGCTCTCAGCGCCTCCGCGGGAACACAAAACGTAACTTCTCAAGCTAAACAGGTATAGCTGGTTGGAGTACCAGGACAGAAAACGTGAGCGCCGTCATTCCACCAACCATGTTTCCTCCGGACCTGGATGTCCCCATTCGGGTCCAGTACTACGAAACCGATCGCATGGGGGTGGTCCATCACGCCAACTATCTACGCTATTTTGAAACCGCTCGAATGGAGCAGTTTCGCAACTGGGGGCGTCCCTATGAGAAAATTGAAGACGCCGGCTGTTTTCTGATGATCACCGATATGGAGTGCCGGTGCAGAGCTCCGGCTCGGTTCAGCGATCTTATTCGGGTGCGGGTGCGGGTCACCCGCATGACCAATTACCGAATTTTTCACCAGTACACAATTGTCGATCTAAATGATAAACTTCTAACCAGAGGCAAAACCGTACTGGCCGCCGTGGATGGGGATGGTTACCCTATTAACCTGATGCTTTTTCTGCAAGGCATCGGCTCAGACTAACCTCGAACCAGGGACTGATATGGAAGAGCCGATCAAACAGCTGAAACTCCAGAACCCTCCGTGTGCCTTTCTGATTCCCGGGATTGCTGTTTCCTACCAGCCTTCGGTGGTTTTTCTCAAAAATTCGATGGTTTTCCGTAACCGTGCCAAAGCAGCGGGTCTGGCTGGGCTGGTGCAAACCATCCTCGGCTCCGAAACCGATCAGCCTGAGTTGTGGGATGACGACAATTTAAATTTGCAGAAACTGTCCTATGTGGTCAACGCCACGGTGAGCGATCAGTGTCTGGAGTCGGGGCTTATCCCGAGCGTCATTGTGGGCTACAGCATGGGGATTTACGCTGCCCTCTACGCGGCCGGTTTTTACAGCTTCGAAACCGGTCTGGAGATCGTGGAACGCGCTTACTACCTGGTCCGGGGCCATTGCCGGAGTCAAGGTCGGGAATATGGGATGGGGCTCCTACTGGGTTTCACCGAGGAAGAAATCGAATCTCTGCTGTTGCCGGCTACCGGTGGACAAGTCATGATCGCCATGCGCAACGGTATCCGCAGCTTCATCCTTGCCGGTGAGAAGGAAAGCCTCAAGGCGTGTCTGGCCGACGCCCACCGGAAGGGCGCCATGGGGGTGCGCGAACTGGCCGCCAAGCACCCCTACCACACCGGTTTGCTCCAGGGGATGGAGCAGGATTTTGTCGCATACCTGCATTTGATCCCGTATCTCGAACCGCACACACCGGTCCCATCGCTGGTGACCGGGCGGGTGATCGACCGCTCCATCGTCGCGGAAGAGATCGCCCGGGCCATGTGTTCCCCGCTGACACTGGATGCCGTGGTCATTTCCCTGACGGAGCGGTTTGGGATTGAGTACGGGGTGGACATCGGTCCCAAACAATCGATGAAGAAGCTGGTCCGCTACATTGATGATTCCCTGCGAGTGGAACACTACCTTGAGGCGCTCCAGTCATGAACGTGGGACTGGTCGGCTACGGCAAGATGGGGGCCGGGATCTTCCGGTTGCTCGCCGGCAGGGACTTCGGCACGGTGGTCCATGGCCGTGACCAGAACAAATGTTGCGAGCATGCGGAACGCTACTTCAAGAGCCTGGAACGGGCCGTGAAACGGGGGCGGCTGGCCCCGGACGAATACGACGCCAAACTCCGATCGATCAAATTCACCGCCGACTATGCCGATTTGGCGCATTGTGATCTGGTCATTGAGAGCGCGGTGGAGGATCAGGCCACCAAACTGGAAATCTTTCGGCGATTGGAGGATGTCACCCGGCCCGACGCAGCGCTGGTCACCAACACGTCATCCCTGTCCATCAGCCAGATGGCGGCCCACCTGGTTCATCCGGAACGGTTTTGCGGGCTGCACTTTTTCTATCCCGTACCGTTGATCGATCTGGTGGAAATCATCCGAACCGATTCCGCCCCTTCCCAACTCATCGAGCGACTCCGCGCCCTGGCCGCGGCCTTGGGCAGGAAATCCATTACCGTCAAGGATGCACCCGGATCGATGATCAATGCAATCCTCGGTTATTACTACATCGAATCCTTGTATGTTTTGGAAGAGGGTAAGATGGGGCCGTCCGCCATCGATCGACTGGCGAAGCGGTTTTTCTACGTGGGGCCCTGCGAGTCGATGGACATGATCGGGACCGATTTTCTCGTTGATGCCCTGAAACGTTCCGCCACGCCAGGTTCGATTTGTCCGCTGCGGTGGGACTTGAACCCCGATGGTTCCGTCATGGCTGAGACCGCGGCAAGTGCCGACAGCTTCTTCGCCCCTGCTCTCTTGACTCGATTGCTCGCTGCCGGTCGCCTGGGACGCAAGACCGGGCGGGGGATTTATCTCTACCAAAACGAAAAACCCCACGACGATGAACTCGGGTTCTACCACAGTCCCAAGGCGCCGTATCTGGCGCCTCGGTGGCAGACCGAGGAAATGATCAGCCTGAGACTGCTGCACGCCGTGCTCAACGGTTCACTCCAGTGCCTGGCCAAGGGCATGGCCAGCGCCGAAGACATCGATATCGGCGTGCGGGAAATCCTGCAGATGAAAGATGGCCCCTTCACTCTCATGGAAACCATGGGAGACGCTAAATTCGAGAGACGGTGCAAGGAACTGACAGCGATTGCGGGGGAGCGCTTTCAACCGCATCACCTTCCGCCTACCCATTTCCATCCTTGAAGGGTAACGGCGGAATCAAGCCATAGCCATTGGCCCAAACCCACAATCGCCGGGCCTGATGGCTCAGCGGTCGGTCAAACGGGGAGCAACCTCTAGCGTGATGCCAGCAGACCAGTGTGTAGATCCGTTGATCCGGTTGGACGCGGCGACCAAGGATTACCCCATGGGGGAGACCACGGTCCATGCCCTGAGGGGGGTATCCCTGGCGATTTGCTCGGGCGAATTTATTGCCGTGTGGGGGCCGTCGGGTTCAGGGAAGACGACTCTGCTCAATCTGATCGGCCTCATCGACCAGCCCACTGCCGGACGCATTGATTTCGAAGGCCACGCGGTGGTGGGGCTTTCGGACAACCAGCAGTCGGAGCTGCGCAATCGTAAAATTGGATTTGTTTTCCAGCAGTTCAACCTGGTGCCGGTGCTCTCGGCGCTGGAAAATGTGATGCTCCCCTTGCAGATCCAAGGGATTTCGGGAAAGCGGGCGGTTTCCATGGCGATGCACAGACTGCGGCAGGTCGGTCTCGGGGGGCTGGAAACACATCGGCCGGACAAGCTCTCCGGCGGCCAGCAGCAGCGGGTGGCCGTTGCCCGGGCCCTG
>Ga0100398_1003307_pt1 | contig 13232 bp, 12 predicted proteins | sample CryGeymeta201522_FD_81568 | JGI IMG/M metagenome (GOLD analysis project Ga0100398, IMG submission 81568) | Groundwater microbial communities from Crystal Geyser aquifers in Utah, USA - Crystal Geyser metaG 2015-22 | ecosystem: Environmental > Aquatic > Deep subsurface > Groundwater | place: USA... | reverse complement strand
TGCCCATGTTTTCCGCGCCGAATCGAAGGCCCGGATGGCGATGGCGCGGTAATCCCCGCTTGGGAAGTGCAGCAGGTTGTCTTGGATATTGCCGCTGCCCCCCAAGACCGGGCGCGTCTGCGAGGTGCCGGTGAACTCTTCCCACTCCTCGCATCCGACCAGCCGCTCCTTCAGGCGGCGGTGCCGGACGCTCCATTCGCCGAACTCGAAATCGAAATCCGCCGCGATGGCGGAAGCGTGTGACATCGGCGCAATCTTTCGGTACTCGGAATGAGATTGTTCACCTTAGGTTCTCATTCCATTCACGTGTCAAAAAGAATCTCGCGCCAGCGCGCGCCCGTTTGCGGAACGTCCTCAACGCGTCGTGACCCCGTCCCGCAAAAACGTGATCCCACGGCTGTCGCGTTCCCTGCTAGCCTAAGACAAGGGAAGATCGGGACGGGGAGACACTCACCATGAAACACGCGTTCACGGCAGCCCTGGCGCTGGTCGCGGCGCCGGCCTTTGCCGATGGCGAGACAGTCACGATCCGCGGCGAACTCGTTGATACCTGGTGCTATTTCTCGGGCGTCATGGGCGGCACCGAGGCCGTTCAGGGCACGGCGCACCATACCTGCGCGCTGTGGTGCTCGGCGGGCGGAATTCCCGTCGGACTGCTGGCCGAGGACGGCACGGTCTATATGATCCTCGCCATCGGCGGTGACGATCAGAGCGCATCGGGCCAGACACAGCTGGAACTGGCTTCTCACGAGGTCACCGCCGCAGGGCGCGTCTTTGCGCGCGACGGGTTGAACTATCTGGTTGTCGACCAGATCGTCGAGGATCATGGGATAACAAACATCAATCACTCCGATTTCGGCTCCGTCCCCGGCTTCGCCATCCCGAATCCGGAAGGATGAGACCATGATGAAATATATCGCCCTTTTCACCGCATTGCCCTGTATTGCACTGGCCCAGGACGGTCCGTTTTCCGAAGGCTCGGAAGCGCGCAGTTGGAACCTTGCTTGGGAACAGCCGGCCCGGTTCGAGGCGACAGTGGTCGATATGCTGTGCGAAATAACGGGCGATTGTGCCAATGAATGCGGCGCCGGGCGGCAGCTTGGCTTGCTGCGGGCTGCCGATGGGGTGCTGACCTATCCGAACAAGAACAATCAGGGCATCTTCACCGGCGCGGCGGTCGACCTTGCGCCATTTTGCGGGATGCAGGTCGAGGTTGATGGCTTGCTGATCGAAGACGACTATATCGGCGCGACCAACATCTACCAGGTGCAGATGATCCGCACGCTTGGAGATGAGACGTGGAAGACCGCCGATGGCTGGACCGATGCCTGGGCACTGGCCTACCCCGATGCTGCGGCGCAAGAGGGGCGCTGGTATCGCAATGATCCGCGGGTCGTATCGTTGCTGGAAGCGGCTGGCTATCTTGGCACCGGTGAAACCTGGCAAGAGGCATGGGAGTTGACCCGTTGATCCGCATCGCGACGATCCTGCTGCTTTGCGCCGGAGCAGCTTCGGCTCAGGACCTGACCGACGGGATCGGTGGAGCCTTCACCCTGATTGATCAGACCGGCACCGAACGCACGGAAACGGACCCGGACGGGCTACACCAATTGGTCTTTTTCGGCTACGCGAATTGCCAGGAGATCTGCTCGGCCGCCCTGCCGCTGATGGCCTCCACTGTCGAAATGGTGACAGCGCAGGGTGGCGCATTGCGGCCCGTGATGATCACCGTCGACCCTGCCCGCGACACGCCCGAGGCGATGGCGGCGGCACTGGCCGTTTTTCACCCCGATTTCGTAGGCCTCACGGGCAGCGAGGACGCCCTGCAGATCGCTTATGAGGCATACGAGGTCGAGTTCGAGGAGCTTTTCGTCGATCCCTTCCATGGCACGGTATTCTCCCACGGCTCATTCATCTACCTGCTGGATGGCGAGGGAGCGGTGCTGACCCTGCTGCCACCGGTTCTTGGGCCTGAGATGATGGCACGGATCATAAGCGGCTACCTGGAGGCAGGCTGAACCATGGATCGCAGGCGTTTTCTGATCGGTGCTGGAGCGCTGGCGCTGGTCGGAGCGAGCTTCGCAGTCACCGGCGGACGAAACCTGTTCTGGTCGATATTATCCGAGGATGTGGCCGATCGTATCGACGTCGAAACGGCCCATCGGCTGGCGGAGGCCGGCGACATCGTGCTGATCGACATCCGCCGCCCGGATGAGTGGGCGGCCACGGGAAGCCCCGCCTCAGGCCATCGCCTGGACATGCGGCGCGAAGATTTTTCCGACCGATTGCTGGAGCTTGTCGGGGGTGATCTGGATGCACCCATAGCCTTGATCTGTGCCCGTGGCGTACGGTCGTCGCGGTTGACGAACCAATTGACGGCAGCGGGATTCACGCGCGTCATTGACGTGCCGGAGGGCATGTTGGGCTCTGCCGCGGGACCGGGATGGATCCGCGCCAGCCTGCCGGTGGATCGCGGATGAGGTGGCGCGCGGTCGGATCCGCCGTCCTTGCGACAGCCTGCATGACTGGCGCGGCAGTTGCGGAATGTGCGGCTGTGACGGGGCCTTGCACGGTTCCCATGGGAGAATATCACATAGCCCTGCCCGAGGGTCCCGGCCCCTTCCCGGCTGTCCTGATGCTGCATGGCGCAGGCGGGCGCGGGGCGGGAATGGTCGAGATGCTCGCCTCGACCATGACGTCGCGCGGATATGCGGTGATCGGGCCGCAGGGTCTGCCACGGCCGGGCGGGCGGGGCAACTCGTCGTGGTCGTTCCACCCCGAGCGTGAGGCATTCCGGGACGAGGCCGCCTTCCTGTCCCAGATCCTGGACGACGCCGCGACCCACCACGAAGTCGACCGTCAAACGGTGCTGATAGCCGGATTTTCCATCGGCGGATCCCTGGTGTCTTACCTCGCCTGCTACAACCCTGAGATCGCGCGCGCCTATGCGCCGGTTGCAGGGTCCTTCTGGCGCCCGCATCCAGCTCTGGAAGCCTGCGCTGGACCAGTCGACGTGCTGCACACCCATGGCTGGATGGATGGCACGGTGCCGATCGAAGGTCGCGTGTTCCGCGGTGGCGAAATACGACAGGGAGATGTCTTCGCCTCCATGGAAATCTGGCGCGTAACCAATGGATGCGCCGCCTCCGCGCCCGATGTTACAACCAATGAAGGACTTTACTGGAATCGCATCTGGACGTCCTGCGAGACCGGATCGCTTCAATTTTCACTGCACCCGGGGGGGCATTCGATACCGCGCGGATGGGCGGACATGGCACTCGACTGGTTCGAATCCCTCTGAACAGACAATCCACCGCGACGACGCTGACCCCCGACCGCACGAGCATGTCGTCATTCTGCCGCCTCGGGCATCGCACGCAAAGTCTGATGCAACTCGGCGCGGTGCGCACGGGCGGCTCGGATGATCTGAGGGGTGGCGTAGATCTCAGGCGTTCCGAGGGCGCGGGCGGTGGCACGAAACCGCGTCAGACGAAGGCCCGACAGCGCGGAAAGCGGCACCGCAAGCGCCAGTGACAGTGTAATGGGAAGCAGCCAGAGCGATACGACCCCCGCTGCCATTCCGATCGCAAGACCAAGGCCTGCAACCGTCTCCAACCCGTGGAAGCGAAGCATGGTCCAGACCGAATGGTTTCCGCCCGACCGGACCTGCGGCAACCATTCGATCCGGCGTCCCAGCATTGTCCGGATCACGGCGAGGGTCTGCTGCACCATCAGGATCGGCGCATAGAGGATCGAGAGCGCCAACTCGGTCACCAGCGACACCCCGAAGCGCCACGGACCGCCCAGATCCGTCAGCCGCAACCCGATCCCGCCGATGGCCGCAGCACCCAGCGCCTTGGGAGCGAGCAACATTCCATACATCAAAACCAGCAGGGCCGAGGAATGCACGGCTTCCATCTGCGGCCATTGCACCTGCGGATTGCGGCCCGAAAAATAGACGATCACATTGTTGTCGGTGCCGGTGCCGATCAGCGCCCAGACCATCAGCAACGCGAACCATGCCGGGCTGAGCAGGTAGCTGACCGCGCCGTGGAACAGGTGAAAGCGGGTCACGGTGTGGAACCCGTTGGACGCCAGGAGAAGCAGGTGCTGCAGGTTGCCCTGACACCAGCGCGCATCGCGCCGCACATAGTCGATCAGAGTGGCGGGCACTTCCTCATAGCTGCCCTTTATGCGCGGACTGAAGCGCACGCCCCACCCGGCGCGGCGCAGCAGGCCCGCCTCCACGAAATCATGGCTGAGGATCAGCGCCGCGCGACGGCCGCGCATTTTCGGCAATCCTGCCGAAGCCGCGAAGGCGGCGGTGCGGATGATTGCATTATGTCCCCAATAGTTGCCTTCACGATCCGCCCAAGTCGCCAGCCCTTCTGCCAGCACAGACCCATAGATCGTGGAAGCGAATTGCTGCACCCGGGCGAAAAGGGTTTCGGCGCCGATCAGTTGCGGGAAGGACTGGATCAGGCCGGCGGTGGGGTCGGCGACGAGTTCGTCGGTCAGCGCCACGATAGCCTCGCCCGACATCAAGCTGTCGGCATCCAGAACAAGCATGGCCCCAAAGGCCCCGCCCCAACGCTCCACCCAATCGGCGAGGTTGCCGACCTTGCGATCGATGTTCTCGGGACGACGCCGATAGTGCAGGCGGATGCGGCCCGGCAGCCGCGCCCGCAATGTGGCGAAGGCCCGCAATTCCTGCTCTGCGGTGGCCGCATCACGGGTATCGGAAAGGATGAACAGGCTGAAGCGGTGCACTGTGGGATGCGCGTCCAATGCCTCAAGCATGGCGCAGGCATTTCCGAAGACATCGGCCGGCACCTCGTTATAGCAAGGCACCAACAGGGCCACCTCCATCGGGGCGCCGTCGGTGGGCAAAGCGCGCGGGGCGCTGTTGAAAAGGCGCAGGACACCCACGGTCACGGTCGCCACCGAAAGCGAGATCCAGAAGAACGTCAGCGCGATGAGGGCGATCAGCATGATCTCGAACCCGGTCAGCCCATCCGTTGCGAACCAGCCCGCGAAGGTCGCCACCAGCGCTGAAGTTGCCGCCAGCGCGGGCAGGAACGTCGCCAGCCGCCATAGCCCCGAACGGGCGCCGCCGAGGCCGGGGGCGAGCCTGTCGCGATAGGGGGTGCGCAAGTTCTGGATCGGTCGCGCAAGAGGGGCTTCCGGCGGCATGTAGGGCTCGGCCATTCGCGGCGATTCAATCGCCACGGGAGTCACCACACTCATGCGGACCACCGGTAGAGCCAGACCTCTGTCACCGTCTCTTCCCCCTGCAAGAGCTGCGCGCGCAGTTCCATCGACGTCTCTTCGCCCGGTTGCAGGGAAAACGTCAGCCGCAGTCCTCCGGTTCCCGGATTGCGTTCGAGAACACCGTCGGAGACCGCTCCACGGTTGGTCTGAACGATACGGGTATAATCCTCGGGCGCGCCCGAAAGGCGTTGGTGTTCGGCGAAATCGATGGCGACCAGTGTGGCGGAGCGGTCGTAATTGCCGCCGATGGCGGTATTCAGAACCGGTGCGACATCGCGCGGGCGCGCGGGTTCATGACACCATTCCATATCGTAGCTGAAGCGATGCTCCCGGCCCGCGTGCAACCCGTCGCGGGGGCGCCAATAGGCGACGATATTATCGTAGATCTCCAGCTCAGACGGGATTTCCACAAGTTGCACGGAGCCATGTCCCCAGTCGTCTCCCGGCGTTATCCAAAGGGAAGGGCGTTCTTCATAACGGGCTTCGAAGTCTTCGAAATCCGCGAGGCGGCGGGCGCGCTGCATCAGGCCAAAGCCGCGCGGGGCCGCGTCGATGAAGGAGGAAACCTCGAGTTGCCGCGGGTTCTTGAGGGGACGGAACAGCACCTCTCCGGCGCCATTGTGAATCATCAGGCCGTCGCTGTCATGGACGGCGGGGCGAAAATCGTCATGGCCCGCCCTGTTGGTCTGGTCGAAGAGGAACATCGAGGTCAGCGGCGCAAGGCCCACATGGGGCAGGTCCACACGGGGGTAGAGCGTAGCTGTCACGTTCATCCGCGTCACATCCCCGGGATCGATGCGAAAAGTGTAAGCGCCAGTGCAACTTGGCCCGTCCAACAACGCGTGCAGGGTTTGCGTCGCATCACCGGGGCGCGGCGCCTCCAGCCAGAAGCGCGTGAATTCAGGGAACTCCTCTCCTTGATCGCCGCCTGTGTTGATCGCGAGACCGCGCGCCGAAAGGCCGTAATTCATGCCAGCGCCTATAGCACGGAAGTAGCTTGCCCCTTGGAATACAGCAAACTCGGTGAACCGGTTCGGGGTTTCAAGCGCTGCGCGCAAGCGCAAGCCGGAATAGCCCATCGTGTCGTCAATGGGCAGATCGGGGAACTGGTCGGTTGCATCGAACAGAGACAGGTCGAAGGCGAGGGTGCGGGCAGTGCCATCCTCGACCACGTTCACTTCCACCGGACGCGGAAAATAAAGGCCCGGGTGGAAGAAATCGACCTTGAATGGGCGATCCTCATCCATCCAGAGACCGCGCCGAGGGTTGAACCACATCATCCGGTATTCGTCATAGGTCAGATCGCGCCAGCCTTGCGGCACTTGCGGCAGGGGCGCGAAGGCCAGCTGTGACAATCGCATCGCCTCGGCTTCAAGCCACGCCCGATCGAACCGATGCCCGGTACCATCGCGGAACATCGGCATGCCAAACGCTGGCCTGCTGGCGAAGGCCACCGCCAGCAATGCAAGTGATGAGCGACGTGAGAGGTTCATCCTTTGTCCCGCCACGGTTGCGACTTGATCCACGCCAAACCATAGGCGACCGCCAGCAGCAAAGCCACGCCGGTGAGGTTGACCAGCACCGTGTGCCACGCCGCCTCGCGGCCCCATTCATCAAGCCAGAAACCATTCAATCTGGCCAGCAGCATGGAAAACACGAAGACTGCAAGGCTTTGCTGACCGATCTTCATCATGAAGTGAACCACACGATCCCAGATGCGGGAGACAAGGCCAGTTCCGCGGGCGATCAGACGCTTCCCCCCCTCGCCCACGGCCACCCAGGCAAGGTAGGCGAGTGAGAGGAATTGCAGGTAGCGAAGCAGACCAAAATCTGTCTTCGTAATCCAGATCCTGTTGGCGGTGCGCCAGGCGATGACCGGGTTGCCCTCGGCGGCAAGTCCGAACCAGTCGCGCTCGAACGCGCGCACGCCAATGTTGCTGAACGGTACATTGGCGATCACGACGACAAGCGCCAACCCGATCAACCATGGCTTCACGGGCGGTTTGGGCAGCCAGCCGATCATCAGCGCGAAGCCCGTGAAAAACACCAGTTGCCAGCCGAAGGGGTTGAAGAACCACTGGCGATCCGACCACGGCTCTGCCGGGAAGGACAGGGCCAGATGCTGGACACCCAACATCTCCAGAAGCCGGGATTGGGCGAAGACCCAGACGGTCACCAGAATGGCCGCCACCAGCCACAGGTTGACCCGCGCCAGCAGCATCACGACCGGCATCATGGCGAGAATCACAAGGTACATCGGCAGGATGTCGAAGTAATTCGGCACGTATCGCAGCGTCATCAGCCCAAGAAACTCGGGCATCGGATCGTTGAAGAAGGGATAAAGGTTCAGTTGGCCGACATAGTCCCGCTCGCCTGATCCCACCATGTTGAGCGCGATGGTCGTGGCGGCGATGGCGAAAAACATGCCGATATGCGCCCAGTAGACCTGCCAGCAACGATAGGCGACGCGGGCTGTGCCCATGCTCCAACCGGCGCGCTCGAAGGTGCGTCCGAAGGCAATAGCCGAGGCCATGCCCGAGCAGAAAACGAACATCTCAGTGGCATCCGAAAAGCCCCAGCGGGCAGGGATCCAGGACGTGAAGAAATTTCCCGGCGTATGCGCGAAAAGGATGATGATCATCGCCATGCCCCGAAAGAAATCGAGGCGCGGATCGCGTGTCGTGGCTGGCGTCGCGACGGCCGGGGCAGAAGCGGAGGCAGAGGCAGATCGGGAGGTGCTGAATGGGGGAGTTATGCTGACCATGATGAGGCGCGGATGTCCGTTATTCAGCAGGCACGCGCAAGGGGTTGGCCGCTAGCTCGGCCATATTCCGCCGCGTTGCAGCGAAACTGTCGTCGCGGCCTGCACGGCGCGTTGTCCGCTCGTCAAGCATCGTCAGCGCATCGTCCATCCGACCGGCACGGATGCCTGCATCGATGGTCAGACGCTCGAAGACGTCGCGCTGCGCATGAGAACCACCGACCAATTGCATGTGCCGCCGGGCGCGGCTGAGATTGCGGAAGGCGACGTCATAATGGCCGTCGCCGAAGGCCTCCAGTCCACGCGCAGCGGCAGTGCCCGGATTACCCATACGCATTCCGGCATCGGACCCGGCGCGGGCACCGTCGGCGGCGATGCGCGCGACCAATTCGGCAGCGGCCTCTTCCCGTCGCCCACCGATCAGCGCCAGAAGGTAGTGCAGATCGGCAAAGATCAGGCTGCCATCCTCGGTTCGGCTCTGGGAGGTATCGGCCAGTTCCTCCCAGCGTGTGCCCACATCCACCCCATCCAGTTCCAGTCGCATCAGAAGCGAGGTGGCGTTGGAGATGTCTCGATAATCGTCCGTGTGTTCGGCCCGGATGAGAGTGTCGTATAGCTCCAGCACGGTGTCGGTCTGGCCGAGATCCAGATGCATCAGCGCTTTGTGCCACCAGACATGGAAGCGGAAATTGTTGCAATGGGCCCAGGCCGCCTCGCGCCCAGACAGCCAGCGAAGTCCCTTGTCGGGATTGCCTGTCATGTCATAGACATGGGCCACGGCATGCAGGCCCCAGGCATCGTCCGGCGAGATCTCGAGCGCAGCAGAACCCGCAGAGGCGGCGCGACCATATTCGCCCGTCTCCTCCAGCGTGAAAGCATGGCATCCCAACACATAGCCGCGCGCGGCGTGGTCCTCGGCATAGGCGTGCAGTACCGCCTCGATCGAGCGGCGCATACCCTGCGCGTCCCCAAGACGAAGCGGATCGCTTGGTTGATCTTCATTGCCAGCGCGTCGTCCGGCGCAAGATCCAGAACGCCGTCGAGAATGGCCACGGACTTCGTTGGAAAGCCCGCTATCCAGACGTCCAGCGCATCGATAAAGGCACGTTCGCGATGGGAGACGGGGCGGTTTGCATCGCTTCTGCGAGCGGCGGCGCAGGCTTCCTGCGCCGTGGCGACCAGCTCGCGGCGCGCCAGCAGAAGCAGGAACAGGCCCTTGGTCGCATGGGCCAGCGCGAATTCGGGCTCAGCCTCAAGCGCGGCGGCCAGATGGGTCGGCGTTGCGGCGCCATGGGCAAGAAACGCAAGTTGAGTTGCGTTCCACGCAGTCATCGCCGCTTGTGATGCCACGGTGGTCTGTTGGCCAAAGCCGTCGATCTGCGCCATGTCTCGTGTCCAGTCGTGGAAATCCCTTACCATTGGCCTAGCCGATGAAGCCGCTTCCGCGAAGGGCTGCGACGCCAAGTTGACGGACATGTGAGACACCGGGACCAGCGCGTGAACGGGCTTCCGCCGACGATCGGCGGGTTTTCGCGTGATCAGGCGGCGCGCGCCCAAGGTGCGCGCGAGGTGCCTAGAGGTCGGGCAGATCGCGAACCCCTGCGAGCCAGGCGAGGACATCCTCGGTATCCTGCCCAAGCGCAGGCGGCGGGCGGCGATAGCTCACCGGGGTGGCCGAAAGCTTCAGGGGATTTCCGATCAGTTCCACACCGCCGCGGTCGATGCCGGGCCGCGCCATATCGATGCGCATGCCGCGCGCCGCCACCTGGTCCGAGGCAAAGGCTTGGTCCACGGTATTGACCGGCCCGACCGGCACCTTTCGCGCCTCCAGCCCGGCAACGATCTCGGCCCGGCTCCGGGAGGACATCAGATCTTCGAGGATGGGGATAAGCGTCTCGCGGTGATCAAGACGTGCGGGGTTGGTGGCATAGAGCGGGTCCACGGCCAGGTCGGGCCGCCCGAGAAAATCGCAAAAGCGCGCATATTGCAGGTTGTTTCCCACTGCCACCAGGACGTGGCCATCAGCACAGGCGAAGGTCTGGTAGGGCACGATGGTGGCGTGTTGGTTACCGCGCCGGGTGCGCGGCTTGCCGGTGGTCAGATGCGCCACGCCTTCGTTGATCATCCACGCGATCGACGCATCCACGAGGCTGAGGTCGATATGCTGTCCCTGCCCCGTGCGGTCGCGATGATGCAGCGCGGCAAGGATGCCGGTGGTCGCATACATGCCCGTCATCACGTCAGCGATGCCCACGGCGACCTTCATGGGGGCGCCATCGGGCTCTCCGGTCAGCGCCATGATGCCGGAAAAGCCTTGCGCCATGAGGTCATAGCCGGGCTTGTCGCGGTTCGGGCCGGTTTGCCCGAAGCCGGAGATGGAACAATAGATCAGTTCCGGATGCGCCTTGCAGAGAGCCGCGTGGTCGAGGCCGAATTTCCTTAACCCGCCAGGCTTGAAGTTCTCTATGCAGATGTCGGCGCGTGCCGCGATGGCACGCACGATATCCTGCCCCTCGGCGGTGGCGATATCCACCGCCACTGAAAGCTTGTTGCGGTTGGAAGACATGAAATAACTCGACAGATCAGTGGGTTGGCCATCCTCTCCCATTGCGAAGGGCGGCCCCCATGCGCGGGTGTCGTCGCCACGCTCCGGATGCTCGATCTTCAGGATGGTCGCGCCCAGATCCCCGAGCGCCTGGGTGCAGGTCGGCCCTGCGAGAATACGAGAGAGGTCAAGGATGATCAGGCCGTCGAGTGGGCCTTTAGATGCGGCCATCATAGCCTCCCTTTTCGATCTCGCAGGCGATGACCGTGTAGGTGTCGGCGATCAGCGCCGTCTCGATCGCCGCCCGTAATCCTGCGCGGTCGCGCACGGTCACGCCCCGCCCTCCCATGGCCTGAGCAATCATGGCGATGTCGTGGCGACGGGGATAATCCACGGCAGCATTGGTCAACTGGCGCTGGCGCTGTTTCAACTCTATCAGGGCCAGCGACGCATCCACGAAGACGATGATGATCGGCCTCAGGCCCATTTCCGCGGCCGTAGTCAACTCGCCCGCCACCATCAGGAAACCGCCGTCGCCCACGAAGGCCACGGCGGGGCAGGCAGGGTCCGCCAGCGCCAGGCCCATGGCCATCGGCACGGCGCAGCCCATGGTGCACAGACCCGTCGACTGGATCAGGCTTCGCTCCCGCGAACAGGACCACATCTGGCTGAGCAGGATGCGATGCGCGCCTGAATCCACGCTGACGCGAGTATCGCCGGGAAGGGTGGCACGAGCCTCCGCGATGACGCCCGCCGGACCCCAGTCGTCCGCATGCGGGAAGGTGCGCGCGAGGTCGGTCTTCAGCGCCGCGACCATGTCGCCTGCCCATGTCTGTCGCGGAGTAACTTGCGCCAGTGCCTCAAGGGCCGCGCCGGTATGCGCCACGAAACTCAGCGTCGCCTGATGCATGTAATGCCGGTTCGGCACGGCCGCGATGTCGATGACACGTTGCGAAGCCGGGTCCCATGCCTCGCGCCAGCCTGGGCGCATCTCGATCGGGTCATAGCCCACCAGCAGGATCAGGTCGGCCTGCGCCACGAAGGGTAGCAGATGGCTGTCGGCCAACGGCGACAATCCGGCGCCGCCAAGGGCCAGCGGATGGTCCTCGGGCAGCACGCCCTTGGCCTTGTAGGTGGTTATGACCGGAACGCCGAACCGTTCGGAGAAGATGCGCAAAGCGGCCCCGGCGTCGTCCGCCAAGACGTCAAGGCCCGCCAGGATGATCGGGCGCTGCGCCTCGGCCAACCAGTCGCGCGCCTGCGTCAGCGCGGCACCGGCAGGCGCAACCGGAGCGCCAAATGCGCGCCTGCGTCCCTGGGGAACCGAGGCCGCATCGGCCACTGCGATCGGCACATCGATCAGCACCGGACCCTGCCGCGGCTCTGTCGCGATTGCCAAGGCCTTGTCGGCGATGGTATCGGCCTCGCCCGCTGTCAGGGTGAAGGTTGCCTTGGTGATCGGCGCCAGCACGGCGCGATGATCCAGCACCTGGTGGGTATAGGTCAGCGCCTCATCCGGATCGACACAGCCGGTCAGCACGATCATCGAAACCCGGTCCTGTTCGGCATTGGCGATCACGTTGACCGCATTCATCAGTCCGGGGCCAACGGTCGCAATCAGCACCACCGGAGCGCCATCGACATGGTGGACACCCTCGCCGATGAAGCCACCCGCATTCTCGTGCTTGACCAAATGAACCGCGATCCCTGCCCGGATGAGCGCGTCCACCAACGTCAGCACCTCGCCGCCAGGCATACCGAACGCATGGCGGCACCCGGCCTCGAAAAGCCGCCGCGCCACCAGATCAGCAGCTCGCATTGCTTGAACCATGACGCTCTCCCCTGTTCACAGCGACCGCCCTACACTGAAATTCGGCGCCCGTCCAAGCAGGCTGCGCGACACATCGGCGTGTGCCTGCATTTTCAGCGTGGCGAAAAACGCCGGGGAGTCCGGAGGACGGGGCAGGACCGCTTCACCGCTGCCCCGAGCCAGCGCCATTGCGCGCTTGCACTCCGCCGCGCTACATGGGGTCCAAGGCCGTCAGGAGATTGCCGGGGTGCGGGACCGTGATGACACAGACCTCTGAAACCGAAAGCCGGAAGCTGCTGTCGCGCTTGCAGGCCGTGATGGCCGACGCCTCCGCCGGGCAAGAGCGGCTGGACCGGATCACCCATCTGATCGCGGATTCGATGGACACCGAGGTCTGTTCGATCTACCTGCTGCGCGATCCCGATACGCTGGAACTGTGCGCCACCGAAGGCCTCGACGCCGCCGCTGTCCACGTCACGAGAATGCGTATTGGGGAGGGTCTCGTGGGTCGGGTCGCGCGCAAGGCGCGTCCGATCAACACTGCCAATGCGCCCGCCGAGCAAGGCTTCCGCTACATGCCCGAGACGGGAGAGGAGCGGTATTCGTCGTTCCTCGGCCTGCCGATCCAGCGCCTGGGCGAACGCCTGGGTGTGCTGGTCGTCCAGTCCAAGAACGCGCGCGAATATTCCGATGACGAGGTCTACGCGCTCGAAGTGGTCGCCATGGTCTTGGCCGAGATGACCGAGCTTGGTGCCTTCATCGGCGAGGGCGCGGCCCTGTCAGCCCGCCACAAGAACCAGGTCATGCTGCGCGGAACCTGTGGGCAGGAGGGGGCTGCCAGTGGC
>Ga0100398_1003299_pt1 | contig 13243 bp, 17 predicted proteins | sample CryGeymeta201522_FD_81568 | JGI IMG/M metagenome (GOLD analysis project Ga0100398, IMG submission 81568) | Groundwater microbial communities from Crystal Geyser aquifers in Utah, USA - Crystal Geyser metaG 2015-22 | ecosystem: Environmental > Aquatic > Deep subsurface > Groundwater | place: USA... | reverse complement strand
TAGGGTGGTTCGTTCAGAATACCGGCCATTCGCAGCGTACCGCGGTCGCGGATGTCATCGACACTGGTCTGGGCCTGGGCTGTCGTGATTGTCAGGATGGTCGCGGCCGCAGCCAGAACCCCCTTGAGCACGGATTTCATAGTCATCATGGACACTCCTCTCTGTCGCAAGCGGCCGGAGGTCGCCCGACCAGTTGTGGAAGCTGTGGACGGGCCACCCTCGGCCCGCCCTGCGACAACACGACCGTCAAGCAGGCAACAAGGCAATACAAGAAAACGGGGCCAACCTACAAAAATTATTGTGAATGTCTGTTGGTGTCGGCCCGATGTGCCAAAAATGTTGGCATCAGAAATTCATCCTCCAACATTTATTGCATTTCCGCAGCGCTTTTTTGGATCGAAATGCCGGCCCCTCTGTCGTTACGCTGTGAGGGCGAATGTTGACCGGCGGCTTTGCCCGCCGCGCCCATCGTCTAGGAGAGGCCCGTGGCACCGAGCACATCATACGACCTGATCATTGTTGGCGGCGGCATCGTCGGTGCCTCTGTTGCCTGGCACGCCACGCAGGCGGGATTGCGCACGCTGGTCATTGATGCGACGGGGCCTGCTGCGGGGGCGTCGGGTGCCTCGGATGGGGCGGTGGCGGTTGCGACCAAAAAACCGGGGCTGATGGCCGCACTGGCCGGTGAATCGTTGCGCTATGCGATCGCGCTGTCGGGTGTCGGCGGGGTGCTGAACGGTTGTTTTCACCGGCGCCCCAGCTTTTTGTTCGCCACGCATCCGTTGGAACTTGCCGCACTTGACAGGCTGGCCCGCATGTTGGCCGAGCCGGGCCTGCCGGTGACCCTCAAGGCCGATACGGGTGCCCGACAGGCGGCGGTTTCAGGGCTGGGCGATGCGGTTCTGCGTGTGCTGGAACTGGACGGTGAAGGGCATATGACCGGATATGATGCAACATTGGCCTTCCTGCGCGCCAGTGGTGCCGATCTGCGCTGGCCCTGTCGGCTGGACGGGTTCGACACCCGGAACGGTCGCGTCGATCTGCACACGTCCCGGGGTGTGCTGACAGCGGCGCGGCTGGTGATCGCCAATGGTCTGGGCGCGGCGGCGCTGCTGCCTGATCTGCCGATTTCGCCGCGCTCGGGGCAGCTTGTCATCACCGAACGGGCGGCGCCCATGGGCTTTCCGCATCTTGCGGGTGCCCTGACCTCGGCGGCGTATCTGCTGGACAAGACAACGGCCCAGCCCACGACGGGCCTGCCTGCGCCGGTTGTGATCGACCCGCTGACCACCGGCCAGCTTCTGATCGGCAGCAGCCGCGAGGACGGGGGAAATTCCCAAAGCACCGATTTTGCCGCGGTCCGCCGCATCCTGCACAGCGCTGTCGCCTGTCTGCCGGCCCTGTCGCAGCGGCGGATCATCCGGGTCTTTGCCGGGGTCCGGGCCGCCTGTGGTGACGGAATCCCGATTGTGGGGGCCTTTTCAAGTGCCCCGAATGTAACGGTTGCAACCGGGTTTGAAGGTGATGGAATCTGCCTCGCGCCCTTGATCGGCCGCGAAGTGGTGCGCGGTCTGTCGGGGCAGGCGGTTTTGCCCGGCCTCGCGGCGCTGTCGCCGGATCGTTTCAACAGCAAACAGGTTTCGATCAGATGAGCGGCACAATCATATGGAATGGAAAAAGTATACCCTTTGAATCGGGTGAAACCGTGGCGCAGGCATTGATGCGGGTGGGCGTCCTGCGGTTCGGCGCGACAGGCAGTGGTCAGCAGCTTGGGCTGTTCTGCGGGATCGGGCAATGCCAGTCCTGCCTTGTCGAAATCATTGGCGGTTCCCCGCGCGAAGCCTGCCTTACGCCCTGCCGTGACGGTCTTGCGCTGCGTCCGATCGGAGGCGTGTGTGATGTCTGAGCGCCGTGTTCTCGTCGTCGGCGCCGGGCCTGCGGGCCTGTGCGCCAGCCTTGATCTGGCCGCCGCGGGCCTTGCCGTGGTTCTTGTTGATCGCGCGCCACGGCTGGGCGGTGCTGTCTATCCCGAACGTGTGACGGCCCATTCGGGACCACCCGCCGCCTATCCGCAGGGCAAGGCCCTGATCGCGGCGATCCGCGCACAGGCCAACCGGATCGACATTCGTACCGGTACAACCTTTGCCGGCATAGACGGCGGCGGCACAGTGGCGCTGACCGGCGCCCACGGGCTGATGCTGCGTCCGGCTGCGGTGATTCTTGCCACTGGTGCGCGCGAGCTGGTGCAACCCCGGCCCGGTTGGACCCTTCCGGGTGTAACCACGGTGGGCGCTGTTCAGGTTGCGCTCAAGACTGCCGGGCAGGTGCCGGAAGGGGCCATGGCAATTGCCGGGTCGGGGCCGCTGCTGTATGCGCTGGGGGCGCAATTGGCGCGGGCCGGCCGACCGCCGCTGGCGGTGATCGACGCGGCGCACCCGGCGCGGCATCCGCTGCAGGTTCTGCGGCTGCCCCTGCCCGTGTTGCGCGAAGCCGTTGGGTATCTTCTGACGCTGCGCCGGGCCGGTGTGCCGGTCTTGAGCGGCACACATCTTGCGCAGATTGCGCAGGAAGCGGGCCGTTTGCGCCTGACGCTGGATCGGTCGGGCCGGATGCGCGAGATTGTGGCAGACCGGGTGGCGCTGCACGACGGCATTGCGACCAATGATTACGGACAGACCGGCGCCGCACCGATCCCGCTGGTCGCGGCTGGCGACTGCAACGAGGTGCTGGGCCGTTTCGGGGCTGCCGAAGACGGGCGTCGCGCCGCCGCTGCGGTCATCACGGCGTTGGGGCGGGGCGCGCCGGGCGCACGGGATTGGCGGTTGACGCCATATCGAGTGGCCCAGACGGCACTGGCAAAGATGTTTGCCCATGATGGCCGTGACCGGTTGGCCCGGCTGCCCGACGACACGGTGATCTGCCGCTGTGAAAACCGCACCCTAGCCGATCTTTCCGGCATGGCGCCCGAAGAACGCACGCCGCGGCTGTTGCGCCTGACCGGACGCTTCGGGATGGGGCCGTGCCAGGGGCGTGGCTGTCTCGATTGGGTTGCGGCGTTGGCCGACACTGGCCGCCCGCCCGCTGACTTCATGGGCGACGTGCGCGGTGCGCGCTGGCCCGTTGCCCCGATCCCGATTGCCGATCTGCTCGCTGCCGAAGACAGCATGGACGGCCCCATGACAATGCAAAAGGATACCCATCCATGACCCTCTCTGCCAAGCTTGCGCCGACCGGTGCGAATGACAGCGTGACTGTGTGCAACCCCTATGACGGCGCCGTGGTGGGGCACGTTGCTGTAACGTCCCGTGCCGGGATCGGGGCGGCCGTTGCGCGCGCCGCCGTCGCCGCCGAGGCGTTCCGCTTTTCCACCCCGCATGAACGCCGGACGCTGTTGAACGCCATCGCCGATCGCATGGCGGGCGAGGCTGAAAGACTGGCCCAGACGGTTTCGGCCGAGATGGGCAAGACCATCACCGAGGCCCGCAACGAAATCCGCCGCGCGCAGAACACCCTGCGCCTGTCCGGCGATGCGGCGACATTTCTCGATGGCGAGGTGATGCATTGCGGGATCGTCGAAGGCGGGGTTGACCGGCAGGCGGTCGTCACCCTTGTGCCCACAGGGGTTGTCGGGGCGATCACGCCTTTCAACTATCCGGTCAACCTGCTGTGTCACAAGCTGGGCCCGGCGCTGGCTGCGGGCAATGCCATTGTGGTCAAGCCGTCACCCAAGGCGCCGCTGGCCGCGCAGATGCTTGTCGAACTCTGTCACCAGGCAGGTGCGCCGCGCGACCTGATCCAGATCGTACATGGCGGGGCCGGGGTGGCCATCGCGTTGGCCGAGGCCCCGATTGACCTTCTCAGCTTTACCGGCGGTGCGGCGGCGGGCCTTGCCTTGAAACGCGCCAGCGGGCTGGTGCGCTGCCTGATGGAGCTGGGCGGAAACGACCCGCTGTTTGTCATGCCCGATGCCGATCTGCCGGCGGCGGCGCGCACTGCGGTGGGCCAACGCTATGAGATCGCCGGGCAAAGCTGTGCGGCCGTCAAAAAGCTGTATGTCCATGAGGCCATTGCAGAAGAGTTCACCGAGATCCTGCTGGCGCATGTAGATGCAGTGGTCGTTGGCGATCCTGCCGATCCAGCCACGGTGATGGGGCCGGTGATTGACGCTGACGCCGCAGCCGAAGTCGAGGCGCGGATCGCGGCGGCCTGTCAGGCGGGTGCCACGCTGTTGCGCGGCGGGCGGCGTGGCGCGACAGGGTTCGATCCGGTCGTGGTGGCCGATGTGGATCCCGCAAGCCTGTTGATGCGCGAAGAAACCTTTGGCCCCGTCCTGTCGATGCGCCGCTTTGCCGATCTGGGCGCGGCGGTGGACGAGGTGAACGCCGCCGGTTTCGGTTTGCAGGCGGGTGTGTTCACCAATGATCACCGCGCGATCCGCGATCTGACACGCCGGCTGCGGGTCGGCGGGGTGATGATCAACGAAGGCCCTGATTTCCGGGCTGAACATGTGCCGTTCGGCGGGGTGCGCAAATCGGGTCTGGGCCGCGAAGGCGTTCGGATCGCCACCCGTGAGATGAGCGAAACCAAGGTCGTCATTGACTGAAAGGAAGACCCGAGATGCGGATCACGATTTTTGGGGCGACAGGTCGCGTTGGCGCGGCGCTGCTGGACAGTGTGCAACAGGCCGCCGACCTGACATTGGCCGAGGCGATTTCCGCCTCGGGGCAGGCGGGCAGCGTCGCCTTACCCAAGGCGCGGCTGACCGATACGGATGTCATCGTCGATTTCTCGTCACCTGCGGGCACCATGGCGCTGCTGGACAGGCTGGCTGGTTGCGCGGTGCCGGTTGTTGTCGGCACCACCGGGTTCAGCGCGGCCGAGTCGGAAGCGTTGGAGCGTGAGGCCGCCCACCGCGCGATCCTTGTCAGCGCCAATTTCACCAAGGGGTTCGAAATATTCGCCGATTGCGCCCAGCGCCTTGCCCTTGGACTTGCCGATGCGGCCATAACCGTGGGCGAAATCTATAACGCGCAGAAGAAACCCGTCGCCTCTGGCACGACACAGCGGTTGGTCACGCTGCTGGCCGAGGGTGGTCGTTCGATTCGCACAGACATCGGCCGGGTCGGCAACACCGCCGGCGTGAATACAGTGACGCTGGATTACGGCGTCGCCACAATCCGGCTGGAATTGGCGGTGCAGAGTCGCGCCGCTTATGCCGAGGGCGCGCTTGATGCTGCGCGCTGGCTCGTGGGCCGACCTGCCGGTTTTTACCGGCTCAAAGACACACTCGACACTGGACAGGAAACCTGATGACCGACCAATCCCGCCTTGATGGCGTATTTACCGCCCTTGTCACCCCTTTTACCGCGACTGGTGGCATCGACTGGCCCGCCTTTGAAGCGCTGATCGAGCGGCAGATCGAGGCAGGCATCGACGGCCTTGTCCCGGTTGGCACAACCGGCGAAGCCGCAACCCTGTCAACCGACGAGGCCGAGGCCGTCATCGCCCGCACCGTCGCGCGGGCCAAGGGACGGGCCTATATCCTCGCCGGAACAGGATCGAATTCAACCGCCAAGACGCTGGAGGCGACACGCCGCGCCACGGATCTCGGGGCCGACGGTGTGCTGGTCGTCACGCCCTATTACAACAAACCGTCGCAACCGGGGCTTGTCGCCCATTTTGGCGCGGTTGCGGATGCAACACCACTTGATGTGGTCCTCTATTCCGTGCCGGGCCGCACCGGCATCGCGATTGCGCCGGAAACCGCCGGGCGGCTCAGTGCCGACCACGCCAATATCGTTGCCATCAAGGAGGCGGGCGGCGATGCTGCGCGGGTGTCTGACCTGCGGCGCGCGGCGCCGGGTCTGGCGGTGCATTGTGGCGATGACGGGCTGGCGCTGGCTTTCTTCGCGCTTGGCGCTGTCGGGCTGACCAGCGTGTTTTCCAATTTCGATCCGCAAATCTGCATTGCATTGCATCACGCGTGGAAACGCGGCGATCACGATCTGGCGTTGGCGATCCACGACACGCTGCGCCCGGCGGCTGAGGCGATGTTCATCGAAAACAGCCCGGCCCCGGTCAAATACGCGATTTCGACCGAAGGCTTTGCGCCAATCCATGTCAGATTGCCACTGGCCGAGATGTCGGCTGCTTCTGTCGAGACGGTCAATCGGATTTTGGCAGAGTTTCGCGCGAAACGACCGGCCTTCATTGCGGATCAGGGTGCGCTGCGGGCGGCGAGAGTCTCGGTTTGAATTGCCCTCCTTCGGTTCGGGGACCGGGCCGATCACCCGAACCAGATACTTTTCGCCATCGCCCAGCGACATCGGCAAGGGCGCGACGCCGACACCGGCTTTGGCGGCATAGGTCAGGCCCAGCACGCTGGTGTTGCGCGCGGCATGGGTGGCACCGGGGGCTACCTCCGAGAATCACGAAACGCTGCGATGCTTGTTCATGCTTTCTTCGAACGCGATGAGCGGATGGCGGGCAAGATCAGCGATGGTGGCCGGCGCGCCGTGCCGTTCGATGTATTGGTGGCTGGCCGAGATCGCCCAAAGCGAGTCCGCGATCTTGCGGCCCACCAGGATGCTGTCGTCGCTATCGCCTGACCGCAACGCAACATCGGCCCCGCCCTTGGCCAGATCGACATATTGGTCGCTGAGCACAAACTCTGCCTTCCGGCCGGGTTTTTCGCGTGGAACCGGTCCAGAATGCCCGATTGGGTCGGCCGTAAGGCGATCGGTTCGGGGCAGGTCAGGCGGATCATCGCGATATGGGCGCGGCCCGGATCGCGCAGGGACTGCTCAAAACCATCCGCCGCTGCGGTGACGGCCTGAGCCTGAGGCAGGATGACTGTGCCAAGTTGGGTCAGTTGATTGCCCGAAGGCAAACGCTCCACCAGCCGTTGGCCCAATTGCGCCTCAAGGTCGGCCAGCCTGCGCTGCACGGTGGATTGATTGACGCCCAGCACCTTGGCCGCGGCAAGCGTGCTGCCCGCCTTTGCGACCGCCAGAAAAAAGCGCGGATCGTTCCAGTCGAACATCGCCGCCCCCCCCCGCAAATCTGCGGCTGTCTGTCTGCGAAAAACAAGTGTATCTTTTCCCCAAGGCGAAAAAATTACCGACCCAATTCAGACACCGAACATTCCCGGCAATCGCAGACCGATATGCGTGACGGCAACGCGCCGCCCGGCTGCGGCCCGGACGGGCTGGCAATTGGCCGCGAAGGTGGTCTGACCATCTGTCACATCGGTCTCGGCACGATCTGGCAACTCAACCCGCGCGGTGAGATCGTGCGCCGGGTGGCGTCGCCCGAAGGGTTGCACACCACGAACGCGGTGTCCGATTGGCCGGTCAGGAAGCGGGATCGCGCCCCAAATCTTGCCATGATCCGCGCAACGGATCGCTGCCGGCGCGCAGGACTCTTCGCGCGCAGTATTCACGTCGCAGCCATTGGCTGTTATCATCGGCGTAACGAAGTACATCCGCTCAATCGTCTCTGGGGCTGCGGTTTCTCATCCTGCGGCCCAAGGTTCGTTTGGCAGATTGCAGGCCCGCAATGCCGGAGCAGCGCTCCGGACGTCACATGATGCAAGACAGGAAAACGACATGTCCGAGAAACCAATCGTAATCACCATGGGCGATCCATCGGGGGTCGGAGCCGAGGTGACCGTCAAGGCGTTGGCGAGCCTGCCTTCTCAAGATCGCTCAAACTATAGAGTGATCGGAGACCGACTGACACTGGAGCGGGCTTTGGCGGCCTGCGCAATCGACCTGCCGATCGCCGAGTTTGGTACTGCGGCGCCAGTCGGGGCAATTTCCGTAATCCATGTGCCGGTTGAAGGTCTGCCGGGCACCTTTGGCACGCTGTCCGCCGCCTGCGGTGAGGCGTCGTTTCGGTTCATCGAAAGGGCGGTGGAGATGTCGATGCAGGGCGATGCAGCCTGCATCGTCACGGCACCGATAAACAAGGCGGCGCTGAATTCGGCTGGGCATCACTATGACGGTCACACCGGGATGCTGGCGCATTTGACCGGCGCAAAATCCAGCTGGATGCTTCTGGCGTCGCCGACGCTGAACGTGCTGCATGTGTCGACCCATGTTTCGCTTCGGGATGCCATCGGGCGCGCAACGCCCGACCGGGTTCTGGCGACGATCCGCACGGGGCACGTTCACCTCAGGCGGATGGGGATCGAAACTCCGCGCATTGCGGTCGCCGGGATCAACCCGCATTGCGGTGAGAACGGACTGTTCGGCGATGAGGACGACATCCAGATTGCCCCCGGTGTGGCGATGGCGAAAGCCGAAGGGATCAACGTCGAAGGCCCTATTCCGGCAGACACAGTGTACCACCGCGCCAACACGGGTTCGTTCGATCTGGTGATCGCGCAGTATCACGATCAGGGACATATTCCGATCAAGCTTATCGCCTTCGACACCGCGGTCAATGTTTCGCTGGGCCTGCCGATCGACCGCTGTTCGGTCGATCACGGAACGGCATTCGACATTGCCGGGACCGGCAAGGCGAACCATGTCAACATGCTTGCCGCGCTCGACTATGCGGGCAAGCTTGTTGCGGGTCACCGCTGAGCGAAGGAAACAACGGTCAGTCGGCCCTTGGGCGCGCACGGCCATCCTCGGGTCAACCGGTTGTGGCGACCAGCTTGCGCGCAACCTCATGAAGGGTGTCCGGCATTCCGAAGCCGCCGGATTTGGTGATCAAGGTCAGCCCCGGACGCCCGTCAATCATCCGCGACACCGGAAGGCCGGGCAGGATTTCCCCCGCAACCTCGACAAGAGTGCAGTTCAGTTCGCGCAGGACGGCGGCCGCGCTTTCGCCGCCGCAGACAAGAAGTGTGGCGGGTTTTCGGCGCATCAGCAAGGCGCGGATACCCTCGGCAAATGTCTTTCCGGCAAGCTCTGGCGTCACCGGTTCTTTGCCGGGGCTCATCTGCACCATCAGGATGGGCGCGGTGTCACAAGGCAGAGCGGGAACGACACCGTTGGGGGCAAGAACGGGGTCAAATCCCTTCAATTGGACAAGTGTCACCGGATCACGCGAACCGATCACCAAAAGCGCCGGTGCCGCCGCGTGGGGTGGCGGCACTGAACCGGAGCGGCCGGCCACGCGCCGCGCCAGTGCCTCGGCCAGACCGGCAGCGCCGACAAACAGGGTTGAAAGGTCAGCCGTCGCAACTGCCGCGTCCAGATCTTCTTGTCGCGCGGCATCCAGAATTGTGCCAGCGCCCCGCACCCCGATCTTGCTTGCGACCGGTATCGGCTCGCTCACACCGGTGCCGCAGACCGCACCGTTTCGCACGAACCGTCCCAGACGCGGGATCGCCGGACAAATCAACGCATCGGGCCGGTGCTGCGCCAGAACGCCCATCTCTGCAATGATATGTCCCTTCAGCCGACTGTCCACCTTCTTGAACACGATCACATCGCGCCAGTGCGGGATCAACCGGGCACGTTCAAGCACTGCCGTCAGGCGGGCAACGGCCTGAGTTTCCTCCAGATCCCGGCTGTTTGTCGAAACCGCGACAACCTCTGGATCATGGGTGATCGCCCGGCCCACCGCTTCTGGCGTGCACGCGCACAGCACGGACATCCCCCGCGCAGCAAATGCAACCGAAGCGTCCAGCGCGCCGGTGAGATCATCGGCAATCAGAATAATCTTCATTGGAGGTACACGGTCAGGAAGGAAGCTGTGCTTTCAAGGCGTAGTCAGTTATTGCACGACGTGCGCAGGATGAAAATGTCCAGAAGCTCCGTCACATTGATTTCAGAATGGCGGCCCGACCTGCGTGATCCATGGTATGATGGCTGGCCATTCCTTGCGATGATGGACCCGTTCTGCGCAATCTTGGGCGGATTGACCGACAGTCTGAAACTATGGTGAGCCTCGTTTTGAGCGAGGGTGCCGAGATGCCAACGGGACGACTGCCGATGCGCCGGATACCAGATGTACGATGGTTGAAATATGCGCGGGGATGAGCGAGAAGGCGATCGCCACCTCGCTCGGTCTTGTAAAGGGAACCGTTGGGGCGTTACTCGGGCGGGCGTGGACAGCGGGGCTGACCTGGCCGCTTTCACCCGCTCTGACCGATGACGACCTCGAGTAGCTGTTATTCCCGGCGCCGCCGCCGGTGCCGGACGGGGAGCGCCCTGTGGCTGATTGGTGCCTCGTGGATCGGGAACTGCGGCGCCCGGCGGTCACGCGCGCCCTGCTCTGGGAAGAATATCGTGCGGCCCATTTCCCTGGCTTTGACTTCGCGTGGTTTTGCGAGCATGACGAGGCGTGGAAGGGCCGGGTCCGGCCGACGACGCCCATCTTCCGTGGGATATCCAAGTCACGCTCGATGTTGGATGTCACCGAGAACTGACCCATTGACCCGCATGGCGAAATTTTCGGTATCGGTGGCATCTTCCGGGCGGCCGACCTTTGACAGGCCAGGGCCTGTTGACGTTTATTTCAGGCGAATGATGCTTGCCGCCAGTCCTGGTTCTTGGAGCAACCGCTTCGTTCTTCCATCTGAGAAACAGAGGAAAATTAGAGCGGCGGACAACTATGCTGGCATAGGGGGGCAGGCGCCCACCGAGAGCATCGCGGTCATGAGGGCGGCGTCCAGCATCTGGCGGCGTATGTCAGGGGTGGTCTCCGATGCTTGATGCCGTTCCGCGAACCGCCCGGCGCGTTCACTGGTGCGGCGCAGGTTGAGAAGGAACAGGGCGATGGTGAGTGTACCAGCAGCAGGCTCAGCGCTTTGCGGACCACGCCGCTGGTGAGAAATGCGGGCATCCAGCGGGTTGCGCCGACAGAACTTCCGGAACCCGGCTACAGCTTTGACGATGAACGGCTCGAGCTTGTCCTGTCGATCAAGCCGAAGGTCGTCAGTTTTTACCTCGGTAGCCCCGAAGCGTGGTTCGTCGGGGGTATGGCGCGGAACGAATGGCAGACCTTCTGGCGCGTTGGCGACCGGCACAGGCCCTGGCAAGTCCTGAATACAGGCAACGCCAAAACGATTTCTCACCGACCGGCCCGTCACATGTCAAGCAATGAGGCCAGTGCGCTGCGTGAACGGGTCACGTCGGCGAGGGTGTAGCGATCCAGCGTCGCAAAGAACGCCTCTTGCGCTTGTGCCAGCGGTTCGCGCAGCCCGCAGGCGGGCAGGACAAGGCAGGATCGGTTGGTTCCGAAGCACTCGACAACCGGGTCATTGCGCTTCATCGCCCGGACAACCTTACCGATCAGTATTTCGTCAGGTGGGCGGGCAAGGCTGAGACCACCAGTGCGCCCCCTCGCCGAGACCACGAAACCGTCGTGTGCCAGTTGAGTTGCGACCTTCGAGAGATGGTGTTCCGACAACCCGAACAATGTGGCAATCTGCGAGGTCGGCACACGTGCCGGCGCACGAACCGCCAGTGTCATCAGCACGCGCAGGGCGTAGTCGGTAAATTTGTCCAGTTGCATGTTGCGTAATTAGCATTTGCAATACGCAATTAAAAGTTCCATATATTGCGCACAAAGAATACTCATTAAAGGATGGAACCGATGACATTGTCCGAAGCATTTCTCTGGCCGGGAACGAAAGTCTGTGAACGTCTGGGGGTGGATCCGGAGGGTGATGCGGGCCTCATCCGCTGGCTTATCAACACGATCGTCTACCTTGTGATCAGCCTTGCTGTTGTCTGGATCGTGGTATCGTGACGATGGCGCCGCGCATCGCAGTCACGAAAGCGCAAATTGATCGGGTCGGAATTCTGTTCGCGGGTCTGCTTGCACGCGTCACTTGGCCCGGTCTTCGCGGCGGATGTCGCGGATTGGCCCGGGCATAAAGAGAAAATCGGACGGTTCTGGCGCAATGCCTTTCTGCTCCAGTGCTGTTATGACGGCAACCCGATGCAGGCACACGCATCGACAACCGTGTGAAATGGCGCGATCAGGCAACCGAAGCAGAACATGCGACGGGCCAGGAACACCCCTGCGGTGTCCGGCCAGTGGTCGAACAGCAGCCGCAGCGGCAGGTCGGGGTCGTCCAATCTGGGGCCGAACATGGTGCCTCCGCTCGGGCTTGCGTGCCGTTCCTCCACCTTGCCGCTGCCCTTTTTCCAGGTCGTTGTGCTGGAACAACGTCTGCACGCCAAACGCCGTCTAGACCGTCCTGATCCGCAACAACGCGCAGGACCGACCCAATGTCAGAGATCCTAACGAAGTCACGGGCAAGGAACATATTCTACGGTGGGTCGCTGTTCTTCATCGTTGTGTTCATTGCCATGACGATCCATTCCCACCGCTATGTGGTCAATGTCTCGACCGCCGGCATACCGCTGTCGGAACAGGTGATCCTGGGCAAGCATGTCTGGGAACGCCACAGCTGCATCAACTGCCTTACGCTGCACGGCGAAGGTGCCTATTTCGCGCTCGAGCTTGGCAACGTGAGGCCCCGCTGGGGCGTGATGGACGACCCCGAGGTCGCCTATGGAGTGCTGGACGGCTGGATGGCCGTTCTGGCCGGGCGCAAGATCGCGATCACCGGCGTTCTGCTGACCGGCCTGTGGCTGTTGTCGCTGCTGTGGATCTTCGCCTTCATCAACCCCGACAACCTGAGCCTGGACAAGATGTATTGGTGGTTCGTGATCCACCTCTGGGTCGAGGGCCGTGATCCTGGCTTTCCTGATGCTGAAGCTGACCGGCGTTGACCGCGAGGTGGTGGAAAAGTGGCTTTATGTCATCGTCGCCACCGCGCTGTTCTCGGGCATCCTCGGCACCGGGCACCACTTCTACGGGATCGGCCTGCCGGCATACTGGCAGTGCACCGGCTCTATCTTCTCGGCCTTCGAGGTGGTGCCGTTCTTTGCGATGATGTCATTCGCCTTCATCATGGTCTGGAAGGGGCGGCGCAATCATCCAAACAAGGCAGCGCTGCTCTGGGCACTGGGCACTGGGCTCGGCGGTCGTTGCGTTCTTTGGGGCGGGCGTCTGGGGCTTTCTGCACACGTTCCACGGGGTCAACTTCTACACCCACGGCACGCAGATCACGGCGGCGCACGGCCACCTGTCGTTCAGCGCCTCTGGCGGCGCATTGCTCTTCCATCTTCTGAGCAAGCTGTATGAACGCACCAGCGTCATCATCACCACCAACCTCGAGTTCGGCGAATGGGTGTCGGTGTTCGGCGATGCCAAGATGACTACCGCGCTGCTGGATCGGGTTACCCACCACTGCGCTCGCCATTGTCCTCGG
>Ga0100398_1003287_pt1 | contig 13260 bp, 11 predicted proteins | sample CryGeymeta201522_FD_81568 | JGI IMG/M metagenome (GOLD analysis project Ga0100398, IMG submission 81568) | Groundwater microbial communities from Crystal Geyser aquifers in Utah, USA - Crystal Geyser metaG 2015-22 | ecosystem: Environmental > Aquatic > Deep subsurface > Groundwater | place: USA... | reverse complement strand
CTGGGGTTATCTCTTTCCCGGCGTCGTGGGTTTTTGGAACCAGTTTCAGTCGGGGACTACGAATGTTCCGATTGCGATCGGTCTTATCCGGATGATGTACCCGCCGCTGGCGAAAGTGAAGTACGAGGAACTCGGCGAGGTATTCAAGAATTATAAGGTCCTCGGCCTGTCGTTGGTTCAGAACTGGGTGGTCGGCCCCGTGCTCATGTTTGTTCTCGCCATCCTGTTTTTAAGCGGCTACCCCGAATACATGGTGGGCCTCATCATGATCGGCCTGGCCCGCTGCATCGCGATGGTCATCGTCTGGAACGATCTGGCCCAGGGCGATACCGAGTATTGCGCCGGTTTGGTCGCCTTCAACTCCATCTTCCAGGTTCTCTTCTTCTCCGTGTATGCCTATATCTTCATTACCGTCCTGCCGCCCCTCCTCGGCTTCAAGGGGGTGCAGGTAAACATCACGATCGGTCAGATCGCCGAGAGCGTCTTCATTTATCTCGGCATCCCCTTCATCGCCGGCGTGATTACCCGTTTCATCCTTATCAATGTCAAGGACAAGAAATGGTATCATGAAAATTTTATCCCGAAAATCAGTCCAATCACGCTGATCGCGCTCCTCTTCACCATCCTCGTCATGTTCTCCCTTAAAGGCGAGTATATCGTGAAGATTCCTCTCGATGTCGTGAGGATCGCCATCCCTCTCCTCATCTACTTTGTCATCATGTTCGTGGTGTCGTTCTATATGAGCCACAAAGCAGGGGCGAATTACGGCCAGGCGGCAACCCTCTCCTTTACCGCCGCATCCAACAATTTCGAGCTGGCCATCGCCGTCGCGGTTGCGGTCTTCGGCATCAATTCAGGCGTCGCCTTCGCGGCCGTCATCGGCCCGCTGGTGGAAGTTCCGGTGTTGATTAACCTTGTGCACCTGTCCCTCTGGATAAAAAGAAAATGGTTCCCCTACGCGGTCGAGACGCCGAAAGGCGTGTGCTATGTCAGTTGCAAAGAGTAGCGCGCGCCGCACAATGGAAGACGGAAAGAAAGGAGGATGACATATGAGTACAACCGAGACGAAGCAAAATGTGGCGGTGCTCTTCTGCACATGCAGCGGCGCCTGCCCCAGCATGGCCAAGATCGATTTCTGGGCGCTGGCCGAGCGGGTGCCGTTGGAACTGGGAGAGCGCGTCGAGCTCATGGCCCCTTGCTGGCACGGTTTGGCATGAACGGTGCATTATATCAAGGTTGGAACTGGGAGAGCGCATCGAGCTCATGGCCCTGCATCCGCGCTTGTGCGAGGAGGACAGCGAGAGGCAGATCTTTTCATGGACAAGGAGGTAAGCATATGACTGCCGAAACTGCAAACCGCGTCGATCACGCGAAGGACGTTACTGTTGGTCTGCTTGACGAGTTGTTCCGCGCGGGCGGCATACCGCAGATCGGTGTCCGCTTGTGGGACGGCTCCACCTGGCCCAAAGACCGTTCCGCCGCCGCCACGGTGAACCTCAACCACCCGGGAGCGCTTCGCGCCATGTTTCTGCCCGGCAATGAACTGGGATTGGCCGAGGCTTGCCTCTATGATGACATCGACATCGAAGGCGACTGTGAAGCGGTGTTTGATCTGGCTGAGAATCTGGCTGCCGAGACCTCCGGCTGGCGGGTGAAGTTGCGCGCCGCCAAGGATCTCCTGCGTCTGCCGTCGGATGGCGAGCATCCCTGGCTGAGGGCGCATGGGCAGACGTTGCGGCGAGGGCCCGCCAAACTATCCGGCAGGAGCCATTCGATCGAGCGGGATCGCCAGGCCATCTCGTTCCACTATGACGTGTCGAATGATTTTTATGCTCTGTGGCTCGACCGGCGCATGGTTTATTCCTGCGCATATTTTCAATCACCGGAGGAAGACCTGGATGCGGCGCAGGCAAATAAACTGGATTACATCTGTCGAAAATTGCGGCTGCGGCCGGGACAGAGATTGCTGGATATCGGCTGCGGATGGGGCGCTCTGGCGATGTATGCCGCCGAGCGCTATGGTGTCGAAGCCACGGGCATCACGCTGTCCGAACCTCAGGCCCGGCTGGCAAATGAGCGCATCAAGGCTGCGGGGCTTCAGGACCGGTGCCGGGTGCTGGTGTCGGACTACCGGGAGGCGGCGGAGGAAGGGGCCTACGATGCGCTGGCCAGTGTGGGCATGTTCGAACATGTGGGCGAGGAGATGATGGACACCTATTTTCGGCGCGCTTATGAGCTTTTGAAACCGGGCGGCGTCTTCCTCAATCATGGCATCACGCGCCGAGTCACCGATACGCCGCATGCCGGACGGAGCTTCACCGACACATACGTCTTTCCCGATGGTGAGCTTATGCCGGTCGGCGCCACCCTGAAAACGGCAGAAGAAGCCGGATTCGAAATTCGGGATGTGGAGAGCCTGCGCGAGCACTATGCCATGACCCTTCGCCATTGGGTGCGTCGTCTTGAAACGGTCCACGACGAGGCGCTGAAGTACGTCGAGGAGCCCACGTACCGGGTGTGGCGGCTGTACATGTCCGGCTCGGCCCATGGCTTTGCCCGCGGGAGGCTCAATGTATATCAGGCGCTGCTGATCAAGCCCGGCGCTCGCGGGGTAAGCGGCCTCCCGTTGAGGCGAGCGGACTGGTACCAAGAGGAAACGCGTGAAAAGCCGGGGCGGGTAAAGCAATGAAGCCATCGATGATCCTGCCCCGAGCCAGGAAGAAACCGCTGTGGAGAAGGTCTTATAAAGGAGTTGCCGTATGAATCCGGAGAAAGAAACACAGAATGCCTTAAGGCTGCTGGTGTCGGTTGACTTTTCCGACTGTTGCCGCCGGGCACTGCGAAAAGCCCTGGTCCTGGTTGCCCACCGGAAGGCGGAATTTATCGTTCTTCATGTCATCGATGAACGGTTTGTAAAGGAGTGCATCCGGCTTGGCCTGACCATCGAGGACGACATCAAGAAAAAGCTGTTTATTGATGCCAAGGCCAAGCTGAAAACCTTGGTTGCTGAAGAACTCCCTGACAGTACCGCGAAGCCGATTGTGTGCGAGGGCGTTCCCTATCTGGAGATCAACCGCAAGGCCGCAGAACTCAATGCCGATATCATCATCATCGGCAGTTGCGGCATGGCCGGCAATCCGGAGAACATTTTTTTCGGCGGCACTGCCGAAAAAGTCATGAGATTTACCAAACGACCCGTTTTCTGCATACCCCCGAACGGATAAGGGGCAAACCTCTCTCCCACGGGAAGAGTAATATGGGCGTATAGGGATCGATGAAAACAAATCAACCAGGAAAAGGAGAATATATGACGAACCAGGAAGTAATTATTTACGAAGGCGCCATGTGCTGTAGCACAGGCGTCTGCGGCCCTGAACCGGACCGAAATCTGATTGTGTTCAGCGAAACGGTGAAGCGGCTGCAGAACGAATATGGCGAGCGGTTGACGATCATGCGGGCCAGCTTGACCTTCAATAGTCTCATTTTCATGGCCCATCCGGAAATTGCCCGGCTGGTCAAGGAGAATGGGCCGGAGGTCTTGCCGATTACGACGCTCAACGGTGATATTATAGCCAGACAGAAGTACTTGACCTATGAGGAATTGAAAGCGGCTATCGAAGGGAAAACCAACCCTACAAATTGAAAAAAAATAATGTTTACCGCGGCTCTTGAAGAAATGATAGTGGCAAAACACGATGATGGAAAAATGAGGATGGATAGAAATGATTCAGGATTTGATTACACCCGACAAGAATACAGTAAAGTTCGTTTTTTTCAGCGGCAAGGGCGGCGTCGGCAAAAGCACAATGAGCTGCGCCACGGCGGTGTGGCTGGCCAAGGCAGGATACAAAACCCTTCTGGTGACGACCGACCCCGCGCCCAATCTGGCGGATATCTTCGGCCAGCAAATCGGGCATCACGTCACGCCTATCAAAGATCTGGAGAATCTTCATGCCATCGAGATCAACCCCGATAGGGCGTCGGAGGAATACCGGGAAAGGATCGTCGCCCCCCTGAAGGAGCTTCTGGATGAAAAGAGCCTCGATGTCGTCAGGGAGCAGTTGAAGAGCCCCTGCGTTGAGGAAGTCGCCGCTTTCGACAAGTTCATCGAATTCATGGACGATCCCGGCTTCGATGTCGTCGTGTTCGACACGGCGCCGACGGGGCACACCATCCGCCTCCTGGAACTCCCCAGCGGCAGGAGTGATACGCTTCAAAAGGACGCCTCCACCTGCATCGGTCCCGGGGCCTCTCTTCATGCCGCGAAGGCAAAGTACGAGAAGGCGATTCCGTATCTACAGAATCAAAACCGCACATCCTTCGTCTTTGTCCTGAAGCCCGAGAACTCGTCCATCCTCGAAACGAAGAGAAGCGGGGAAGAGCTGTCCAAACTGGGCATCTCCACCAGTTTCCTCATCGTGAACGGCATTCTTCCCGAGGAGGCCTGCACGGACGACTTCTTCCGGAAGAAAAAGGAGGAAGAAGGCCGAATCGTCGCACGAATCGAATCCGAATTCACCGGCCTGGAGAAGATCTATTATCCCCTGCGGGATGGCGAGGTGTCGGGGATAGAGATGCTGGGCGCCGTGGGACGCTTTGTCTATGAGGGGGAAAAAGATGCAGATGGGATCAAACCTCCCGAAATCCAGCCTGCTGTTTTCGCCAATCCGGCGGTGTATCGGAGAGAAAATTGCCATGATCTCCTGCGGCCCGTCGATGGCCAGCGGTTCATTTTCTTTACGGGAAAAGGCGGGGTGGGCAAAAGTACCATCGCCAGCGCCACATCCCTTCTCATGGCGGATCAGGGCTACCAAACCCTGATTGTAACCACCGATCCGGCGTCCCATCTCCACGATATCTTCGGGCAGGCAATTAACCATGTGCCCTCAAAAATCAAGGACGTGGACAATCTTTACGCGGCGCGGATCGATCAGCGGCAGGCCCTGGAGGAGTACAAGGGGCGGATACTTGAAGCCGTCAAGGACCAGAATGAGGAAACGAAACGATCCGTAGAAGAGGACCTGAACTCCCCCTGCGCCGAGGAGATGGCCGCCTTCGAAAAGTTCATGAGCTACTTTGAGACCAGCGGTTACGACATCACCGTTTTCGATACGGCGCCGACGGGGCATACCCTGCGGCTTCTGGAGCTGCCGACGGACTGGAAGGGGTTCATCGATCTGGGGAGCCTGACGAAGCAGACTTCGGAGGCGACGCAAAACAAATACGTCGACGTCATCGAAAAAATGCGCAATCCCGACAAGAGCGCCTTTGTCTTTGTGATGTATCCCGAATACACGCCCATGATCGAGGCCTGGCGGGCCGCTGAGGATCTAAAAAAACAGGTGGGCATCGAAACGGCGATGGTGGCCGTCAATTATATTCTGCCCCGGGATGCGGGGAATAACGCCTTTTTCAGCCGGAGGCGAAAACAGCAGGAAAAGTACCTGACGGAAATCTCGCAGCGATTCAACAAGCCGATGCTCTTCGCTCACCTGCTCGATCACGAACCGAAGGGTCTGGAAGCGCTGAGACGGCTGGGGCAGGACATGTGCGGCGCTAAATGACGCTTGATCGGAACAGCTCAGACAAAAGGTATGATGGAGGAAATATGTTTACGGTCACGGAAAAAGCGAGCGAAATGATTAAAACAACCATGAAAAGCCAAAAGGAGCCGCTGTCCGTTCGGATCCTCAGGCAGGCCGGCTGAGGCGCGCCCAGGCTGGGCATGGCTCTGGACGAGCCAAAGGAAAGCGATGTCACCTTCACGGATCGAGGGATTCAGTACCTCATCGACAAGGATCTGTTTAACGAAGTGAAACCCGTCACGATTGACTTCAAAAAGTCTTTTCTTGGATCAGGCTTTCGGATGACATCCCGCCTGTCCAGCAGATCCGGCGGGGGGTGCTGCGGCTGAAAGGCGAGCAATAGAATTAGAAAAGAATACTGCGACGGGTGGTTCGGGGTCGGGATGCAAAAAGAGGCGAGTTGGAGGAGGAACGGATGAATCCGATCTATATGGATTATGCGGCGACGACGCCCACCGATCAACGGGTGGTTGAGGCGTAGCTGCCCTGTTTCGGGGACATTTTCAGCAACCCATCGAGTCTCCACGGTTTCGGCCAGGATGCCCGGGCGTCTATGGAAGAGGCGCGGGCGAAGATCGCCGCCTGTATCGGCGCAAAGCCGGCGGAGGTCGTTTTTACGAGTGGCGGCACGGAGAGCGACAACTTCGCGATCAAGGGGGTGGCCTGGGCGAACCGTAAAAAAGGCGACCACATCATCACATCCCAGATCGAACACCACGCCGTCCTGGAGACCTGCCGTTTACTGGGGAAGGAAGGGTTCAGGGTGACCTATCTCCCCGTGGATGGGGACGGCCTGGTCGATCCGGCGGACGTGATGAAGGCGATCACGGACCGGACGGTCCTCATTTCCATCATGCATGCCAACAACGAGATCGGGACGATCGAGCCCATCGCCGAGAGCGGCCGGATCGCGAAGGGAAAGGGGAGCGGAAGAAAAGGAGTTCTGAATAACCACCGAAAGGAGGAGGAAAAATGATAGCCAACGGAATGCTTAAAAGAGCGGTAACAAAGAAGGTGGCCGCTTGCATGAGCGGCAGAATCGAAGACCTTGAAAAACTCGTCATGTTTTATCGAGAACACGATTTTCCACCGGACATGGCCATGCAGAATTTTATCGACAACCTCGATACGTCCATCAATGAAGGAACGAATTTTGCCAAGATTTTCCTCCGGGTCGGCCAGGAGACCTCAAATTCCTATCGGGAGAAACTCATAACCAACATGATCTTCAACCAGTTTATCACCGGCAAGGCCAAGCGGGAGGCCCTTTCCGAGGGAGAGGATCGGATTCCCTCTCTCATTGTGGTGAGCCCCACCATGCGCTGCAACCTTAATTGTCAGGGATGTTATTCCGGTCTCTACGCGAAAGAAGGCGAGCTCAGCGAGCAGGAACTCGACAATCTCTTCGCTGAAATCCGGGACATGGGCGTGTATTTCGTTGTCATTTCCGGAGGGGAGCCCTACCTTTTGAAAGACGTCCTCCTACGGCTCTTCAAGAAGTACAACGACATGTTTTTTCTCACCTATACCAACGGAACCCTGCTTGACGAAAAGGTCGCGATGGAGCTGGGCCGGCTGGGCAATGTTGCCCCGGCGATCAGCGTGGAAGGATGGGAGAAGGAAACGGCGGCCCGCCGCGGACCGAACACCTGGAATAAAATCCTGAGCGCCATGTCGAATCTGAGGAAGAACGGCGTTCTCTTCGGAATGAGTGTGACCGTGACGACACAGAATATGGAGATCGTTACGGATGAGAAATTCGCCGAATTCTTCATGGGGAAAGGCATCCTCTTCGGATGGTATTTCATGTTCATGCCGGTAGGCAAAGACCCAATGCTCGAACTGGTGATGACGCCTCAACAGCGTGTCCTTTGCGGTCAGAGGGTTCGCGCGCTTCGCGATCAGTATCCTCTCTTCCTTGCGGACTTCTGGAATGACGGTGAAATCGTCGGCGGATGCCTCGCCGCCGGGAGGTCCTATGTCCACATATTGAACAACGGCAACGTCGAGCCCTGCGTGTTCGCCCATTTCGGCGTCGACAACATCAGGGAGAAACCGCTTCTGGAGATCGTCAATTCTCCCTTCTTCAAGGACATCAGAAGGCAGTTCCCCTACAATGAGAACGGCAACTTGAAGAGGCCCTGCATGATCATCGACAACCCGCACGTGCTGAGGGACATGGTCCATAAACATCGGGCGGAGTCTGGTCACGCGCAGGCCGAGGCCATCGTTTCCGATCCTGCCGTGGTGAGATGGGTTGACCGCTACGCCGAAGAGTTTGCCGCCCTGACCGACCCGGAATGGGAAAAGATGATCAACGACCCGAACAATCGCTGGTACAAGGAGGGGCAAGAATACAAAAATCTCTTTCTCGGCGACAGACCGGCGGCCTATCCTGAACGGCCCGTTGCCGGAGAAATCCGGCGAGGATCCGCTGCCGCAAGCGCAGCACAAATGTGATCAGGAGGTGCAACCATGCAACTATTCAATTTTGAAACGGCTTGGCGTTTTGTGCCGCCCACATTCTTGGATATGGGGATGCGCTCGCAAACCCTTCGAAGCCTGGCATTGAAGAGGGCCGAAAAGGAATTGTTTAAACATTTTGCGGAGAATCCCGATAATCTGCCCCCAAAAGTTGCTGAACTGCGGACCCAGAGCGTATCCAATCTCCTCCGGAGCATCGAGCGGGCGGTTGCCGACGGGCGGATCGGCGACGATGTGCGCCGATCCATCCTCCAGTCGTTTATCGGTGCTTTTGTGATCCAGGATAAACAGCGGCTGAATGGCTTCCTTGAACGGTACGGGTTTGAACCGCCGAGCTTTCTCGTCATCAGCCCGACCAAGAAATGCAACCTGCGATGTAAAGGCTGTTATGCAGGCAGCTCGGCCCATAATGCCGAAACCCTGGACTACGCCGTGCTCCACCGGCTGATCCGCGAAAAAACCGAAGAGTGGGGTTCCCATTTAACCGTTCTTTCCGGTGGTGAGCCATTGCTCTACCAAAGCGGGAGCAAGGACCTGTTCGATCTTCTGCAGGATAACAAGGACAATTATTTCATGGCGTACACCAATTCCACCCTGATCACCCGGGATGTCGCGGAGAAAATGGCGCGATTGGGAAACATCAGTCCCGCGATATCGGTGGAGGGCTGGGAAAAGGAGACCGACGCCCGCAGCGGGAAGGGGATTTTCTCCAAGATCCTTCAGGCCATGGAAAACCTGCGCGCGGCCGGGGTGCCGTTCGGCATTTCGACAACCGCCACCCGGGAGAATGCCGAAGTCATCCTGAGCGATGAATTTGTCGATTTCTTTTTCCATAACCAGGGGGCTGTGTACGGCTGGATATTCCAATACATGCCCATCGGCCGCAGTTTTACCGTGGACTTGATGGTGACCCCGGAACAACGGCGCTGGATGCTCCAGAAACAAATGGAAATAATCTACGATAAAAAGTTGTTCTACGTCGATTTCTGGAACGGGGGGCCCTTGACGATCGGATGTATTTCCGCCGGCCGTTCCGGCGGCTATTTTTACGTCGACTGGAACGGCAACATCGCGCCTTGCGCCTTTTTCCCGTATTACATCGACAATGTCTATGAAATTTATCGGAAAAAACTCGACATGACTGCCGTCTTGGAATCGGAGTACTTCCGGGGCATCCGCGCTTGGCAGCACGACTACGCCTATCAACAACCGCCCGAGAAAATGAAGAATCTCTTTTTGCCTTGCCCTTACCGGGATCATTACCAGGACGCTTACCGGATCATTCAAAGACACGGCGCCAAAGCCATGGATGAAAATGCCGCGAAAGCCATCGGGGATGAAGCATACAGGCAAAAGATGATCGCCAGCGATGAACGGGTCGGGAAGTTGCTGGATCCTGTCTGGCAGCGGGAATTTTGCGGTTTGTGCCAAGACGACCTCAGAAAGGCGGTGTGACAGTCGATTGAAACCCGTCAAAGATAATGATCACAAATTGGATTCGGTGCAGAATCGCCAGAAGGCCGGCCTGGCCGTGATGGAGGCCGAAACCTCGCGCTTCAGGTTTGAAGCCTGCCGGCCGGACCCGGCAAGCCGGCGCATCGGCTGGGTATGTTCCTACACGCCGGAGGAGTTGATCATGGCGGCGGGCTTCACGCCTTGTCGGATTGAAAGCGGCGACGGGCGCGAGGAGGGCGCCGACGCCTTTCTTCCCGCCAATCTATGCCCCTACGTTCGCGGATTGCTCGACTCTGCACTGAGCGGCCGCTGTGATGGACTTCACGGGGTGGTCCTTGTCGCCTCATGCGACGCAATGCGCCGGCTCGCCGATATATGGACGCTATACGTCGGCGGCCGATTCATCCACCGGCTGGACGTGCCGCGGCGAAGCGACTGTCTCGCCGAGAACTTTTTCGTGGAGCAGTTGCGTGGGTTACGGTCCGCACTGGAGAGGGAGGCAGTCCGCCGCATTGCAGACGATGACATCGCGCGGGCCATTGAAACGCTCAACGAGACGCGGAAGCTGATTTCGCGCATTTCCCTATTGCGGACCGATCCCTTCTCTCCTCTTACCGGAAGCGAGTTTGCCGCCATCGCCCGCTGCGCCGTGGAATCGGACAAGGAGCGCTTCAATACCGAAGCCCGGCGGTTCCTGAGCGCTTTCGGCGGGAAAGTGAAAGACCGGACCGAGCGGCCCCGGGTCTTGCTCTGCGGCTCTATCGTCAACGGATTTGCCTTGCAGGAGCTTATCGAAGACGCCGGCGGCGCTGTTGTCACGGATGATCTTTGCACCGGCCTTCGGCACTACGACGGGTTGGTGGATGCCTCGTCGGACCCGCTGAGGGGGATCGCCCGGCGGTATCTGCGCCGAGCGGGCTGCGCCAGGATGAAGGGCGCCGACGCGCGCATCCGTCGCCTTTTAGGACTGGCAAAGGAACACGGAGCGGCAGGCGTTGTTTATCACACGCTGAAATTCTGCGACCTGGTGCAGGCTGACCTTCCGCGACTGCGCGAGGCATTGCGGCAAGAGGGAATTCCTCTTCTGCACGTCGATCGGGATGGAGCGTCCGCCGCCGGCGGGCAGTTGACGACGCGCGTCGAAGCATTCATTGAACTTCTCGAAAAGGGTAGCCGGCAGGATTAATGGAATGGACCCAATCACGAAGCGCACCCTTACAAGACTGCTCATCCACGGGTACCTCTGGCGCAAGCGCTGGGCGGCGCGAGGAGATATGCCGGTTGCCGACCGGATCATCTGCCGGACGGCCCGGATGCTCCTTGACATTTACCGGCCGGGAAAACTGACAGTGCTTTCGGGATTTCTCGTTCCCGCGGAACTGCTTCATTTGTATGGAGCGGCGCCCATGTTCATCGAGCATCTGGCGGGGATGATGGCCTCCGCCGGTTATGCGGGAAGAGCGCTCGGGCATGCCGAATCCGCCGGTTACAGCCGGGACGGGTGTTCGTTCCACAGGACGACGCTCGGGGCCTGGCTGGGCGGATACCTCCCAAGGTTCAAGCTTGTGACGTCCACGTCGCACCTTTGTGATCTGCAGAACCAGACCCTGGAAGAGCTGGCCGATCGTATGGGCGCGCCCTACGTCCTTTTGGATGTGCCTCAGGAGAATTCTCCGGCCGCGGTCGAATACCTGGCCGGTCAGCTCGCGGCGCTTGAGGAGACTCTGGCGGATCTCAGCGGGACGCAAGCAACACCGGCGGATTGGGAGCGCATCTTCTCCGTGAGCAATGAGACCAGGGAGCTGATGATCCGGGTGAACGAATTGCGCCGCGGACGTCCGAGCCCGCTTTACGGCCGGGAGGCCTTCACGCTGGCTCTCGAAGCGCTGCTGATGATGGGCACGCCCTTTCTTCGAGACTGCTACCGCGATCTGGTCGCAGAAATCGACAACCCTCGTGGAAACGAGGGCGACAACGGCGAACGAGCCCAGCGTTTCCGGATCATCTGGCTGCTTGCCTATCCCTATTTTCCGGGGAACTTTATCGACCGTCTCGAGAACGAGCTCGGGGTGCATGCCGTGGCCGAGGAGCTGGGGAACGTTTACTGGACCCCTTTGGATGCCGCACGGCCTCACCACAGCCTGGCGGTAAAGATGCTGCAGAATCCGAATCTCGGGCCGGTGACCAATCGGATCGCCCTCATCGAGCGCCTGGTTCGGGAATACGATGCGGATGGCGTGCTGCAATTCTCTCACTGGGGCTGCCGGCAGGGGTGTGGAGGCGTACGACCGATCGCCGACTCTTTGCGGCGGCTCGACGTGCCCTTTCTGGACCTTGACGGCGACTGCGTCGACAGCCGAAATTATTCCGAAGGCCAGACGCACACGCGGCTTGAGGGCTTCGTCGAAGTGATGGAAAAGCGCAGAGGGGTGAATAGACAGGTGTTGTCCATGGATGGTTTGTTTCTGGGCATCGACATTGGGTCTCTGTCCGGCAAGGCGGTCGTCATCGATGCGGCCGGACGAATCCTGTTCCGGGAGGTGATCCTGACCGGGGCCAGCAGCCGCCGCGCTGCCGCAAAGCTAAAGGAGATGGTTTTCGATGGGAACGGCTTCGGACGGAGGATCCGAACCTGTGTTGCTACCGGATACGGACGGGAAGCGGTGGATTTTGCCGACGAGCAGGTCACGGAAATCACCTGCCACGCCCGGGGGATGGCCCACCTGGTGCACAGTGTGGGCACGATCATCGATATCGGGGGGCAGGACACCAAGGCCATAGCCGTTGACAAAGAGGGAGCGGTGCAGCGCTTTGCCATGAACGATAAGTGCGCCGCCGGGACCGGCCGCTTTCTGGAAATGATGGCACAGGCGCTTGAAATCGATATCGAGGATATGGGCCGGCGGGCGCTTCAGGCCAAACGGTCGGCAACCATATCTTCACTGTGTATGGTTTTTGCCGAGAGCGAAGTGGTATCGCTCATTGCCGAAGGGAGGCCCGTCGAAGAGATATGTCGCGGCATCTGCGAGAGCATCGCGTCCCGCACGGTATCCATGTTGGGTAAAGTCGGCAGGAACGGGAATATCGCCATGAGCGGCGGCGTGGCCAAAAACGTCGGGGTTGTCAGGGCCCTTGAACGGGCGCTGGGGGTGCGGCTGGACATCCCGGCCGATCCGCAGGTCGTCGGCGCCCTCGGGGCCGCACTGATCGCACGTGAACGCCGAGGTTCTCCTGTCGCCTGATCTATTCATGGATGGTTCCCTCGTATTGTTTTATGGTTGCTTTGCTTTTATTTATGTTATTCGGCTATTTAATCGGGTCCATCTCACCCGGTTATATTTCAGGCCGCCTTGTTAAAAAAAAAGACATTAGAAAATTGGGCAGCAAACATACAGGTGCGGTGAATACATATCTTATCGTGGGGCCTGCTTATGGAATTATCGCTGGTCTATTTGACCTTTTAAAAACGCCTTTCGTTTATTACCTGTTTATTTCCGGCTTGATATTTCCGGAAACCGCTCAGATGAACCAAGATTTGGCGCTATTGCCGGGCATCGCGGCGGTTGTTGGACACAACTATCCCCTTTACTTAAAATTTCAAGGCGGGAAAGGCGTGGCTTCCCTGCTTGGGCTATCGATTGCGGCAATCGCAATAAACCCCGATCTTTTTGCTCTGTTCCTGATCTTATTTACCGTTGCCTACAGTCTCTATATTTCCGCTTCGTTAACCCTTGAG
>Ga0100398_1003285_pt1 | contig 13260 bp, 8 predicted proteins | sample CryGeymeta201522_FD_81568 | JGI IMG/M metagenome (GOLD analysis project Ga0100398, IMG submission 81568) | Groundwater microbial communities from Crystal Geyser aquifers in Utah, USA - Crystal Geyser metaG 2015-22 | ecosystem: Environmental > Aquatic > Deep subsurface > Groundwater | place: USA... | reverse complement strand
CTAATCTCTCTACAATTATTCCGCCTGCAACTAATTTTGATTCTTTATACACGGTCTCCAGAATAACTATTTCTTTTGCTATGATCCTTTGTTTGAAATAATTGAGTAATTTGTCTTGATTGTCGAATGGTAAATAATACCGCACTAATGATAACAACGAACTGGTATCGAGCAGTACTATCATTGCAGGTATGCCGCCATATTTTGGGGTTTTATCTCTAATCTTCTGCAAAATTCTACTTCGTTTATTACCCCTTCTAAAAACGCTAATTGAATCGTTTTAATAAGTAAAGGCGATTTTATCGGCTTTGGCGCCCTTCCCTCAATCTTAATTCCCCTTGCTTTGTCCAATTCTCTTTTTTTCTTTTCGGCTAATTCCCGTTCCCATGCTTTACTTTCTTCATCCTGCTTTATAACGCTATAATCTTTGGGAGATAACTTTCGCATGATAAGTAACCTTGTATAAAGAGCTAATCGGCTAAGATGAGTTTCATTCTTAATCGTATCGATTAGCTCATGAGCATAGTCGTTCTCTCTATTTGCAGCGGTAATTTTTTGTAATGAATTATCAAATTCTCCGATTAAAAAATAATAAGCAAAATCATTACACCATCTTTCAATAGAATTTGGCGATTCGGTAATTATAGATTGGTATTCGAGTTTTTCAATTTCTTCTTCTTCCAGTAGATAATGTCCAAGCTCGTGTGCAAGCGTAAATATTTCTCTTCTAAAAGACTTTTGCTGTCTTTTTAATACTATTACATTAGGAGAGAGATAAAACCCGTCAATATTTGCTTTTTCTATTTTATTCCATGTTTCTACAAATTCAAAAACAAGAATATTGTATTCGGCTAATTTGCTTATCAGCGCTTTTAAGAATTCCTTCATATTGCTGTTAAACGCCGGATAAAGGTATTCCCTAACTAACGCTGCCGCTTCGCCGGGTATGTCGTTAGTGGTAAAGACCGGTAATTTTCTTGCCGTATTAAATTCTGATAATTTGGAAATGGCGGAAAGCGATATTTTTTCTTCTTCAAAAAAATTTACAATCTTCCGCGCACCCAAATTTAGATCGGTATTGAAGTTTTGTTTCCTAAAAAAAATACTTGCCTCTTTAGAATCTACAGAATCCAGAGGGTCTAAATAATAGTGAAGTCCTTTATTAAATATTTTATCAATTTTCTTTAAGTCGCTCAATTTTATTTTATTAGTGAAAATTTCCTCGCGCAAAATTTTATTTTTCAACCCATCGCTAATTCGAAAAAGCAGTTCTTCCTCCTTTAGGTTAAACAGCCTTAAAAGGTATTGCAATCTCGATATGTTTATTTCAATGGTGTTCAAGGTAATACAAATTTGATTTTGGGATTAAGTGCTGTTGCACAATGCTTTTTTACTCTATGGTTAAATCTATTTATAAATTACTAAAATTCCTATTAAAGTCTTTTTCAAGTTTTGATCTTTAACTCTGGTGCGAATTACACTAATTTTCACTAATTAATTTCGTGCTAATTCGTGCAATTCGTGTCTATGTTATTGCCTCTTTCTTTTTATTTTACTTCGGCTGTTAGGTCGTTGTCGGTTGTTCCTCCAGCGTATTTCCTCAATCTTTTTTCGCCGAGGTTCTTAATTACTATTCCGGCAAAGCATTAGTTATAAAAACCCGGTGGTGTTCCTTTATAAATTCTCTTTTCAACTTTTTAAAAGTTATTGTTTATATTTCTATCAACAAAGGAATAATTTATAGACGAATTTATATGCCATTAATCAAAAAATCTTTTCATCTTTTCATCTTTTCTTTTTTGCTTTTGAACATCACTGTCTTTGCACAAAAAGAACCAACAAGCGAAGACCTCTTTCTTCAAGCCCGAACTACTGCTTTCGATAAAAAAGATTATGTAAAAGCAAGAGAGTTATGTAGAGAAGCGTTAGTTAAAAGCCCAAACTACACCGACATTGAGGTATTCCTCGGCAGGCTTTACACGTGGGATCAACTCCGCGATTCTGCGCGAATAGTTTTAACAAATGCACTTGCTAAAAATCCCGAAAGTCTTGATGCTCACAATGCTCTCATCGATCTTGAATATTGGTCGGGGGATTCACCCAAAGCATTGGCGTATGCAAATTCAGCGCTAAGCTTAAGTCCCAAATCAGAAGAATTACTTTTAAAGAAAACAAAAATTCTTGTTGATCTTCAAAATTATGAAGAGGCTTATCGGACAATCGACACTTTACTTCATATAAATAGAAATAACACCGAAGCTTTCGTTTACGCGGAAAGAATAAAAGATTTAACGCGCATCAACACTATCGGCACAAGCTACGATTACGATCACTTCAGCAAAGTTTTTGATCCGTGGCATGCGGCGGCTATTTCTTATTCGCGGAAAACGGCGATCGGTTCAGTCATCGGAAGAATAAATTATGCGAATAGATTTTTAAAAGATGGAATGCAGTTTGAAGTAGATGCCTATCCCCGTTTTATGGATGGATTTTATTCCTACGTAAATTTCGGTTATTCCGGTTCAACCATTTTCCCCAAACTCCGGTTCGGATTATCGCTCTATTACAGTTTACCTTTAAGTTTTGAAATTGATGCCGGCATCCGCTATTTAAAATTCCCGTCATCAAAAACCAACATTTATACTTTTGCGCTTGGAAAATATTACAGCGCCTTTTGGTTTTCGTTCAGAACATTTATTATTCCAAACGGAAACCCGGCTTCTTATTCGTACACATTAATAACGCGCTACTATTTAACAGATGCCGATAATTATTTAGCTCTTTCGCTCGGCACAGGAATTTCTCCCGACGAAAGAAGTTTGAACAATCCAAATCTTTTAATCTCTAAAAAGATTGGGATGGATTACAATTTCAGAATTTCAAAACGGCAGACTCTCTCGCTTACCGCCGGGTATATTTATGAAGAGTATTTTACTAATTCATTCCGGAACAAGATCAATGCCGGTATAGGGACACAATTGAGTTTTTAATATGCGGTACGGAAAAATACTCGGCTGGTTTCTTCTAATTATGCTTCTCCCTTTTCCATTGTGGATGTTCATCGCATGGCAGCTTTCTCCTTCGAAACCATTTCCCATTGTCATTATAGATAAGACTGTTTTAACCCGCGAAGGGAAAGAGCATGAGTCGTTTAATTGGATTTTAACAAATGAAAAATTTGTGAAGCAAAATGGAGATCTCTATTCAATACCAAAAGATTATTACGGCTTCTTCCCGAAAAACAATAAAAAATTTTCCGTTCAGGGATTAGAAAATTTTAATACCGAGCAAATAGACAGCCTTGCAAATGCTTCCCAAGCGGTTTATGTAACCGATACGTACGGAATTTTTTCAAGTGAATGGTATTCCCAAAAAGAACAATCCGAGCACAGCAGTTTGGTTTACGGTGGTATGTCAACCGTGGATTTAATGTTCCTGCAGAAAATGAAGGAGCAGAAAAAACTTATCATTACGGAATTTAATTCCATTGCATCGCCAACAACCGGTGCGGTGCGAGCAGAGTTTGAATCAATGTTCGGGCTGCACTGGACGGGATGGACGGGAAAATATTTCGAAAGCCTTGACACACTAATCAACAAAGAACTTCCGCGCTGGCTTATCCATGATTACAAAGTTCAGCATCAAAATTTATGGACATTTAAATACTCCGGTATTGCGTTCGTTCATTTTGACGGGCGGGTAGAAATATTAGAGAACAAAACTCACTTAAAGCAGGAGGTTCCTTTTCTCTTAACAAACGAAGCGAACCGGGAGCGTTTCGGCTTGCCGGCAAAATTAAAATATCCCTATTGGTTTGACGTAATGCTCACACAGCGAACGAATAATGTTCTTTCAGTTTACTCAATCTATACAAATGAAAAAGGAGATTCGCTGTTACATGTAATGGACATTCCAAAAACATTTCCTGCAGTAATTGAACACAAGGGAGATTATACTTTCTATTATTTTGCAGGAGATTTTTGCGATAACCCGGTTGAACAATTTGCGGCAAAAATAAAATGGATCCGTCTCTTTAAATGGTTTTTTTATAATGCGAAAGAAATTTCTGAGCGAAGAAGTTTTTTCTGGGAATATTACACGCCGCTTGTTACTAAAATTTTAAATATCCATTACAATTCCCTCCGTTAAATTACTTTTTTCTATTTCCTTACGGCACGGGATGTAAATCGAAGTACGGAATCAGGCAGCAAGGTGTTTGTCTGAAGCATTATTTTGTTCTTAAGTTTGAATTCGCTTAAATAATTTTGAAGGCGGCTTTGGACGACATCATTTTTTATTTTCACGAGAATAAAATTGTCATAGACTTCGAAAACTTCTTCATCAGCAAGAAAATATTTTTCGCTAAGATAGTCAGGAAGTTCGTTTTTATTTCTCATCAATGGAGTGGAGTGAATATTGCGAAAGTTGTTCGCCGTATCTACTCCGCTCCCAAGCCAGGTTACATACTTCGGAGTTTCAACTTTATAATTTTCACGTAAGAGAGCCATCAACGAAGGGAGAACATCAAAATGTGTTGAAACGGAGGAAAAAGATTCCCTTCTTTTTAGCAACGGAGAATAAATTAAGAACGGCACATGAAATCGGTCGAGCTTGGTTTTAATGGGTATTTCCGGCATCCGGTGATCGCCGGTGATAATAAAAATAGTATTCTTGAACTTGGGCCTTTTTCTAAACTCATCAAAAAAATATTTGAACGCGTCATCCGTGTACATCACCGTTGCATACATGTCAATATATTTTCCATATTCTTCTTTTTGCTGAAGAGAAAGAGTCATTGAGTGTAATTTTGCGCGTACTTTGTTTCTATAATATTCTTGCCCTTCAACTAAGAAGGGGTCATGCATCGAAAGCGTCAAAAAAATATCCACCCGTGGAGATTTGTTTTGTTGAGAGATAATTTCCAAACTGTGTTTGAATAATTCTTTATCGCCATATCCCCATGAAAATCCGTTAACACCGGCGGGCATTTTTTGATATCCGCCGCCGAAGTTTTTATCACTTAAAATAAAATCTATATTTTGCCTTTTGAAGAAAACATCCATGTTATCAAAATGTACATCTCCGCCATGGAAGAATGAAGTGCGATAACCCAACTGTTTTAGAAAAGAGATGAACGAAAAGTGCTGCGGCATTTTTTCTCCTAACTCTAAGAATCCTTTTTCGGCAAACGGAAGCGAACCAAAGAGAGAAGAAAAAACGGCAAAGGTTCTCCCGCTGGTACTGAGAAAATTTTTCCAGTTTAAGCTTTGCCCGGCAAGTGAATCTAAAAACGGTGTAAAACTGCCTTCAGACGCTCCTTCACCGCTGTAAGACCTGCCAAGGCTTTCCGTAATAATAAAAACAAAATTCGGAAGTTCATTTGAAGTTTGAAAGAAATTTCCGAGAACATTTTTACTGCTATCTATCCGCAAAAACGGATAGTTTTTGTCCACATAGGTAAACGTATTTTGTTGATCAAGATCGGCATCAATAAAATAATTTCCTGCAATTATTTCATCTTCTTCATTCAATACATAGGGAATTGTTTTTTCGCTGAAGAATTGAAGTTTGTTGATAACGGTATAAAACTCAAGATCGGTCTGATATTCCTTAGTGGTCGGAATAAAATCAGTATAAACAAAAAATGAGATGAAAATTATTACGAAGAAAAAAGAGACCAAGGACTTTGGCAAAGGAATTTTTCCGCTATACCGGAAGACGAGAAGAACAAATAGAATCAATACAAGAACCGGCAGCAGCATAAGCAAATTAACTCCGCCGGAAGCTTGTACAGTGTGGACAATTTCTTCAACTGAATAACCAAACAAATCTGCACCGAGTGGGATTAACGATTTTGAATAATAAAAAATGAGCAGAAGATTACCGAGCAACAGTAAAGTAGAAATTGAAATAAAAATAATTTCGGCAATTTTAGATTTGTAAAAACTAATTAGAAAAAATGGAACTGCTGCATAACCGCAAATTTTAAGCAGAAAAATTATATCGTAGAATATTCCGGATGCCGCAAGTTCCAAACCATTAACCGGCAGATTTTGCAGATGAGAAATAAAAATGTACTCAAACACTCTTACCGCAAAAAAAAGAGATATTGATGAAATTGTGAGCTGGGAAAACCTCTTAGATGTTTCTTTCAAAAAAAAGAATAGGTCTTCCCTCGTTCTGTAAAACAGTCTGCTCATATAACTTTCGTTTTAATAAGAGAATCGTTTTGCGGCTTGTTCAAGAGTCGCTCCGCAAAGATACCAGGTGCCGTTAAATAATAATGAATCAAGTTTTCCATTGTCCTTTAAGAAATGTGTTTTTATTCCGCTATCATTCCCGATTTGCGCAGGGTTTGTTTTTGCGGAAAGAAAAACGAGATTTTGAATACCGTTTAAAAATAATTCCTTTCTTTGTTGCACGTCCGGCACATTACCATAAAAAATATTCGGATACATCCGCTCTATTTTTCCCGGTTTAAAAATGTTCTCAATTTTCAGTCTGTTAATTGCAAAAGTTGATTTAATTGCTTGAACCAACATCCCCGTTTCCGCCGCCCTGGTTGTCTTTACTAGTAAAGCTAATGGTTTAGGGAGAAAATTTACTGAATCAAGAATTTCATTCAACTTTATATAATCAAAATGTACCAGATCGAACGGATGATGATTAAAGCCCATAGCATATGCGGAATACAAAGCGCTATCATTTTTCGTAATTTCCAAATTTTCGAAATTTTTGTTATCAATTAAAGAAACAACATATTTAGCATAGCCGGAGAGTAAGTATCCCAAACATTCTTCTTCAGAAGGATGAGGTAATAAATAGACAGCTTTCCCAAGATAAAAAAGCGGACCTTCGGCAAAGTTATTAATTTCATTCAGTGTTCGGTAAGTGCTAACATGAGAGGCATCAACCGCCACATTTTGGCTTTCAATAATCCTCCTTACAACATTCACCCTGTCTTTACCCAGATAGCAGTGGACATAATATTTTCCTTTCCCTTCAACGAGTAATTTTTTTATGGTCTCAAGAGAAGAGATATTTTGACTTACCCAGGGCATCATAGATGCATGAATTACTTCGATACCGGCCTCTTTTGCCGCAGCATCTTCTTCATAAATTAATTTAGGCTCAAAAGGAACAACTGCCGGATGCAACAGGGATATTATTCCCGTATAATTCTCTTTTTTCAATTGAATGATCTGCTCTTTAGAAGGATAAGGACCGAATACAAAAGAAATACGCGCCAGGGAGATGTTTTCTGTCCGCATTCCTCTTCCCGGAGTTAATTGGGGATTCATCCACAAAAATATAACTCCAACAAAAAATAGTGTTGGTACGTAGATCATCCACTTTTTACTTTTCTTCTCGGATTCCCAATATCGTCTTGAAATAAAAAAAGAAATCGCCCCTGCCAAGAGTAGGATGAGCACAATAAAAACTTTAATAACAAAGCTTTCCGTCTCTTCCGACGCTCCCTCTTCCTGGAAATAATCTACAGTCCAGCGTATAGGACCCCAGAATAAAAGGGAACCAACAACAAAACCGGTAACTCCTGCCAGGTAGAGCAGAAGCAGATAATATCTGCCGGTCTTGCCACGAATAAGTTTTTTAAATGAAATCATTACATGCCATTCAAGAAATTTTGTTAAATTTAAAAGAAGTTTTTGTGAAACTAACAAATTGTTGAGTAATAAAAAATTATTTTAGGAAGACGGACACATACCCTTTATGAATAATCAGAAAACTATTATTTTCGCTGAAGATACTATGCACATAGCCCAGCTCTTAAAATTTAAACTTGAGAAAGAAGGGTTTACGTTAATTCATTTCGCCACCGGTGAAGGAGTGACTGAAGGAGTTATAAATTTTAAACCTGACTTAGTTTTGCTTGACATTATGATGCCGGTAAAAGACGGGTTAACTGTTCTAAAGGAGATTAAAAGTAATCCAAGCATTGCAAACATTCCCGTCGTTTTACTTACCGCTAATGCCCATGAAGAATATGTGGTTAAAGGGCTGCAGCTTGGCGCAATTGATTACATCTTAAAACCTTTTGCTTCTACTGAACTTGTGCTTCGTATAAAAAATATTTTGAAAATGCGATAATTTCCCGGAGCTTTATGTCAACTACTCGGCTTACAACTGGCGGGAATATTTATTTGTCATGGAGTTATTTTTGTTTATTCACTTAGATATTTTTGGGTTCCTCGCCTTAACTATTTTTTCTTTGTTAACCCTGGTTTATCTCCTTGTTGTTCAAGTTGTGCTCTTACGCCTGCTTCACGGTTACAGGGCAAAACAAAAGCAAAAGTTTATTGCTGTTTGGGAGGAAAGAGTTTTTAACTACCTTGAAAATAATGAAAAACCGGAATTGTTAATCAAAAAAATCCAGCGGCGAAAATATCGCTATCTTTTACATTACCTACGTGAATTTCTCCTCATGCTCAAAGGGGACGATTTCGATAGGCTATCTGCTCTTATAAATCAAACTAAAATACAGCCTTTTCTTATTTCCCGGTTAAAGTCAGGTTCACCAAGAAAAATTAATGAAGCGGCATATTTTTTGGGCTTGGCAAAATCCGGCGCCGCTCGAAATATTTTACGCAAAAAATTGCGAAGTCAAAACGCTTCCGTCTTCTTAAGTTCTGCTTTAGCCTTGGCTCGATTGAACGATATTGAGGTTGTCTTCGAAATCTTTCGGAATGCCTATCGTTTTAAATTTGTTTCAAAAGATTCCTTGCTGGTAATCATGTCTGAATTTTCGAGTGATATCTGCGAGGTGCTTCTTCAAAATTTAAAAAAAGAAAAAAACGCATTAATACAAAGTATCACTATCACACTTTTTCGTCATTTCAAATACTATCCGGCCGGCGAAATTGTTTTAAAAATAGCTGTCTATAGTCAAAATAAAGAAGTGACAATTGAAAGCATTAAGTACTTTACTTCTATCGAATTTCTTAAAGCCGCCAACGCCCTCCGCGCACTAATCAATAGCCCAAAAGCAGAAATCCGGGCAGAAGTATTAAAAGCGCTGGCTGTTTTAGGGGATAGTTCTTTCGAACAAAGAATTTGGGATCGGATGTACGATTCAGAATATGAAGTTCAGTATAACGCAGTGACCACGCTGATGATATTAATTCCCGGCAGCGAAGAAAAAATTTCCCAATTTGCGTACGGCAATTTGAAAGACCGGGCTGCCGCTATTGTAAGAATGGTTCTTAGCGAACGAAGCATCAAGAGTTAAAATGGAAATTATTAGCTATATCGTTTGGGGATTTAACGCACTGATCCTTTTTTATTTCCTCTTGATCTGTTCAATCTATATCATCCTGAACATCGTTGCTTTTTTTAAGATGATAAGGTATAACCGGACAATAAAATATCTTGATCTCAAAAGAGTCTTTAAGCTGACAAACTATAAAGCCATTTCTGTTATAGTTCCGGCGTACAACGAAGAAAACGGAATCGTAGAAAGTTTAAAATCGCTCCTTCAGCTTGAATACCCGGACTTTCAATTAGTTGTTGTAAATGATGGGTCAACAGATAACACGCTTCAGAAATTATTTGAGAATTTTTCTATTCGTCAGGTTTCGTTCACTCCTTTTTATAAACTGGAATCCCAACAGATCCGTTCAGTTTACATGTCCTCTGAATATCCGAATTTGATTGTCATAGACAAAGTGAACGGGGGAAAAGCTGATGCCATTAACGCAGGAATTAACCTTGCCAAGAGTCCGTTAATAGCAGTAATTGATGCCGACTCCGTTTTAGAACGCGATTGCCTGTTGAAAATTGTGCGTCCCTTTATGGAAGACGAAAATGTCATAGCGGTCGGCGGCACCATCCGGATTGCGAATGGCTCCAACATTCTTCATGGAAATATTGTTGATGTTGGACTTTCAAAATCCTGGCTTGCCCGTTTTCAAGTTGTTGAATATTTGCGGGCTTTTTTATTCGGGCGAAACGGATTTGACGTACTCAACGGAATTTTAATTATTTCCGGTGCGTTTAGCTGCTTCTCACGCGACGCTCTGATTAAAATTGATGGTTACCGCGCAGGCTGTATCGGTGAGGATATGGAAATTATTGTAAGGATGCACAGAAAATTGCGAAAGGAAAATCCAAAGTTGCGTATAACCTTTATCCCTGACCCGGTTTGCTGGACGGAAGCGCCGGAAATTTTTAAGGTACTCCGCAGTCAACGGATGCGCTGGCAAAAGGGAACGGTTGATAGTATTCTTCTTCATAAAAAATTATTTATGAACCCCGCATACGGATGGATCGGAATGCTCGTGTTTCCTTACTTTGCACTGTTTGAAATGCTTGGACCGGTAATAGAAATTTTTGGCTACTTTTTTTTCATAATTTCCTTTTCTTTTGGTTTCGTTACTCTCTCCTTTGCGGTGGCTTTTCTAACCACCGCTATTTTGTACGGAGTAGTATTGTCTGTACTTTCAGTAATTTTAGAAGAACTTTCATTTCAACGATATCCTAAACTATCCCAACTTCTAACCTTGATGGCAGCGGCTTTTTTAGAAAATTTTGGATACCGGCAGTTAACTACCTGGTGGCGTTTTAGAGGAATGTTCGAATATTTTACTGGAAAGAGGCATTGGGGGCAAATGGAAAAGAAAGGCTTTGCGAAGTAAAAAATTTTTGGAGATATGCTTTCTTTTGAGCTATTTCTCTAAAACTTATCAAGATGAGCAACCGCGAAAATGATGTTAAAGCTTATCTTGTTACACATTCCTTTGATAGATGGAAACAATGCGCACAAGGCATTTCTTATCTTATACAAAACACAAGACTGCAAAAATACGCGCAATGAAGAAATAAATTTTTCGTTTCGTGACCGGTGGGTTGTTTGTTGTGGCAAACTTGCTACCATATCTTAACGTTTGTTGTTCCTCGTGTACCGGAGAATTACCTGTTCACTAATTGGAATAAAATATTTTTAGGTTGCCTTTACTCTTATTCGAAATCTGATAACTGTTTCAAGATTAAATGAACTTTCCAATTATTTGCAGCAACGATTCTTTCGTAAATGGTTTGGGTAAAAACGCATCGCAGCCTGCCTCTGATGCGTTTTTTCTGTCCTGATCAAATGCGTGGGCAGTTACCGCGATTACCGGTATTAGTTGATATTCTTTTAATGCCTTTAACTCTTCAGTTAATTCCAACCCGTTCTTTGATCCTCGAATTGAAATATCCATCAAAATGATATTAACGCTATTTGTTTTTAAGGTGTGAAGCGCTTCATCGGAGGAACTTACACTTAATGAATGATAGTATCCTTTTAAAAATCTGGTTATCATATTCCGGTTTATTAAATCATCTTCAACGATTAGAACCGTTTCATTTCTTTCTCTTACAGCTGGTATACTATTGTTAATGATTTTTTTCGGTACCGCAATTTCTTTTTTCGGATTCATCGTTTTGACGAACGCAATTGTAAAAGTTGTCCCTTCACCTTTTTTACTTACAACCGAAATGCTTGCGTTGTTCAGTTCAAGAAATTTCTTTGCCAGCGGAAGACCGAGTCCAACTCCTTCATAAGCCCTGCTATAACCCATATCTTCCTGCCTATAGGGTTCAAAAAGATGTTCAAGATATGCTTCCTTTATCCCGATGCCGCTGTCTTTTATTTCAAGTTTTACTTCATTGTTCGTTCCAGCGAAAAGAGAAACTTTTACAAATCCTTTCTTAGTAAACCTTATGGCGTTATCTAGTAAATCAGAAATCGAATGTGTTACCGTGTATTCGTCTGCATAGAGAATTACGTCTCCCAAGTTATCTTCGTAAGTTAATTCAAGAGACGCTTGTTTTGCGGCTTCCTGAAATTCCGCACAAAGTTTTTCACAAATTGATGAGAGATTTATTTCCTGGGGAGCAATAGTAAAGTCGTTTGATTGCAGCCTTGAAAAGTTTAAAATCATATCAACGGTTCTTATTATTCGCCGGCTGGATTTGTCAATTGCTTCAAAGAACGTGGCTTCTTCTTCCGTGATGTATGGGGAAAAAATTTCTTTTATAACACTCGTCATTCCCAAAATACCGTTTAACGGGGTTCTGATCTCGTGAGAAATATTTTGGATAAACCCGTCTTTAACGCTGTTAGCGTTTTCGGCTTTTTCCTTCGCTTTAATAAGTTCTCGTTCGGCTTGTTTTCGTTCGGTAATGTCTATCGCTATTCCGATAAGATACTCCGGCTTCCCATCTTTTTTTTCAATAATTGTCGTAGAAAGATAAATGGGAAATTCGCTTCCGTCTTTTCGACGATTTATAAGTTCGCCATTCCACCCCCCTTGCAGCGTTGCGGGCAGTACTTCACCAACTGCTTTCAGAGGACTATTTAATGAACTAACGATCGTTATGTTTTTTCCCAGAACTTCTTCTTCACTATATCCATACGTTTTTAGAAATGCTTCGTTCACAAAAAGGATGGTATTTTCATTATCGGTAATACTGACACATTCATTTATTCTTTTAAGAGAAGTGGCAAGCATTTTAATTTCTTCATCTGAATGTTTTTTTGCCTCAAGAAGGCGAATTTTTTCCAACGCAATGCTAACCTGGTAGCTAACAGAATCAAGAAAATTAACTTCTTCATTTGTCCATTCTCTTTTATGATGGGTTTCATTAAGCACTAAAATGTGGTATCCATCTGGGTAAAAAGCGAATGGATACCAGAGAGCGCTTTTAATACTCATTTGCTCGTGTAATATTTTATCGGAATGATCTTTTAACAAAACGGGATTTATGTTATCAAAGTGGCTTGTTAAATATTGTTTGGTTTTTCTCATTTCAGTGATGCCACTGATGAAAACATCAATCGGATAAACACCTTTGGTTGGCTCAATATCAGAAGATTTTGGGTCTAACCTTTCGCTAAAAGCGGTTAGTTTATTAGTAGTGAAATTAGCATCGTAAATCAAACAACGGGCAACACTAAGTGCTTCTCCAAGGATGTCCGTTGTTTTTTCTAAAATAGCGCTGCTGTCTTCCGATGAAACTATTATGTTTGCTATTTCATTTAATGCCTTAGAAAAGTTGAGCTGCTGAAGGAGAGAAATTTCCATCTTTTTACGCTCGGTGATATTGCGGAATATTACAACAGCTCCAATAACTTTATCATTTTCTAAAACTGGTGTAGTACTAAAATCAACCGAAAAACCTGTTCCATCTTTTCGCCAAAAATATTCCTCGCCGGTATGGGAAATCCCTTCGTGAAGTGTTGCATAGATATGACATTCTTTG
>Ga0100398_1003276_pt1 | contig 13279 bp, 5 predicted proteins | sample CryGeymeta201522_FD_81568 | JGI IMG/M metagenome (GOLD analysis project Ga0100398, IMG submission 81568) | Groundwater microbial communities from Crystal Geyser aquifers in Utah, USA - Crystal Geyser metaG 2015-22 | ecosystem: Environmental > Aquatic > Deep subsurface > Groundwater | place: USA... | reverse complement strand
TTCCTTTAGCGCCCTCACTTTTTGATTGAGCTGTAAAAGGCAGTGCCGATACCGTCGTTGAGGTGTCTCCTTCCCATCCGTAAAATGCTGGATTTGAAAAACGCTGTTTCCAAAAGGAACATTTCTAAACATATCCATATTGCACTCCTATATTAAAACGTTTAGCCGTATCCAGCGTAGCTGCTATAGCTTGCGATGTCTCTGAAGAAAATATTAAATCCTCGATTACGGCTGTATTTGCAGTGGCATACCCCCCCAGAATATAGCCCTTAGCAAAATGCACCCATAAATCAGCTACTTTGGAGAATGGAATACCTCCATCATCAAGACTCGTCATAGACGTAATATCCGCATTTGCGCCAGAAGCCGCTGCTCCAAGCGTTGTCCTTTGCGCTGCTGCATTCGCATCGTCAAGGATAGCTCGACCTGCCGCCGTAAAATCAGCAAGAGAGGCTGTACCATTTCCAGTAAAGTAAGGGAGTTTATCAGCAGCAGATATAAGGCCGGCAAGGGCTGTCAGTTCAGCATCAAGAGGCTGGTAATTTGGAGATGCAGTAGCTAAGTTCCCACTTGCATCAAAAACAGCAAACCTATCACCAGACGTATGCAATGAATATCCAGCCCCAAGAGAAATAGCTTGTGGTATTAAATACCTTGGAACTGCTCCGTTCGCAGGGTCAAGGCAAAGAGTAACTGCCACAGCCGAAGTATGTTTATTTACAAGAACTATTGAGGATATTCCGATTGCGGTTGCTGCTGTGTAGAGAACGGTTGTCAGTGTTGTCCCAAGAACTCCTGATACAAGCCTGGTGATCGTAGTACCAACAACCCCGCTAATTGTATAATCAATTACGGCATCAACAGAGGCGCCACCTTCGATGACATCAGTATTATTTAAAGCAATTCCCATTTAACCTCCATAAAAAGCCCAAGCAACAACACTTGCCTCAATGTCCACAACTTTATCCCGCACGGCATTCTTGCTCGGAGCTACATCAGTAACAGCATCCCATGTTGCTGCATTATAAGCCTCGTCAGATACTTCCCCTGCGATATCTGCTCTCAGGGAATCAATTATTGAATCCCCATATAAGACAGCTTGGTTGTCCGTATTTGTCCCCCGGCGCTTGATAAGAATCTCCAATAGTTCTTTTATAGAGCCAAGGGCCGCCTGGACACTGGCTACGTTATTAGCGTCTATGTCCGGTATGGCTGGGAGTTGCGGAGTGGTCATTGTCTTTCCTCGCCTGATAAAGCCTTGTTATAACTATCATTGAATCTTTTATAAATCTGATTGATCCTTTTGTCGATTTTTTCAACCCTCTCTTTATTGCCCATTGCCTGATATTTCTTTTTTGCTTTTCTAAGCCTGCTGGTTTTTTTCTCTGCAACTTTAGCCTGTTGAATTAGTCCTATAAATGGCGATAGTTTTTCACGCAAAACTTTATATTGGTCAGTTCTTCTGTATGTTTTTAATTCCTCTCCAGCCGTTAAAACCTTCCTGATATTATCGTAATAAATCTGCGAATCAGCCCATTCTGATTGTTCGCCTACAATCCTTCTCAAAAAAGGGATTTCATACATCTGAGACTCTTCTTTCCTAAGAAGGCTGATTGGAATCCCGAATAAATTATTCCAGAATTTCAACATAGAACCGCCGGCGGTATCCACTATAAGATCAAGAGTTTCGGGAGATATATCAATAGCTCCCGACCTTACTTTGTTACCGCCCGTAAGTGAATTTAATTGAGACGCTATCCACACCGAAGGCATCCTTGCTGATTTCCAGTATCTTTGAGAGTCCGGCGTAGGAACTTTTTCAAACTTGTTTTGTTCCGGCATCAATGGGCCGCCAAACCAGTTTTTATTCTCGGCTACCATCACAAACGGATCTATAACTGTTGGGGTCAGCGTCTGTAAAAGAGTGCCGGATGCGACCGGATTAAAGGCATCGACAAAGACAGAAGCCAGCCGTGCCGCACCATTTATAGGGTCATAATTCTTTTTTGTAAACACTCTTGAAAGTTCAGTTCCGATATTAAATACGAAATTATAACCCCAAGGAAGCGGTATCTTTACGTACCTGCCCTTTGTGCCGGGGAGCATCATAATCATGTTGCGCGCTCTCACAAAATCCTCAATTTTATTGTAATAATCTTCACCGTCATCATCACCCCCGCCCGCCCAACTATTTAGCAGCCCCGTTATAAAGCCGATGCCAATGATCCCGGCCGCCATTTTGCGTACCTTTGGGCTTGTTCCGATTGCCCTCATCAATCGGTATGATCCCTGAATGCCAGCGTTTGCAAAAAGATACAGGGAATTTATAACCGGCCCGGCCGCACCTTTCTTGGTAAAATCAACCGTAATATCAGAAGCGATTTGTGCAGCTTTCAGGTCAGACTTTCCGCTTTCAACAGCAAGCTTGAACACGTGTAGTCTTATCCCGTTTTCAACGGATGTATTTGCGTCTTCTGTCCATTGCAACCATTCGCCAACTGTTTTCCTAACGGGCCGCTCACCTTTCTGCGTTTCCAATTCTTTTGTAATTTTATCTGCAAGTTTTTCAATACTGCCATGCACATCCGACCAGCCTATCTTGCCGCCGGACGCCTTGAACCTTTTATATAATTCTTCATATTCGTTGCCGGATTCTTTCTCACGCTCAACATTGTAGATAGCCTTGATTCCATCCATAGCCCCCCGGAAAATACGCTTAGATTCAATGCCTGTATCGTTTATATTAATCCCGGCAGTTTGGGCATCACGAACAAAGTTAGACAAGATAAATTCAGGCGACCATGAAGTATTGATTCGTGCAAGCCATCTATTTATTTTTGATAATGTATTTACAATCGGCCCTGCTGATTTATCCTGCGTCTTTAATGTACGAAGCATTAACATAGCATCTCGGTTGAGCCGATTGACTTCAACCAAGTATTGTTTGCCATTCACCATGATACGGATTTCGTTTTCTGCAACGTTAAAGATGTCGGGATACATTCTCAGGTTGCCCTGCTTATCATGCCTTGGTGCTTTCTTTTCCGGCCGGATAGACCAAATATCCGGGTGCGGGTTCTCTTTTATGAGAGACAAAAACACTTTTGCAGATTCGGCCTTTTCTGCCCGGTCAATAGCATTTTCATAGTTGGATATTGTATTGGCTAAGATGTTTACAACGCCCCGTGTTGATCCCCCTCTTGTTTTTATAGCCCTGCCTGCCTGCATCAGTCCTTTGCCCGAACCACTAACCGAATCTTCATATCCTTCACGATAAAGGGGAACATAGTTTTTATATTTGGTTTTTATTGCCTTATATTCTTCTTCAGGGATTAGCCCGGCATTATAAAGGATATCTAACTTTTCATCATTTATAGTAGATAACGTCAGCCTTAGACGCTCTATGTCCTTATCGCTTTTATTAGCGTCAAGAATTTGGGTAGCCTCTTTGTCTGACATGCCGGATGGTTTTTCTGAAAAAGCATCCCATTGTTTTTTGAGCTTTTCAACTTTTTCATTGCCACCAAACAAGTTAAAGGCTTCATTAAGCAACCTATGATATACTTTCGGTTCGGCTGTCTGTCCTTTTGGTTCTTCAGCCCCTATCTTTTTGCGAAATTCAAGTGTTTCTTTTTTGGGCAAAAGGTCAATTAAAGAATTCAGATACCGCCAACTGTTTGCAAGACGCAAAGCCTTGTTTGCTTCGTGGGCATGTTTCGCATGAGCATAGGCTTCAAACTCCGGGATAGTCTTATCTGTCCGTGCTATTTCCTTAATCAATGGGACTACGCTTTCATCCCAAAAGTTTTTAACCCTTGCCGCTGTGATTTTCGGTCTTTGAGTTTCTTTCAGAAAAAGGTCTATTTTTTCAGTTACTGTGTCGAGTTTTCTTTGGATCAAATTTATTGGCCTATTTTTATCCACAACCCAATACATGAAATCATCGAAATGCCGATGAAGGACCTCTCTGGCAGCATCAATATTAGTCCGGGCCTCCTCTGCCCCTATACCCTCAGCCGCCGCCCTGGTCGAGTACGCCACGCCGGATTCAATATCCCGAATTGCCCCCCGTGCCGTCTGCTGAAACAGGTTAAAGAACCCGTCCAAGATGTCGGCTATCTTCTGAACGATCCGGCCCATGAACGATTCTCTGCGCTTTGACCGGATTTTCAGTTCGTGTTCTACCCACCGAGCCCGTCCATTTGCGCCGAAGAAATCACCCTTATTGAAAGCCTGGGCCTGACGCTCAATGGCTTCGATTTCAGACCGTTTAAGTAACCCGGACTTTTCAAGGAAGTGTTGTAACTCCTTTGTAATTGTCCACTTATCGCCCACGCCCTTGACGATTCGGATTGTCCGCTCTTTATGGGAGTATGAACCGGCTATCTTTTCAGTAGGCTTGCGCCCCCGTCCATATTCAGCCTTAAATGCAATTTCATCCGGCGTGATAGATTCCACTGCTTTTATAGAAAAGCCTCTACCGTTAGGATAAGATACTGAAAACGTGCCATCCTCATTTTGTGTTACTGTGCCTGGTTTAGTGAATGGTAAGGATTCTATATCGGCCTTGGTTAGGTTGGATAATTGATTACCCCGTATTCTTGTAGAATATTGAACCGTGCCTCTCATTGGCCGTGGTTCTTGACCGGAATAAAATATTTTAATGTCGTTTGTTATCTTTGCCGGTTTTGTTCCTTTTGGATATTCACGGTAAAAAGTTCTTTCTGATCTTAAATAGTAATTGTCTCGTTTATTAAAACTCCCAAGGCCATCTTCAAGCTCAACTATTAAATATCCATTATGTGAATCGGCTATTTTACGAAGGAGTGAATATTGTTCTGAAGTCGGCTCTTTTGCCATATCAATCATGCCGGAATTATTGTCAAATCTGATATGACCTAAAGCCATCATTTCTTGCATACCTATTGTACCACCTGCTTCACGATAGTCATAGGCACGAGTCCCAAGAGTACCGCCTTCTTTCTTCCCTGACAAATCAATCATTGATCCGTCCGGCGATAAAAAGCCGGCTTCTTTTATATTCGTGGTCTTGCCAAGCTCTCTTAATCTTGACCAATTTATATTTTTAAATTCGGCTTTTTTGGCTTTTATTGCCTCTCTTGCTCCCTTGCTTTCAACAGCTTTTTGATAAGCCGATATCCAGTCTGGCTGCCATAAAACACCATCTTTCATTATTCCACCGGACTCAAGCAATGCTTTTACATCTGCTGTCCCACGAACGTCATACCCCATAGCCCTTAGGGTCTTATTCATCTTAGATAAAATTTCATCAGAAAGAGACGGCATGTCTATTCTGATACCATTCGCTTCCTGGAAATCAGCAATGCCTTTATCTTTTTCTGACAGGGCCGGTTTTTCGGTTGTAGTATAGAAATCAGAAACCAGCGCATCTGCAATATTTTTCCCTCGTTTCGTGAAAGATCCTTCTTTATCTATAACATCAAGAAATTGGAGATTCGCCGCTTTAGCAAATTTTTTTATATTTGAAAATTCGCTATCGCTTATTGCAGCGTTTGGCCTAATAAGGGCTATCGCAGACCCGTTGCGTTTTTCGATTTCTTTTAGTAAATCTTCCTGTATGCGGCCCCTTATTGCGCTAAAATCACCTTCCTCTATATTTGCAATAGGCCGATTCTGTAAATCAAAGATAATTAAACCATCTATATTGTTTTCCTCTGCATATTTAAAAAGGTCATCGGGGTCCCGTATTCCTTCTGCCCGATCTCCTCGTTTTAAAAATACTCTTTCGCTCACTGGAATCTTTTTTAGTGCAGCTTCCGTAGAAATCTTCTTACTCCTCTCGCCTATGAACTCCGAATATTCGCCTTCGCCAACAGCAATAAAACCTCCAAGCTTGAGTCTTGTACCTTTTAAAAGATTTACAAGAGCATCCTTCATCTGTATATCTGCATCGGAAAGTTCTGATATGCCAGAAGGATGGTTATGAGAAGTCCATATTTTGTATGATTTCGGATTGTTTAATGCCTGACCGACCATTGTTGATGGGGTGGCTAATGTCTGACCGGCTGTTCCAAGTGAATGGCGATAAATGGATAGGATATTACCATTAATATCGGTCACGACAGACAACACATTTTCCTGTGCCTGTCTGCCGATATTGACATCGGCGAGGTGGGCAAGATCGTCGGATGTTAGTATTTTTTTCTTTGCTGCTTTGTAGATTCCGGCTTTTTCTGAAACAATCTCTGGCTGGGATAAAACTCCTCTTCCTCTTGCGGGTATTCCCCTTTCTTTACCTTCCGCAACTTTGGTTTCGGCAGGAATAACCCCTCTTTTGGTAGGCTGTATTTTTTCATAATCATATTCTACACCACCTTCCTCTAATTTGTCAAATAGTTTTTCCGTAAAAAGTTTTTCTTGTTTAGTAGGGATTTTCTTTGGCAAATTAGTTTCTTCTTTCTCCGCAACACCCTTAAGCCATTCCCTTAATTCGCTTTCGTATCCGGCAATAGACTTTCCTTCTTTAGTTATTCCAGCAGCATCAAGGAGAGCATTGACAACTTTGCCCACGCCGGATTTTAACGCTGGGGGTTTTGTTCCTGTTAGTTTTTCAAGAATCCTTTGGCGCAAATCTGTATTGCTATTGCCATACGGATAAGCTTGATCTGTCCACGGAAGAGACAAGAGTTCTTTTGCAAGTTGGCGGCTTAAAGCTGGTTTTGATGGCAATGCTGTTTTAGTTTTTGGTTCTGTTTTGGGCATTAAGTCTTTTGCCATCATTGCCTTAGCCTCAAATTCGCCTACCGCAATAGAAGTTTCAGCTCTGGTATAAAATTTACCCTCATTATCTATAAAACCATGATTATCATATTTAATACCTTTCTTTTTGGGAAAAGGTATCCGTAACATCACATCAGAATGTATTTCTCCTGGAGTTCCCTTATAAATTGTGCCATCATTGGCTTTAATGGCTACAGCATATATAAACGGTTTTGGGAGCGAGACTAAGTCACTTTCCAATATCTCAACTTTGTCCAGTGGCCTTAATTCGATTGTTTCTCCGTCTTTTAGGGTAATACTAAAAGGGTCTTTTTCTGTAACTTCGTAAACATCCCAACCTTGTTTGCTTTTACCATCAAGCAAGGTTAATTGTTTGCCAACCGGTAGGTCTTCTGCATTTATTGTTTTATATTCACCTTCAGGCGGGGCTTCTGGTTCATAAGCCATTTCTTTTTTAAGTTTGCGTTCTTCGGGTGTAAGCTCGTAAGCCTTTTTCTCGCTAATTTCACGGCCTACCTTGTCTCTCGAAAGAACTCTTGGGTCTCTTAGTATGTCTAAAAGCGATTCATTCTGATATAACCAGCCTTCGTCTTTTAAAGTTTGCTCTAATGTATCAATCGGTCTGCCAGTTTTTTTAGAAAGAAATTTAACAGCAGTTGATAAATTCTTAAGTTCACCCTTAAAATTAAGAAAGTTTATACCGCCTTCCTCTTTTATCCGACCCCTAAGAGTCCTGGCTTTAGATTCCTTTGGCTTAAATGCAGTTTGTATTCTTTCTTTGCCTGTGAGTTTTGTTTCTCCTGGTTTCACCAAATCAGGATATTCCTTCAGGATATTATCAACTTGTCCCTGAGTCATCCGGCCTTCTGCAACAGCCTTTTCATAATAGCCTTCGGAAAGAGCTTTTTGAATAATTTCCTTATGGTTTTTAGAGCGTGATAAATATGCACTTTGAATGGTATTGGGAAACGCCTCAACTGGCACATTTTCATAACCTTCTGGGGAAGCATATTCCTTCCTTGTCATATCCCGTGGTTCTTTGAGGGCTGGTTTTGGTTCAGGCTTGGCAGGCGCTGCGGCCTCTGACTTTGCCTCCTTCTCAATCGCTGTGGTTACTGGTTCGGCCAGCTTCATCTCCGGCCAGGTCTCTATGTCGGGGTAGGCGTCCTTGTGAAGACGGATGGCTTCGGCGGGGGAGAGTTTGCCGGAATTTAAAGCAGTTCTTATTGCTTCTTTATGAGCAGAAAAGCCCCCGGTTACAGTTGTTTTTCCGGTTGGTTTCCCGTAAATTGATTCAAACTCATCCCTCGTCATCAAATACGGCTCGGTCGGGGCAGGCTTAGTGGGCGCTGGGGCTTTCTCCGCTGGCACAGGGGTAGGGACGGGCTCGGTGGTCGGAGGGGCTACGGGCTGATATGGTTTGGCCTGTTTACCCTCCGCAAGCCACTTCCTGAATCTGCCCATAGGAACTTCGGCTATATTCCCAAGTCCTTTCCATCCCGGTTCGTAATTGGCAAGGTATCCTTTTCTTGCATCTTCCTCTGAAGCATATCCCAACATAACCTTGTGTTCGTCAAACTTGCCGGTTTCAGGGTCAACCTGATCCACGATAAAAGCATGGTACTTTTTCTTTCTTTCGCCCGGATTTACAAAAACGTCAACCTGATCGCCATCTTTCCCTTTAGTTCGCTTGAAGTATCCGTAATGGCCCACCATCTTGGTTTGCCATTCAGTTCCGTCCGGGGCAGTTCCAGAACGTATTGAACCATCGGGGTTTTCGATTGAAATGTCTAACCCCTGTACTCGAATATGGCCGTGTTTATAGTTCCCAGCTTCCTTTTGGGCCTCGGTCGGTTCGGGCAGTTCGTTCAGCGGGGAGGTGGCTGCTTCGTGTGCCGCTTCGTCTATCCGTTCCGGCCCACCGGGTTCTGCTTGTGCTTGCTGTTGTAAATTTTGGCTGCCTTCTCCTGGGCTTGGTCGTAAAGCCTCCGCTTCACCTGGTTGGACAGCGACTTGTTCGGGTTGCGCTTCTTCCATTCCTCTTTGTTCTGGTCGAAAAAGTTGTTCCTCATCTCTTCGTATTTCTGTGGCATCTGGGGCCTCCGTTCCAAACATTGTTGTCGTTGGTTGTGTTTCAACAGGTTGCTGTTGAGCTTCCGTAGCGGCCTTTTGTTCGAGATTTGCCTTGTTAATAATGGCCTGATTTCTTAATTTTGCCTTAAAATCCGTTGTATCTTCAGCGGCTTCTTCCGAACTTATCCCGGCTTCCATTTCGGTTTGTAGTGATGGCTTAAAGAAAATGTCGTCAAGGACTGAAGCCATAGGGTCAGTATCGCCCATCTTTTCGCGAAGGCCCTGAATATGATCGATGGTAATTTTACCGTTTTCCAGTCCTGTAAACAGCTTGTCAAGATAGGTTGACCTTTGGGTTTGCTCACGGGTTTTGCCACCGAATAAGTCCTTTTCTTCGGATGCTTTTTCCCTAACACCCTGTCCGGCAAAACCTTGTGCAACCGTTCCAGCCCCACCGGTCAGCAACGTCATAAAAGCGGTTGGCCCAATAACCTCAAGAGCTTCTTGAAGCGGCTTTGCTTCCGGCCTGATCCCATAAGATTTTTCAACTTGAGCCTCAAGCCCGGCCTGTCCTGTTTCAGTTCCGATTTCAACTCCAAGGGTTTTAAGAAAATCAGTTACAACCTGTTTAGCCCCACGCTTAACAATTTCGGCTTCATCCAGTCCAAACAGTTTCCCTAAATATTTTGTTCCTAAAAATTCTCCGGCTGCCTCTATGCCACCGGTTAGATATGGAGCCAACCCTTCAGTCTCTTGCCGCATGGCTGCTGCTTCCTTGGTTCGCCCTTGTTGTTCAAATTCGTCAGCTTTTTGATTCGCTGTGTCAACTGTCTGTTGCGCCTGCGAAAGCCCAAACATACCAGCAACCGTGCCAGAGGCAACGTTCATTGCTAATTTTGCAGCTTTGTTTGCCTCCTTGAATAGATTCGCCGCTTCAACCATTTTGCCCGCCAATTGAGCAGCTTTAGCCGCTTTAATCGTTTTGTCTATACCAAGAATAACCCTTACGCCAATATTGAAAGCCCCGCCCGGAATAACGGACGGCGCAAACATTTTCGAACCTTCATAAAGAACTTTTTCTATCCCTTCATATTTAGGATCTCCATACCATTCTTTAGCCTTGCGCTCAGACCAATCGGCTAATGCTTTTCCAGGATCACCAATTATCCCTTTCAAGATATCGGGTTCGGCAAACTGCATAGCTTTGCCAACCATACCAGGAAGTTCGGTCGTTACGCCTTCGATAAGCCCATGCCCAATCGATTTCAGCCGTTCATTAGTATGTACAACTCTTTCTTCTGATGTTGGTATCGGCTCACCAGTTATGGTACTAATTGGTCTTCCAGCGCCTTCTGGTAAATCAGTAAATTCCGGTCTGGTTTCAATTTTTTCTACCGTTACGCCTGGGGTTAATCCTTCAGACAAATCGGCAAATCTGGCCGGCGGTCGCAAGCCATAATTTGGTTGCTGTTGAGCTTCTGCCAAACCTTTTAAAAATTTATTGGTAGCGTTTGCATCATAACCAATTCTGTCAATAACATCCCGATCAGAGTCATCGGACGGCATTTCGGCAACATCTACCCAATCGGAGTCATCGGCAACATCCACCCAGTCCGAATCGTTATCGGGCACGTCCACCCAATCTCTGTTGTTTAATGCTCGCAGTCCAGCCATTTATTTACCACTTGCTCCGCCGCCGCCACCGGCCCCCTTGCCTTTCTTTTTCTTCTTTTTCTTCTTTTTCTTCTTTTTGTCTTCGTCGCCCTCACCTTCGTCGCCAGAACCCTTTTCACCACCGGTCTTAATGGCATCATGTTTTTCGATCGTTTCCTGAACCGACGGAACCTCGCCTGTCAGACCTGCCTTTTGTAAAGGTACCTCAGGAAATTTAAACCTCTCGGAGCGATTCCCCTCCGGTGATAGTTGAGCATTATCGTCCGGCTTTATGGGAACAAGCCGAACCTTTACCTCGCCAGTTTTTTTATTCCTCTGTTCACGATATTCATATCCGTCAGGGGGGGGTGGAGCTTCCATCATTCCCCCGCTTTTTATAAAATCTCTATATGTATCAGGGTCGATAAACTTTTCTCCCGTATCAACATCTTCTCTTGTAGCGAATTTTATTCCAAGCTCGTAAAGTTTGTCCTGCGTTAATCCCGATCTACTTTCGGCTTTTGTTTTTTCAATCTTGGCCTGGGCCTCTTGTGCGTTGAACTCACCCTCTGGATTATACCGCCCTAAAAATTCTCCCATAAACATATCAGGAGTCATGGTTACACGCTCTTTTTGTCCAGGGAACAGAACGCTTATGCTGCCGTCCTTTTCCTTCTGCATATCGGGAATGGCTTTTTGAAGATTCTGATATTCGTCCGTAAATTGACCGAGCGGGCCTTCGAGTTTCTTTTCGTCGATGCCATGAATATTCATGTAATCTTTGGCTAAAAACTGCCTGACACCGCCAAGGTTTCCGCTGGCAAACGCTTTTACAGCGTTCTTATACTCCTTTATCCGATTCTTTTGATCCTCAGCCCAACTGAAACGCTTTGCCGTGCGCCCTTCTTTGGACTCTATAAGAGCTTTCGCGGTCTCGAACTTATTTTTATCAAGCCCGAAAACACGGGCCTCCTGACCTTCTTTTTGTTCCAGCTTTTTATAATCCAGGTGGCCCTGATAGTACATCTTTTCACGGTCGGCTTCGAGTTTGGCTCGTTTGTTATAATCGGCTTGAGCTTGTGCATCTGTTACCCAGTGCGCGCCTACCCAGTGGCCTGGAGGGGTTTCTTTTTCCGGCTTCTCGGCCCGGGTCATACCGCCACCGCCACCGCCTCTAAGATATTGATTCTGAGGCCACGCCCCGCTACCCTTCAATATATTTAATTCTTCGTCAAAAGGTGTCGGGACGCTTAACCCTGCCTGATATGCTGATCCTAAGCCCATAATAATACTCCTTTATTGTGCATGTAGCCCGCTTAATTTTGTCGGATCGGTTGCCATGCCTGTACCCAACATTGACATAAAAGCTTCGCCGTATTGAGGCATCATTGTTTGGCCGTAAGACGAAGCCAGCCCTGCGGATGATTTGGCAAGGTCGCCCTGAGCGCCCGCCAAGCCGGTTTGAAGTCCTGCCCCTGCTTTTGTAAGTTCTGAAACAGTATCGGTATAGCCCTTCTTGCCCGCCTGAACCTGTGCGGCAATATTACCCCCCATCTTAGAGGGATCTACCATTTGAAGACCGCTTATTGTAACATCCGTAACCCGTTGCTTTTCCCCAAGCCTCGCCTTGTTCGCAGCTAAAACCTTGTTTATGGCCTCGTCAATTCGGGATTGTCTCATATTGCCACGGTATCTTGTATCGGTCGGATCAAGCCCCATGCCTGACAGCTCCCTCGCTTCAGCCCTTCGCCCCGCTTCCATTTCAGTTCCAACATCGGCCTTAGCCCTGCCGGAAACACCCTCGTAGTCGGCCTTGCTTAAATCCTGAAGGTAAGTCATCATGCCACGCTGAGAACCAAGCGCCTGCCTTGCTGTTTCAATCGCCTCAGTTTCAAGCGGAGCGTATGACGTTTTATATTGAGCAAGATCGGCCTGAGTTTGGTTTATCAGCGACTTGATTTGCCCGCCATATTTCGTACCGATGGATTTAAGATAATTCTTGGTTTCCTCCACGCTTGCCATTGCAGTATTGAATGCCCCCCGTGATTTGGTTGCAGCAGTATTCCATTGGCTTAGAAACTGCTGAGCATATTCACGAGCAAGGGCAGCCTGTTTTTGCTTATCCGCCCGCTGCTGGACCAGTAGCTTCATTTCAAGGGCAGCACGTTCGATCTGTTGCTGGCGCATAGCCCAGTTTTGGGCAAGCTCGTCGGCCTGTGCTTGCTGCTGGTCAGCAATAGTCGTATATGCGCGCACCCCCGATCCGGCGGAACCCCGACCAGTCATATAATTTGGAACTCGCCAGCTTGTTACCATCTTATTCCTCCAATAAAGTCTTTAATGTTGCTAAAGCCGTGTCTTTTGTGCCGGTTAATTCGGCCATTGATGATACCACGTCCAATTGATGAACCTTGTCCACGTTCCCCACAAGCTCAAAGTCCCATTCGGTAGATCTTTTAGGCACTCCGATCCTGAAGGGCTTTTGATTATAAACCGAAATTGTGTTTTCAAGCGTACCGTCAACATACACTTTTAATGAAAGCGAAAGGTCTCCAGCATATACAGGTTCATCCGGCACATCTTCAAGCTCATCCCCGGCCACGGCAACCTCGCCAAACCAGAACCCACCGCCTACACGCCCGCCTACGCCGTCAATCGTACCTTCGGCTATCTTGGCTAAGTTTCGCTTAATTACATCGTTCCTGGCCGCTACCAAAGCATAATAATCGTCTAAATTGCCCTGCTCGAAAAGCACACGGGCATAAATAAACCTCACCCGATCGGGAAACAT
>Ga0100398_1003275_pt1 | contig 13281 bp, 11 predicted proteins | sample CryGeymeta201522_FD_81568 | JGI IMG/M metagenome (GOLD analysis project Ga0100398, IMG submission 81568) | Groundwater microbial communities from Crystal Geyser aquifers in Utah, USA - Crystal Geyser metaG 2015-22 | ecosystem: Environmental > Aquatic > Deep subsurface > Groundwater | place: USA... | reverse complement strand
CCTATCTCTGATACAGAAGTGGAGTTTGTCTATCGTATTCCGACCAGAAATATTATCGGACTTAGAACGCTTTTACTCACTTTGACTAAGGGGACTGTCCTCTTCTCGTCTCAAATTGATGGCTATGAGCCGATGGGTAAAGAATTGCCAAAGATTCGCTCGGGTGTGATTGTTGCTACTAACCCTGGTGAGTCGCTCGCTTATGGGCTGGCGGCAGCGGAAGAGCGTGGTACGCTGTTTATTGGTCCTGCAGTAGCTGTGTATCAAGGAATGATTGTAGGATCTAACCCCAAAGAGCAAGATGTGTGGATGAATGTATGCAAAGGTAAACAGCTTACAAATATGCGTTCCAAATCATCGGACGGGGTTATCCAGTTGGCTCCTCCCATGCAGTTGTCCCTCGAGCAGTCAATTGATTTTCTTGAACAAGATGAACTACTTGAAATTACACCATTATCTTTGCGACTGCGTAAAAAGAACTTGACGGGTATTGAGAATAGACGAGGAATGAAGAAGTCATAAGTTTTTTGTGCCGAGAAGAGGACTTGAACCTCCATGGATTGCTCCACACGTACCTGAAACGTGCGCGTCTACCATTTCGCCATCTCGGCTATAAAGTAATTATACTCTAGGAAACTTGGTTTTGAAGGCATGAATAATAATATCACGAGCTTGGTCTAGGGTGAGATGATCGGTTGAGATGACGAGGTCGTAGTTCCAGGGGTTGTGAGGGTTGGTGCCAAAGTATTGGCGGATAAATTGATTGCGGCGTTTCTGGATGTGTTCGACCCACTCTTGGGCTTCGGCTTTGGTGCGCCTTTTTTCATATTTGTAAGTATTATCTACTCTTGTTGCCATGGAGGCAGTGATCCTGATTCGTAGACATTTATTATGAGGTAGGATGTGGTTGGCTCCGCGACCCAAGATGACCATGTCACCCTTTTTAGCGGCGAGAAGAAGGATTTTTTTGAGATTGTTGAGATAGCGGATATCAGAAACGTAACTAGAATTAAATAGAGATTGAAATGAATCAGCGATCCAACTACGACTGTGTTCGTCTACTTTGGTGAGTTCTCCCTCAGGAATGCCCAACTCTTTACTCAGTTTGAGCATAAGTTTTTTGTCGAAAAACTGCCAGCCGAGTTTTTTGGCGATCTTTTTGGCGATCAATTTACCACCACTACCTGGATCACGAGAAATCACAATATCTGGTCGCCATTCATCTTTGATTTGGAGCTTGGCCACTTTGAGGGATTGCGAGTTGGCGATGGCCCTCTCGATGATCTTGTTTAAAAATTGTTGCATTCGTTATAGTTTACAACTAAGTGTCAAGAAGTGCACCCGGGTGGATTTGAACCACCAACCTTTTGTTCCGAAGACAAACGCTCTATCCAGTTGCGCTACGGGTGCACAGAGACATTATATCCCTTCGGCTTCGCTCAGGACAGGCTTAGTTCTTTTCTTTTCTAAAATCTTGCGGTAGGAGTTGGCGAAACGGTGGGCTTCGTCGCGAAGTTGTTTTAGAAGCCCTAGGCCAGGATGATCTGAGGCGACCTTCAAGGACTGTCCTTGAAGGCTCACGAGACGGTCGGGATGTTTGGCGAGGCCTATGTAGAGCGGAGGTCCTTCGGCTGTGCTCAGGATAAATTTGTCAAAAATACGCTGGAGCCTGCGTAACTGGGGTACTCCCCCATCTATCACGATGAGATCAGGATGTGGCCAGGTGGTATTTTTGAGGCGACGAGTCATCGCTTCGTCGAGACGATCAAAATCGGAGCGAGCACGCGGATTCTTGATCTTGAAACGACGATACTGTCCATGGTCGAGCAAGCCGTCCGTCATGACAACTAGTGAGACGGTAGAGTCGAAAAGCGCTGAGTTACTGGCGTCGTAACACTCAATTCTACCTAGGGGACGGACCCCTAGGATAGATTCGAGGGAGGAAAGTTTTTCGGAGGCATTGTTATAGGAAAAGTGGCGATCGGTAAAACTGTGAGAAGAGATAAAATGAGTGAAACGTTCGATCTTGGTGCGTAACTCTAGTGCTGTCTCAAAATCTTGTGTGTCTGAGGCGGATTGGATTTGTTTGGTCAAGTCTTTGATGACTGGCTTGACGTTGCCTTCTAGGATCTTGATGACCTGACGAATTTGGTGACGGTATTGTATGGTTAATAGCTCATGGTTCATAGTTAATGGTTTGATAACGACAGAGGGACAAGGGTTGCAAAGGCCGAGATGCGAGTAGAAACAGGCGCGTGCGCCGATATTTTTAGTCATGCAAAATGGGATGAGTCGGCGAATAGCGCGCAAGACCTCTTCGGCGATTTTGGCGTTGGGGAAGGGACCAAAGAGTCGGCCGGGTGGCAGGTCGTGGGCACGGGCAAAATGGGGACGTGGGAAGGGGTCTGCCATGTTGATTATAATGTAGAGATAACTTTTGTCGTCTTTCCAGACGCGGTTATGAGGAGGGCGCAATTGGCGGATGAGCTCTGATTCTAGTAAGAGGGCCTTGAATTCCGTGTCGGTAGTAGTATATCTGATCGTATCGGCTGCGACGATCATGGCTTCTTTGGCATCAAGACGCGCGTTTTGGGCATGGCTAGCGAGGCGAGCTTTAATATTGACGGCTTTGCCGATGTAAAGCAGTTTCTTGCCACTCCAATACTGATATACACCACAGGTGCCAGGTGCGTCGTGAAAATCTGTGAGTGTTTGCCAGGTAACTTGACTCATAAGGTAGAATTATCTCATATAAAATACTTGGAGGAGGAAAATGACATCACTTCCAGAATGTAACAATAAAGGTCAGTTCGGAAACTGTAGACATGATCGAGTCCGGGAGATTTTAGCGCAATGGGGAACAGTTATAGGGTATGAGAAGTTAGGTGTCTTGATTAATTAAGGGTTGACAATTAGTTATTCAACCGATGGAACTGGTAAGGATAAGCCTAGTGAGATTAATTGTTCTGAAGGCGCTATACCCTGTAAATTTCGTGTGACAAGTTAGTTTTTTATAGTTAAATTGAGTGCCAATTTAAAGATATTTCTTGAGATATTTGGCGGTGTAGCTGTTGGAAACGTCGAGGATAGCGCGAGTCTCACCCTGGAAGATAATCTCGCCCCCAGCCTCGCCTCCTTCTGGACCCAAGTCTACCAAGTACTGACAATTTTTGATAACATCGAGGTTGTGTTCGATCACGACTACCGTGTTGCCTTTTTGTACTAGGCATTTGAGTGTGACCATAAGCTTGTTGATATCGTCAAAATGAAGGCCGGTGGTGGGTTCGTCGAGGATGTAGAGCGTAGCATTACCTTCCCGTTTGCCTAGCTCGTGGGCAAGTTTGATACGCTGGGCCTCACCTCCTGAGAGGGTGGGTGCTGGTTGGCCGATCTTGAGGTAGCCTAGACCTACGTCTACGAGAAGCTCTAGTTTGCGATAGATACGTGGATAAGCCTTGAAAAACGAGGCTCCCTCCGCTAGGGTCATGTTGAGAATATCGTAAATAGTCATGCCTTTGTATTTAACCGAGAGGGTACCCTCATTGTAGCGCTTGCCGTGACAGACATCACAGGTCACATAGACGTCGCTTAAAAACTGCATCTCGATCTTGATGACTCCCCCACCCTGACATTTCTCACAGCGACCACCTTTGATATTGAACGAGAATCGTCCTTTGTCGTAACCTTTGAGGCGGGCATCAGGTGTGGTGGCAAAGAGATCGCGGATATCGTCAAAGAAACCTACGTAGGTGGCGGGGTTGGAGCGTGGCGTGCGGCCAATTGGAGACTGGTCGACTAGGTAGGCAGAGTTGAGGTAGTGGAAGCCATCGAGACGATCGTATGTCCCCATGTGATCAAAGAATGTCCCATCGAGATAGTATTTGAGGGCGGGATAGAGCGTTTCGGTGATCAGGGTAGATTTACCTCCTCCTGAAACACCAGTGATCCCGATCAAGTTACCCAAGGGCAAGTGAAGAGATAAGTTTTTGAGATTGTGAGAGCGACAACCTTCGAGCTTGAGAGTACCAGAGGTGGTGTTGAGAGGACGAATTTCCCCTGGAATGGTTTTGTCACCTGAGAGATAGGCGCCAGTAAGGGAATGTTTGTCTTTGATAATCTCGGGTACGGTGCCCTGGGCAATTAATTTTCCTCCGTGTACTCCAGCTGAGGGGCCCAGCTCGACCAGGTAATCGGCGGCTCTGATTGTTTTTTCGTCGTGCTCGACGACGATGAGGGTATTGCCTAGATCGACCAAACGTTTGAGTGAGGCGATGAGGGCATCGACGTCGCGACTATGGAGGCCGATACTGGGCTCATCCAGGACATAGAGGACGCCAGTTAAGCCTGTGCCTATTTGACTGGCGAGTCGGATACGCTGTTGCTCACCCCCAGACAATGTTTTGCTTTGGCGTGCTAGATCTAGATAACCTAATCCTACATTGTGCAGGAAAGTAAGACGAGAGGTAACTTCTTTGATGATACCATCTCCTACTTGACTCTCGTAGGGATTGAGGAGCGAAACAAGGTTGTTTTTGAAGTATTGCAGAAGAGTAGTTACAGATTGATGAGTCAGCTCGTTGATGTTTTGGCCGTCGATAGTGATAGCAAGTACCTCGGCCTTGAGTTTGGCACCTAGACAAGTGGGACAGAGTTCTTCTTTCATGTATTGATTGAGATCTAGACGTGACCACTCGCTTTGGGTCTCAAAGTATTTCTCTTCGAGGCGATTAACGATTCCGTTCCAGACTTCGGTGATCTTAGTGGGTCGACCCTGCTTGTTGGTGCCAGCGACAACATATTTTTTACCGGTGCCGTGGAGAAGAATGTGCATCTCCCGTGCTGAGAGATCGCCCAGGGGAGTAGTCAAGCTCACGTGCTCTTCCTGCGCAACTGTCTTGATGAGTCTAGTGTACCAAGTCTCGGTCATTAAGAGTCGATTGAGGGGGAGAATTCCCCCTTCACTATATGAGAGACGTGGATTAATGATGCGAGCCAAGTCGATCTTTTGGATACTCCCCAAACCTTTGCAAGCTTCGCAGGCCCCAAGGGGTGAGTTGAAACTAAACATACGGGGCTCGATCTCGCTTAATGAGTGACCACAGAGCGAACATGCGTAGTTTTGGGAGTAGAGATGCTCATGATCCTTGGTTTGAAGTACTACTAGGCCTAAAGAAAGACGGAGAGCTTGCTCTAAGCTACTGCTAAGCCTAGTTTTGAGATTGCTGATAAAGATCTCGCTCCTCAGATCGGCGGCTGTAACCGAGATTTTGTCGATGAGTGCTGAGATAGTGTGCGGGTTGGTTTTGATGAGATCAAGTGTGAGCGCATGGTTAATGGTTAATGGTTTATGGTCAACAATAATTTCTGAAAAACCTTTGCTTTGAAGATTGGCAAAGAGCTCTTTAAATTCACCTTTTTTATTGCGAACTACGGGACTAATGATCGTAAAGAGATGAGGGATTTTTTTTACTGCAAAGGTAACAGTTTCGATTTCGGACACTGCTAGACTGACAATCTCATCGAGCGAAAGTTTCTTGATTTCGGTGCCATCGAGGGGACACTTGGGGTGGCCAATGCGAGCGTAAAGGAGGCGAAGATAGTCGTAGATTTCGGTGGTAGTACCCACGGTTGAGCGTGGGTTGTGAGAGACCGTCTTTTGATCTATCGAGATGCTGGGGGACAAACCGTCGATCTTATCAACATCGGGCTTGTCCATAATACCCAAAAACTGCCGAGCATAGCTAGAGAGTGACTCGACGTAGCGACGCTGTCCCTCTGCATAGATAGTGTCGAAGGCAAGACTAGATTTCCCCGAACCTGATACTCCAGTCATGACGACAAACTGATATTTGGGAATATCTAAATCGATGTTTTGCAGGTTGTGTTGGCGGGCACCTCTAATTTTTATAAAATCTTTCATATTTTTTGATTGGGGGTCCGTCCCCTAGGTATATTTGTTACGCCTAGGGGACGGACCCCTAGGGACTTACTTCTCTCCTTTAAGTTCACGGATTTTATCACGTACCTCGATGGCTAGTTCAAACTGCATGTCAGTCGCTAGTTTTTTCATTTCCCTTTCAAGTTTTTTGATCCATTTGGCACGATCAACTGGCGTGAGTGAATTCTGGTCGATAGTTAATAGCTCATGACTCATTGAGAGTTTGTTGAGATTATTCCAGATATCCGTATCTTCTGCGTCGTTCTCCACAATCTTTTCGCGTAGTGGTTTGATAATAGTTTGGGGAGTAATACTTTTTTTGCGATTGTATGCTAGTTGGTAAACTCGACGACGCCTGATTTCTTCGATGGCTTGTTTCATAGATCCTGTCACTGTGTCGGCATAGAGGATGACTTCGCCTCGTATGTTGCGCGCGGCACGACCCATGGTCTGGATGAGTGAGACGCGAGAGCGCAAAAATCCTTCCCGGTCGGCGTCAAGGATAGCGACCAAGGTGACCTCTGGGAGATCGAGTCCTTCTCGCAGTAAGTTGACGCCGATTAGAGCATCGAACTCGTTTTTGCGCAAAGCGTCGAGGATGTCAGTGCGCTCGAGCGTTTTGACGTCGGAGTGGAGATATTTGGCACGGAGCCCTTGCTCTGTGAGATAGCTAGAGAGATCCTCGGCTGTCTTTTTGGTAAGTGTAGTAACTAAAACTTTCTCACCTAGTTTGGCACGTTTTTTGATTTCATTGATTACGTCTTGGATTTGTTCTTTGGCGCTTCTGATCTCAATCTCTGGATCGGTGATCCCGGTGGGACGAACGAGCTGTTCTACAACCCCCGGGGTTTGATTCAAGCTACTTATAACCCCGGGGGATGTAAGTGCGGCCTCTTTCGCTTTGTCTAGCTCAAATTTGTCTGGAGTCGCTGATACATAGACGGTGCGAGGTACAAGGTCGTAAAACTCGTCAAATTTGAGAGGGCGATTGTCGATGGCGGCTTCGAGGCGGAAACCATAGTTGATGAGGGTCCGTTTGCGAGCTTGATCTCCATTGAACATGCCACGAATTTGGGGGACAGTCATGTGGGATTCGTCGATAATACAAAGCCAGTTATTACCGTAGGCATGGGTAAAGAAATCGGGTAGACAATACGGACGCTCACCACTTTTACGCCCGTCAAAGTAGCGACTGTAGTTTTCGATGCCGTTGACTACGCCAAGTTCCTTGAGAGTTTCTAGATCATAATTGACTCTTTGCATGAGACGCTGAGCTTCGACAAGTTTGCCCGCATTTTTGAGGGCTGTGTATTCTTTTTCTAGATCAGCACGGATAGTGCTTTCGGCTTTTTGAAAACGTTTTTGGTTGACCAGATATAATTTGGTGGGAAAAATGACGATGCCAGTAGATCGTAGATCGTGGGTCGTAGATGGTAGAGTTTTGCCGGAGATGGGGTCGAACTGCGTGATACTGGAAACAGAGACAAGATCAAATTCTAGGCGGTAAGCGACATCCTGGTAGGCGGGGTAGATATCGAGCGTATTGCCACGTAGGCGAAAAGAGCCACGGCTAAACTCGTAATCTGAGCGGTCATACTGCATGGCAATAAGTTTTTCTGCTAGATATTGCCAGGTAGTCTTGAGACCCAAATAGATAGGGAGCTCGTATTTGCCGTACTCACGTGGATCACCGATGTTGTAGATACAAGAGACCGAGGCGACTACGATGACGTCACTCCTAGTCATAATGTTGGTGGTACTTTGCAGTCTTAGTTTGTCGATGCGCTCGTTAACGGTGGCCTCTTTCTCGATATAAGTATCGCTACTTGGAACATAGGCCTCGGGCTGATAGTAGTCGTAGTAGGAGACGAAGTAGGAGACGGCATTGTCGGGGAAAAACTCGCGCATCTCCTGGTAGAGCTGGCCGGCCAGGGTCTTGTTGTGGGAGATAATGAGGGTGGGCATATTTAGATCGGCGATCACATTCGCTACCGTGAAAGTTTTGCCTGAGCCCGTGACGCCAAGCAAAACCTGGTCACGTACGCCTGATTTAATCCCCTGCTCGAGGGCATAAATTGCTTCTGGCTGGTCGCCGGAAGGCTTGAAGTTGGACTTTAACGTGAATTGCATGACATATTATTGTAGCACGGTTTCGGGTTTTGTTCCTAGGGGACGAGACGAAGTTTTTAGTTGAAAGAGACTTATGTACTTATATCTTGCGATTTTACCGTAAATATAGTCAAGTTCAGTTGGTGTTAGTTTTACTTCCGGATTGATAAAGCCTACTATTTGATTTGGAAATAATTTATTATTACTGTCATGGGTTGCCGTACTTGTGTTAGGAAAATTTGGAGTAGTTGCGATGGCTCCGCATACTAATTGGCCTTCATTGTTTTGGAATAGATGAACTATCGGGGGATATTTTGTGTCAATAAACAGTGGTATGTGCTTTAAGCTTGAACTATCGATGTCTCTAGAAAGTGCTCTAGGATTTCTTGGCCTCACAAAATTTGGGAATTCATTACTGATAGAAGCACCTGTTTTTTCAAATACTTTCTTCATCGAGATGTTTGACTCCCCTGTTATGCCTATTATGAATGCATGTGGAAATCGTGAAATCATCTCTTGAACTAGAATAGTCATTAGTCCGTTTCCTTCAAGATCTGGTGTAATAGAGTTGTCTCCTATATATCCTGATTCTTTTAACCAATCTGGTAAGCTTGCTAAATCAAAATCTATGCCCTCTGTCGTTGTTAATGTTTGACTATTGGGATATTTTAATGAGTAGATGCTGATAGTCCCCTTTACTTCTGATCCATGTGTTAAACATTGATTTTGAGTTATATTCCCACAAGCTGAGTTTCCAGGCAGATTTACGTATTCTTTCTGAGCAGTTCGATCGTCGTAAAACTAAATAGGAGCCATAATTTGACGATATATTTTCATCGCCTGATCTCGAACGTGATCTCGATGAGTGAGCGTAAAGCCTTCAGGTAAACCCATGACGAGATTTTACACCTATTAAAATATACACTTTGAAATATATTGATCTACTTTAATATATTTGGGGTGGGATCAGAGGGTGTGTTCGAAATTTGATAGATACGAGTAGTTCGCATTACGTGTTTGCTAACATGTCGATTATTGCGTGACGATCGTATCCTGTAGCTAATTCTGCAGGGCAGACCGATGCTCTGCATCGTCTCGCAATTTGATGTGCATGATCTAGTGCATGTTCACTTGGATATTTATTTGTGACTTGCGCCGATCTCATTGCTTCATCCAGACAATAACCATTACCACACGGCATTACTTGTTGTGTGCAGATTTCGACATTTGGCAACCAGCTCCCTGACTGACGATTGGCCTGTGCAAGTGCGTGAAGACCTTCTGACATATTAATCCACCTCTTGTCTGAACCACTCATTTTCCCAAAGTGGCAACAATTTCTCTAAAGCTAGTAGTCGGTATTCTTCTGCTTCTAATCCAAATGTGTCGTGATATGATCGCCATGCCGTGATAATGTGCTCTTGTACCCGTGGGTCTAGCGGTGAATATCCCTCCAATTTCATGTAATTATTATACTATGGGGTGTCAATGTTAACTAACTAAGGCTTTGGGTAAAAGTGATGGTAGAGTAACGATATTTCAAAAATGATGAAAAAGCAACTTATCCCCACACATCAGATCGATTATTAGCTTGGAAGTGATGAGAGATTTGTAGGACCTTGTAGCCACCATTGCGAGTTGTGGTAGATTTGGGTGGTGTCAAGAGATGATCTTTGTCAAAGTGACCTATGATTTGAGCACATAGTGCACCAAAGGCATCTAGCTCTGGCTCACCAAGTGGCTCCATGTCGCTATTTGCATTCCAGGCTCGAAGATCCCGACCATGTAGTGTGCTCATGCTCTGGTCTAGCACCAAGCTCATAATGGCAGTAGTGTAGTTAGGTATCAGCTCTGCAATATAGGGATCTAGCTCGTCATGTGCTCAAGCTACCATTTTTTCGAATCTGCCAAAGTCAGGAGTAGTCATATTCTATAGATCCTCGTCTCGATCGCTAGACTTGGTGACACCTTTACCACTGATCGGGTCCCCGCCGTTTTTGCGTGATACTTGGACCATCTGCCTGCGGACTTCGTTAGCGGCGGCACAGTCTTCCCCCCCCACGGATATTGCAAAGGAGAGTTTTTGGAGCAACTGTCCGAGGAAAGAGGTCTTGTTGTATTCGGCTGAATTATTTTTTGCGTCTTCTGGCATAGTTAACTATTTACTTTACACTAAGTTCGAATTCTGGTCATGGGTTGTACTAGTTTGATCCGGTCTTACCAGAGGAAAATTTATTTGGGGGTGGGTGAGCGGGCTCGAACCGCCGACATCCTCCTTCACAGGGAGGCACTCTAACCAACTGAGTTACACCCACCACGGTGCTTGGGATATTATAACCTAAGTTTGGGAACGCGCTTTAGCTTTCTTTAACTTGATCATGATCTTTGCAATAATAGATTGAGAGACTTGAGTGGGGGTGGCTTTTTCTATTTTTTCGAAGAAAGTATCTGGCTCGACGGTTTCTCTGTGGTCATTCTTCATACAGTAATCTCCATGTTGGCGAGTGAGTTGTACCATTTATCAAACTTGTTGAGGTGGCCGGCTGTGGGCCTCTTGTATGGCGAGCCAGTATTGTAGGCAGTCGTGAGCTCAATGGGATTTAAGTCCTGATAGTGATCGAAGTTGCGTTTGTGGTATTTGCCAATCAAATCGATGTTGACGGCTGGATCAAATAATCCTTCTGGGGTACCGCGATAGCCGATACCGCGGGCTGTACTATATAAAAGTTGTCCCAGACCATAGGAAGCGTCGTGAAGGCGAGGTTCCTCACGAATTGCATAGGTGTTGCCACCCGACTCCACCATGATGGTAGCAAAGATCAGATTGGGATCTAGATCGTACTTTTGTGCGCAGAGACGGATCAAGTAACCATAGCGTGCCCAAACCAGATTGGCGCGCTCGATATCTGTCTTGCCTCGTAACTCTTGGGGAGTAATGGGAGAGATAGAAGCTTGGATATCTGAACTAATATTATTGGCTTTTACTGGAGTAGCGGGACTACTGGTGGCGATAGCAATAGCCATAGCAATACCGGAGGTAAATTTGGTTAGATTTTCGAGCTCGATACCGCGAGTGACGAACCAAGCGTAGAGAGCGGGATTTTTGAGTTTAAGTTTGTCCAGTAGGCTACCGGTAATCGTGACCATCTTATTTTTCTGCAATATCAATAGATTTGATACTAACTGGCTCGACGGGGCGATCACTTTCGCCTGTTCTGGCAGTTGCAATCTTGTCAACTACATCGAGACCACTGGTGGTCAGCCCAAAAATCACGTAATTGGGCGGCAAGGCATAGTCGGCGTGCATGATAAAGAATTGGCTACCATTTGTATCTGGGCCTGAGTTGGCCATGGCTACTGTTCCCCTCTTGTATTCTCCGGTAAACTTTTCGTTGGCGAACTTGTAGCCTGGGTCCCCCATACCGGTGCCGGTAGGATCACCACCTTGGATCATAAAGCCTGGGATGACACGGTGGAAGATGACACCATCATAAAACTTTTGCTGGGCAAGGAAGACAAAGTTGTTGGTGGTGATAGGTGTATCTGGGGATAATTGAATCGTGATATCCCCTGCTGTCGTGTGGAGAATGGCAGTATATGACTTACCAGTTTTGATGACTTGCTGAGCTTGCTTGAATGACCCGCCTGTTGGCGAGGTAAATTTGGCACCTTTTGTGGCTGGACTAGATATTGGCATAGGACTATTCTCCTCTTTAGTTGATAATGGGACAGGTTTTGTAGAGAGTTTGGGTTTGATAACGATCCAGCCGACAAGAGCGAGGACTATGATGAGCAAGATGGCGTTTACGTTTTTTTGCATAGAGTGAATATACAACAAACTAGGGCAAGTTGTCTAAAGTTGGGTGCCGAGGGCGGGGCTCGAACCCGCACGTCTGTAAAGACATGACATTTTAAGTGTCACGTGTATACCATTTCACCACCTCGGCCCGCCTAGACTCGTTTTGTAGGCGAGGCTGGCTACTTTGAAAATTATACATCACGGACTGGTATAATCGTCATAGTGCTCCAGTAGCTCAGTTGGATAGAGCAACTGCCTTCTAAGCAGTAGGTCGGAGGTTCGATTCCTCCCTGGGGCACAACAGGATAATGGGCGTAAAATAAAGATATGAAAATACAACAACTTAGAGAGAAAATGGAGAATTATTACAAGGGACTAATTTTAGTTTATTGCCCCATCTTGGGAGATACTGTTCACTTCACCAACTCTGGATATGACCATCTTATTTTTAAACCGAATGGACGCAGAAGAGATGTAAATGAGCAATATTTGAAACTCATCAATTTGCCCAGAGTTAAAGAGGTCATTGAAAAATGTTTATTGATTACTGAGACTAGAATGATAACAGATAATAAAAATAAGACTATACACTTTTTCGCTTTGGAGTTTAAAAATACCAGAGTAATAATTCTTAAAAGAGGGACTGGAATATATAGATTTGAATCTGTGATGCTGATTAAACCACGTCATAAATCAAAAAACACCCGTAAAGGTGTTATTTGATGTAGTCGCTTTCAGCTTAGACATGTCTTGGCCGAATTTATCCTTGCGGACTACGACTACAGGCTACTTTATACTCTATAAATTTATCATTGTCAACGTGTGTTAATAGTGGTCTTTAGTAAAAATAACATTGGGATACAAATATACGATATAATCTTATTGTTCGCCACGGGGTGTGGCTTAGATGGTAGAGCGCCGCGTTTGGGACGCGGAGGTCCCCAGTTCGAGTCTGGGCACCCCGACCCTTCGACTCACTGTCGTTCGCTCAGGGTCTACGACCTAATGAGTCGAAGGGCTCTGAGCTTGTCGAAGAGCAAGAAAGAGACTTCGCTCAAGGTCTCCGACCGTGAAAGTAAGGCGAAAGGCCCTGAGTTTATTGATGGGCAATCTAGTTAGTAAATTAAATGACGTATTATCTATATATTTTGCGTACATTAAATAATTCGTTGTATGTCGGAATTTCTGGAGATATTGAGAAAAGAATTGACAGACATAAAGCTGGGGATGGAGCTGAATTTACGAAAAGAAATAAAGTGGAAAAACTGGTATATAAAGAAGAGTTTAATACTTATTTAGAAGTACGAAGGAGAGAAAAGCAGATAAAGGGTTGGACGAGACTAAAGAAAGAGCAACTCATCCTTTATAGACATCCGTTATCCAGTCACAGACCCTGAGCTTGCCGAAGGGCCAACGCAAAAATTTTAAGGTGCCT
>Ga0100398_1003251_pt1 | contig 13332 bp, 12 predicted proteins | sample CryGeymeta201522_FD_81568 | JGI IMG/M metagenome (GOLD analysis project Ga0100398, IMG submission 81568) | Groundwater microbial communities from Crystal Geyser aquifers in Utah, USA - Crystal Geyser metaG 2015-22 | ecosystem: Environmental > Aquatic > Deep subsurface > Groundwater | place: USA... | reverse complement strand
GATCAGAACTTGATCGATGCAGCGTTGATCGCGAAATGGAAAAAACCAGGATACGAACGTCTATGCTCGACGTATGTGATCAATCCATCCAACTACAAGTTCGGTACCACAAGTATCTGCCGAGTTCCTCTCTGGGACCGGTCGGAAGATCAAAAATTGGCTCAGGATCCAACGGTACGTTCATGGTAAAGACTGTTTGTTTTTGTTGGTTGGGTCGAAAAAAGAAATGATTCTGATCAAACACTAGAATTTGATGCAGTATCCTTGCTCTGACACTTCATTTTTCTATTATTTTGAAATCTACGGTATCACCTAAAACGAATTATCACTTAATATTTACTTCACAGACTGGTTGTATGGGCTGTGCTTCTGGAAAAGGAGCTGGTCCACGAAATATTTTTGGTAACAAGTACGGACAAAATCTAGCCGCTGTACAGATTGCCCGAGAACGACGCATGGAGGCTAAACGACTTCGTGAGGAACAACAAGCTCGCGAGGAAGAGGAGCGCGAAAATGAACACCAACAACAACACCAACAACTAGCTGCAGATGGTGGTGATAGCGATGGAGGCGAAGAGACTGACGATGATACTACGGATGAAGAAGATGAAGACTGGGGACCATCTCCTGCAGCTGGTATTTGGGCTGGAAGTCAAAAATTGCAAGCCGAAACGGAAAAGATTGCCGAAGGAGAAGACGCTAATGATGCCACTGTTAATGACGGCAACGACGAGAAAGAACCCGCAGCCAAAAGGGCCAAGACATAAAACACATAAACATTTTTTTGAGTTGTCGTATCGTTACTACAAAAAAAAAAACATTTCAATTACGTGGACTCTTTTCCAAAAGCGCATGTCAATGAATTTCTGCGGCATGCGTCCATAGTAGCAAAGGCGTACTAAGTATAGCGTAGCAGCAGATTGGGTACACTTATATCGCACTGAAAGAATATTTTGCATGCCATAAACTCTCCTTTCACTTCTTCGTCTCAAGTTGATGGTTTGCATTGTCCTTTAAGGCGCTGCTTCTTGCTGTTCTGCAGAGACTTGTTAGAAAAGGTTGGTGTCTCCCAATGTAAATCCACTGTAGTTACTCCTCCTTTTTCGCTTTCTTGTTTTTGGCTCCCAAGTTCTGGAGCATTTTTCCTTCCGCAGCTTTTTGGTAAAAGCTGTCAATGGCAGCAAAGACAACTGGAAAGGCAGCAAAGAAAAATATTTTACTAACAATGGCTGCAACACACACAAAGATAGCATGAATAGTAGGTGGAGAGTGTGAGTGCAACCTTGATTATTGTACAGCAGGTATGCTACAGCAAAAATGAAAATTTACGAAGGAAGGAAGCTGCACTTACTCTCGGCCAAATCGTCCCAATCAATCATATCATCAAGCCAGGGGATTTTTGCCACGGGATCTTGTACTCCATGATACAAGGCCTTGAACCAATCTTTATCGCCAACCGTATGAACAACACCCATGACAATTGCATATGCCACACCGGGTGCAATGAACAGGAGCAGGGCCAAGTACAATAATACACGCGACGCAATTTGGCCACAACAAATTATCATGATTTTTGTAAATTCCTCTTCGTCGATGGTTCCCGAATTGTTGTCATCGCTGGCATCAAATAATTTATTCACCGTTTCTCGGGAGGCTGGGAAGCATGCAGCTGCGCCCGCATATTCTGTTTTTAAAAAGAAAAGAGAGAGGGGAAATGACAAGCAAAATAGTATCATCAAGTTGACAGGAAGGAGTGTGACAGCAATTTAGTAAAAATCATTGCACACAAAACCCAATATCAAAACGTACTGGCAAGCATGAGATGAACATAAAGGACTCCCGTGTACAATTCATCCTTCTGAATCTCTCCCGTGCTATCTTTGTCACAGACTTTGAACGCATAGCTGCACAGTTTTTTGAAAGGCTTGGATCTTGTTATAAAATTTCCTGGATCTTCAATGTCTTTATCGGTGGCGATCACACCAGCATATTTTGGTTGAACAGCCATGTTTAGGGTATGAGCATAAAGGATTGGTGAATTAGTATAGAGGCACCCGAACAATCATTTGGTTACAACCAAAACAAAGAATTTGTTGCCATAACTTAGAACTTAGAGCGTAGAGTAGACTAGTTGTATGTATTTCTTGCGATGAGTTTCAGTTAAGTTTATTGCATTATTATTGAAAAGGGATGAAGACAGAATCTTTCAAGATGGTCGCATATTTGCTCTTGCACGTTGATTTGCATGCCCAGGCAGCTGCACTTGCGCGATGACGCATGATGACAGCTTTGAAAAACAACAACTTCCAGGTGGAAATAATATCACTATTAATTCCATGCGAGATGCCGAAAGCCGAAAGGACAAGACAAAGCAAGCAACCGCCAAGGGAGTAGCAACGCAGCAACAGCAGCATAAACCAACTCTTTCGGGGACAACAAAGCCTACTAGTAGTCTAGTACAAGACTGAACCTTGCCAACCGCCAAGAAAACTATTATTTTTCAACGAGATGAAAATCCAATTTTTGTACGGCGCACTGTTCCTTCTGTGTACCACTGGGTCGCTTGTATCGGCACAAAATTATCAAGATTACGGTGATCAAGGTGACTATTATGGTCAGGAAGAAGATAACCTTTATACCGACTATGCTCAGCACCAACAAATGAAAGCCCAAGGTGGGGGAGGAGGGTAAGTTGTCGCGACACTTTCGCCTTCGTAGAGCTGCGCCACGCCACACAATGCGTCCACTTATAAACATTCGTACATTCTCGTCTTCTCCCGTGAAATAATCATAACAAATAATAATGTCTACCCTGTTCGCACCTCCTACGCTGCAGTATGATAAAATCGTTGGCATTTGGCACGGTCGGCTGGTTTCTGGGTGCCAAATATCATTCCAGACGAGCAGTGAAGAAAGCCTCAGCCAAATCTACCAAAGATTTGAAAGACTTGTACACACGGTACATTCAAGATGTCTCGGCACTGCAATCACACAATGCGGAACTGGAAGCCTTCATCAAACAATCTGCAAAGCAACAGTTGGCGGAAGAGTTTTTGCAGGCCGATCTGGACAACAATCGACAAGTCAGCCGGGCGGAGTTTGAACGACACAAGAAACAGTACTTGGCCAAGCATCCCGAAATGCACCCTTCTCAATTCCCCGCGTTTGAAGACTTTGATCCTGATGGCAATGGAATGATTACCATTGCAGAACATGAACAGTATTACGAAGACAGAGGAATGATCTAGCTACTTTATGTCCTACTTTTTAGAGTAACGAGGCCAATAAACACACTCATATCAGACTTCTAAAAAACAAATTTACACGAAGGAACTTAAAAGGGGCAGTCCTGCCCTTGTGTATGGATGAATATAGGTTAATGAAAAACAATTCTCGCTGTCACTTTCCACAATGAAAGGACAGAATGGACTCTGTATGGCAAACGACTTGCCTGTTGCTTTGTTGGTTGTGTACCGACGTTTGCGGACACCGCTTCAGAAGTGTTCTTGCACGGACCATTTTTTTCGCAGCAAATGCCGTTCCGTTTTTGCATAATGTTGAGTCGTTGAAGAAAGCTATTATGTAGCCACTGACATAGATATCGTTCACAAAGGTCGAAAATGGAATTTGCTGTACCAACTCTACAATGAATGTACGAGCAATACCAACCTCTCGCTGGCAGTCACAATACTCTTCAAACGCTACGACATATTATCCTATCACGGGAAATTACAATTCAATCTGTGCACCAGCGAACGGTTCTGTGTTTTTATTACCATCATAGTACCAGGAAAGTCGTCGTTTGCCTCGCGACTCGTATTAGGTCGAAATGATGCATGGATCGACGTACCACATCCAAAGCTATCGCCGCGAATTGATTCACATTAAACTGACCCATTTATATATTGTTAAAGAGAGTCTAGGAAATACCTTGCACGTCCATTGTCTTGAATGCTTCTTTCGCTGATAGCGCTTCTAGCAGTATCCATTTTTCGTGGACTCTGCCTGAAAATTGTTTTTCCTCTCGGGGACCATCATTCAAGAGAGTTTTTTTTCTTAATTAACCGCCAAATTTGCATGCAAAATGCTATTTAGCAAGTAAACAGCAGTGCCAGCAGTGAAACAGAATTCACTAAATAATACGATTAAGTGTTACTACACGTGCTACAACTGATTTGTTTGATAAAAATAAAATAGGAGCAATGCAAAGGAGTGATTTAAGGGAATATAAAGGTGACTTGACACGTTCGTGCGCAAACTAGAAAGTTGTCTGCCAATCACCTTCAAGTACATGATAATGATAATGCAAAGTACGCCTCATCCAGAATATTGCCAAAAGCTCGTTCTGTCAATCGGTTTATGCTGAGTAAAATGTTTAACTCCATCCATCGAACTTTTTGGGATCGGCCCAATTGGGATGCAGCTGTCCCTTATCCTTCTTGACAATCACATCGTAGTAATCCTGGGCAACATTTTTGCAGTTTTCGTAGTGGTTGACGCCCTCCTTGCGGTAGCACTCGATCACTCTTCGACGCAATAGCTTTACAATTTCCACAGCCACCTGACGTTCCCTTGCACGCTGTTCTGTAGCTTGAATGTATTTTAGTGGATCCAAAGCACGTCCTCGCTATGAGTTTTCAGTAAGGTATATTGTATTAGTATTTTTACAACATGATGGAAGCGCGAGATACCATAAGCAGAGCATTATTTCAACAGAAACAAAAAAAGTGGGCGTGTTTGTCGATCCGAACGATCCCCCAAGATGTCCAACAGCGTCATCTAACCACCAGTAGTATCTTCTTACCTCAACTCCAAGTTCCTCGTGAGGGTACGGCTTCAGCTTGCCATCAAAGCTTTTAGGGTCATCATACATTCCCGTCATCTTGCCTACTAAAGAGAATTCTTGATGTACTATCTTAAAAACTGGCTGTGAGGGTGGTTTGTTGGGTTGACCAGGTTGTTATCGTGGTTATTCGCTGTTGTTGTAATCTTTGTCGTCGTAGTATTCGAACGTCTAACTGCTGAAAAGGAAGAAAGGACAGACGCATGGATTCAAATTTAGGGCTGGGGATGGAATCAAAATCTAGGTAGTGTGCTAAATAAAAAATTAAAAACTAAAATTAAACTAAAAAATAATACAGCAATATCTTACAAAAGCAGCAGAGTATCAAGTAGTATCAAATAATATCAACAGCTACCAATTCAGTCATCGTAGAAGGCCAAAGTGGCCGTCGCATCCGATAGTTCAGCCAATGAAATATAAAATCTTACCGTCATAAGGTACATCTGTTACAAATTGGATTATAATGCTGCAAAAATATTCAATACCATGATCTATTTCACTCCAACAACTATACGGGCTTTTCTTCCATTGTCGAAGGTCAATACATGCCAACGGATAGCTACGAAACGGCGACATTTTTTGTCTTCCTCTCTGACGTTTTCCAAGCCCACCATAGTTCTTTTCTTGGCAAGTCTCTTTCCTGAGCCGAATGCGTCAGCAGCAGGTGTTCGTACACAATTCTTGGTCCAACAACTCGCCGAGGCGCCAGGAGTAGAATGCGTTCATTATGGAACGAGTGCTAATAAACCAAAACAGCACGATGTTGTGTGCCACAACTTTACGATAACAGCCATAAACAATAGCAAACAAATGTTAGAGGAATTGGGGGTAAAATTTCACTATATTCCTGCCAATGATTCGAATCGGATGGATGACTTTCTTACAGACAGTGGAGCGAAAGATCCTGGAAAGCAGACTTTGGTCATTATTGATCGATTTTTCATGGAAGAGGCTTACTCGTTTCACATTCACAATACATGCCCAAACGCCGCTATTGTTTTGGATATGCAAGATATGCATTCTCTTCGGTGGCATCGACATGCTCTTGTAAAACAAAGGGACAGCTATCACGATGTAGAATGTACGACACAAGATCAGTATGATCCGATGACAAATTTACCAATAGGAGCAGAAAGCTATCCACTAGCACATGATACAAAGTTACAACGAGAACTAGCAAGTATCCATCGCTCGGACCTGACACTCGTTTGCTCTCCCGCTGAAATGGAAGCGCTTCATTCCATTTATCATATACCCAAAAACAAATTGTCACTTGCGTCCTTCTTTCTGGAAGATATAGAGTCATTGGTATCCCATACCATTCCGTTTGAGGAACGCAAAGACTTTGTTTTTATTGGAGGTTTTCGGCATGATCCGAATGTCGATGCCGTTTGGCAAATGCGGAGGCTATGGCCGCAAATAAAAGCAAAGTTGAGATCGAACGAACGTTCCAAGACCAATTTTCATGTATACGGGCCATTCTGTCCCCGTCCTTTGCTGGAAGCCTGCCATAATCCATCGGAAGGTTTTGTCATTCACGGTTTGACCAAGAAATCTGTGAAAGAGATCCTAGCTGACAAACGGGTGTTGCTGTCCCCGCTGCGATTTGGGGCCGGTATCAAGGGGAAGATCGTTGATGCTTGGACATTTGGCACGCCTGTCGTTACCTCTCCTGTAGGAAGTGAAGGCATGCTGGATAGTGATGATTGGGGAGGATCCGTGGCGACGAATTCTGAAGAATTTGTTGACGCTGCCGTCTCATTGTACCAGGATGAATCCAAGTGGGCACAAGCCCACAATAGAGGGCATCGACTTCTCTCAATCTTGTACGGGATGGATCATTGGAAGAGAACGTTAGCTGATCTCGTCCACTTGTGTGATAACTTAGATGAAAGGCGACGGAAAGACTTTACCAGGAGCGTTCTCTGGCAACAGACAACAAAAAGTACTGAATACTTTTCGAGGTGGATTGAAGCGAAATCAGTCAAGCCATAGCATATGATTGATCAGTCCAAAGGGAGGCGTAAACGGAAGCATCAAACGTAGTGGGGAGGTTTTGGATTCAATCAAATCAGATGGCGCGTATGCACTTCCTTTTCAAAGACAGAATGTACACACCTCTCCATCCGGCTCTTGACGCAGAATTCCCCCGTGAGAGATAAATAAACAATGACCACGTCATGAGAGTCAGTGTCAATTCCAAAGTTTGAAGTCAATGCCACCCATTATGCCACCCATTATTTATATGTTGTTGTTGTTGTTGCTGCTGCTGCTGCTGAACCAAATAATAGACACGCGACACAGGTATTCCCACAGGACATTGATACAGATACAATGAAAAGTGCTGTCAAGCACCAGTGAGAACACAATGTAAGGCAAAAGTACAAACCAATGCTTAATTAATTATGATACTACTCTTAGAAGCGCATTTTGTTAACATTTAACAATTGGACGCAACGTCAAGATACACTTTGTCCATTTATTCCGAGATACTATTAGCCGATAAACCGTTATCGAGATCGTGTCAGGTCCCTCTTTTTACTGTTTCAAGTAAAAGCGAGGTTTCGAAACAACGTTCGAAAACATGTTTGCCAAATTATACACAAGTTGTCCTAGAGAATTCACAATGAGAGTGACAAGTATCCACAAAAGGACAGCAATCACTTGAACAGCATTTAGCTTTTTCTTGTCATTTTGCGCAACTTTCAGTGCTTCAGCATATTCTAGCAGCATAGCATCGCTTGCTTCCGACCACGTCATGAGCATGGATCGCGCCTTGTCCTTGTTTTTGTCGCTGAGTGGACCAAGCTGTACTTGAGAATCGATGGCTCCCACCATGGACAGTGTGTCATTGGGCTCCCACCAAGCACTTTTGTCTAGAAGCTTTTCGTAGGCCTCCACAAATTGTGGCACGCGTGGAAGCGTCACCCTGGCACCAGTTGCCAGGGCTTCTTGGACGACCTGTCCATACGTTTCCGTTTGCGACGGACAGACAAAGCAGTCAGCTGCGCCATAGACAGAGTACAGCGCCTCGTTTCGTTGGTATCCGAGAAATTCCACGGGCAGTTTGTGAGCGCTGACATACTCTTCCGCCTGCGATCGAAAGGGACCATCTCCAACAATCCATAAGGCACAAGATTGCGAAAGGATCGGTAAGGCTTCCAGTAACTGAAGAATGCCTTTTTCTGGTGCGAGACGACCAACGCACAAGAGGAGATGCTTTTTTCCCGTTTTCTTCAAGAAATCTTCCTTTTTTGTCAACCAGTTTTGTCCGTGAGAACCACGGACCGCAGCGGGACAAAAATCGGAAGAAATACCAGTGTGGCAAATTCCACGTCGTTTCATCGGCCAGAGCTTTAGCAACCTTGGTTCCGTGGAATGAGTGGGGGCCAAAACTCGATCGGAAATCAGAGGCAAAACGCGACTGAGACACTGAAACATGAGAATTTTTTGAAAATCTCGGATCACAGGAGGGGAATAAACATCAATGTAGTCAGCGGCATTCAGGTGATAGGAAATAACGAGAGCTGGGTACTTTTTCTGGCGGGAGCTATAGTCCAAGGCACGAAGGATTTCCGTCGCGGCAAGGATCCAGGCACCAGAAAAATTCAATGGAAGGACCGCATGGATAACGTCATATTTACATACGTCAGATAATACGAGGTTCAGAAAGTACATGGGCCGGATCATCATCATGGCCGCGTTGGAGTTCCAAGGATGAGGCAACGTCCAAGTTTTGCCGGTGCAATAGGGATGCAACACGTCGACATTATGACCATTTTGCAAGTAGGCTTTCTCGTATTCGCCAACTCGACGAGCCACGCCATTCAGCTGAGGTGATACATTCTCTGAACACAAAAGAATTCGAAGTTTGCCAGATTTCATGGTCGTATATTATTTATAAGGTAGCTAGCTGTTCGCGTGGTATGTATTGAGTAGACTAGTCTAGTGCAGCAAAAGAGCAGGGAGAGGCGAGCAAACAAGTTGTGATTTATCAAAAAGATTGCGTTGGCTTGAATTAAAATGACGGATTAGGATATTGGATGTAAAATTGGACAGAAGATTCCTTTCCTTAGTTAATTTAGCTTGGAAAACAATTCCCAAAGATTCGCCTATTCGTGACCAGACTGAACGAGACAACTTTTGGGGGGATATCAGCATTGGATCTTCTTGAAATAATAATGATTTATTTGATTGCCAACCAAGGAGAGATAATACGATACATACTTTGCTAGTACTACGGAGTGTGATAGTAGTATGTTGTGTGGCACAGAAAAATAAAATAATCATAAACTCCAAATATAGTACCAATATCTTTTTCTTTTGATCTTCGTTGAATCATGGGTCTCATGCTAAAGCTGGTACTTGCGTACATGGGTATATCCCTGGTGTTAAAGAAAGCGTACGAACATTTTGTTTTTTTCCTTCTCGGAAACTGGAAGTATCGCCTTTTAAATGCACTGGCTGACTTTGTGTACTACGGAAAAAACATTGGTGTTTCTGCAAGCCTATCATTGGACAATCCAGCACAATCCGTGCTGGAACAGAGATTGCGAGGACATGCCTACCTGAAGTCGAAACTAGAAAAATTAAATTCTAAGGATAAAAATACTGCTGATGATGTTTGTGTTGATATTGATGCTGCCGAAACACCACCATCCTGCCACCGTCAGCTCGCGGAAAAAATGGTCGATTGTCGCTTTGCCATGAGAAAGCTATTAATGCCTCTGTTGCAAGAGCTGGAATTTACGCCCATCAATTTTGTTTCCGAGGTGAAGATCCAAAAGGATCAGATGCTTCAGGTATCAACACCCAACACAGAAAACATGCTTTATGTTGGTAATGATGCTGTCTACACTCTGGGTGTTTCCTCCTTCTATGCGCCCGTACAAGAGGAAATTAACCGTCGCATGTCATTGACGGAAGACGGTGATAATTTGGTAGATAAAACAAGCACGCTGCGATTCGCCCCTTGCGCGCTTAATCCGGGATTGGAGAAGAACATGAATCTCATACTGGGACTAACAGGAATGGATCAGGTACGTTTCCTCGAATGCATAAATAGTAATTCACATTATTTGCTATTCCGCTGATTGCGCTAAACATCGTTACAAAATTGCAGATACGATATTCACTCAGCGGATCCGAAGCTGTTGATGCAGCAATCAAAGACATTCGCGCATCATTCCAGGGAGGCAAACAATGGATCGTGCGTTTCAAGTCTGCCTACCACGGACACACTTCGGGTGTTGACTATCTGAATAGCCAAAATATGATTTATCTAAAGGAATGCGACGCCTCCAGTCTCCAATTTGTCCGGAAATATCACCACAAAATTGCCGCAGTCATTGTCAATCCCATGCAGCACTTTACAGGCACCAACAAGATATCGCCACCGGGTGAGAAGCTGACTGTCACAAGTCGCATTCGGTCCGCCGTAGACAAAGATGAGTACGCCAAATGGCTCCATGATATCTCCGAGACTTGTCAATACTGCACCAAATACCTCACCAAAATGGCATTTGTGGTGGATGACATTTACTTTGCGTTCCGAACGCCCGAGTTGTTTTCGTTTCGGTACTTTTCACACCCCAAAACCGGGCGACCCTTGGAGCCAGACGTGATCATCCTTGGCAAGGGTATTGCAGCAGGATATCCCTTGTCTGTTGTCGTTGGCAAGAAAGGATTTCTTAATTCGTATGACAAGAAATTTCTCATGAAGGTGAACAAGACTGTTGGAACGCTCGCGGCTTGGCACGGCGGCATTGTTGCATCCAATGTTTTCCTGGAGGCACTCACCGGTGCTGCTTCCAGCAAAGTCAAGTTACAAGAACCGGCCATCAAACAACTTGAATCCATGGCTGAGAAATTTAATGCATGGGTGTTGCGAGTGAACGGCGAGTTCCAGAAGAAAAAACTTCCGCTGCGCCTGCGAAATTTTGCAAATGTCTTTACCTTTGATTTCCTATCGACGAGCCTATACAATAGTCGCTATGTTCAGTATCTGGTGGCAGAAGGCGTGTTTCTTGGAAATTACTCTACTGGTAAATTCAATCTAAACGCAGCCATACCCGAAGCATCCTTAGATGACTTGCTCAACCGCTTCGTTTCTGCCGCCGTGCGAATGAGAGATGACGGCTATTTTGAGCCGAACCGTGCCAAGCCCATGCTCGCCGCTAATCTGATGCTGCGCTTTTTTGGAAATTTCTTGAAATACTGGTACGACAAAATGATGTATGACAAGTACATTGACATCGCAGTTAGTCATAACCATCCCGTCAACAAGTTCACACATTTTTGGAGCTCCGTGGCGACACTTGCGTTCGCGTACCCTCTCATGTTGGCAAATGAACCATTGAAAGCTAGCATTGCTCATTTTTTTATACAAGCCTTTCGTCAGATTGGGCATTTTTTCTATGAGCATCAAGACACCGACATCGAGAGGCTCAAATTTGGACACACAGACAAGTCAAAGAAAGAAGCAGTTGCACTCGTTGCAGTCGCCGCGGCTGCTTACTTCTCGCAGAGTCTGTGGCTCCCCTACGCTAGTCGCTTTGTGGACATTGAGAGTGTAGAAAAGGGGGAGATTTTGGCGGCTCTTTTTAGCATGACACTGGTCCCTCATTACATTGAAATTACACACAAATACGTAAGTGATATTCTGAAAAATAGCAGACGAATCGGTGCAGACGTGTTTTTAAAATTGCATTGCTCACCTCATTTTCACTCCTGTCGTCCATGTAGGGTTTCCTTCGCGGATTAGAATGGGGTATCAAGATCTTGACAGACCCCGTGACTGACGTGTTTGATTTTTATTCTTCCTTTCTCATAAGCCCCAATTGTTTTTTCGACGTGAAAGATCAGCGAGCTGAATACAAGCTCGACCTTGAGACCAAGAAAATTTCTGTTGTGGGCGGCAAACAAAATGGTATTGACAAGGCAAAGGCTCAGTGAAGATTTAAATAAGGATAAAAATCCATTGAAATTCAAGAAATACTCATCAGAATTTGCACACCATGAAATTACGAAAGCTTTGCATCGTATGATTTGGTGCTACGCAAATCCTAAAACATGGTTGGATAAAAATTGCTGAGACAGTTGTGCACATGCGACGCTACGTCTTTTACTAAAGAAATATTTACAATAGCTTTGTTTGCGCACACTTGCATCTTTGGTCTAGCTTTCGTTGTTCGATTGTCAGATTTTGAAAGAAGCAATCTTGGTGAAACCAAGCAACGCGACCCCTGACGTGTGCTTGAATGCTTGAATTCATAGCATGTTTGCCAAGGATTCTCCTACGAGTACCTCTACAGATTGATATTGTACATAGGCTTGCTCGACCTTTGGCAGCAGTTCCAATGGCCGTGTACTGAACATGGCAACAGCGCTCCCACCCGCCCGGAAGGTGCTCAATTCCTGTCCCTTCTTGATATCTTTACCGAGCATGTTGCGGTCGTAGACAATAGTATCGACGCCAATTCCTCCTACAATCACAAGCGCTACACGATTCATTACTTTCGTTGCTGTTTTTGATTCAAGAACAATCACGAGGCGCCTGTTGTCGTTCAGAATATTAAATTTCCCCCCAAAGAATTTAACAGACGCTGACCGCTTCTGTGTATCCTCCATTTGACAATGAATGCATGTTCCCTCGATTGGAGCATGAACGCGATGGTAGTCTGAAGGAGACAAATAACCTAAAAAGACAGTATTCTTTTTGTAGAGGGGCAAATCTTCCGATGGCAGCCCTACCTTGGATAGTTCGTAGTGGCATCCCTTGATGAGAATGTTTTGAAGTTCTACGTTGTCTGCGTACCGAGTGAGAGTGCAGCAGGCCGGTGATACAACCTGTGCATCTTCTCCCAGTTGAGGAAAATGGTTCTCCGCATACGTCCTAGCAAAAAAGTCATTCAAACAGGTGTAGCTTTGTTTGTCTTTTTCCCAAATCCACGGATTTTGTTGTATACCAAGTCTTTCACAGAATTCTGTGATCTGTACATCTGCTTGTTGCTTCGATTGAAAAGGTTTGTCCCAAGAATTTTGCAAACTTGTAAAGAGTCGAATTATTCCGTCGATGAAAACATTCTTTGTTCCAAACAAAGCCATGTCGAATAATAGCGTAGCAAAGACGCCTTCAATAAGCGTCATTCGTCGTTTCGTTCTCTCCGAAGATGTGTGCAACACATATACCTGCCTTTCATCTGTGTTGTCTCGGATCCGATTGGCTATTCGATTTGGTAAGACAAATAAAAGACATTTGGCCACGAAATCTCCAATCAGAAAAGATAACATGGATAATGTTGTTTCGTGGGAGTGCTGCAATAGAACGTTGGCTGGGTGGTGTACTTTTCGTGTACTCTCGAGTTAATAGCTCCCTACTAACGTAAGAATACTGCTGGAATGGTGGAGTTGTAGAGTACTTTCTGGTACTGCTGCTTTGTTTCAATAGCACTCTACTACAGTACTACGATAATATGGTCTTTCAAAGG
>Ga0100398_1003247_pt1 | contig 13342 bp, 15 predicted proteins | sample CryGeymeta201522_FD_81568 | JGI IMG/M metagenome (GOLD analysis project Ga0100398, IMG submission 81568) | Groundwater microbial communities from Crystal Geyser aquifers in Utah, USA - Crystal Geyser metaG 2015-22 | ecosystem: Environmental > Aquatic > Deep subsurface > Groundwater | place: USA... | reverse complement strand
TTTTGAGTCATGTTCTAATTATTCTTGAGATCCATTTTACGCACATTACCCATTTGGTAGGTCTCACCAATTCTGGTTTCGCCAAGACAATAGCTGCATAAAGCCGAAGGCATCGAAAACCGAAGTTTCTTCCCCATGAGGGTGTCGACAGGATTGTTTTCGTCAAACAAAAGCGTGCTCAACTCATAAGCACCCTGTCCGGTTAGTCCGTTCACATGCATAATCACTGCACCCGGATTAACGGCATACACTCCGGCGGCAAAAACTTCTCGCTCGGCCTGAGAAACTATATCACCTTTTGTAATCACAACAATATCTGCCATGCGCAACATCGGCCCAATTTTTCGCGGTGTATTGATTCCGCTGAGGTTATCAATCACACAAACCGCTTTGATATCTTTTACATAGGGCGAACAACGATTGCACAAGCCAGCGCTTTCCGAGACCAACAAATCAAATTTTTCTTCCACGCCCCAGGCAGTAACTGCTTCGATATTTGAAACAAAATAATGATCAGGGCAAAGCGAACCTGAAAGGCCTTTCTTTACCGGAATTCCAGCCTTTTCGTAAGCTACATCATCATCTGTGTAAAGACAATCAAATTTTACAGCACCAATTTTTAGCCCGCGCTGCTTAAGGCTTTCCGCAGTTTTTAGGATTACGGCAGTTTTTCCTGACGAGGGAGGACCTGAAATTGTTATCAGATTCATACCAATGATTTTTTATTGTTAAAAGCACCCTCAAAAACATTGGTACAAGCCTCAAACTCCTGATTCAGATTACGTGTATTGATGTAGTCCCAGCCCAGCCACATGTATCGTTGATTTTGTGGGATGCCGTTGTCGATTTGAGGATGCAGGCTTGGGAATAATCCCTGATGCGAAAGAATCGAAGCCAGTTTTTCGCCTGCCAAAAAAGCAGACAGCTTTTGGAATTCGGGGCGCTTATTTTTTTTCCCAACTGCAAATATCGGGCTGATAATAGCGCCATCCGCAGGCCAGACAGCCAGCATAGGTCCACCTGTTTTAGCCATTTTTGTGAAAAAATAAGGCATAATGGTGATGGCAGGTTTTTGTGTCTTAGAACGATCCGATTTAACCATTTGCGCTGGATGAAGGCTTTGCTGCATATTTCGTCCGAGCGCTTCAATAGCTTGCATACCGTAACGATTGCGCATCGTAAGCAAAATGGCATTAAACAAATCAAAGTCAGAAACCGGCAAACTGATACTGTTATCCCATTCGTCACTGAGGAGGTCTTCCCAGCGCTCAGGCACTTTGCGTCCGTTAAGCTCCTGTCGATTGATTAAAAAAATGGCCGGTACAACCGCAATAATACCATAACGCGATTCCGGATCTTTCAGCTTTAATGATTCATTGTCAAAATCCGAATTAATGCTTGACCAAGGAAGTGGATCAGCTAACAACCCTTTCTTAATAAATTTTCCAAAATAATCATCTTCAAAAAACAAATCAAAACCAGCAGAGATATAAATATCGGCCAGCTCATTCACGGAGGAAGCGGTACCAATATCGTCTTTGAGCCAGTCAAGCCCCATCGAAGCAGCCTTTAGTTCTGCATTTACAGCAGATTGCTGCATATCGTTTTCCAGGAATTCGTTAAGCGCTTCCTGCAAAGGCAGCCTAACCGGACAAGGCAAAAGCCCTTTGAAACTAAGCGATTTATTTTCTACCTGGCGATTTTTGGCATCATTCCCTTGTATTGCTTCTTCGAGCAGGGCTATAAAAACACCTTCATCGATGCCTTTCATTGATAAAGCCAAATCGAGCCGAAGCGATTTGCCAAGTGTTTTACGTTTTTGCTCGTCAGCCATTTGTTGAAACCCATTTTTCACAAACACTTCAGTAGTTTGTGGATAACGATCCGTAATATCAAACAGGCTTTCAGAGGGTTTTATCAAGCTCATAAACTGAATTTTCGACAAAATTAATATTTATTCAAGTATTTATTTACTGGTTTTCTTGAATGTTAACATTCTAAATATTAATGCTTAGATTTCAATTGATTAGAAAAATAATTTAGAATAGAAAAAATAAGTGGTAAAAAAAATCAGGATTTTAAAGCTTCCTTGATTTGAGGAATATATGCTTTCGCTGTTTGATAGCCAATATCGAAGATTTTATTCGCCTGATCAAAATCAAAAGTACCAAACTCTTCCATTTCTGCTGAAGAAACGTAAATATCACAGCTATCCAATTGGTCGCGCAAAGTATTGCGGACAGTAATATGCAAGCAGCGCTCCACTACAGGCATTAAGGAAGTGTAGTTAGTATCTGTTTTCTCCATAAAATTACAATCCAGGCCAACCACAACAGTGTCATCAGCTTTCAAGCACTCGGCAGGCAAATTGAGCGTCAGGCCGCCATCGAGGTAAAAATTTGAACCAATTTTCACAGGCATAAAAACTATTGGGATTGAGGAAGATGCAACCACGGCATCAATTAAATTACCCGAATTTAGCAGTTCGTTATTGCCGGTGTTCAAATTACTAACAGAAATTGTTAACGGCATATCCAATGCTTCAAAATTATCCTTTTTGATGAAGGTATTTAATTGTTCGCGAAGCACCTTCATCGAACCCAGGCCACCTTTTAAACCAATCCAACTGTGAATATGCATTAAGTTAGGCGTTTTCACAGCCTTAAGCATTTCCTTTGGTTTTACGCCAGCTGCATAAAAAGCCCCAACTATGGATCCCATGCTTGCTCCGGCAATAGCAGAAGGTTTCATTTCGGCCTCATCCAATGCCTGAAGAAATCCTGCATGAAAGATACCTCTTGCCCCGCCTCCACTTAGAGCCAATGCAAATTTTTTAGTCGATTCTGCCATAGCTTTTCAATTTATGCACGCAAAATTAAACGAATCTACAACGAGGAACAATAATCCTGCTAAAAGATCAGGCTTTAATCATTACAAGCACCATTTTAAATGCTTCAACAGCCTTAAGTGCATGAGGAATATTGGCCGGCATCAAAATATTCTCATGTTGCACGAGGATATGACTCACTCCGCCGATTATGATTTCGGCTTTGCCATCTACAAGCATTACAAGGGCATCGTATGGCGCTGTGTGCTCTGATAAGCCTTCACCTTTGTCGAAAGCAAACAAAGTAATATTGCCTTTATCATTCTTGGTTATTTGCTTACTAACGACCGATGCAGGAGCATAATCGACTTGATCGGTAAATCTGAATTTTGTGGATAATTCCATTTGATGTAATTTTGTTATTGATTTCACACTGCGAAATTCCACATAATCTCTGATTAATACAAGTATTTAGGTATTTATTTGCTTATTATTATGGAACTAAAAACAAGAATAGGAGAGCGTGAAGAAATGAGTGAATCAGAGATAATCTTTTAAGGTGTGCGACTTGAGATGATTGCGAAAGTCAACTGTCATTTTGCGTGTAACATTGTCCATAATACATTTATCGAACGGACAAATATGCTTATCCAGGGGGCAGGTAGTAACCTCAATTTTTCCTTCGATAGATTCATAAATCTCGAGCAGTGTAATGTCTTTAGGATCACGTTTTAAGGTAAATCCTCCGGTAGGCCCGCGATGTGATTCCAAAAAATTATCCTTTACAAGTCGCTGAAATATCTTGGCTACATGGTGCTTCGAGCTTCCTGTTAGTTCCGCTATCAAAATCACATTAGCCATTTTTTTTGCCTTGGCTACAATAATCATCCCATGCAATGCAATCGACGCTGCTTCGGTAAGCGTTACAATCTTAGACATATTAGTTTAAGTAATTAATTACCAAAATTACACCTAATTACTTTTTGTTACTTTTTTTCGTTTGTTTTTTTGCAAGAAACACCCTTATTTAGAATTAATATAAACTATTCATTTTCAAATAATTCTCTTTTGCACCAGCTTTTTTGAAGCAAGCATCGCTAAATTTTAGCATCTTTGCTTCTTGTTTTGCTTCAAACAACACACGGTCAATGATAGCTTTAATTCTGCAGCAGACCTTTATTATCACCACATTTGTAATGGGCATGATGATGGTAATCGAATACATCAACGTGCAAACACGTGGAATATGGTCGAAAAAACTTGAAAAATCGCCTTTTACCCAAATTTTAATGGGTTCATTGATGGGAATTATACCCGGCTGCCTGGGTTCTTATACCATGGTTTCGTTGTATGTGCATCGTGTTGTTATGTTTCCGGCCTTGGTTGCCACACTGATTGCTACTTCGGGTGATGAAGCCTTTTTAATGTTTTCGACGATTCCTGCAACTGCAATTAAACTGAACATCATTTTATTTATCATTGCGCTGATTGTTGGCGTTTTAACACATTTTTTTATACGCAATAAATACATTGGCCTGAAGGCTGAAGCCACCCTTCCTTTGCATCATCAAAATGAATCCTGCAATCGTTATCATCCTGCATTGATAATAGAGAACCTCCGGCAAATCAGTTTTACCCGAGCTTTGTTGCTTGCTGGCGTTTTAGGTGTTTTGATAAGTTTATTAACAGGAATCATTGATGGCAGCCACCACTTAAATACTTTGATGGGCGCTTCGGAAACCATGCTGCACGATATGGAACACAGTCACGATCATGCACACGATCATGGAGGCGAAGCTGATTGGATCAGAATTACCATGATTTTTTTGCTGGGAGCAATTCTTTTTATTGTTTTAACTGCCAAAGAGCATTTTTTACAAGATCATTTATGGCAGCACATCATCAAAAAACATTTTATTAAGATTTTCATTTGGACCTTTGCCGTAATTTTGGGGATTCATTTTGCCAATCAATACATCAATCTTCAGGACTGGATCTCGTCTAATCTCTACCTGGTACTAACAATTGCCCTGCTAATTGGCATTATCCCAGAATCAGGTCCGCATTATGTTTTCGTCCTGCTTTTTGCACAAGGTGTGCTTCCACTTAGCATTTTAATGGCCAGTTCGATTGTTCAGGACGGACATGGCTCATTGCCGCTGCTGGCTGAATCGGGAAAGGGCTTTATCGCTGCCAAAACTATAAACATAGCCGTTGGTGCTATAGCAGGCTTGTTGGGTATTTGGTTTGGATTTTAATTTTTTTAACGGGATTATTTTCCGGTTTTTGAAATATTTGATTCACAATCGACTCGAATTTTTGTACTTTTACATCAGTTAACCAACATTTAGCAATCTGATAAAAAAGTCCGATTATGAAAATAATTCTTGCCACGGATTTCAGCGAAGAGAACGAAATGCTCTTCCCTTATGCGCTTGACCTCTTGAAGGAACCGGGCGGCGAAATCATCCTTTTTCATGCCTATATGGATCAAATTTTGATGGGCGACAGCAGTTTTCCGGGAGGCCTTGATTCAGATACTTTCTTTAACAGAGAGCTGCTGGCCGAAATGGAGGAGCAGGCCTCACATTTTATGCATGAAAAACAAGAGCATCTGGAACAGCAAATAGCAGCGGCAGGATTACAAAACATAAGCGTAAAAGCTGTTCTGAAAGGTGGCGACCCCGAAATTGAACTGGTCAATCTGGCCGAAGAAGAAAAGCCTGAACTGATTCTCATGGGCACACGAGGCAAAGGAAAAAAACGATTTCTGGAAGGGAGTATGGCCAAAAGTATAATGACCAAAGTAAATGTGCCACTGCTTTCTGTTCCTGAAGGTTATCAGTGGACTAAAAGCAGCGAGGTGCTCTATGCAACCAATTTCGGACGGTTTGAAGTAAGTACTATAAACCGGATTTTTGATGTACTTGAGCGGTATAACCCGGTGGTTCATGTGGTGCATCTGATCACTGATGAAGACGATGAAAAACCAGACCTGCTGATGGAGGAGCTACGTTTAGCTTTTAAGCAGGAAAAAGCACGCCAGATGATACGGTTTCATCTGATCAAAACAACAATGCCTCACGATGCCATTGCTTTGTTCTGCGAACAACATCATATTAGTCTGGCGTCCTTTATCGCTAATCGCCGTGGCTTGTTAGACTATATTTTTAAAGACAAAATTGGAAAAGATGCCTTTTTTGAGCTTGGCATTCCGATGCTAACTTTTAGGGAGCCATAGATCCTATTATTTCATCATACCACTTATCAAGCTGTAATCCAACGGCCTCCATTCCGTAACGATCTTCGACCATTTGGCGTAAGATCCTGGAATTATACGATGGATAAGCTGCTGAAATCGTGATCAACGCCTTAAGTAAAGCGTCTTCATCGCCAGCTGGCACCAAAATTCCATTTGTTTCATCTACCATTTCAGGAATACCTCCTACCCTTGTAGCCACAACAGGAATGCCACAAGCCAGTGCCTCAAGAATTACAACAGGCATGTTTTCGTAATTACTGAACAAAACCAAAGCATCAGCAGCTGCAAGCTTTTGTGCTAATTCGTCTCCCTGAAGAAGCCCTGTAAATGCAACGCAATCATTGATTTGAAGTTCATTAGCATAACTTCTGATAGCTTCGAAATCCATACCATCGCCAATTAATGAAACAAAAATATCATTTCCATGCGCTTTAAGTCGGGCTATAGTCCTGAGCAAACCACTCAGGTTTTTTGATTTATCTTCGAAACAACTGATATGCACAAAATGTGGCTTTTGTTGTTCAATCTTTTCCCCTGGTTTAAAACGTTTCATATCCACTACATTAGGTAGCACCACATAATAATTATTCATCAAGTTATAGCTTTGCATAGCTTTCATTAAATCGTGGGTAACCGTGGTGACCATAGCTGCACGTTTTACAACAAAACGACTTGCAAATTTCCTGAAATAGCCTTTGAATCCTTTATTTACAGGCAAATAGCGCGACCAATGTTCTGTGATCAGGTAGGGGATTTTACGTTGAAAAGCTAAAAACCAGCCCAAAACACCCAAGCGGGTAAGGATATGAATATGTATCAGGTCGAAAACTGCATTGCTTTCGGCCAGCTTAACCGCCTTGAAAATCGCACTAAAAAAACGCCATTGATTAATAAGTTTCGAAAAAATAGGTAACCCCTCATGCTTCTTGAAATAAACCCGAACTTCATTCAAATTTGTTTGCTTGCTATGCACTAACTCATATCTGCCATTGGCTTTGCTATCGGGATGAACATAAATGACTGTTACCCTATTAAACAAAGCAACAGCCTCTGCATGTCGCTGAATAAATAATCCAAACATGGGATCGTAACGATGCGGATACCAACGGGCAAGAAACAAGATGTGTTTTACTTTAGTATTCAAATTTTTATTATCTCATTCACAAAGTTAATGGCGTTTTTTAATCTTTCATTCCCATTTCCGAAAACTATCCGATAAGGGAACTGCAAGCTTTTTAGTCGGCTTTCGTACAACTCAAATAATCGCTTTCGTTGATCAGGATGTTCCCGTAAAGGATCTGGTTCCCAATCAATATCGATAGCGCATAAGAGATAAAGGTCGTAATCCTGCTTTTTAAGCGCATCAGTAATAAAGTCGTTTTTAAGTCCAAAGACAAATTCGTACCATATTTCACAAACAAGCATTTCGGTATCAGCAAACAATACCGGAGGATTAAGTTCAAGCTGATCCTGCACCATCTTAAGTTGACCGGCAGCAATATTTACAACATCTTCGGCCTTATAATTTTTGTTCTTTGCAAGATAAGCTCGGGCAAACTCACGAACCCACAAGGCATTGTAATGCAATGCCAAATGTTCGGCCAGCCATGATTTTCCAGTTGATTCGGGACCTGTAATGGCGACCTTAACTGACATGCCGGGCTGCTTTGCTCCAGGCCAAATATCCAGCCACAGCGATTATCAGAAAAACGAAAAACTGAAAACTCGTAAAAACCAATCCCTTATAAAAATATAAAGGCACAGAAATTATGTCTCCAATAATCCAATAAATCCAGTTTTCCACTTTTTTTATTGCCATAAGCCACATTCCTGTCATAAAAATAGCAGTAGTCAAAGCATCGATTGTTGGCACATTGCTATCAGTGTAATTCATTAAAATAAAGCGCATTGCAACAAATAAAACGATTGTCACGAGAATTCCGATAAGGTTTTGAAGTCTATTGGCAAAACTAACTGGTCGCTCCTCCATTCCCTGCCGGGGATGCGTCCAGTGATACCATCCATAAACACTCATGACAAAATAAACGAAGTTGATAAACATATCAGCATACAGCTTGGCAAAAAATGTAATATACATGTAAATCAGCACGCTGACAATGCCTGTTGGAAAAACCAGGATATTTACTTTTTTACTGTACCACACACTAAGCAGCCCAAATAAAACAGCTATCAGTTCGAGTAGTGTGGTTTGCTGAATGTTATACCAAAAAAGATCGAAAAAACTAGCGGCTTCCATCAATGTGGTTTAAATCTGCATTGATGATTTTGAGCACAAAAATGCTATGGGGCAATTCAAAGGACTTCTTTATCTCATTTTTAAGTGTTTCCATTACAACATCATACTCTCCAAAAACCTGTGTACTCATTCCGTTGGTTTTGACCACAACACCTGGCACCTCATTTAACCGGCTGATAAAATCTTTGATAGGAGGAATATACTCAACAAGCAAAGGATAATAACTAATTTCAACTGAAGTTTTCATAATGCTACTTTTTTGATGACGCTACTAAGCCTGAAAAATAAACACATAAATTCTGTATCTTTGATGCGCAAAAATACGACTTTATAGGGATTGAAGCCTAAACTTAACAAAGCAAAACTTAGAACTTAAATGATGGAAAGAACCTACGTTTGGACAGGAAGTTTACTTGCTGGTATTGCCGTGATTTTTGGAGCTTTAGGAGCTCATTGGCTGAGAGATAATATCAGCATCAGTAGTTTACAGAGTTTCGAAACCGGTGTGAGGTATCAGCTTTTTCATGCGCTTGCGATCCTTTATCTGGCAGCCATACCAAAAAGATTTAAAGGAAAACTATGTGCTGCAACCTATTACCTGTTTACTTTCGGTAGCCTTTTGTTTTCTTTTTCCATTTACTTATTATCAACTTCGGATTTAACTGGCGTTGATTTTTCATTTCTGGGGCCAGTAACTCCAATTGGAGGTCTGCTAATGATTAGTGGCTGGTTGATGCTTTTTATCAATAGCATCAGGAGTTTCAAGGAAGTTTAAATATCACTCCTGTCTTTATTTCCTGATCATCTTTTACGGATTCACCGATAGCAATGCTACGGTGCAAATAATGTATTTTGAAGTTCAGCGCCAAATTTTTGAGCACATCAACAGTAAGATTCATATCTGCTGAAAACCTGAAATCATCAAAGTTCTCCAAGGCTGGCTGATAATAAGTAACAAAACCCAACTGGGTATGATCTGACAAACTCATTGCCAGCGATATGTAATTAGTAGATCTGTAATGAATAACAATTTGCACGGGATCGGTTGTATAACGCTCTCCTTCGTGCATCACGCCAATCCCCATAAAAAGTTTCACAGGCTTATTTGAACTGGAATCAGAAAACAACTGCATCAAATCTGATCTTATCCCAGTTCCCAACAAAAATCTTGATTGCAGCTGTAGGAATTGATCAAATTCGAGTTGCGTAAAGACCTCTGCCATAACCCTATCTTCATTCAATTGTCTGATCGAGCGCAAGTGTATAAAACCATTATTCTTGGTTTTCTCTTTATTAGCCCGCTTGAAATCATATTCGAGAATGGCATAATAATCCTGAATGGGATTATTCCAATCCAGGCGTAGCTGCTCGCCAACCTCAAACTCGTTAGTGTTTCCGGATGAAAAATCTATGCTGGTGATGTTGCGCATACTAAAACCCGGCGCGTCATATTCTTTTCGGTAGCGTTCTGTATTTACCTGAGCAAAAGATGAAAATGCTATAAAGAAGAAAAGAAATGCAAGGAGAAGTCTCAGCATAATTATCGCATGTCTATCACTTCATATCCAGGATAGTCAGCCTGATCGTATTCAAAGAAACCTGGTGGTGGCGTAAAACTGTCGTCCAAATTTTTAATGACATAAATAAAAGCGTTTCCACCATTGTCAAATATCGTAAACTGCTTTATATGAAGACCTTGTTCGATGATATCGATATGAATTTTTGCGAATTTTTTTCCAGACTCAGGTTTTAATTCAATTGTTTTCTGGCCGGGGTTTTGATTGCGCCTGTTTTCCTGAAAGTAACTGATTTTATGATCTTCATAATAAGAAGTCAGCAAACGGCTGGGCGTGATATTTTCTTCGCCTTCCATAGCATCACTAATCATAACTTCCTCAGAATCTTCCAGAATAGTCCAAATAGCATTTCCGTTGGAAATTACAATCTGGCCTGCCATTACCAGTTTATATGCATCACCTTGAATAAAAACTTCTCCGGTTTTCAGCTCATCAATTCCGGCATCTTCATTTATCATGCGATAATCAAAAACCACCTTCATTGCCGGATAAGATTTGGTCTGGTCGATCACTTTACGCAACAATTCTTCCGCAGTATCTTGTGCAGTAAGTTGCTGTGCTATTCCAACAATAAATAAATAAATCAAAGTCTTCATCAAGTTTTTCATGCTATTCGTGTTTAGGCAGATCAAGATCCTTCAAAAACTGTTCCAAAGCCATTTCGTTGGCTACTTTTACTTCACGTGCTTTGCTTCCTTCAAAAGGCCCAACGATACCCGCAGCTTCCAACTGATCGATAATTCGGCCTGCTCTATTATATCCCAGCTTTAGTTTACGCTGCAATAAGGAAGTTGATCCCTGCTGTGTTTGGACGATAATGCGGGCGGCATCTTCAAATAATTCATCTCTTTCGGTAGCATCAAACACATCACCGGCTTCATCCTGTTCTTCAGCAAACTCAGGCAGGTAATAAGCATCCGGATAGCCACGCTGTGAGCCGATAAATTCCGTCAGTTTCTCCACTTCAGGTGTATCGATAAAAGCACATTGCAGGCGCACCAGGTCGCTGCCCGTTGAAAGCAGCATATCGCCACGGCCAATTAGTTGATCGGCGCCTTTAGTATCCAAAATCGTTCTTGAATCTGTTCCTGAAATTACCCGGAAGGCGATACGAGCCGGAAAATTAGCTTTAATAGTACCGGTGATGATGTTTACAGAAGGACGCTGTGTGGCAATAATCAAATGAATTCCAACGGCTCTGGCAAGCTGTGCCAAACGGGTAATAGGGCTTTCTATTTCTTTTCCTGCCGTCATAATCAAGTCGGCAAATTCATCCACAACCAACACGATATAAGGTAAAAACCGATGGCCGTGCATTGGATTTAGCTTACGCGATCTGAATTTAACATTATATTCTTTAACATTTCTCACCTGAGCATCCTTGAGCAATTCGTAACGATTATCCATCTCAATACTCAGCGAATTAAGGGTTCGCACTACTTTTCTGGTATCGGTAATGATAGCCTCTTCCGAATCGGGTAATTTGGCCAGGTAATGTCTTTCGATCCTGCTAAACAAGCTGAGTTCTACTTTTTTGGGATCGACCATAACAAATTTCAGCTCGGCAGGATGTTTACAATACAACAACGAAGCAATGATTGCATTCAAGCCAACAGATTTACCCTGACCAGTAGCTCCAGCCATTAGGATATGAGGCATTTTGGCCAGATCAGCCACAAAACTTTCGTTAGCGATTGTTTTTCCAAGCCCAAAAGGAAGCTCGAAGTTGTTATCAGAAAATTTTTCGGATCCAATAATGGTGCGCATCGAAACAATCTCAGGTTTCTGGTTTGGCACTTCTATTCCTACCGTTCCTTTACCCGGTATGGGGGCAATAATCCTAATTCCGATTGCCGAAAGGCTCAAGGCAATATCGTCTTCCAACCCTTTGATTCGCGCTATTCTAACTCCGGCAGAGGGAACGATTTCATACAAGGTTACGGTTGGCCCAATGGTTGCCTTAATTTTTTCGATGCCAATACTGTAATTGGCTAAAGTTTCAACAATTCTCTTTTTGTTCGATTCCAACTCGCTTCGCTCAACGCTTATTCCGCCATCACCATAATCGGTAAGCAAATCAAGATGTGGAAATTTATACTCAGGCAAATCAAGTGTAGGATCAAACTGTGTATCAAGTCCCTGTCGCTCAATAGTTCCCTTTTTGCGCGTTTCTTCTTTTTTTACGGGCTCAACGCTAAATTCAATATCTTCCCCGGCAAATGCCTCATCGGGTTTACTATCCGCTAATGGCAAATCCACTTCAAGACTTACTGATCCATTATCTTCTGGCTCAGTTTTTTTTAACGTATTGCCAGAACCATTTTCAGGTTTTTTAAAATCATTGTTATCATCTTCATTATCAACAGCATATTCAACAGTATTATAGATATCTACTGGTGCATCCGATGCGGCTCGTTTACGCTTGTGTCCTTCCGAAATATTATTTGTAGTATGAGGTTTTCTACTGAAAGTAAGGTTAAACTGTAGTATGACGTAAGCAGCAAACGTAAATGTTAGTGCGATAATAATCCCCGCTGTTCCAATAATCCCTTTGAGATAAATATGTAAATAATGACCCAAAACTCCGCCGAGTACATTCATTGGGTCGGTTCTAAAAATAAAAGCAAGTAATAATGGCAGCCAAATCAAACTCAAAAATCCATATTTCCATAATGTCCAGGCCTTGAACAGTTGAATATTGGTCCCCAATTGAATGCCCCAGGCGAGTAAAATTAAAACCAAGTAATATGCACCAACACCAAAACCTTCTTTTGCCAAAAACTGCGCCAGAAAAGCCCCGAGATTACCAGTCCAATTACGTATATTCAACTCAATATCAGTAAGTAAACGGCTTATTGTAATATCAGCTATCACATCATCTGTTAACTGATTAAACCAATTAATAAAAAAAGAGGTGAAGGCTAAGGCAAGGTATATCGCAACAAAAACCAAGAAAATTCCTGTCAATTTCTTAAACGGAAAACTCCGGCTTGGTTTTGTTGGCTTTTTGGGGCTACTATTCTTTGCGGTTTTACTATTTCCTTTTGATACAGCAGTTTCCTTCTCTTTGAAAGTGTTTGTTTTTAACTTATTTACGGGTTTGGCCATGCCTTTCTTTCCTTTGAAATGAAAGCACAAAAGTAGCAAAAATGGTATGATTCGTCCTGCTTAAAACAAAAGAAGCACCATCTGGCTTAAAACCCGATAATGCTTCAAGAAAATTATGCTTTTGATTATTGTATCACAATGGGAAAATGTTGGCTAAATGCAACATTCCCGCTTTCATCTATGGCTTTTACGATCAGATAAAAATTACCTCTTGACCAGGTAACATTTCTCGGAGGAACATTGTTATCCTGAGGTGCTCCAACAGGAATTGATGCATTAAAATCGAAGCTATTTTGATCGACAAGCTGTTC